>Ga0307511_10000007_pt1 | contig 167546 bp, 148 predicted proteins | sample 13_EM_MG_FD_200266 | JGI IMG/M metagenome (GOLD analysis project Ga0307511, IMG submission 200266) | Populus trichocarpa ectomycorrhiza microbial communities from riparian zone in the Pacific Northwest, United States - 13_EM | ecosystem: Host-associated > Plants > Roots > Unclassified...
TCGGGCCCACCCATCGGGCCGACACCTCGCGCATGACCATCGTGGTCGTCGGCGATGACCGGGTGCTCGACCAGGTCACGCGCCAGCTCAACAAGCTGGTGGATGTGATCGAGGTGAAGGATTTTCACGAAGGCGAGTACGTGGACCGCGAACTGGTCCTGCTGAAGATCAAGGTCGATTCCAAGACCCGCGCCGAGGCGATGCAGATTTGCGATATCTTCCGCGCCAAGATCGTGGACGTGCAGCCGAAAAACCTGACCATCGAGATCACGGGGAACGAATCGAAGGTGTCGAAGTTCATCGTGCTGATGGAGAGCTTCGGCATCCTCGACCTGACCCGCACGGGCAAGGTCGCCATCGCGAGGAAATGATTTTGGCCTGAATTATCCGTCATCCTGAGCGCAGCGAAGTCGAAGGATCCGTTCTGTCTTTGGTAAAAAAGGCAACCAAACTGATCCCTCGCAAGCTCGGGATGACCGATTTTAAAATGCACCTCTTCGCCACCTTCCTGTGGAAGCCGCATCCGTTTCTGTGGCGGTTCGGCTATTTCTGGGGCAATGAGTGGGGCATCCGCTATTACAGCCTCGCGTACCTGACCGGCTTTGCCGTTCTTTTTGCCGGGTTATTTTGGCAGGCGAAACGGGGCTGGAGTCCGTTGCGGGGCGACGCGATTTCCGACTACGTCGTCTGGGTCGCGCTGGCGGGAGTCATCGTGGGCGGACGGCTTGGCTCGTGCCTGCTCTATTCGCCGCACGAAACTTTCACCCATCCGCTCTCGATTTTCACTTTATGGAAAGGCGGGATGGCGAGTCACGGCGGCATCCTCGGTGTGATCCTGGTAATGATCTTCTATGCCCGCGCCAAAAAAATCCCGTTTTACCAACTTGCCGACGCGACCGCCCTGTTCACACCCATGGTGCTGGGCCTGGGCCGTTGCGCCAATTTCCTCAACGGCGAATTGTGGGGTCGCCCAACCGATGCCTGGTGGGGCGTGATCTTTCCCACTGCGCCGTTGGTTCAGGGAGTGAACGTACCGCGTCATCCGTCGCAACTTTATGAGGCGCTCCTGGAGGGCGTACTTCTGCAAATTATTCTTCTGACCGTTCGTTTAACCACGAAACGGGAGGGCGCAGTCGCCCTGACCTTCATGGCGGGGTATGCGGTGCTACGGATTATCGGGGAACAATTTCGCGAGCCCGACACCAATATCGGTTTTTGGTTTGGTTCCATCACGCAGGGACAGTTGCTGTCCGCGGCCATGCTTTTGGTTACCGCGTTTCTTGTTTGGCGACAGTTTATCTCGCGTCGGGGGGCCGATTCGGAGTTAAATTCTGCTGTCACCTCTTCCAAAAAATCACCATGAGCATACCCGCTTTTGCCCCGGCTGATTATCTCGACCTGCGCGGGAGCGATCATGCCTTCCTTTTCGACGGGGTGACCCACGCGTGGGAAGTCCTGCCCAGGTTGAAGCCCTATTTTGAGAAGGATTTTGTTCCCGGCCAGCACGGTAAACTCATCGGCCAGCCGGTGATCGGCGAGCTGGTCTACATCGGCAAGGGCACGGTAATCGAGCCGGGCGTTTACATCAAAGGCCCCGCCTGGATCGGGCCCGATTGCGAAATCCGTCACGGCGCCTACATCCGGGAGAATGTGGTGATCGGCGCGGGAAGCACCATCGGTAATTCGACCGAGATCAAGAACAGCTTTCTCAGCAGCGGCTGTCAGGTACCGCATTACAATTACGTGGGCGATTCGGTTCTGGGCACCGGCGTTCATCTCGCGGCGGGAGTCATTCTCTCCAACCTCAAGTTGAACGGCGATCTCATCGTGCTGCGCGTGGGCGAGGCGACTCTGCCGACAGGTCTGCGCAAATTTGGAGCGCTGATCGGCGACAAGGCCGAGATCGGTTGCAACACGGTGCTTAATCCCGGTTCGATCGTGGGCCGGAACTCGCTGATTTATCCGGGTGTGGTCTGGCGCGGTATCCTGCCGGCCAATTCCATCGCGAAAGCCGCGAATCAAATCCGGTCCCGGCAGAGTTAGGGCAAATCCGGTTTCATTCCCGGTGAACAATCTGTCATCCTGAGCTTGTCGAAGGCTCAGGATGACGGGAAAGAAAAACCCCGAAGCGGATAACTTCGGGGTTTTCGAGAGGCCTAACAAACCGGCTTAGTGATGGTGATCGTGGTCGCCGCCGCTGCCTCCTCCTCCGCTGGCATGTCCACCGCCACCCGAGTGGCCCCCGCCTCCGCCGCCACCGCTGGGATGTCCACCACCACCACCGTTAAAATGAACCGCCGGAGCACCGCCGCCGCCACCGAAATGCGCCGCAGGAGCAGCTTCATGGAAACTCGGTTGCGGATGGAAGGCCGGGGCAACGCTTTGGTGAAATACCGGCGCCCGGTTTTCGTGAAACACAGGAGCACTGCTTTCATGAAAGACGGAGTTATGGTTTTCATGGAATACCGGTGCGTTACCCGTATGGGAAACCGCCGCGTTGTTTTCGTGGAACGTGGAAGCGCGGTTATGATTAACCACTCCCGCCGGGTTATTTCCTGCCGGTGCGAACGAATGGAAGAAATTCCGGAAGGAATTCGGGGCCGCCTCTTCGCCCGCGCCGGTGGGTTGGCGGATGGACGCCTCGTGCGTCGGTGTCGCAACAGCTCCATTGTGCACATGGAACGAGGTCAGAGGCTGCGTCAGCGACCGAGCGGGATGCGTATCAGCCGTGGCAATTTTTGCTCCAGCCGGCACCTGACCCTGGGCGAGATTGGCCGCCTGAACCTGATCGGGGGTTGCTCCCACCGAGCGGAGATTCGACGTGACCGTCGGCGGATCATTGATGTTGGCGCCATGATTCACGTTTGTGTTGGTGAGGGTCCCCGCCACGGAATGGGGATGCCCCGTCCTGGCCGAGTTGGGATCAACACTGGGCGCGAAGACCGCGAGCGAGTTACCATGCAACTGGCCATTCTCTGCCAGCGTCGAGGCCGAAGCCAGCGAAGCGTGGCGCACGGGTATCGTGGAGCGCTGGTTCAGTTCCGCCAGGGAAGGTCCGCCCGAATGCACGCGACCGAAACGTCCGAAACGCTGTCCGCGCGGATCGTTGAGCGCATTGATGTTTGTGATATTCCGCGTGCGGCCAATCAGGGCGAAGTTGTCGCGACGATCATGGAAGTGTCTCCAAGCATAAGGATCGCCGATGTAGACCACGGGGCAGAAGTTGTAGCACCACGGCCCGATGTCATACGCCACATCGCAGTCATCGCCGATATGGAAGCCGAAGAATCCCACATCTCCATCGAAGTAGTCGATGCCCAAAGCGGATTCAGGGGGAAGGGGCGCCCATCCTTCGTCTTCGTCGCTTTCACGCCAACTTACCCACGCCGGGGCCCACGTATATCCAGGCACCCAGACCCAGCCGTAGTCGGAAAGATCGACCCAGCGACCGTAATGGTAAGTGGCCCAGCCGAAGGGCTCATCGGAGTCCCACATCATGCCGTCATCCGTATGGACCCAGTGGCCGTAGGTGTAGGGCCGCCAACTCGGATCGTTAATTGTGGGTTGAAAGACATAGCCGTATTTGCTGGTTTGAATCCATTTTCCCATATCCGATAGCTGGTCATAAAACGTCTGAAAGGTGACGTTGTTTTTATCGACGTTGGGAGCGGGATTCGCGTTGGCCTTTGGGCCGGGGATAGCACCCGTAGGGGTATCCGCCGTGGGATTATTATTAATCATCGGGCCGTTGTTATTCGGCGCCGCGTTAATACCGGTGTTTGCATTGTCGCTATTCAGCGCCTGCGCCATCTGCCCGGGAATCAGGGCAAAACTCAGCAGGGCGAGAAAGCCGAGTGTCTTGATGAAAGTCTTCATAATAAGTAATCCATGGTTTGAATGATTGTGTACCCATTACTTTTGACGTGACGGGGGGCAACAGGTTTCGATTAAGTCGAATAATTATAGTTGCTGTGTGGCAATCATACGCGGAAGGCACCCTTTAGCAGTCGTGGGTGAAAGGCGTTTTTATTACGCTCTGGCAATCGTCGAGTTTGCGCGTGACCCTTGCCCATTTTTCAGACAGACTCGCGACAAATAAGCCGAGGATACGCGCGAAAGGATTGCGGCGATTGGGGCTTGGCTAATTTTGAACCAGCTTCCTATATTTTCCCCCTATGACTTACGGTGCCAACGGCCCGGCCTCCTCGCGCCGATCAGCTTCTTCCGCTTCCTCGCAGCGGGTTCAAAATCCCGATGCCGATCGGCAGACGGTTCTCATCATCGATGATGAAAAGGACGTCCACTATTCCTTCCGCCGTCTCCTGGAAAAGGAACCGCTCGATGTCCTGAGCGCCGAGTCGGGTGACGAAGGCATCCGCCTGGCCCGCAAATCCAACCCCGACCTCATCGTCATGGATATTCGCATGGGGCAGAAAAACGGCCTCGATACGCTCAAGGAACTGCGACAGATGAATCCCCGGCAGGTGGTGATCATGATGACCGCCTACGGGACTTCGCAAACGGCCATCGAGGCGATGAAACTCGGCGCCTACGATTACGTGCTGAAGCCCTTCGATATTCCCCATCTGAAGGACCTGCTTTTCGAAGCCATTGCCGCCGCCCGCGCGATGAAGCAGATCGTCGCCTTCCCCACCAAGATGAACGCGGAGGAAGCGCGCCAGACCATCGTGGGCAATTCGTCCGCCATGCAGCAGGTCTACAAATTGGTCGGGCAGGTCGCGCCCACCAACACGACCATCCTCATCACCGGCGAAAGCGGCACCGGCAAGGAACTGGTCGCACGGGCCATCTACCAGAATGGTTCCCGCGTCAACAAGCCCTTCATCGCCATCAATTGCGCCGCCATTCCGGAAAACCTGCTCGAAAGCGAACTCTTCGGCCACGAAAAAGGCGCCTTCACCGGCGCGTTGGCGCAGCGCATCGGCAAGTTCGAACAGTGCGACGGCGGAACGCTTTTCCTGGATGAGATCGGCGACATGCCGATGACCACGCAGACCAAAATCCTGCGCGTTCTGCAGGAAGGCGAAATCTCCCGCGTGGGCAGCAATCAATCGATCAAGACCGATGTGCGGATCATTGCCGCCACCAATAAGGAGCTTTGGCAGGCGGTCCAACGCAAGGAATTCCGCGAAGACCTTTTCTATCGTCTGAACGTCGTCCGCCTGAACCTGCCGCCGTTGCGCGAACGCACGACCGATGTGCCGCTGCTCGTCGCCTATTTCATCAACAAATTCCGCCTGAAGCAGCCGACCGGCCCAAGCCAGATTGCCGACGATGCGCTCGCCGCCATTCAACGCCATCCGTGGCCCGGCAACGTCCGCGAACTGGAAAACTGCATCCAGCGCGCCATGGTCCTCGCCACGGGCAATACGATCACCCTGGCCAATCTCCCCGAGGAAATCGGTCGCGGTTACCGCACCAATGTTTCCGGCACCACCACGCCGACAACAAACGCTCCCGCTTCTTCATCCGCGGCCCCGGCTGTTGCCGATCGCCCCGGTGTCGAACCGGGCAAGACCGAACTTGCCCAAGCCATCGAGACCCTTTTTGAATTCGCCCGGCGTGAAAAACAATTCAAGCTTCTGCCCGCCGCCGAACGGGAATTGATTGTGCGCGCACTGGCGGAGACCGCCGGCAATCAAGTCCAGGCGGCCAAACTTCTCGGCATCACGCGGGCCACGTTGCGTAAACGGGTCGATAAATTCGGCATCCAAAAGCGGATGGCGATCGACTGATTCTAGAGTCGGATAAACTCGCCCACCTTGGGCATGGCCTTCAAGGCGGCGGTAGTTTCCGCGTTGGGGAGTTCCGGGCGATCCCGTTCGACATTCACCAAGCAAAGAAATCCGAGCGGCTCGCTCGTCGTGGCGCGAAACTGGTGCCAGGTCAGCGACGGGATATAAACCACATCGTTACCGTTGATTTCGTAAATCACATCGCCAACCAGGCAATGCCCACGCCCGCGAATGACCATCACCGAGTGGATGTGGTCGTGCCGTTCCAATGTCGAGTGGCCGCCCGATTCGATTTCGAAATAACGCAGCTGCGCTCCCAGCTTCGGACCACCCTCGAAAAGGATCTGACGCGAGATCGCCTTGAAATGAGTCCCGTCCTCTTTGTAATTGAGCACGGACACCCCGTCCCAGCGATACTCGCCGATGTGGCGTATGATCGAGTTCATCTGGTCTTTTTTCTAAAAAACAAACTCGTCTGCCTGATTAAATCCCAAATGAGAAAACTCAAAATAGAAAAAATCAGCGTACAAAAAAAGATCGGTGATCCATTCGCTCCGGTTGAACGAGATTGCAACATCTCCGGCTCTGGTAGCAAATAATTGTAAACTGGAGGCGCGATAAGAAAGCAGACCAAGTAGATAAGGGCGATTACCGTTACGACCATGCGCCATAAGTCAGGGCGTTCTCTGGGGATTCTCATGGTTTTTTGCCCTTCCGGGTTTTCAGCTCTTTGCCATAACCTGCCGCATATTTGCCGCGCACACCCGCGGAAAAATCGTAATTGGCCCTAACATCGATATTCAATTTGGCAGTTTTCTTCATAGGTTCACTTTTATCATAGCCGGACAGGCATTACCGTCCAAATAACTTCTTCAATCCCTCGTCGCTTGCGGCACAGGCGCCTTTTTCCGTGATGAGTGCGGTTATGAGACGCGACGGGGTGACATCAAAGCCGTAGTTGCAAGCGGGTGAGCCGTCGGGTGTGACCTGGATTTCCGCGAATGTGCCTTGCGCAGTTTTTCCACGCAGGTGGGTGACTTCCCTTGCGCTCCGTTCCTCGATGGGAATTTCCTTCAGGCCGTCGCGGATCGTCCAGTCGATGGTGGAACTCGGCAGCGCGACATAAAAGGGCACGCCGTTGTCGCGGGCCGCAAGCGCCTTGAGGTAGGTGCCGATTTTGTTGCAGACATCGCCTTGCGCGGTGGTGCGGTCGGTGCCGACGATGCAGAGATCGACCAGGCCGTGTTGCATGAGATGGCCGCCCGCGTTGTCGACGACGACGGTATGCGGAACACCATGCTGATTGAGTTCCCACGCGGTCAGCGACGCGCCCTGGTTGCGAGGCCGTGTTTCATCAACCCAGACATGGACCGGCAAACCGGTATCATGAGCCATGAAGATCGGTGCTAGGGCGGTGCCCCAATCGACACACGCCAGCCAACCCGCATTGCAATGGGTGAGGACGTTGAGACGCGATCCGGGCTTTTTCTTCGCGAGAATGTCCCGGAAAATTTGCAGGCCGTTGCGACCGATGGCTTCGCAAACCGCGACATCTTCATCGCACAATTCTGCCGCGCGCGCATAGGCCGTCTGGAGTCTCTTCGCGGGCGGCAATTGCGCCACGTCCGCCTGCATTTGATCGAGTGCCCACTTCAAGTTGATCGCGGTCGGGCGCGTTTCGTGAAGGATTTTATAAGCGGAAGAAAGTCCTGCATCGGTGGGATCATCGCGCAACGCAAAACAAACGCCGTATGCTGCCGTCGCTCCGATGAGCGGTGCACCCCGCACGGTCATGTTGCGGATGGCCTCGGCGCATTCTTCCATCGTGCCTAAAGTGAGCGTCTTAAATTCGTGTGGCAGCAGGCGTTGATCGATCACGCCGATGGAACCTTTCACGTCGTCTTCGTTGCGCCAGATCGTGCGCCAGCGTTTGCCCTGGTAGTTCATGACGGCGCTAATCCTTTAGCTTTTCCAACTCGGCCTTGATCTTCACGGCCATCGCCGATTTCGAATCGAGCTTCAACCCGCGTTCCCAGACTCCCTGGGCCTGTTGCGGTTGCGAGAGCTGCTTGAAACTGAGGCCCGCGTAGTAATAGATCGCCTGGCGCGTTTCGACATTCAAGGTGTAGGGCGTTTTGACCACGCCTTCGATTTGTTTGACCAAAAGCTGGAAATCATCGCGCGCGGTCTGGCGCTTGCCGAAAATCGCGGGAAGCATGAAGTAGTCGATGGCGCGAACAAAACGCACGGCCGGATTATTCGGATCGGCGGCCACAGCGGCGTCCATTTCCTTACCGCCATTCTGGAGATAGGTGAGCTTGCCCGGCCCGATCCAGGCGTCGCGGCTGTCCAGCGTGTAGACGCTGCCGAGGTAAGCCTGAAGCAGGTGGTTGTTTGGTTGTTCCTTCGTCCATTTTTCCAAATCGGCTGTAAGCGCCTTGGTTTCCTTCGTGTCGCCTTTGACCGCCTTTTCGTGCCGGGCCTGGACCTGTTTAATCAGCGGATCGTTGAAAGGATCCTGATGTTGGGTGGGCGCGGCCGACGGTTGGGCGACCAGGTTAGTCGCGGAAGGTGGAGCAGGAGGAGTTGGTGGTTGGCTGGTCTGCGCAAACGACACCGCACCGGCGCCGACAAGAAATAAACTGGGAAGCAAAAATAATTTCATGCACTAAAAACGGTTTGCGGCATCAAGCCAACAAGAATTCCGACGGTAGCAAGGCGCGAAAGACAAGCGAGCCTATTTCCCCCCGAACAATGTCTTCAACGTGAATGAACAATGCCCGGGGATTTTACCATTGCTCTTGCCTGCAAGACGGCTAGTGTGAGCGATTGCTCTGCTCCAATATGGATACCTATCAGCCTGAAAGACTTGCGCTAACCGGTGGTACCGGCGCGTTGGGCTTTGCCTTTTTGCAGCGCAATTTTCAGCACGATCCCAAACTTCAGGCCACGCTGCTGGTTCGACGTGCCTCGGAATCTTTTCGGGCCGAGACGTTTCAGACCTGGCTGCGGGAAAATGAAAAGCGCGTGACCCTGATCGAGGGCGACATGCGCAAACTGGAGAAAGACCAGATCGATGCCCTGCTGCAGACCGACGGAGGCTTGTGGCATTTCGCCGCGCTGACTTCGCTGACCGCCGAATGCGAAGAGGTCGCGCGCGATATTCACGCGATCAACGCCGAAGGCACGAATCGCCTCGTCGAAGCTTCTTTTAAAAATCACACGAGCAATCCCTTTTACCACGTCAGCACCGCCTATGTGATGGGCAAGCGCCAGGGAACCATTCTTGAGTCGGAAAGCAGAATGGACCAGGTCTTCCGCAATCCGTACGAAGCCTCCAAGCTCTCCGCGGAAACCAGTGTGCAGCGTGCTTTTGCCGCCGGTATTCCGGGCGCGATTTTTCGTCCCAGTGTGGTGGTGGATAATCTGGGTGGCACGAGCGGATTCAAGATGGTCGATGCCTGTGCCTACGCGGTTGCGCTGGCCGTGAAACGCGGCGAGCCCTTTATCTTTCGTTTTAAACAAACGGCGAACATCAATCTTATCCACAGCGACTGGGTGATTGCCGCCATGACCGACCTGGCCCGACTACCTTCCGGTCCTGGCCGCACCTACCATCTCACCGCGCCGCGCTCGGCCTATTTCCGTGATATGGCCGCTATCCTCGAAATGATTTCGCCTGGATTGAAAGTAACTTTCGAACCGGATTTACAGCGTTCCGACCTGCCGTCCGCTTCGAAAATTTTTGACAAGGCTGTTACTGAAATCGCGCCCTACTTCGACACCGACATTCATTTCGACCGCACCAATACGGAACGGGACTTGTCCCCGAGCGTAAAAGAGACACCGCTGGATCTGGCCTCTTTCGTCAAAGGGCGGTTGCAATCCGAGATGGGCCGGATCGCGCATCGAAAATAAGTTTTTAGTTCCGCTGCTGCCAGGCTTTGCGTTTGGGCCGCGCGATCTGCGTCGTCGCCCGCAATTCATAGGCCGCACTACCGAGAAAAGTCTCGAACCGGGTTTTGAATTCAGGAGTCCAGGTCACGCCATAATGATCGGCGGGCGCCAGCTCGACACTCGAACGCTCGCCACCGCCGTTGACCCGCGAACATACCAGCCGCAATTTCACCGGGCCCGGTGTGTCCATGACCAATTCCCGCAATTGGGTCCAGCGAGCGGGGTCGGGCCAATCTTCCAGCGGCAGATGCAGGACCAATTCGCGTAAAAGTTGCTCGTAGGCTTCGGGCAGCCAAAGCACCTGCGAGGAACGGAGCTTCGGTTGATCGTCGCGGCGATCGAGCTGGCCCATGACCACCACCACTTCGCCCACGCCCAGCGGGCGCGGCAACGCGGCGTAGGTTTCCGAAAAAACGAGCACTTCCATGCTGCCGGTCTGGTCTTCAAACGTGACGCGGGCCCAGGGTTTTTTGTCCTCCTGCCGGGTGCGAATTTCGACTTTTGTCATCAAGCCGCAGATGCGTGTGTCGGTGATATCGGCCGATTCTTTGAGCTGAGCAATGGTGTGAATCTGGAAGGCAGCGAGGTCCGCGCGATATTCGTCGAGAGGGTGACCCGTGATGTAAAAGCCGAGCAATTCTTTTTCATAACCGAGCCGTTCCCGCGATGAAAAATCGGGAATGCCGCCAGCCTGAACGGAAACGCTCGTTTTTTTCGTCACGGTTTCCATCGGCCCAAGCAAATCGAGTAACGAAGCCTGGCCCGCATCGCGATCCCGCGCCTGGGCGCTCGCCTGAGCCAGCGCGCCGTCGACCTGGGTCACCAGCTCCGCGCGGTTCGGGCCGAAGTCGTCGCAGGCCCCGCACTTTACCAGACTCTCAAGGAGCTTTTTGTTCATCGCGCGCGATTCGACCCGCGAACAGAGATCATGCATGTCGCGGAACGGACCGCTCTGTTCACGCGCGGCCACGATCAATTTTACGGCGGCTTCCCCGACGTTTTTGACTGCGGAAAGACCGAAGCGGATCGATTTGTCCTTCACCGTGAAAACACTTCCGCTCTCATTCACGCTCGGCGGCAGAATGGACAGGCCCATCGATTTCGCTTCGGCCACGAATTGCTCGATCTTGTCGGTGTTGTCGAGTTCATTGGAAAGCAAGGCCGTCATGAACTGCGCCGGGTAACGCGCCTTCAGCCACGCAGTCTGGTAGGCAAGTACGCCGTAGCAGGCCGCGTGCGCCTTGTTGAAGCCATAGCCGGCGAATTTATCGAGGACGTCGAAAAGCTGGTTGGCCTTCTCCGCGCCAATCTTGTTGGTCTTCGCGCAGCCCTCCACGAAAATCGCGCGCTGCTTCGCCATTTCTTCCGGCTTCTTTTTTCCCATCGCGCGGCGCAACACGTCGGCGCCGCCGAGCGTGTAACCGGCGAGGATCTGCGCGGCCTGCATGACCTGCTCCTGGTAGACCATGATACCGTAGGTTTCCTTCAGGATCGGCTCGAGCAACGGGTGATCGTAATTGACCGCTACCTTGCCCGATTTGCGGTCCGCGTAGAGCTGGATGAATTCCATCGGGCCGGGGCGGTAAAGCGCGACGAGCGCGATGATGTCCTCCACGACGCGGGGACGAACGCTGCGGCAGGCCTTGCACATTCCGGGCGATTCCACCTGGAACACGCCGACATTTTGCGCCCGGCTCAGCATCTCGAAGGTCTCCGCGTCATCGAGCGGGATATCGAGCGGCTCGATTTTTTTACCGGTGGTTTTCTCGATGATATTCAGCGCGTCCTGGATGACGGTGAGTGTCTTGAGACCGAGAAAATCCATCTTGAGCAGGCCCAGCTCGCCGAGCGGTTCCATCGAGTACTGCGTCACGATGCCGCCGTGATCGTCCAACGTCAGCGGCACATACTCGGTCAGGTCGTGATCGGAAATGACCACGCCCGCCGCGTGCACGCCCGCCTGACGGGAAACGCCCTCGAGTGTCAGGGCCGAATCGATCACCGTTTTTGTGACCTCTTCTTCCTCGTAGGCGCGTTTGAAATCGGCGCTCTCCGCCAATGCTTTTTCCAGCGTCATCTTGGGATCGAAGGGAATCATCTTGGCCAGTCGATCCGCCTCGCCATAACTCAGGCCGAGCACGCGGCCCACGTCGCGGATGGCCATCTTGGCGCCGAGTGTGCCGAAGGTGATGATCTGCGCGACGGACCGCTCGCCATATTTTTTGCGCACGTAATCGATGACCTCACTGCGCCGGTTGTAACAAAAATCGACGTCGATATCGGGCGGTGAAATACGTTCGGGGTTGAGGAACCGCTCAAAAAAGAGTCCGTAACGGAGCGGATCGAGATCGGTGATGCCGAGCACGTAGGCGATGAGACTTCCCGCCGCGCTGCCGCGACCCGGCCCCACCGGAATGCCGTTTCGCTTCGCGTAGTCGATGAAATCCCAGACGATGAGGAAATAACTCGTGAAGCCGGTTTTGCCGAGCACGTCCAACTCGTAATCAAGCCGCTGCTTCAATTCGGGTTCTTTCGCCCGTTCGCCGAATCGCCGCACCAGTCCTTCCTCGCACAAACGCCGCAGGTAGCCGTCGCGCGTTTCCCCCTCGGGAACGGCGTAGGCCGGGAATTTGTTTTGCCCCAACTCGATCTTGAGGTCGCATTTCTCCGCGATCTCGAGCGTCGTGGCCAGCGCTTCCGGCACGTCCTTGAACAGCGCCGCCATTTCCTCGGTTGTCTTCAGGTAAAATTCGGGGGCGGGATAACGCATCCTCTTTTCGTCAGTGATCTTCGCCCCGGTCTGGATACAGAGCAGCACGTCGTGTGCGGCAGCGTGCTCTTTCTGGACGTAATGGACATCGTTGGTCGCGACGATCTTCAGTCCAAACTGGTTCCCGAGTTTCAGCAATTCCGCGGCGACCGTCTTCTGCTGCGGCACCCCATGATCGGCAATTTCGAGATAGAAATCTCCGGGAGCAAAAATCTGTTTGAAATCGTCAATGGACCGTTCGGCGTCCTTCATCCGACCCGCCATGATGTGCCGCGCCACTTCACCCGCGAGGCATGCGCTGGTGCCGATGAGTCCTTCTTTATGCTGGGCGAGCCGCTTTTTATCGATTCGCGGTTTGTAATACATGCCTTCGAGATGGGCAATGGAGACGAGCTTGACCAGATTTTGGTAGCCGACTTCATTTTTTGCCAACAAGAGAAAATGGGTGGAGGCTTCCTTGGCGCTATTGGCTTTCTTGTCTTCGAGATCGCCCGGCGCCATGTAGACTTCGCACCCGATGATGGGCTTGATGCCATTAGCGCGACATTCCTTGTAAAACTCGATCGCACCGAAGAGATTGCCGTGGTCGCTCAGGGCCAGCGCGGGCATCTTGAGTTCCGCTGCGCGCTTGGCCAGTTCCGGAATACGGCACGCCCCGTCGAGCAGGCTATACTCGGAGTGGACATGAAGATGGACGAAGGTTTCCGGTGCGGACACGACTCCAATTTAATGCCGATTCGCAGAGGGGCGAGGCTTTTATGCCAAGGCTTCTTTTCTCTCTCTCAAACGCCAATTTTGGTTCATCAATGATCAAGTAACGTGTTGCGACTAAAGAGGGCTGGATTAACTATAGGTAGTCCCCATGCGTGTCTTCGTCGTGCTTTTTTTGGTAGTTGGCGTTGCCGTTACCTCCGGCCTGGTTCTCCTTTCCTCTGGATCAGTATCCACGCCCCCAGACGGGCCGTCGGCCATGGTACTAAGCAGCGGCCTGAGTCTTTACGGCAATAATTGTGCTTCGTGCCACGGCGCGGATGGCAAAGGCAACCCGGGATCAGACCCGCCCTTACTGAAAACGGTGATTGTCACGGGAGACCCGATTACGCTTATCCGCGTCATGACCCAGGGAACGGCCAAGGTTATTCTCCTACAACAACGGTCCAAGTGGACCAATACGATGCCGGTTAATTATAACCTGACGGACGAACAAATCGCCCAGCTCCTCACTTATATCCGGCACGATTTTGGAGCAAACTCATCTCCCATCGAAACAGCACAAGTCGCCAAAGTGCGATTGCAGTATGGAGGTCCTTCTCCAGGTCAGGAGTAAGTACCTTTTTGAAAATAAAGTTGGGTCAAGGCTTGGCTGTCTTCACCGTAAACGGCACGTTCTTTTCTCCCGCCACAAAGATGAGCAGCCTCGTGGGCTCATCTTCTTCGTTCACCCCGTTGTGGAGGATATTCACGGCTTCGGCCAGCGCGTCGCCTTGATGAAAGGTATGCTTGTCCCCGTTGGCCAAATGCACCGTCACGGAACCGGAAAGAACATAACCAAAAAGCGGTACGGGGTGTTTGTGCCAGCCGGTTTGTTTTCCCGGCGCTATTTCCACGATCAATACCGATACTTCCGGGGTTCCCTTGTGCGGATACCGGATCGACTGACCGATGGAATTGGTCGACGTGCGCAGTAGGGTTTTGACCTGCACGTCCTGGTTATAGGGCGTGTCGGCAAGACCGACTTGAAGTGGAAGAGACCAAGCCAGGCTAAGAACAGCCAGCGCAAGTTTGGATCGTTTCATAAGTTTGTAGGTGGGGTGACTTCGATAGTGAAGGGTTCATCTTTGCGTCCCGTAACAAAGATAATTATTTTGACCGGCTCCGTTCCATCGTTCACGCCGTTGTGGATTTTATCGACCGATTCCAGGGAGACCTCGCCTGCGCGGACGGTGCGTTTTTCTCCACTGGCTTGGCAGACAGTGAGTTGGCCGGAAAGAATGTAGCCCAAAAGCGGTACGGGATGTTTATGCCAACCGGTCTCTTCACCTGGCGCCATTTCCACCAGCATTGCGGTGACTTCGGATGTGCCGCCGCCGGGATAGACAACGGGCTGCCCCACCGAATTGGCAGTCGTTTTGAGCAGGGTCGTGACTGCTCCCGCGTTCATGATTTTGTCAGGCAACGAGCGAAATTCAGGGCATCACGCCACGGAACAATCTTCGACTGTTCGCGGGCGTAAGTGGCGGAGATGGGAAGATTGATGACGCGGCAGGGCCGTTGTGCCGTCAGCAGGGCCATTTCGGATTCGAATTGAAAGTGGTGACCTGTCGGAAGCCACGAGCCCAGCCAGGCGCGGCGCACGAGCCGGAATCCACACTGACTGTCGAGAATACCGCTGCGTTGCAATACTTGGGACATGATCCGGTTAGTCCAACGGCGCAGGAACGGCATGTGGGCCGCATCGGGCAGGCGATTGCCCACGATCAAATCGGCCTGGGAACGCAGTTGCCAAAAACGCTCAAGATCGGCGGGGTCGTGCTGCCCGTCGCCATCGAGGAAAAAAAGCCAGTCCGCCTCATCCGGCAATCGACTGAGCGCCTGATGCAAAGCGGCGGTCTTACCGTGATGCGGACCGGTCAACGTAAGAATTTCGGCCCCGGCTTCCGTAGCCCGGAATGCCGTATCGTCGCTACTGGCGTCGTCGATCACGCAGACCCGAAATCCGGCCCGACGACACCCGCGCACGACCTGACCGATGGTGATCGCCTCATTACGCGCAGGAATAAAAATCTGCGCCGTCGCTTTGGCGCGGATGGAATTGCTCTCGAAATCAGGCCTTCCGCCATCGGACTTGAAGAACGAAAGGCTAGACGGCCCAGAGCGTATAGACTCGGTTGAGGACAGCGCGGACATCAATGGGAGGAGCTTTTCTTCCGCCCAGAGGAATGACTTCCGGTTGGCGGGCGATCAAACGCAACAGGCGGTGGCAGCGGGCGGCCAGCAGGCTGGAAAGATGAAGGGAGAGGCGCCCGGCAAAAGGATGTTGCGCCCGGAGGAGCGATTCAAATTCGGCGTGCTGGATGATGATGGCCTTGACCTTGGTCACGGCGATGGCGCTGGCACTCCGTTTTTCACCCGAAAGCATGGCCATTTCGCCCAGGAATTCGCCCGCCTTCACCGTGGCCAGGTTGACTTTTTCACCCCTGCGGATTTTCTTGAGAATCTGGACTTTGCCCTGGGTGATCAGGCAGCAGCTTTTGGCTTTCGATCCCTCTTGAAAGATGGTCGTTCCCGCCGTGTAGGTGACCGCTTTGGAGCCGGGAAGTTCCCGAATCAGTTCCTCCGATGAAACAGTAATCATCGGGTTGGCTTTTTTAGAGGACTTCTTGGCTACGGTCATCACAACGTCATACTCGTCTCACGTCAATTTGGCAAATGGGTTTGTCGAGAGCCTGCCCTGCAAAATCAACGCAGGGTCCGTGACACCCACTTTCGTTACCAACCTTCCGTGACCAGTTTGACGGCATTATTAGCCAAGTCTTCGGTAGCCAACGGAATCGCCTGACGGATACCTTCCTGGATATTGCTTTGGGTAAAAAAGGTCGTGGTGCCAATGACGGGCGCATTCTCGAAAATCTTCCGTCCCAGGCGGCGATTCACATAGGTGGCCGTCGCGTGAATGGTGATCCGGTACTGCGCGGTAACGAGAATATCGGTCGAACTGCTCCGCTCGGGCGTGTCCTGGACATCGGTGATGGTGACATCGAGTTCGGAATCCGCGTTGCTGTTTTGATTCACTTCCAATGTGCCGTCGTTGTTGAAGCGGCGAATGATGGAGTTGGTTGCCGTGACCTGGATGTCGGGCGAAAGACTGTTATTTTTGACGACCGGAACGTAAACGCTGCGAACGCCTTGAAGATTGCGCCCGGAAATATCGCCCACGCGATAGCCCGCGCACCCGCTGATCGCCAATACCGCCAACGTTGTGAGGATAATCCGGGGAACAAAGGCTAATCGACTCATTGAGGCAGTGGGGTGTTATCCGGCGGCGCTTTGACCGGCGGTTGGGAAGAAGTGGAGCTGGCCGGGGCGGAGTTGGAAGCGCTGCTGTCCGACGCCGCAGCACCGGGTGAGGTGCTCGATACGGGGCCGCCGGGAGTATTGTCGGAAGGCGATGCCGTGTTGGTCGGAGTGGAGGAAGATGTTCCGCTGGCATCCGCTGGAGCCGACGAGGTGGGGGCCGCGGGGCCGCTGGCCACCGTTTGCGACGTCGTGGGTGTACCGTCCGGGCTCAAGCCGCCGGGCATGGCTTCCACTACGGGACGCAATTCCTGAATCCGTTTCTTGGCCACCTGGGCTTGTGGTGAATTGGGGTCTTCGCGGACAACTTCGTTATAGTAGATGTAGGCCGCACGGGAATCGTGTTGGGTTTCGTAAAACTTGGCGATGTTGAACGCACCCTGCGTCTGTTTCTGGCCAAGCTTTTGGATGTTTTCCTGCGCCTGAACGGCCTTGTCGCTGCCCGGATAGCGAACGAGGAAATCCTGGAAGGCATCGGTGGCCCGCTTGGCCGCGCCCTGATCGTAATCCCCGTTCATGGAGGAGGTCATCCAGGCATAACCGATCTGGTACTGCGCGTTGGAAGCAACGGAGCTGGTCGGATAATTATCGATCACCTTCTGGTAGGCGTCGACCGCATCGGTGAATTTGCGCTGTTTCTCGTGGGCCTGCCCGATATTGAATTGGCACTGCGGAGCGTAGGTGCCGTAAGGCGCATTCTTGATGACTTCCTCGTACATTTCCACGGTGCGAACCATGGAAGGCCCGACGGGAATCTTCCAGATGCGTTGTGGTTCGCCGGCGAGGTAAAGATTGGCGATGCGATACTGTTCCCCCAGCGCTTCCTCGAAATAATTGCTGGAGGGATACTTTTTCACCATTTTCTGGAAGGCTTGAAATGCGGTGTAAAAATCGGCTTCGTCCTCAAGAATTTTCCCAAGGCGGAACTGGGCTTCCGGCGCAAAGAAGGAGAGCGGCCAGCGACGGAGCAGGTTTTTGTAGGCCTTCATCGCGTCATCGCGCTGGCCCTGGGCCTCCAGCTTGTGGGCCATTTCCAATTGATCGCGGGAACTCGAGGCCGAAATGTCGCCACCGCTTTCATCCGACCAGCCTTCACCCGGACGCCAGACCAGGCTGGCCTGGGCCAACGGCGCGACAAATGACAGCGCGAGAACGCTGTACAGAAGAAGTCGGCTTCGGGGCATAAGAGCCCGACTATAGCAACCCGGGCTGGCCGGTCAAGCCGCTGGGAGGAGCCGGGAAATGGGCTTGGAGGGACTTGAACCCCCACTCCTTGCGGAACCAGAACCTAAATCTGGCGCGTCTGCCATTTCGCCACAAGCCCGACGGGCGGCATTATATCCGGCTAAAGAATTTTGGACAGGAGTAAAGAACCCCGGAGTAAGTTCCGGGGCATTCTTCTGTAGCGGCGGTCTATGACCGCCGAAGCATGGGCGACACACTTTCTTTTTCCTCGACGGTCATAGACCGCCGCTACAGCAAAACCGAAGCAAACTTCTGGGAATTGAACCCCAAGGGCTTTACAGGATGAGGAAGAGGGACATTTCCCGATCAACTTGGATTTGCAAATGAATCTTCCTCGTCGATGCTGAACTCCATGCCTCCAGCCACTCCCACCGAATACCTCATCATTTCCACGTCGCTCCGTGCCTCCAGCCTGAGCCGTCTCATGGCCGAAAGCCTGGTCAACGCCTACGCCACGCTCGGTGCCCCCCATCGACTCATCGATATGCGCGACTACGTTTTGCCGCTTTGCGATGGCGGGGCCGCCTACGAGCATCCCCACGTCGCGGCCCTCTCGGCGCTGATCGAAGCAGCCCGGGTCATCGTGGTCGCCACGCCCATTTATAACTACGACGTCAACGCGGCGGTGAAAAACCTCGTCGAGCTGACCGGCAAAGCCTGGGAAAACAAGACGGTTGGCTTTCTCTGCGCGGCAGGCGGTGATTCGAGCTACATGTCGGTCATGAGTCTTGCCAACAGTCTCATGCTCGATTTTCGCTGCCTTATTATCCCCCGTTTTGTCTACGCCACGGGTGGTAATTTCATCGCGAAAAAGCAACCCAACGCCGATTTGGTTACGCGAATTGACCAACTGGCCGCCACTTCCGTAAAGATCCGGAACGCGCTATAGAGGTCCGATTTATGTATCTTTGCCCCTCGAGCAGGCGTAGGATGAACCATGGCCAAAACCTCCTCCCACCGTTTGGTCTTCCACCGAGATCGGTTTCTTAAACTTGGCGATGCGGTGCCCAGCGGCCTGAAGGATGACGCGGGTAAGCGCCTGCCCTTTGGCGGCAGCTGCATGGTCGATAGCATTTATCACAACGAAGTTGCCGGTCAGTTCGTCGTGACGATCAGTCATTATCCTCCCGAAGTGAAGTAGGTTTCGGCGGCAGGTCCACCTGCCCCACGAGTCCTGAGTCCTAAAACGAACCCTTCACGGAGAAGGAGACGCGCTGTTCCTGACCGACCGCACCCGCTACCGGATTGGGGTCCCACCGATTGCTGTATTCGACGCTGGCCGCGATGTCTTTATCCAGGTGGAACGAGGGGCCAGTCGTAAACGTCACCGTCTTGTCGTCCGCGATCAAGGGCACGGCGCTGGAAACGCTGGGACCACCCGGTGTGGTGGACTGAGGCACGCCGTTGGTGCCGGAGGTCGAGACCCCGGGCGCCAGTTCAAGATTGCTGCGTGCATCGAGCATTTCCGCGTAACTGTGCCAAGTCACGTCATTCGAGACTTTTTGGGACCAATCGGCAAAGACCGCCTGGTTGTAGTCGCTGCTGATGCCGGGAAAATTCTGGTAGTGCTGCTGGCGCAGGCCCATTTTCACGGTCGTATCTTGCACCGGTTTCCAGACCAGGGCCTGCTCCGTGATCGGCAAACTCGCCGTCGGCGCACCGGCCGCAGTGGTTGCTTCATAATGACCCTTGAAAACGGCGGTTAGGGGAATTTTACCGAGTGGCTGTTGCACCTGCGCATCATAGGCCGTGTGATGAGTTTCCGCGCTGCCCAAGACCGGTTCGCTACCCGTGGTATGGTCCGAATCGAGACCGAGCGTCAGGATGGAGTTGAACGGCAAATGTCCTTCGGCGGTCAAAGCAGCTCCGCTGGTGGCGGTCGCATTTGCAGGTATGGATGCGTCGCTCGTTGAATTGTGCACGTCGCCTTTGAGCGTCAGGCCCGATGCCGGTTGAAATTGCAGCGCCGCCTTTTCGCCGCCCGTCAGCACGGATGATCCATTCGACAGGGGCAGATAAGGATTCGATCCATCGCTCAGCGTCACCCCGCTGGTTTCGTAGGAAAACGAAAGCGCATCATCCACCCGCTGCGTATAAACCGCGCCATATTTTTTCTGATACAGAGAACCGGCGGATAAAACCGTGAAGGGATTCGCCATATCGCGTCCCACCGTTGCATTCAAGACCTGTCCTGAAGCCGTCTGGCGCTGTTGATCCTCGGCCTGTTTCAACCAATCCTGGCTGAAATTATTGTTCTGCGGCAGCGGCGTTTCCTGGGCATGGCCCATGGATGCGGCCAGACAGATTGCCAGGCCAGCCATGCATCTCCCCCTTATTGCCCAGGTAAAAAGGCTCTTTTGCATACAAGCTTACATCCCAGAAAAAACGAAAATTCGTTCATCCAGTTCAACTTCGTCGCTCCTCAACGGAGCGCAACTCATTTGTATTAAGAGACGCGCCGAGAACCTGAAAAGTTCAAAAAAATCTCACTTCCAGAGGGTCAAGCTAGTGCGTGAAACGCTTTTCCTCGGCATCGAAGATGTCGAAAAAATAGCGGACATGATGGATGACTCCCGGCGGCACATATTTGGGAATGTAGTCCTCCATGAATTCCTGAAGCTTGTCGGAAAGCTCGCCGATTCGTTTGTAACGCCATTCGTTATTCCATCGGATGATCTCGATGCGCGGACGCTTTTTGGCGTGTTCCCCGATCCACTTCGCCACGGCATCATCGTCAGCTCCCGTAGCGACGAACTCCCGCAAGTCCGGGCCTTTCAGTTCGGCAAATCCCAGGAAAATATTATCCAAGGGACAATCGAAATGATATTCGCCCGCCGTCCCGGCCAATACGGCCCGACATTTGTCCAGGGAGCGTTTCGCCAGGACATAACCGCCCAGCATTGCATGAGGACTATGAGGAAAACCTTTGGTGAGGTCCGGCGCCAGCTTCTTCACATTTTCGTTAATCGTGCTCATAGTAAAAATTACTCGCTTACCATGTTCCCGCCAGTTCCTTGAGCGTGTTGTCCGCCTTTTCGCGCGAGACTTTTGCCGCATCCTCGCCCTGGTTCATGCTGTCAGCGACGACAAACTGAACATCGGTCACGCCGATGAAACCGAAGATCGCGCGCAGGTAGGGTTCCTGGAAATTATAGGCTCCCATCGGAGAGCCCTGTGGAAAGGAACCGCCGCTGCTGGTGATAAAAAGAGCTTTCTTGTTTTTGACGAGTCCCTCGTAGCCGTTGGGCCCGGTGGCAAAGGTTTTTCCCGCGCGCACGATCTGATCGATGTAGGCCTTGAAGGTCGAGGGGACGTTCAGGTTGTACATCGGCACGCCCAGGATATAGCGGTCCGCACTGAGAAACTCATCGACCAATTGATCGGAAACCGCGATGGCGGCCTTCGATTCGGGGGTCTGCGCTTCCGCCGGCGCAAAGGCGCCGACCACCCACGGCTCGGTCACATGCGGAACCGGATGATGCCCGATATCGCGCAGGACAACCGTATCCTGCGGATGGTGCTGCGCCCAGAGCTTGGCGAAATTGGTGGTGAGCGTGCGTGAAACAGAGCGTTCGCCGCGTGGACTGGCCGTGATGACGAGGACTTTGGACATGAGATTCCTTTCTTCAGGTTGGGGGTGGGATGATTACATTTGGGTAATCACGATTGTTACGTTTTGGGGGCAAAAAAAGAAAAGTTAAATGGTTGAAGCCGGTTTGGATTGATGCGCCATGGCGCTTTCCAACACTTCGCTCAAAGTCGTACGCGCCAATTCTCCGGTGAGGGCCGATTCGGCGCGGGTGAAAATAGCTTCCAAAATGCTTTGCATGGCGTGGCCGATCGGACAATTTTTATTCGGCGGCGTATGAGGGTGGTGCAGCGGCTCGGAAGTTTCCACCGCCCGGTAAATATCGGCCAAAGTAATTTGCCGCGGAAGCTTGGCCAGACGCACGCCGCCGCCGGGCCCTTTTTGTGTTTCCACCACACCCGCCTCCTGCAAACCCGCCACGAGGCGTCGCACCACCACCGGATGGGTCATGGTGCTTTCGGCGATTTCGCTGGAAGTGCGAAACGCATCCGGACTCTGCGCCAGCAAGGCGAGGGTGTGGACCCCGATGGCAAATTGGCAACTCGCCGGCATATTTGTAACAAACACAATTTCTTATTATTGTCAAACCTCTATTTGATTTTTCCTGCAAGCTCCCGTGCGCCTGATCTGATACTCTCGCGCCTTTCATGGATTCGCCGCGCTATTCCGTTATTGTACCCGTGCCTCGTTTCCGCGCCGACGAACCGGTGCTGATGAGTCTGCGCGCGAACGTCCCTGCCATCGGTGGCCTGCAGATTATCGTGGCGCAGGGAACCCACCCCGCCCGTCAACGCAACGCCGCCCTGGAGCGTGCACGTGGGGAAATCATCGTGTTTCTCGATGGCGACTGCCGCCTTGGTCCCGATTTCTGGAAGGAGCTGGATACGGTCATGACCCGGCCTGAAGTGGAAATCGTCGGTGGCCCCGCCCTGTTGCGTCCGCAAGCCACTTCCAACGAACAAATTTTTCACGCCTTGCTGACGCATACCTTGATCGTCGGGACCGTTTCCGCGCGTTATTTCCCCCGCGGCATGTTAGCCCCCGCCACGCAGACCGATCTCATCCTCTGCAATCTGGCGGTGCAAAAATCGCTCTTCGGGAAAATCGGCCCGCTTTCCACCGATCTTTATCCCAACGAGGAAAACGAATGGCTCGATCGCGCCCGCGTGGCCGGAATCGGCGCTTACTACGATCCTCAACTTCAGGTTTACCGCCCCCAACGGGCCACCTGGGCCCAAATGGGTTTGATGCTTCTGCGTTACGGCATGGGCCGCACCCGACAATTCCGAGTCAGCGGCTGGCAGATGACGTTCCATCAGATTCTACCGCCCATGCTCATCATGACTTTTGTGGCCCTGTTCCACTGGCATCTTGAAACGACTTTCGTCGTCCTCTGGCTCCTGGCTTCGGCGATCATCGCGTTGACCTGCGATTTCGGTCTTGGCTGGTGGCAAAAAATCATGGCCGGCCTGGCTGCACCACTACTTCCCTTAACCTACACGGTGGGCCAGATCATCGGTTGGTTTACGCTGCTGCTTCCCACGCCTACCGAACCGGACGAAATCGTCCTTCTGGATGAGCGGGGAAAGCGATTGTCCTGATACTGACCAGTAAATTTCCGAGAAAAGAGGTGACGCCAAAATAAAAGGTGTTACTTAGGACTTAACAAGCCGGACAGATCGACCGGACTTGATAAAAATGAACCCTTTTGTTCGTAAAACTTTTCGCCGGGGGCGGGCCAAAGGCGGGTTCAGCTTGGTGGAAACAGTCCTCTCGCTTGGTATCGTGAGTTTCGGTTTTCTTTCCCTGATCTCCATGATGTCGCTGGGATTAAAGACGGCCCGTCAGGCGCGAGACAACCGAACTTCCGCGCAAATTGCCCAGACCCTGGTCGAGGAAGCCCGGCAGGGGACACTGACGGCAGGCACGCTTTATCTCGATGCCCAAGCCAATCCCTGTGGTTCAATCGAAGCCGCTTACACGGTGCAAAGCACGCTTCAACCCTTGCCTCCGCTGAATTCCGCGTCCACCTCTTTCCTCACCCGGTTGACCCTTCGGGTCACGCCCCTGGGAGCACCGGATCGCACCCGGATTTATGCGGTCGTTTATCCGGTCCAACCATAGAGTTTATTTCCGGTCTCAGCGCGGCTTCACCTTGCTGGAGCTGCTGGCCACTCTTGCGGTCACGATCCTCATCATGGTCGCAATTGTCGAGTTCGTCACGGAAGTGGAGCGCGCCTGGAAATCGACTTCCACCGACCCTTTCGCCGAAGCGGAAAATGCCTTTGAAATCATGGCCGAAAATCTGGCGACGGCGACGCTGGAACCTTACCAGGATTACGCCGACCGCACCGGCACCTTTCGTACCAGTTCCTCCACTTCCTTTGTTCCGGATCATCTTGCGCGCCGTTCCGATTTGGATTTCGTTTGTGCACCGAGCGCGGGTGCCCATGGTTTGCTCAGCACCACAGGGCGCATCACCAGCGGCAGCGCCGTTTTCTTTCTCACGCCTCAAGGCTACACTCAAACTTATGCCCATACCGGGATGGAGCGGCTTCTCAATGCTGTCGGCTATTTTGTGGAATTTGGCAACGACGATGCTTTGCCCACCTTTATCCTGCCGGGCCATCCGCGCTGGCGACTGAAACAAATCCTGCAACCCACGGAATTGCTCCAAATTTATGCACCCGTTCCATCGGCGAACCCGTTGTCTTGGATTCAAAATTTGACACAAGCCGGCGCACCCACTTCTGTTCTCGCTGACAATATCGTCACGATGATCGTCCTGCCGGAACTCACTGCCAATAATTCCGCTCCACCGTTGGCTTCCGATTTTCATTATGATTCCCGCGATGTTGTCCATCCTCCGACCTTGCATCAGTTGCCTCCCCGTCTTCGCTTGATCCTCGTTGCCATGGATGAATCCTCCGCACGAATTTTGGCTAACCGATATGGATCGAGTCCGCCGCTGCTGGTTCCTGCGGGGCTTTTCAACCAGGCAAGTCAGCTCAATGCAGATCTCTCCACTCTCGATAACTCACTTACGGCACAAAAAATCGGGCATCGCATTTTTCAACGGGAAATTCTTCTCACCGCCGCCGCCTGGTCGAATACGCCTTCGCCATGAAAGATGCGCACTTACATCAATGTCATACTATTATTTTGGCATAATTAATTTAATTAGATTGATGAGAAATAACCGCTTTTTTTATAAAGATAGGCATAAAAGGGTTGCGTTATCTTAAACCACATTAATATCCCCGTTATGAAGATACTTGGCTCTATCCTGCTTCTTTTGTGCTTGGCATCAGCCAACGCCTTACAGGCCCAGACTTACGTCCTCTTGTCAGACAGCAGCTTAACTGTTTCCGGCGAATCAAGTTCCGAAGCCCTCACCGCGTCATTCACCTGGTCGGTGAGTTCATCAGATCCATCGATGACCATTTTCGAGTTGTCTTCACTTAACTTTTCAAGCGCTTCTTTTACTTTGTCTCTCAATCCAACAAATAACCAGGATCCTGATACATTTTCGACTGGATTGACTTATTTTTCGGCTCAAGTTTTGGGAGGTGCAGGTCAAAGTTTAAAGCTTTTTCCGGTCAATAATGATGGAACTTTCAGTGGGCCCTATACCCATCCGACTCGTGTTACTTATCCGGGAGTCTTACTAATTCCCGATGCAGGTGGAGCAACCCTCGCAACTCTAAACATCGATGCCCAGGAAGTTCCCGAACCTTCCACTTGGGCGCTGCTGTTGGGTGGCTTGGGCCTGTTGGTCGGTTGGCGTTTGAGCCCACACCGTCACCTCTGCTAGAGGCTGTCCGAGACGAGGTCTCGTTGCTTATCTTGCTGGCAAGGTAGCCTTGCGCAGGTAGAAGTAGCGATGCTGGCGGACTGAACAATGCCGATTGTAACCCGACCTTCTACTGATCAAGCCCGTGGGATTTATCTCCATGTCTTTTGAGTCAGCCAACGGCGGTAAAACTTCGTTGGCGAAGATCACCACCACCCGCAAAACTTCGGGCTTTGTTCTCATTCTGGCGCTGGTCGGTCTGGCCCTGATGACGATCCTCTTGCTGGCTTTATTGGAGGGCGCTTCGCAGCAGGCTCGCGGATCGTTCAGCGATGCGTCATTCGCTCGTGAAAAATTGCTGGCCGATTCCGCCGTGGCGTTGGTCATGGGCCAGATTCAACAGGCCTCCACCCAACCTGGGCAGACCTGGATTTCCCAACCAGGTCTGCTGCGGACGTATGATGCCACTGCCTCGCGACGACCCACCGCATGTTACAAACTTTACTCCACCACACAAACAACGCAGTTGATCGATACCAGCGGCACGCTCGGTTTTCTTGCGGACGATATCCCCTCCGACTGGAATTCCGCGGCCAGGAAAAGTTTCTACACCGATCTCAATGCACCGCAGCAAACACCGGGGCTTCTGGGCCGGACTCTTTATCCGATTCTCGATCCAGCCGCCGTTGGTACGGTTCAAGGGGTAAGTTACGACGCTGGTCATAGCGTCGAAATGCCGGTCGCGTGGCTTTACCAACTTCAGGATGGAACGCTCGGCCCCGCCAGTAACGGCACCAAGACCAACCCCATTGTGGCGCGTCTCGCTTTCTGGACCGACGACGAAACGAGTAAAATCAATATCAATACCGCAGGCTACGGCTCGCCCTGGAATACGCCGCACGCCAACTCAACAGACGATGTCGCCTGGAGCACCACGCAGCCTGCCAGCGGAGAATTTTCCCGCTATCCCGGCCATCCTGCGATGACTTCATTGGCCGTTGTCTTTGGTTCGGCAGACGATCCGCATTGGCCGGAAAAATTGCTGGGTCTCACACCTCGTTATGGTTTCGGCGGTTCGGAATTTGGCGCGAAATCGACCAAGCCGGGCGAAACCGTTCCTGCGAAAACAGACCGGCTCTACGCCTCGCTCGATGAGTTATGCTTCAGCTCCAGCCAGTCGGGCTCGGAACTGCGCCAGCCCAATCCGGTCACACCCGAGCAGATCGACCACGCCCGCTTTGTTCTGACCGCCCATAGCCGCGCGCCCGAGACCACCCTATTGGGTGAACCGCGTGTGGCGATTTGGCCGGTTTCCGATGCTCCGAAAGATCCCGCACGCACGACGCCCACAGACCAAGCCGTGGCAAGCGATGCCACCGTCGGCGTGAGAAGCTACTTTTTTCAACGGCATAACGCGCTCAGCGCCACGGACGATCTCGATCCCAAGGTTGTCCCTTCCAATGCGCAACTTTTCGATGAGTTGATCGCGCGCGGTAAGGTCAACCTGCCCGGTTGTGGTGTGAATTTCACACAAAAATATCCTGGCGCAAACTGGACACAGATCATGCTCGAAATCACTGATTTTATTCGCGGGCTGAATTCGGTTGACCCGACTCCCGCGCCGTTCGTTCCCTATGCACCCGGCGGCTTTATCGTTCCGCTGACCACGGCCTACGGATCGGGCACCTCGCAAATTACTTTACGCGGAATGGGCCGCTGCCCGACACTCTCCAGCCTCACCCTCGTTTTTTATGTCTGCGGATTCGAATTCAATAACAATCCCAAGGACATCATTGACTATGATGCAACGCCGGACGATCTGGCGGGCACAAGTTGGAAAACAAATTTCGATCCCAACTCACCAACCAATCGTTGGAAGGAGGTCACGCACGAATTGGTCCGCGCTTTTATCGTGCCGTGCACCTTTCAAGCCGGTTGCGCTTATCCCGAAGTCAGCGATGCGTGTGACATTCAAATCTCGGGGCTCAACGGTCTCAGCGTCAGCAGCGGTTCATCCACGAGTGATTTTGGTTTTGCGTCCACCACCGATTCTCATTTGTTGAGCGATGCCCTGAACGTTCCCCAGGCCGAAAGGGCCTGGGGAGGCAACGAGGGACCACTCGCCTGGCGCGCCGCTGCGTTGGATCAAATGTCAGGAGGAAGCAGCGCATCTTATGCCTTTGCGGGTAAAAATTATTTTCCGGTGTCTTTCACTGGCCCTGCATCAGGGCGCAATCCGAAAACAGCCGGTCCCGGCACCTGGCCTCCCACCCTGTCTTTCACGTGCAACGGCCCAACCGCTCTCACCGTCAACATCCGCGACCACGGCGGCAAAATTCTGCAAACGCTCAACGTCAATCTGCCTTCATTCAACATCCATGCTCCGACCATCAACGGCGAATGCGATCATAGGGACGGCGCAACCCCTGACACCTCTCGTTCCGATTGGGCGACAAATTCAGCCGCACAAGTCTCGCCCTCGTATTACATGTGCCTGCGGAATCGCCTTCTCGCCACGCAACGCAGCCGGTCCGTTTTTCTGCAAGCGGGTGACGTCAGCCGTAGTATCGAAGCCGCTACGGATTTGCGCATTATCGCTGCGTTGACCCATGTTCCGGCGACGTTCTTTTCGTCCACCTATTTGCCTGCTGTTCCCACACCTCAAAATGGCTCTCATGCGCATAATATCCGTTTTGCCGACGGAACCAGCGTCTGTTTCGCCTCGGGCACGACGAGCCTGATCAAGATCACATATCCTATTGCATCAAGCAGCATGACGGCCACCGATTGGCACGATGGCTCGACCGTTCCCTATACGTGGAATACGACTCCGTCGTGCAGCGCACCGACTGGCACCACCTTCGTCAGCATGAAGCCATTGCAAAACGGGGCGCCCGCGCAAAACGTCGTCGGTGACTGGGACACCGGCCCTGGTTTTTCACCCGATGGTGCGCAGATCAATCTTCCCGACAGCGGCACCACGCTTGCTCCCGAAACGGCCTACTTTTCCCTGACCAACGGACAAGTCGGCGCGGCCACGCAACGCACGCCCAACGCGCTGGTGCCTTCGCCGGTCATTTTCGGTTCGCTGCCAGCTGGAATCAATCCCGCCCAGCCCGAACAATCGCAACCGTGGCGCACACTTCTCTTTTGTCCTTATCCGGTAGCCGATGCGGTCCATCCCGGTTTCGCCACGCCGCCCGATCATCTGTTGCTCGACAATTTTTGGATGCCCGTCGTCGAACCGTACGGCATCAGCACCTGCATGACCACCGATGGCAAAATCAATCTCAACGATCAGATCGCACCTTTCACCTATCTGCATCGCAATACCGCATGGCACGCCTTGCTTCACGATCTGCGCATTCCCGCAATTCCTGCTTCGATGGTCAGCTCCTACAAATCGTCCGGCAAGACCATCACCTCGATTTGGCAAACGGTCGATGAAGACAAGACCATCGAACAGATCGAGAACCGCTTTGCCGGCACCGGCACGGACGCCTATCTCAGCGAAAGCGAAATTTGCATGGTGCCGCTGGTGCCGAAGAATTTAACCACGTCATTCGATTCGTTCTGGAACAGTTTCCAAGGCGCAGGCCAACTCACCGGTGACAACCTTCGCGAATTACCTTACGCACAGCTTTACAGTCGTCTTACCACCCGTTCGAATTCCTATACGGTTCACGTTCGCGTTCAGGTCCTGAAAAAACTCTCGAACGATCCCAACCAGGGTATTTGGCACGAAGGCACCGATCTGGTTCTCGGTGATTGGCGTGGCTCCTACGAAATCGAGCGCTATCTTGACCCTTCGGCCCAGGCTCCGGCGGCAGGGCAACCGCTCGGACCTTACCGTTATCGCATCGTCAGCTCGCGACGATTCACGCCCTAGTTTTTCCCCACTAGGTATTCCAGAATCTGTACCGCATTCCAGGCCGCGCCCTTGAGCAATTGATCGCCGCTGACAAAAAGCGCCAGTCCACGCGGATGAGAAAGATCGCGCCGGATGCGTCCCACCAGCACGTCATGCTGACCGCTCGCTTCCAGCGGCATCGGGAAATGATTCTTCTCGCGGCTGTCGACCACCTTCACGCCCGGCGCCTTGGACAGAATTTCTCGCGCATCTTCCGGCGAGAGCTCGCGTTTTGTCTCGATCACAATCGATTCGCTGTGGGCGCGCAGCACCGGCACGCGGATGCACGTCGCCACGATGGGCAGTTGCGGCTCATGGAAAATTTTCCGCGTCTCCTCGATCACCTTGTTTTCTTCCTCGTTGTAACCGTTCTCGGCGATGGCCGTGTTGTGGGAGAAAACGTTAAATGCGATCTGGTGCGGAAATACCTGTTTCTGCAGCGGTTGGCCAGCGGCATAAGCGCGGGCTTGCGCATCGAGTTCCGCCATCGCCTGGGCCCCGGCCCCGCTGGCGCTCTGGTAAGTTGAAACGATGATCCGCTCAATCTGCGCCGCCTGGTGCAGCGGCCAGAGCGGCACGCCCATGATGATCGCCGAACAATTCGGTACCGCGATAATTCCCTGGTGATTCTTCAGATCGCCCGCGTTGATTTCCGGCACGACCAGCGGCACGTCGTTTCGCATCCGAAACGCCGATGAATTGTCGATCATCACGACGCCTGCCTTTTTGCAGGCATCCGCATATTCACGCGAACGGGTCGCCCCGGCGCTGAAGAGCGCGTAATCGATATCGGTAAACGCCGATGCCCGCAGTTCCTCGATTGGCACTTTTTTTCCGTTGAACTCAACCGTCTTACCCAACGACCGCGAGGAAGCGAGTGGCTTGAGGAGACTGACCGGAAATTTCCGCCGTTCCAGCGTGCGCAAAATCTCCTGACCCACCGCCCCGGTGGCGCCAACAACGGCAATGCGATAAGAATTCATGAGTCGTTTAGTATGCGTCATGATCGACAAGGAATCAATCCGCGCTTAAAAAACCCCTATGACACGCGGCATCTATCTTGTGGCCAATCGGCGTTCGGAGGTGGAATCGGCCAATCTGGTCTACAGCCTGCGCCGGGCGGGATGCCGGTTGCCCATCGCGCTGATTCCTTTCGATGACCAAGTGCCAACTCATCCCCGCTTGCTCGCGGAAACCACCCGGATGGAGATCGAGAGCTTTCCCCAGGACATTCACACCCTTCTCGCCCAAATCCATGATTTGTGGCCCAAGAGCCGGGAGGGACTTTTTCGCCGCATGGCTGCCTGGTACGGGCCTTTCGACGAATTCATCTACTCCGACAACGACATCGTCGCTTTGGGCGATTGGACTCCCTACTTCGATCATCTCGACGACCATGACATCGTCCATGCCGACAAGGAATATACCACGGGCGGAATTTACGCTTACAGCAAACCCGCGACAGTCGTGGAAAAATTCGGCCCGACCGCGCTCGATTCCCTTTTCACCACCGGTCATTTCGCCGCGCGCAAAAATCCGGACATGACGCGAATTTTTACCGCCACCATCGACTGGTTACGTGAGCATCCCGACGTGGCCTATCGGGTCGATGGGTCCCTCCTTCACCTCGCCGTGCTCGTGGGCCAACTGCGCATCAAAAATCTGTGCCAGATGCCGGAAGACTGGCCTAGCCCCTGGGCGGGCGATTACCGCAATGCGCTTGATGTCGTCCAGACCGCGCTACGCGGCAAGCCCCTGTTGCAGATTCATTACTCGGGCGGTTATCCCGACGGCTATGAAGCGCGGCATGAGTTCTGTTTTTCCGACGCCACCGATGCCGAAAGGCAACGCCGTCTGCTCTGGGCCACGGTCAAGCATTGGAGCGGCGCCTGTTTTCTAAAAAAAGTTTGGTTGGGCCTCAAACGAAGATTAAAATCCAAGCTCTGAGCCATGCAGCTTCTCCTTCAATATTTCATCATCGGCGCAGGCGGAGCACTGGGCAGCATGCTCCGTTACTGGCTCGCCACGCTGATCGATTCGGGTGCGCAAAAGGGCGGAGTGATTTTCCCGTGGGGTACGATTCTCGTCAATATCACCGGCTGTTTCATTATTGGCTTCATCTTCACGATCTCGTCCGCGGAAGGTCGGCTCATTTTCTCTCCTCTCACGCGTCAATTCATCATGATCGGTATTCTCGGCGGCTACACCACCTTCTCTTCCTTCAGCCTGCAAACGCTGACGCTCGCCCAGGATGGCCAGTGGTGGGGAGCGACGGCCAACGTGATGCTCTCGGTTGTGCTATGCTTAATGGGAGTCTGGCTCGGAGCCATGCTCGCTGCGGTGTTGAATCAAATGAGGTAAGTCTCTATGGAAATTCCCCAGGACGCTGTTTTACTTCGCATCTACATCGGTGAAAGTGCTCGCTGGGAGCACAAGCCTCTCTACGAAGCCATCGTCCTCCGGGCGCGGGAAATGCATCTCGGCGGCGCGACGGTCCTGCGAGGCCCGATGGGCTATGGCAAGACCAGCCGCCTGCATACCGCGAAAATTTTGGAGCTTTCCATGGACCTGCCGCTGGTCATCGAAATCGTCGACAGCGAAGACAAGATCAACGCTTTTCTCCCTGTGCTCGATCAGATGATTTCCGGCGGACTCGTCACTCTCGAAAAGGTGAAGGTGCTGCACTACCGGGGCATAGAGAAAAAATAAAACGCGCTCGACCTACCATACTTTCCATGGGGGCGAATCGGTCTGCCAGAGCTTGTTCAGCATTTCCACTTCGCGCAGATTGTCCATGCATTGCCAGAAACCGTCATGCCGGTAAGCGTGAAGTTTTCCCTCCGCCGCAATCTTGGGCAGTGCATCAAACTCGAAACTCGCGTTGTCGCCATGGATGTAAGAGGCGATCTTTTTATTCAACACGAAAAACCCGCCGTTGATATAAACGGATTCCGTTTCCGGCTTTTCCTGAAAACTGGTGATGACATTTCCTTCCAGGTTCAATTCGCCAAAACGACCCGTAGGGCGCACGGCCGTCAAGGTGGACAATCCGCCCTGTTGACGGTGAAATTTCACCAATTCAGGAATGGGCACACTGCAGAGACCATCGCCGTAAGTGAGGAGAAATTCATCATCAGGAATATGCTCCAGGGCACGGAGCACGCGACCGCCCGTCATGGTTGACGCACCGGTATCGAGCAGTGTCACCTGCCAATCCTCCTCGGCATGCTGGTTGTGATAGGTGATCTGCGGAACCGGCCCGAGCTTCAGGGTGACGTCGCTGCTGATCCACTGATAATTGTAGAAATACTCCCTGATCACCTCGCCTTTGTAACCGAGGCAGAGGATGAATTCCTTGTAACCGAAATGCGCGTAGCACTTCATGATGTGCCAGAGAATCGGGCGGTTGCCCACCGGGACCATGGGCTTGGGCCGAAACTCCGTCTCCTCACGCAAGCGGGTGCCGAGCCCACCGCAAAGAATAACCACTTTCATAGAGAATCCCTTTTCATATGCGGTGAAGATATTCCATTTCTAATCAAAGTTGATCCGTTCCAATTCGACTACGTGAGGGCGTTTTAAAACCTGCGTGTAAATCGCCCCGATATACTCGCCGAGAATCCCGATAAAAAAAAGCTGCACGGAGCCGAAAAAGAAAAGTCCCACAATGAGCGGAGCCAAGCCCAGGGTGAATTGCTCCCAGAAGATCAGCTTGTAAAACAGGTAGATCATGGCCACGACGAAACTCAAAAACGAGACCGTGAATCCAAGCATGGTCGCCAGGCGGAGCGGGACTTTGGAATTGCTGGTGATGCCGAGCATGGCGATGTCGTAAAGCCGGTAAAAATTGTTACTGGTGATGCCGCGCTTGCGTACCGGTTGATGATAGGGAATTTTCACCAAGGGAAAACCGACCTCGGAGACCAAGCCACGAAAATAGGGATAGGGGTCATCCATCTCCGCCACGATATCCATAAATCGGCGGTCATAAAGGCCAAATCCGGTCGCGTTCTTGTTCAGATCGATTTCGGCCAGCCGGCTCACCAATTCATAATAAAGCCTGCGGAGAGTGAAGAAGATGATCGATTCCTCGCTGTCCTGCTTGACCGCGATCACGACCAAAAATCCCTCTTCCCATTTGGCGAGAAAATTCCCGATCAGTTCAGGAGGGTCCTGTAAATCGGAGACCAGACTGATGACCGCGTCTCCCTGCGCCTGCAACATGGCATGATACGGCGAACGGATGTGTCCAAAGTTGCGGGCATTGAGGATGACCTTGACGTTTTTGTCCTTCGCGGCGATTTCCCGCAGGAGAGTGCCCGTGCGATCCTTCGAGGCATTATCGATGAAAATATGCTCGTAACGGTAACGGCCCAATTTTTGGAAAACTTTTTTGACCCGTTCGTAGCATTCCTGGACATTTCCTTCTTCATTGTAACAGGAGCTGACGACGCTAATGAGTTTCTTCCTTCCCGTGCGAGCAGGGCGGGAAGAAGGAGAAAGACAGGCGGAGATACGTTTCAAGCAGGATACCGGTTAAGTCCGTTTAACTCGTAGCAGATACCGTTTGAAACCGCAACGTACACGCTCATCGGATAGTGTCTTAATTAGGCCTTCAGAATGGTCTCGAGCGAGAGCGAGTCGATCCTTTACCGAGTTTTCCACCCGTCATCCTGAGCCTGTCGAAGGATCAGCTTCCGAACCATTCGTCCGTTAGATAAAAGCTTGGATAAATCTGAAAATGCAGGGGAAGCTGATCCTTCGACAGGCTCAGGATGACAGGTCGGTTATTTGAAGATATTTTTCAAATCAAGACACTACCGCTCATCGATTCCTGATTTCAGCAGGGATAAAGGGAGTCAGATCAATCGTTGGCCCGTCACCGGAACTCAACGTGATTTTGATGGGTCGAAGGCTTTTCAGAGTGATAAATTTGAGCCCGGGCTGCTCTTTCAACAGGGCCTCTTTCTGTTCCGGAATATAGGCCCCAAAGGGATAGTAAGCGTAAGTCTTGGTGAATAGCTGATCCTTCGGCGCAGTCTGCGAATAACCCGAGACATTGGTAATCCGTGCCGGAATGGCGTAATTGTAAGTCCCCAACAGACTGTACGGCTCTTCAAAACGATCCTGCGTGTAAAACTTCAATGGAATGAGCACCGCCACGCGATCCGTTGGTTTTAGCAAGGGTCGAACTTTTTTCCAGTATTGGTCAAATTCCCCGGAAAAAAGAAGCTGGCGATCCATATTCATGGAATTGAATGTGGGTGGAAAAGGGAAGAGAACCATGGACAGGATCAGTAGGCTTGCACCGAAAAAAGCGCCGAGCTGTTGCAGTGTTTTGGTGAGCCCGGGCGGGCGTAGAAGCAAAAACAGGTGCAGGAAAAGCTGAAATTGCAGCAGCTCCCGAAAGGGCCAGCGCATCGATTTCAAAATCGGCACGTGCATCATGATCTCCGTAATCCACAGGGGCCGGCTAACCATGATCCCGATGAAAATCACCATGCCCAGGACCACTGCTTCCAGACTTTGCCATTTGGCGCGGCTGGCCAGGGTGAACGGCAGGCACCAGATGGCCGCGCAACTTCCCAAAGCCAGCGTGTAAGTCGTATAGGGATTTACCGGTGTCTTGATGACCCAGAGAGACATGCCAAAAAACAATGAAGTCGGAAAGGAGGACAGCGAAATGTTGTTTTGTTGCATGTCCTCCAGAGTCACTCCCATTGATCGGTAAGTGGCCGAAAAACCCTCAATCGCCGGCACCAACAAGGGAAGAACCACCACCACTGCCAAAGTGTAACCAACCGTCCAACAGCCCAGCGGCAGGATGGACCGGCGAGCGATGCTGACTGCCAGCGCGAAAAGAGTAAGAAAGATCGTGCTCGAAACCAGCGGGGAAAAATGTCCCCCCAGAATTTGATGCAGGGAAAACAAGGCCACCAAACCGATGCCCCGTCGCCAGGTTTTTTGCAAGATGCCCAACGCCAGCCAAGGCAAGGCACTTTGATTGCCCATGAAACAGATCCAGCTCGCCCCCGTAGTCAACGCCATCATGCTGTAAGTGAAACTCAGGGTATAAAACATGATCCAGCCGTCGCTCACCTTCAGCGACAGCTCGCGCCGGAGGTACCAGGCCAGATTAACGAAACCCGCCGTCGTCAACATGAAGAAGACGAAGACGTCTATATCGATGATCGCCAGACGAAAGGGAGTATTGGCCAGAAGCGAGACAACCAAATAAAGGGGGTGCCAGGAAAAATAACTGATGTCCCGCAATAAATCGTAATGCCCGCCGAAAAGATGATTGGAATAAAAGGGCAACTGGCCGTGGAGAAGATGCTGTCCCATTTCCACAAAAAACGGGAAGGTGGCATCGAGATTGTCGTCGGTCAGAAAAAACCAGGGACGCCAGAATTCGAGCGCCGCGAAAATGAGCGCGGAAACCAGCAGATTATTCCGCAACAAGACAACCCGGTCGGCTTGCCTCTTGCTTCCTTCCCTAGGTTCTGGCGCAATCACGTGTGAGTATTAGCCGCTTCTCATCCCCATGAGCAAACCTCAAAACAAACTTTTCGCCCTTTCATCCCGCGATTTGGATCATGTGCTGAACCATGCTGGGAAGGAACTTGAAGAACTGCGTGGTAAAAATCTCTTCATCACCGGCGGCACCGGCTTCTTCGGCAAATGGCTGCTGGCTGCCCTGGGCCATGCGGATACGGAACGCGATCTCGGGCTTAATCTCACCGTACTCTCTCGCGATCCTGAGAAATTTCTAAAACAATATCCTGAAACTGCCGTTCACCGCGCTTTCCATTTTCAATCGGGAAACGTCGCCGATTTTTCTCCGGCTGAGAATCGCTATGATTATGTCCTTCACGCCGCCACGGACATCCTCGGCCACGCAACCCTCGCGCAGGAAGAAGAACAAACGCAGGCCATGGTCGCCGGGACTCGACGCATGCTTGATCTCGCTCGGCAAAGCCAGGCAAGCCGTTTCCTTTACATCAGCTCCGGCGGAGTTTATGGCGCCGCCACCGCCAAACCCACTGGCGCCAGTGAAGATGATTACGATTCAGCGCAACCCGTTACTGCTTATGCCAGAGCCAAACGCGAAGCCGAAGAAATGTGCAAAAATTCAGGTCTCGATTTTATCACCGCGCGTGCTTTCGCTTTTCTTGGCCCTCATCTTCCTCTTGATGCTCACTTTGCTGCCGGAAATTTTTTGCGCGACGCCATCCAGGGTGGGCCCGTCCTCGTTCGTGGCGATGGTACGGCTCTTCGTTCTTATCTTTACCCCGCCGATCTTGTGATCTGGTTGCTTCGCATTCTCGTGCGCGGCCAATCTGCCCGCGCCTATAATGTCGGCTCGGATGAAGCGGTCACCACCGCGCAACTGGCGCGCCAGATTGCCGAAGCGGTGAATCCGCCGGTGGAAGTAACCGTCCAATCCCTTCAACCTCAGGGTCCGCAAAATATCTACCTGCCCGACATCCGTCGCGCCCGCAGCGAACTTAATCTCGAAGTCACGGTCCCGCTCCGCGAAGTCATTGCGCGAACCCTGGAGTTCTTAGGGTAACTGGCTCAGGCCACCTTCAAGCAATTCGCGCCTCGACCAAAGGGAGCAACGCAGGTAAGCAAGGCGGAATTAAATTATGCCTGTCCAAGAAACGTCCGCTCCCAAAACATTCCTCAACGGCTGGTTTGTCCTGAACGATCTCGACGGGTTTTTCGGACTTTTTGTCGATAACCTATGCCAGCTCGTGGTCATCGTGGGACTGGCCCCGGCATTGGCGGGGCTGCCGGTGGAGTTAGTGGTAGGACGAATTTTACCCGGTATTGCCGTATCGCTGGTGGCGGGAAATTTATTCTACGCGTGGCAAGCGCACCGGCTCTCAAAGGCAACCGGCAAGCCGGTCACCGCCTTACCCTTCGGCGTAAATACGGTAAGTCTCTTCGCGTTCATCTTTTTCATTCTCGGTCCCGTTTACCGCGAAACCCATGACACAGACCTGGCTTGGAAAGTATCGCTGGTGGCTGGCTTTCTCGGCGGCGTGGTGGAGATCGTGGCGTCGTTCTTCGGTGCCTGGGTACGGCGTCACACACCACGGGCTGCATTGCTCTCGGCCCTGGCGGGCATTGGCATCACGTTTATCGCCATGGGTTTTATTTTTCAGATTTTCAACTCGCCCTTGATCGCGCTCTTTCCGGCCTTGCTGGTGTTGATCGGTTACGCAGGGCGCGTGCGCTGGCCCTTTGGTTTGCCGACCGGATTTATTGCCGTGGTGGCGGGAACGCTCGCGGCGTGGATGCTGCGCGGACTTCATCTCGCACCGATGCCAACGTGGCCCTCCTCGCCCATCCATTTCTATTTCCCGATGCCGATTGTGGGCGGAATTTTTGCGTTGCTGACCGATGTGCATGTCTGGCGCTATGCGGCGATTTTTATTCCGATGGCGGTGTTGAACGTCATCGGCTCAATCCAGAATCTCGAAAGCGCGGAAGCGGCAGGAGATAAATTCGACACGCGGTCGTCACTGCTGGTCAACGGCATCAGCGCGGTCGTGGGCGTTTTCTTCGGTAATCCATTTGCGCCCACGATTTACATCGGCCATCCGGGTTGGAAGGCGATGGGTGCGCGGGTTGGCTATTCGGTGCTCAACGCCGTTGCGATAACGGCGATCTGCCTGACCGGCGCCGTGCCTTTCGTTCTCTACTTCATGCCGCAAGAAGTAACCTTTGGCATTCTGCTCTGGATCGGTCTGATCATTACCGCCCAGGCCTTTCAGGAAGTGCCGAAAGCGCACGCACCGGCCGTGGCCATCGGGTTCATTCCATCCTTGGCGGCCTGGGGCATCCTGCTCATCCAGACCACGCTGGAGAAAGCCGCGCCGGGTTACTCTTTCGAGAAAGCGACGGCGAGTTTCAGTCCCGAGATATTTCTCAACGGCATGTTGAGCCTGGGCCAGCAACAGAGTTTCATTCTCATCTCCATTTTCTTCAGTGCCATCGTGGCGAAGGTGATCGATCGGCAATGGCGCGGAGCCTCCGTCTGGTGCCTGATCGCGTCGGTGATGTCGGTCTTGGGAATCATCCACGGATTCGCCTTTACGCCGGAGGGTGATTTCACCCAGGCTCTTTTCCAGTGGCCCAGCTTTGGCGGTCCGATTCCGTCAGGATTCGATTTCGCGGTGGTCTACGCGGTAGCCGCAGCGGTGCTCTTTGCCATGCATGTGCTCAAGCCGAATGAGATCGAGCATTGAAGCTTCTTTGTCAGGATGATTTCCGAAAGGTCGCCAGATAGGCGTAACGCCGCGCCACCGATTGCAGCGTGAGCTTGCCGACGCCCTTCGCTTCGAGCTCGTGAAAATGTTCCAGCAATTCGGGCCGGTAGTGGACATGGAAAAGATCGAGCCATCCTTTTAACAGCGCGCGAAACCAACCGGGCCAATCGGCCTGGTCCCAAAAATCGACCACATAAAAGGCGGCACGAGGCTTGAGGTTCGCCAATGCAGCATCGATGGCCTGCGACCAGGTTGGAATCATCGAGAGCGAATAGGAAAAGAAGGCCGCGTCGAACGGCGCATCAAGGCCGAATGTCTTCCGGTAATCGAGTTGCTCGGCGAAACAGTGGCGCAGCGTGACGCGCGATTCGAGGCCGTGGCTTTTCACTTTCGCCGCGGCGGTGGCCAGCATTTCGGTGGAAACATCGAGGCCGTAGCAATGAACATCGGGCCGTTGTTGCGCCAGAAGGATGAGATTGCGCGCCGTGCCGCAACCGATTTCCAACACACGATCGCCGGGCTGAAGTTCCAGATCACGCAGGAGGCGGTCGCGGCCCAGCAGATAGTATTTGCGGGTAAAATCGTAGACGTACCGCGTCCAGCGATACATCCGGTCCATTTCTTCGGTCGTGGCCATGGGAAGGCGCGTACTAAACAACAAGACGACGCTTTTAGGAAGCTAAACCGCCGCCTGCCGAAACATTTCGGCAAGTCCGGCCTTCTCGAGCCGCTTTTCCGCGATGGCGATCATGGCGTCATATATTTCTTTCGCCGGAGGCAGTTTGGCCACACCATTGATTCGAAGAAACGTTAGCGAAGCACTGACAGCGGTTCTTTTGTTTCCATCCAGGAATGCCTGAGCCTGCGCGATATGAAACCCGTAGGTCGCAGCAATATCAAATAAATCACCACCCGCATAGATGTAGGTATTAATTGCTGAGCCCAAAGCCGATTCGACCAAATGACGATCACGAATGCCGTCGGCACCACCGAATTTTAAGAGAGAGTCTTTATGCAACTCCTCCACGGCCTCGAAATCGAGAAAAAGGGGATCAGCCACGACTATTCGGCCAGTTTGCGAAATAGGTCGGCGTATTCGGTAAAAATAGATTCACTGACACGCTTGGCTTCTTCTTTAGAGGCATATCGGATCGCAGGAGCAGCCGAACTGGAATATTCAACGCTTTTTTCCTTGAGATGAAGCAATACTTCACGCTGCTCTTCAGCAGGAAGCGCCTCGATTTCGCGGATGATCTGGCGGGCGGTCATAAAATTACCATAAGCGCGTAACGCCTAAATTCAAGCCAACAACGATCCGTTGGCCGACGCGATACGGGCCCGTCGCGGAGCCCTCGACGGCCACCTCAAACCTACTCCATCACGTAAAGATGGAAGCCGCCGTAGATGGCGGAGCGATCTTCCTGCAGCAAAGCGCGGGAGAGCGTTTCCTTGTAGTCGAATTTGGCCTTGAGCTCGGGCGGCAGGGCCGTTTCGACCGGTGAGGAAGTGGCGGCGGTGCGGAAGACGATGCGCGATCCGGGTTTGCCGACGCGGGCGATTTCGGTCCACATCTCGGCAATCTGCTCGGGACGCATCCAGTCCTGGGAATCGAGGAAGACAAAACGGTCGAGCGATTTATCGGGCTGCGACTGCATGTACTCGATCAATGTGGTGTTCTTCACCGAGACGCGGTGCAGGTTGTCCCGCAGCGTCTGGAAATTTTCCTCCTTGAGGTATTCCGGCATGGCGAGACGCGAGGCCCGATCGTAGCTGCGGCCAAAGGCCTGCCATCCGAAATAATTATCGGAGATGGGGAAATCGCAGGCCAGGCGCTTGACCCGCTCGCGATACATGCCGACCAGTCCGCCCGGGATTTCCGTCTCCATCGCGCTGAATTGCTGGGGCGGGATGCCGAGCGAATAGAGCATCACCGGCATATTGCCAGTGGCGCGCACGAACCAGTTATCAAAGAAGGGGGCGATATCGTGCTCAAAAATTTCTTCCTGCTCCTTGCGACTCGAAGCGGAAAGGAGGCGCGCCGGGTCCCATTTACAGACGCGCGCGATGGTGTGCAGAAAACGGATGAAATAGCCCATCTTGGCGTAATCATAGAAATTCTTGGTGAAGTACTTGATCCGCGGCCCAAAGGTGACACGCCGGATCCAACTTCCCTTTTCCCAGAACGTGCGGGCACTTTCGTCGAGATGCTCCGCCAAGTAGGTGAAGTAGTTGTACCGGTTCAGTTCGTCATCGGCACAACCGAAAAAGAGAAAGAAGTCCTCGTAGCTGGGCAGGTACTTAATAGCGGCCAGTTTGAGCTTGAGTACACAGAGATGGCTGCGGTTGAGATCGACCGCCTGGATATGTTCCGGCTTGTGGATGAGATAGTTGAGGACGTTACATCCACCGGAGGAAATGGTGAGCATGCGGCTCTCGGGCGTCAACGCAAGGGCCTTGAGATCGACGCGCGGATCCTCCCAAATTTGGTTGTAAACGAAGCTGTTAAACCAAAATGTAAAGAGCCGCTCGGAGATGCCCTTGGGGCTCAGCGGATGGTTATGGTGGACGGCACCTTCGAGGTACTGGGCAGTAATGGTCGATCTCATGAGATGGAGAGGGGAAAACCTGCTTCGGTAGTAAAGCGGGATTTGTCCATCCTAGCTTCAGCCGGGTTGGGGACAAGCTTCATCTCACGCCTCCCTCCGAACGCAACCGGGCAATCAGCCCTCAAGCCGTCATTGAGGACACCGATTCCGGTAGGCAATCGTGAATAAGCAATCGATTCATAACCTCCAGAATATCAGATGGTTGAAACGGCTTGGCCAGGAAGTCAAAAGCCGGGTCTTCCATCGAAATCGGCTTAACTTTGCCGGAAATCATCAGGAATGGAATTTCGCATTTCCTCTTCTGACGCAGCCAGTTATAGAAATCAAGGCCCGTCCCATCGGCCAGGTGATAATCGCAGATGATGGCATGAAAAACAAACGGCCCATCCATCAGGCTCTTGGCTTGGGCCACGCTGGCCACGACCATGATCAAAGAAAAATGGGTCTCAAGGCCTTCGCGCAAAAATTCGGCCACAGGCGGGTCATCATCGACAATGAGCAACCTGAAACGGGAAAAACCTTGGCTGGCAATCATACTCCTTTTCTTGAGCATACGGAAGGCCATCTCTTGCGATTTCGTCACCTGACACCGTATTTTTACCGATATTTGTTTTGAGCGTTTTCCGAAATACTGTAGCCGCCGCCGTGAGGCGGGGGCAGGGGGCCACGCTCTTACGAGCGCGGCTACGGAGAGTAGGCCCGCCGCTTGCGGTGTGCAGTTGGCCGACTTAAATATACACGCATCCAGATATGTTCATATTTTTCTTGCGTCCTGCCTTACCCAAACGGTACTGTGCGACCTATGGCCAAATCCTACATTTTTTCCTCTGAGTCGGTGACCGAAGGTCATCCGGACAAAGTCGCCGATACCATTTCCGATGCCGTGCTGGACGCCTGCCTGGCCCAGGACAAGAACAGCCGCGTGGCTTGCGAGACGATGGTGAAATCGAACCTGGTGGTCGTCGCCGGTGAAATCACCACGAAGGCCGATTTCGACTATAACAAGGTCGTGCGCGGCGCGATTGAGGAAATCGGCTACACCGAACCGGGAGAATCGTTCAACGCGGCTGGCGTCCATATCATGAACGCGCTCACGGCACAGAGCCCCGACATCGCGCAGGGCGTGGATGAAAAAGCCGCCGAAGGCAAGGCGACCGCCGAACAGGGCGCGGGCGATCAGGGTCTCATGTTCGGTTTTGCGGTCAACGAAACGCCGCACCTCATGCCGGCCCCGATTTATTACGCGCATGCGCTGGGCGAAAAGCTGACCAAGCTCCGCAAGGACAAAAAGGTTTCCTGGCTGCGGCCCGATTGTAAGACGCAGGTCTCGCTCCAATACAACGGCAACAAGATCGAGCGCATCGACGCCGTGGTCGTCTCAACCCAGCACCGCGATACGGTGAAGCACAAGGAAATCGAGAGCTTCATCATCGAGAACGTGATCAAGGTTGTGTTGCCGAAGGAACTCCTCGACGCCAAGACCCGTTACCTCGTCAATCCCACGGGCCGTTTCGTCATCGGCGGACCGGAAGGCGATTCCGGTCTCACAGGCCGCAAGATTATCGTCGATACTTACGGCGGCATGGGCCGTCACGGCGGCGGCGCATTCTCCGGCAAGGACCCAAGCAAGGTTGACCGCAGTGCGGCCTACATGGGCCGGTACGTGGCGAAGAACATTGTCGCGGCGGGTTTGGCGGATCGTGTGGAAATCCAGTTTGCCTACGCCATCGGTCATCCCGAGCCGGTCTCGGTCCATATCGACACGTTTGGCACCGGCAAAATCGACGACGACAAGATCGCCGATGCGGTGCGCGCGGTGTTCAGCTTCAAGCCCGCGAACATCATCAAGCAACTCAACCTGCTCCGCCCGATCTACAGCAAGACGACCAACTACGGACATTTCGGCCGCACCGATGATCTCGACGCGCTGACGTGGGAAAAGACCGACAAGGCCGCTGACCTGAAGAAGGCGGCGGGAGTATAAGCTTGAACTCTGAACGAAGAACTTAGAACCCATCCGTCATCCTGAGCGTAGCGAAGTCGAAGGATCAGTTTAGTCGCCGAGAAAGGCAGGCCGAACTGATCCTTCGACAAGCTCAGGATGACCGAATTTAAAAAACCAAAGAAAGAAATGATCATGAGCAACGACTACAAAGTTAAGGACATCTCGCAGGCCGATTTCGGCCGCAAGGAAATCACCATCGCCGAGCACGAGATGCCCGGTCTCATGGCGCTGCGCGCCGAATACAAGGGCAAGAAGCCTCTCGCGGGCGCGAAGATTGCCGGTTGCCTGCACATGACGATCCAGACGGCGGTGTTGATCGAAACGCTGGTCGACCTCGGGGCGGAAGTGCGCTGGAGCTCGTGCAATATTTTCTCCACTCAGGACCACGCGGCGGCGGCCATCGCCAAGGCGGGCGTTGCGGTCTTCGCCTGGAAGGGCATGAACGCGGAAGAATTCGACTGGTGCATCGAGCAAACGCTGAAATGGCCCGATGGTTCGCAGTTGAACATGATTCTCGATGACGGCGGCGACCTGACCAACATGGTCCACGACAAATATCCTCAGCTGATCGCGGGCATCCACGGTCTCTCCGAAGAAACCACAACCGGCGTGCACCGCCTCTACGAACGCGTGAAAAAAGGCACCCTCAAGATGCCCGCCTTCAACGTCAACGACTCGTGCACGAAGAGCAAGTTCGATAATCTTTACGGCTGCCGCGAATCGTTCCTCGACGCGGTCAAGCGCGCGACTGACGTGATGATCGCAGGCAAGATCGTGGTTGTGGCCGGTTACGGCGACGTGGGCAAGGGCTGCGTCCAGGCGGCCAAGGGCCTCGGTGCGCGCGTCATTGTCACGGAAATCGATCCGATCAATGCACTCCAGGCGGCGATGGAAGGCTTCCAAGTCACGACGATGGAAGAAGCGTGCGAAGTCGGCGATATCTTCGTTACCACGACCGGCAACGTCGATGTCATCACCCGCGCGCACATGGACAAGATGAAGACCCAGGCCATCGTCTGTAACATCGGTCACTTCGATTCCGAAGTGCAGGTCGGTTCGCTTTACAACGACAAGACGCTGAAGAAGGTCGAGATCAAGCCGCAGGTCGACCAGTTCACCTGGCCGAACGGCAAGGTGCTGACTGTGCTCGCGGAAGGACGTCTTGTGAATCTCGGTTGCGCCACGGGCCATCCGAGCTTCGTGATGTCGGCCTCGTTCACCAACCAGACGATTGCCCAGCTCGAACTGTGGAGCACGCGTGGCAAGAACAAGTACAAGAACGAAGTCTATGTGCTGCCCAAGGCACTCGACGAAAAAGTGGCCCGCCTGCACCTCAACCAACTCGGCGTGAAGCTGACCAAGCTGACCGCCAAGCAGGCCGAATACCTCGGCATCTCGGTTGACGGCCCCTACAAGGCCGAGAATTACCGGTACTAAGTCTCCTGCGGAGGATAGCGATTTTTAGGAACCATGCTTTTACGAGCATGGTTCCGCTTCGCAGCTGCGTCTGGATTTTGTATTTTATTTCCGCGCAGCCAGACCAATCAGTGGTGCATTGCCCTGTCTAAAAAGTAGCCTTTGTTGGTGCTGACAAGGGCCTACTGGTGCGCAGCTTTGCGTTAGGACACTTTTTCTTTAGAGGTCTGCATTACTGTTCTTGTATTACCGACTGCATTTGATATGCTGCAAGAACGAAATTTGTTAGGGCTATTAAAAATAGCAATGACGCTTTTTCTAAACCGGCACCTTCCTAAATATGTTCATGGTCTGGCTGATTGAATATGTGTCCACACCATTCGGATTATTCGTCAAGTAAACGGAGCCTGATGAAAATCGATTGGAACTTTCTTTTTCATGGGGAAAGCCGTTGATTTTTTTAGATTATGAGAGCTCCGATTCACATTCTCCATTTGGAAGATGATCCCAACGAGGCAAAGCTTGTTGAGTCCATTTTGGAGATTGAGGCTTCCCCCTGTTTGGTAACGCATGTGCAGGGTCAGGCGGAATTCATCGCGACACTGGAACGCGGAGGCATCGACCTGATCATCTCCGATTATTCGCTACCCGGATTCGATGGAATGTCGGCGTTGAAAATAGCGCACGCACGCTGGCCCGACATTCCCTTTATTTTAATGTCGGGAACACTGGGGGAAGAATTTGCCATCGAATCGCTCAAGAGCGGCGCGACCGATTATGTCATGAAGGAACGGCGCTCGCGGCTCATCCCCGCGGTGCATCGTGCCTTGCGCGAAGTCGAGGAACGCGCGGAACGTCGGCTGCTTGAGGCCCAGTTCATCCATGCGCAAAAAATGGAAGTCGTTGGCCAACTCTCCAGCGGGGTGGCGCATGATTTCAATAATTTCCTCAGCATCATCATCGGGAACAACGATTACCTGCTGGCAAAACTTCGTGCGGAAGATCCCCTGCGCAATAATTGCGAGGAAATCCAACATGCGGCAGAGCGGGCGGCGGGAGTGACACGGCAGCTTCTTGTGTTCAGCCGCAACCAGGCGGTGCAGCCCGTGGTGCTCGATCTCAATGAAGTCATCCAGAGCATGGACAAGATGCTCTCCCGGCTCGTCGATGAACCGATCGAGCTAACGCTGGTTCTTGAAAGGAAAATCGGACATATCAAGGCCGACTCGGGATACATCGGCCAGTTGTTGATGAACCTGGTCATCAACGCGCGTGATGCGATGCCCAATGGCGGCAGCCTGACCATTGCCACAAGTAATTTCACGCAGAAGCAGGACACGGAACCAGTACCTGCGGACATAATGCCGGGTGACTACGTGATGCTGTCGGTTTCCGATACGGGTGTCGGTATGACCGATGAAGTCAAAGCGAGGTTGTTTGAAGCATTCTTCACGACCAAACCAAAAGGCAAGGGTACAGGTTTGGGCATGGCCACCTGCCAGACCATCGTCAAACAATCGGGCGCTTACATCAGTGTGGATAGTGAACTTGGTCGAGGCACTATTTTCAAAATTTACTTTCCACGCGTCGATCAACCGCTCCAAAAGGAGACCAGGCGCCTTCCTTCGGTCGCAGCTCCGCGCGGTACGGAGACGGTGCTGATCGTCGAGGATGAAGCGGCTTTGCGACGTATGAGTGCCATGATGCTGGAAAACCAGGGCTACACCGTCCTTCAGGCTGCCAGTGGCGAAGAAGGCCTGCGTGCAGCCAATGAAAACAGGGGCCAGCCCATTGCCATAGTCATCACCGATGTGGTCATGCCGCAAATGGGGGGAAAAGCGATGGCGCAATCGCTTAAAAAAACTCATCCCCAAATGAAGGTTCTTTTTACTTCGGGTTATGCGGAAGATGCCCTTGAGAATGATAAAGATCTCGATCCCAGTGTCGCTTTTTTACCCAAGCCTTACACATTGCTTGGGCTGACGCACAAAGTTCGCGAAATATTGGATAACGCGTGATTAGTCATTCTGACTAACAGCAGAAGCTTTAGTAGATTAAATGAATTTTTTGTTCATATTGATGTATCACACATAAAAATTGCTTGTAGATATGTGCCTGGCCATTAAAGTTCGTAAATTAATAAGTTCCTCCCAGTAACTGAGCCGAACACCAACGATACGGTATGGCTGTACTTTCGCCTCATTCTTCCGCCCTCGTTGGTCATATCGTTTCAAGATTGGTGATTTGCTTTTTTCGGCGCACTTCAAATCTGAAAATCAACCAGGGGAGGTTTGTATGGGACATCGATCGATTGGGCAAAAAAGTCGATTAGAGCAATGGCGCAGATTCAGGAGAAAATTTAATCGATGGCTGGGTGTCGTCGTTTGGTTGTTGGGAGCAAGCCTGTGCCTGAATGCCCAAGTGATCCAGGTGCTACCGGATCTGGCACCCACCGCAGCTTCGACCGATTCTTCGGGACCGGGCGCTTACAAGAAGATGAGCCTGGAAGAATTGATGGACCAGGAAGTCACCTCCGTTTCCAAGGAGCCCGAGCCTTACGGACAGGCCCCGGCTGCGATTCAGATCATCACCAACGAAGACATTCGCCGTTCCGGCGCCTCCAGTATTCCCGAGGCTTTGCAGTTGGCGCCCAATCTGGATGTGGCGCAAAAAAATTCGCACGATTGGGGCATTAGCGCACGAGGCTTCAATACCGACCTCGCCAATAAGCTTCTCGTTTTGATCGATGGACGAGCCGTCTATTCGCCGTTGGATGCCGGAGTTTTCTGGGACATCCAAAATGTGATGCTGGAAGATCTCGACCGAATCGAAGTGGTCAGCGGCCCGGGCGGAACGCTCTGGGGCGCGAATGCGGTCAACGGCGTGATTAATATCGTGACCAAAAGCGCCGAAGAGACGCAGGGATGGTTTGTCGATGGCGGTGTGGGCACGGAGCTGAATGATTTCGGAGATGTTCGTTACGGCGGCAAACTTGCCCCGAACGTCTACTTCCGGGTTTACGGCAGTTATTTCGATCGGGGGAGCGAAGCCCTGGCCAACGGAAAATCGGCTTCGGATTCGTGGAGTCAGGGCCGGGGCGGATTTCGCATCGATACGGACGGCCCTTCCGATGACAAGTTCACTCTGCAGGGAGATTATTATAACGGCGTGGACCATGAGCCTCCGCCTTTGATGGGGAAAACGGCGGTCAATACCGGAGGCAACGTCCTGGGTCGCTGGACGCATACTTTTTCCACCGATTCGAATATGAGCCTGCAACTGTATTACGACCGGACGAATCTATCGGACCCGCAGGCCGCAAACATGCTGACGCCGACTTTCGCCCCGGCGGGTACTTTGACCGACAGCCTCGATACCTACGATTTGAATTTCCAGCACAGCTTGCGCGCGAACGACAGCAACAATTTCGTATGGGGACTCGGCTATCGCTTCACCCATGACAATGTTGGGAATGCTCCGGCCACAGCCTTCTTCCCAACCGTACTGAATGAAAATGTCTTCAGTGCTTTTGTGCAGGACGAAATCCAACTGCAAAAAGATCTAATTCTTACCCTGGGGACAAAGGTCGAACATAACGATTATACCCGGTTTGAAGTCGAGCCGAGCGGTCGCCTGCAGTGGAATGTCACGCCCAAGCAAATGCTCTGGGCAGCCGTTTCGCGCGCGGTACGGACTCCGTCGCGGATCGATCATGATTTTGAAAATACCACCGGATTCGCACCCATCCCGAGTGTCCTCAATGGCAGCAGCACCTTTGTCTCGGAAACGTTGATTGCCTATGAATTGGGCTATCGGGCCCAGCTTAATTCCCAGCTCTCCACCTCCGTCTCGACATTCTACAACGACTATACCGACTTGAGGAGCGCTGCCCCCACTTCGGGGCCGTTTGGTCTTCCTTTCATTTTTCAAAATAATCTTAAGGCCGAAACTTACGGAGCCGAAGTCAGCGCCACGTATCAAGTCCTCGATTGGTGGCGTTTGCGCGCGGGCTACGATTTGCTCAAGGAACACGTTCACGTCAGACCGGGAGAAGTCGACATTAACCACGGGCTCAATGAAACCTCCGACCCCGAACAGCAGTGGTCCCTGCGTTCCTCAATGGATCTGCCGCAAAACATAGAATTTGATACCGGATTGCGTTGGGTGGATACTCTCCATACCCACTCGGGAGCTGTTCCCCAAACGGTGCCAAGTTATTATGAACTGGAGGCCCGTCTGGGCTGGCATCCCACCAAGGATTTGGAAATTTCGCTGGTTGGACAAAATCTTTTGCACGATCAACATCCGGAATATGGGGTGCCCAGCCCGACACAAGTGGAAATTGAGCGTAGTGTTTATGGAAAGATTGCATGGCACTTTTAGTTTCATCGACGTCCCCGCAAGCTAAGCAAAGAAAATCCCTTCGCCTGTCCCTGCCCTGGGGCAAACTGCGAAAGCCGTTTTTCGTCCTGCTTTTGATTTTATTAGTTAACGGGTTTGGCGCTGACCAGGCGCAGGCGCAATCCAAGGAATACCAGATCAAGGCGGCGTTCCTGTTTAATTTCGCCCAGTTTGTCAAATGGCCGGGCACATCCTTTCCCACGCCTGATGCGCCGTTTTGCATCGGCATCCTGGGCGACGATCCGTTCGGCGGAGCCCTGGAGGAAACCATCCAGGGAGAGACCATCGATAACCGCAAGCTGACTCTTCAACACGCGCGAAATTTTGAGGAATTACAGGGCTGCCAGATGATTTTTGTCAGCAAGTCGGAGGAAAGCCACGTTGGTCAAATTTTGTCGCAACTCGATTCCAAACCCATCCTGTTGGTGAGCGATATCAATAGTTTTGCGAAAAGCGGAGGGGCCATCGGCTTTTATCTACAGGAAGGGAAAGTCCGGTTTGCCATCAATCCCAGCACAGCCCAGCGCGGCGGCTTGAGGGTCAGTTCACAGCTGTTGAATCTGGGGAAAATCGTGGGAGGAAATTAACATGGATTGGCTGCGTGATCTTCCCGTCCGGCGAAAGTTGACGCTGGTGATTTTGTTGATCTGCACCGCCGTGCTGCTTTTCGCCTGCGGCGTGCTGGCAGCCTATCAAATTTACGATTTTCGCCGGGACATGGCCCGGAATAATACCGTCCTGGCCAACATGCTGGCCCAAAACACGCAGGCTGCCCTGGCTTTTCAGGATGAAAGCGCGGCGCGCCAGACCTTGCTCGCACTGCAAGCTGAACCCAGCGTCATGGCGGCCTCTCTTTATGATGAACAGGGAAAGCTGTTTGCCCAGTATGTGCGGGCCGGGACACAAATTAGTTTTCCCGACCAGCCTTCTGCTGATGGGAATCGTTTTGAAAATGGCGCCCTGGTTACTTTCCGTCCCGTTTTGCTGCACGAGAAACACATCGGCACCATTTATCTGCAAACCGGACTGGAAACCATGTATGGCCGGTTGCAATTGTTCCTCGGCATCGCCCTGCTGGTTTTGGTTGGGTCTGTGCCGGTGGCTTTGATCCTCTCCTCGCGGCTGCAACGGCCCATTTCACGACCCATTCTCGCCCTGGCGGAAACGGCCCGAGTCATTGCCAGAGACAAGGATTACACCGTGCGCGTGCCTGCCCAGGGCAGTAATGAAATCGGTTTGTTGACCGATGCGCTCAATCAACTGCTTGCCAGTATTGAGACGCGGGACAAAGCCCTGCGTACGGCCAATGACTCGCTACGTGAGGAAGTTATTGAACGCAAAAACGCTGAGGTGCGGGCCCAGTCGCAACTGGCGCGTCTCGAATTATTGCATCGGATCACCCGTGCCATCAGCGAACGGCAGGATTTGCGCAGTATTTTTCAGGTTGTGATTCGTACCCTGGAGGAGCATCTACCCGTCGACTTCTGCTCGGTCTGTCTCCATGAACCGGGCGCGGATATGTTGACGTTCACCAGTGTAGGCGTCCACAACGAAGAACTCGGCAGCGATCTGGCAAAAATAAAGTACACGCGGAAAGACATTGAAACCAATGGGCTGGCGCGGTGCATCAACGGACAATTGGTCTGCGAACCGGACCTGACCCAATCCGAATTCCCTTTTTCCAAGCGACTCGTGCAAGCAGGCCTGCACTCGCTCGTCATGGCGCCGCTTTTGGCTGAGAGCAAAATCTTTGGCCTGCTCGTGGCTGCGCGGAATGAGCCGCAAAGTTTCAGCAGTGGGGAGTGTGAATTTTTACGACAATTGAGCGAACACGTCGCCTTGGCCGCGCATCAAACGCAACTTTACGAAGCGTTGCACCAGGCCTACGACGATCTGCGGCAGACGCAGCAGGCCGTCATGCAGCAGGAACGCCTGCGCGCCCTCGGCCAGATGGCCAGCGGTATCGCCCATGACATCAATAACGCCATCTCCCCCGTCGCGCTCTACACCGAGTCGTTGCTTGAAAATGAACGGGGCCTGAGTCCGCGCGCCCGCGATTATCTGGAGACGATCCAGCACGCGATCGACGATGTCGCGCAGACGGTCTCGCGCATGAAGGAATTTTATCGTCAACGCGAACCGCAACTTTTACTCGTGCCCGTGCAGTTGAATCGCCTGATGCAGCAGGTCATCGATCTCTCGCGTGCCCGTTGGAGCGACATGCCGCAGCAACGCGGTGTTTTTATCCAAATGAAAACCGAGCTGGAACCGGATTTGCCCGCCATCATGGGAGTGGAGAGCGAGATTCGCGAGGCACTGGTCAATCTCGTTTTCAACGCCGTGGATGCCATGCCGGAAGGCGGGACGCTGACCATACGGACATTAATTCACAACCATACGCCGACATCACGATTGGTTTATGTTGAAGTCGCCGACACCGGCGTTGGGATGGATGACGATACGCGGCGGCGCTGTCTCGAACCGTTTTTTACGACCAAAGGCGAACGGGGCACCGGTCTCGGCCTGGCCATGGTGTATGGAATTGCCCGCCGCCATAATGCGGAAATCGAAATCGATAGTACGATGGGAAAAGGAACCACCATCCGGTTCATCTTCCCAGTCCCCGCCACCCCGGCGGCCGCCTCCAGCGCAACCACCACGCCCTTCCGCGTTTTGGTCCGCCTTCGCCTTCTTGTGGTGGATGATGACCCCTTGCTCATCAAATCGTTGCGCGATGCCTTGGAAACGGATGGTCACCAGGTCGTCACCGCAAGCGGTGGACGTGAGGGCATCGAGGCGTTTCGCTTGTCCCTGGAAAAAAACGAGCCGTTCGCTGCCGTCATTACGGACTTGGGGATGCCTTACGTGGACGGTCGGCAGGTGGCCGCTGCCATCAAAAAAATGTCGGATTCAGTTCCCATCATTCTCCTGACCGGCTGGGGTCAGCGTCTGCAGGCCGAGGGCGATATTCCGCCGCATATCGATCGCGTGCTCAACAAGCCGCCGAAGTTGCGTGAATTGCGCGATGCCCTGTCGCAGTGCCTGCCCCAACCATAAAATTTATGACCGAAACTTCTCTCACGAAAATTTTGATCGTTGATGATGAGGACACGCAAATGAAAGCATTGTGCAATACGCTCAAGGACCATGGTTATGAAGTGAGCGGCTTCATTTCGTCCCGGGCGGCCCTGGCGGTGATCGAGGAAGGAAAATTTCATCTGCTCCTGACCGATCTCATGATGCCGGAAATGGACGGCATCGCCTTGTTTCAAGCCGCCCAGCAAAAAGACTCCAACCTGGTCGGGGTTATCATGACCGGGGAAGGAACCATCGCATCGGCCGTGGAGGCAATGAAATCCGGGGCGCTCGACTATATCCTTAAGCCGTTCAAACTGAGTGCGCTTCTTCCCGTGCTGGATCGCGCCCTCACGGCACGGCGGTTGCGCATGGAAAATATCGCGTTACAGAGGCGTATTCACGAGCGCACCAACGAACTGGAATCGGCCAATCAGGAGCTGGAGGCCTTTTCCTATTCGGTTTCACACGATCTGCGGACACCCTTGCGTCACATCGCTGGATTTGTCGACTTACTGAGCGATTCCGCGGGCGCTTCCCTTGCCGAAAAGGACCGGCGCTATTTGAACCTGATCGACAATTCGACCAAGGAGATGGGGCGTCTCATCGATGATCTGCTGGAATTCTCCCGAATGGGGCGCATCGAAATGCGACGCACAGAAATCAACCTTCAGGATTTGGTGGAAAGAGAAATCGAAGCGCTGCAGCCCGAAATGGAAGGCCGGAATATTGTGTGGAAAAAAGGTCCGCTGCCCCAGGCCCAGGGAGACCCCTCTCTCTTACGGCAGGTTTTCAGTAATCTTCTGCTCAACGCCATCAAGTACACCCGTCCGCGCAATCCGGCGGAAATTGAAATCGGTTGTACCAATGAAACGGGCGAAGCGGTGATTTTTGTCCGCGATAACGGTGTCGGTTTCGACATGAAATACGCGGACAAATTATTCGGGGTTTTTCAGCGCTTGCATCGCAAGGAGGACTTTGAAGGCACCGGCGTCGGCCTGGCCAATGTGCGGAGAATCATCGCCCGTCATGGCGGACGGACCTGGGCTGAAAGCAAGGTCGATGGCGGCGCGACATTTTATTTTACGCTACCGCGCCCGTAAGAACGCAGGACTTCTCCTCATCTATGAATCCAGAATCTTTTCAATCTCCTTCAACTCAGCGTCCGAGAAATCGAGGCGATCGAGCACCTTGACGTTGATATCGAGTTGCGCGATGGAACTGGCGCCGATGAGGGCCGAGGTGACCTGGGGCAGGCGCAAAATCCAGGCGAGCGCCATCTCGGCGAGAGGTTGGCCCCGTTTTTGCGCGAAAACGTTAAGCGCGCGAATACGAGGCAGGTTCTTTTCGACTTCGGGGCTCTTGAGAAAGCCCCCGCGCCCAACCCGGGAATTTTGCGGGATTTCCTTGAGATAACGGTCCGTCAATTGTCCCTGGGCCAGAGGCGAAAACGGAATACACCCGATTCCTTCTTCTTCCAGCACCGAAGTGAGTCCATTTTCGATCCAGCGATTGAACATATTGTAGACGGGCTGATGAATCAGGCAGGGTGTGCCAAGCTGCCGCAAAATGGCGGCGGCCCGTTTGGTCCCTTCCGGCTGATAATTGGAAATACCGGCGTAGAGTGCCTTGCCCTGCCGGACGGCCTGATCGAGCGCACCCATGGTTTCTTCCAACGGCGTGTCGGGATCGGGACGGTGGTGGTAGAAGATATCGACATAGTCGAGCCGCATCCGTTTGAGGCTTTGATCGAGACTCGATAGCAGGTATTTGCGGGAACCCCAATTGCCGTAGGGGCCGGGATGCATGTCATAGCCAGCCTTGCTGGAAATAATCATTTCATCGCGATAGGCAGCGAGGTTTTCGTGGAGAACGCGGCCAAAATTGCTTTCCGCGGAACCTGGGGGCGGCCCGTAATTGTTGGCGAGATCGAAATGAGTGATGCCCAGGTCGAAAGCATGCGTGATTAAACCGCGCATGGTTTGCAATGAATCGACGTCACCAAAATTATGCCAAAGGCCCAGGGATAAACGAGGGAGAAACACCCCGCTTTTGCCACAGCGCCGGTATTTCATTTTTTCGTAACGGGAGGGATGGGGCAGGCTCATAGAAGTACCAACCTGATGAGAGGCATGGAGAAGGTCAATTTCATTTGAGGAAAAGGTCTTTTTACAGGAAACAAAATTTTAACTTAAATTATCTGAATATTGCGCATTTGTTTGTTCCGCTTGCGCACATCTCCCCAAGATAAGAGTGACCGTTCAGGGTTGCCGTCCGTCAAATACTCGGGAACCACGAGTATTTATCATGAACTATCTCATCCATGCCATTAATCGAAGCCTTCAAAAAATCGCTTATGTTTTACTGGTCACCGTGCTGACCCTTGTTCTGGTGGCGATGCTGGGGATGTACGGAGCGTGGTTATGATGACCCCTGCCGTCCAAGCGGCCATTTGTGCGAGAGGCCAAATCCTCTATCGCACAATTCCATTCGAGGCTAAGATGGAAACGGCATGGATCAACCAATCGACGTCCCCTCTTGCCTGCAACGTTGGAAAGAGGGCGACGAAAGCGCAGCGGAAGAACTTATCCGCTACCTCTATCCGGTTATTTCCAAAATTGTCCGCCTTCACCTTCCCCGGCGCGACGATGAGGAAGACCTCATCCAGGAGATTTTGATGAAGACGTTTTCCCGGTTGCATCAATACAAGGGTGATGCCCCGATGAGTCATTGGGTTTCGCGTCTGGCCCTGACCACCTGTCTCGATCGATTGCGCGCGCAGAAAGTCCGGCCTGAAATTCGCTGGACCGATCTGACCCCGGAAGAAACGACGGTCTTTGATGCCACCTGGCTGTCAGGCAGCACTCGGGACGCGGGGCATGCCATCCAGGCACGCGATTTGGTGGATAAAATTCTTTCGACCCTGTCGGGAGAGGACCGCAGCCTGATTTTGATGGTCGATCTGGAAGGAAAGGCCCTGCAGGAGATCGCCGACGAAACGGGCTGGAGCGTTTCCAAAATCAAAATGCGCCTATTTAGGATTCGTACCCAACTTCGTAAAATGCTAAATAACCTGGAGGAACGATCATGAAAGAAGACGAGAAATGGCAGGCTTTGCTTTCGCTCAGCGCTCCAACCTTTGCCGGAGAGACAACCCCGCCCTACGGCTTTATGACCCGCACCCTGGCCCGACTGAAGACCGAAAAACGACAGCAGGAACTGGTGGAAAGAATCGGTCTGCGCGCGTTTCTGGCTTCCCTGGCCGTTCTCGGAGTCAGCGTATGCCTGACCTTTTGCCTTCATCTCGGGAACCGGGGTGACCTGGAACCGGGAATAAATGGACTCATTCAAGTGGAGAACGTCCAAGTTTCTTAAACGATAAAATCAACGGGGAATCACGAGGATTATGGGCTTATTTCCTTTACGCAAAGTCACGGCATCCTTCATCGGCGTCTTTATTATTGGAGTGGCCGTCGGGTGGCTGAATGCCTCCCTGTGGTCCGACACCAAGTTCATTAATTTTTTGAACCGGACAAATGATCCCGTCAGCATGGCCAACCGGATCAACCAAAAATACCTCAACGAATATCAATTAACCCCCGACGAACAAACCCGGATTGCGCCCCTGACCAAGGAGTTGGCCCAGCACCTTTACCAATTGCGGCACCAGTTTGGCACGGACATCATCGCCACGCTGGATGAGTTTCATCAAAAGATAGCGAAAGAGATGACCCCCGCTCAACGCGAGATGTATGCCAAGGCCAACGAAGATCGCAAAAGTCGAATGGTGAGCCTCTTGTTGGCCGATCCGCCCAAACCAGACCCGGGCCAAAAATAATTTGCCCTGGGGCCGCGGCCCCATGACATTTAAAAAAGATTTGGCATGAAACGATGATTTATGGCCAATGAGGTAACCCCCAACAAAACGCAGCAGCCGGTTATTGCCAAAAACGGCAATGGTACGGCTGCGCTTTCGAGAATAGGGGCAAAGAAAGAAAGCCGTTCGGGATTCAGCGGGTGGATCTGGCTGGTGCCCATCATCCTGGCCGCGGCGGTGCTCGTTTATTTTTACCTGCCCAAACATCCCCCTGCTCAACAGGAAGCTGGTGCTACGAAGCATGGCCATGGCGGCGGGGCCGGAGGCAAGATTCGCGTCGTGGGTGCCGTTGCAGCCAAGAACGATATCGGCATTTACCTGACCGGCCTTGGCTCGGCAACACCTCTCAATACGGTAACGGTGAAGACCCGCGTGGATGGTCAGTTAATGAAAGTTCTCTTCCTTGAGGGACAGACCGTCAAGGAAGGCGACCTGCTCGTGCAGATCGATTCCCGCCCCTACGAAGCGCAGCTGGCCCAGTTCAAGGCGCAAAAGGAGCACGACCAGGCGTTACTCGATAATGCGAAGATCGATTTGAACCGCTACCAGACGCTTTGGAAACAGGACTCCATTCCACAACAACAACTGGCCACGCAGGATGCCCTGGTGAAACAGGACCAAGGAACGGTGGACAGCGATCAGGCCCAGATCGAGGCCACCCAACTCAATATCACCTATTGCAACATCACCGCTCCGATCAACGGGCGGATCGGGCTTCGCTTGGTGGACCAGGGCAACCAGGTGCATGCGTCGGACGCTTCGGGCCTGCTCGTCATCACGCAGATTCAACCCATCACGGTGATCTTCACCATCCCGGAAGACAGCCTTCCCCCGGTGTTGGCCAAACTCAATGGCGGGCAGCAATTGCAAGTGGAGGCTTTCGACCGCAGCGGCATGACGAAGAAACTCGCGCAGGGCACGCTGCTGACCACCGATAACCAGATCGACCCGACCACGGGAACGCTTAAACTGAAGGCCCTCTTCCCGAACGAAGACAACGCGCTCTTTCCGAATCAATTTGTGAATGTCCGCCTGCTGGTGGAAATGAAGCACGATACCACCACCGTCCCCGTGGCCGCCATCCAGCACGGCACACAAAATTCCACTTTCGTCTACGTGGTCGATACCGACGCAACCCCCCGCACCGTGAAAATGCAAAACGTGACGGTGGGCACCATCGACGGCGATAATGCGGAAATCACCAACGGCGTTTCGCCCGGCGACACCGTGGTGGTCGATGGCGTGGATAAACTTCAAAACGGCACCCAGGTTGTCCTGGCCAACGGGAACAACGACACCAACTAAGTCTCTTCGGCAAGCGAACTCATGAGTCCTTCCCGAACGTTCATCCTGCGCCCCGTCGCAACCACGCTCCTGATGGCGGCCATTTTGCTGGCCGGTCTGGCCGGATACACGCAGCTGCCCATCTCCGCCCTGCCGGAGGTCGATTACCCCACGATGCAGGTGGTTACGTTTTATCCCGGGGCGAGCCCGGAGGTCATGGGCACATCGGTCACCGCCCCGTTGGAACGGCAGCTCGGTCAGGTGCCGGGTCTCCAGCAGATGACCTCAACCAGTTCGGACGGAAGTTCCGTCATCACGCTGCAATTCAATCTCAGCCTGAATATCGACGTGGCCGAGCAGGAAGTACAACAGGCGATCAATGCGGCGCAAACCTACCTGCCCGCCGACCTGCCGAATCCGCCGATCTACAGCAAGACGAATCCGGCGGATGCGCCCATCATCACATTGGCGCTGACTTCACCGACGATTCCGCTTTCCCAGATCGAGGACTTGGCCGACTCGCGTCTGGCGCAAAAGATTTCCCAGCTCGCCGGAGTCGGACTGGTCAGCATCGTGGGCGGACAAAAACCGGCCGTGCGCATTCAGGCCAACCCGACCGCGCTTTCCGCCTATGGCCTGAACCTGGAAGACATTCGCACCGCAATTGCCGCCGCCAATGTGAACCAGGCCAAGGGGAGTTTCAACGGACCCCAGCAGGCTTACCAGATCGGCGCAAACGATCAGCTTCTCTCCAGCGTCGATTACGCCCCGCAGATCGTCGCCTACCGCAACAACGCGCCGGTCCGCCTCTCCGATGTGGCCAACGTCATCGACGATACCGAAAATAACCGGCAGGCAGCCTGGATGAATGACGTCCCCGCCATCATCGTCAACATTCAGCGGCAACCCGGCGCAAACATCATCTCCGTGGTGGACAGCATCAAAAAACTCCTGCCGAAGTTGAGCTTGTCGCTTCCCTCCTCCGTGAAGGTGCAAATTCTGACCGATCGCACCACGACCATCCGGGCTTCGGTCTCGGACGTGCAGTTTGAATTGATGCTGACCATCGTGTTGGTTGTCGGAATTATTTTTGTTTTTCTGCGCACGATCCCGGCCACCTTCATTGCCGGTGTTGCCGTTCCGCTTTCGCTAATCGGGACTTTCGCCGCGATGTACATGTTCGGCTTCAGCGTCAACAACCTCACCCTCATGGCGCTGACCATCTCCACCGGTTTCGTGGTGGACGATGCCATCGTGATGATCGAAAACATCGTTCGTTATATCGAGGAAGGCGATGCGCCGCTCGAAGCCGCGTTGAAAGGCGCCGGGCAAATCGGATTCACGATTGTCGCGTTGACGATTTCGCTTATCGCGGTGCTGATTCCGCTCCTTTTCATGGGCGACATCGTGGGCCGTCTTTTCCGCGAATTCGCCATCACACTCAGCTTCACCATTCTGATCTCGGCGGTCGTTTCACTGACCCTGACGCCCATGCTGGCCGCGCGGATGCTCAAGTCGCACGAGCAAGCCCGTCACGGACGCTTTTATCAATTCTCCGAGGATGCGTTCAATTCCGTCATCGCGTTTTACGGAAGGACGCTGCAAGTCGTCCTAAAAGTCCAGCCCCTGGTGCTGCTGGTCGCGGTGGGCACCCTGGTGCTCACCATTTTTTTATACATCGAAATTTCGAAAGGCCTTTTCCCGATTCAGGACACCGGAATCATCCAGGGCGTGACCGAAGCCGATCAGGACATTTCTTTCCCGGCCATGTCCCAACGCCAGCAGTCATTGGCGAAGATTATTTTGCAGGACTCCGAAGTGGAGAGCCTTTCCTCGTTCATCGGCGTGGATGGGACGAACACCACGCTCAATAACGGGCGAATCCAGATCAATCTCAAGCCGCTCGATCAACGTGCGAACGGCGTCAGCGAAATCATCCGCCGCTTGCAATCGAAAGTGGCCGGTGTCTCCGGGATCAATCTCTACATGCAACCGGTGCAGGACCTCACCGTTTCGGATCGCGTCAGCCGCACGCAATATCAATACACTCTGGAGGATGCCAATGCGGAGGAATTGAAAACCTGGACACCGCAACTGATTGAGAAAATGAAGGCGCTGCCCCAGTTGAGCGATGTGGCCAGCGACCAGCAAAACTCGGGTCTGCGCGCTTCGCTGGTTTTGGATCGCGACACCGCCTCGCGTCTGGGTCTGACCACCACCGCGATCGACAACACGCTCTACGATGCTTTTGGCCAGAGGCAAATCTCGACCATGTTCACCGAGGTCAACCAGTACCACGTGATTCTCGAAGTCAACCCGACATTCCAGCAAAATCCCGACGATCTTTCTCATATCTATATCACACCGCCCAACTCCGGCGCGACCTCCACTTCCTCAAGCTCTCCGTCCAGCACCGCAATCACTGCTGCTCCCTTAACCAGCGCCACCTACACGCCCCTGAGCGCCTTTGCCCATTGGGAAACCACCGCGGGAGCGCTGACCATTAATCATCAGGGACAATTCCCGGTCATCACTCTTTCCTTCAATCTTGCTCCCGGTGCGGCCTTGAGCGACGCGGTGAAAGCCATCAACCAGGCGAAGCAGGAACTCAATATGCCGCCCGGCATCGAGGCGGCTTTCCAAGGTGAGACGCAGGCCTTCCAGGCATCGCTCACCAGCGAACCGCTCCTGCTGCTCGCGGCCACCATCACGGTCTACATCATCCTCGGCGTTTTGTACGAGAGCTTCATCCATCCGATCACGATCCTCTCCACCCTGCCCTCGGCGGGTGTGGGCGCGTTGCTGGCGTTGATGCTTTTTCACAACGATCTCAATGTCATCGCGCTGATCGGCATCATCCTGCTCATCGGCATCGTGCAGAAAAACGCGATCATGATGGTCGACTTTGCGCTCGAAGCCGAACGGGAACGGGGAGAGACGCCGCTCAACGCGATTTATCAGGCCTGCCTGCTTCGCTTTCGCCCCATCCTGATGACGACGCTGGCCGCGATGTTTGGCGGCCTTCCGCTCGCGCTCGGATCGGGCACCGGCTCGGAACTGCGCCGTCCGCTCGGCATCGCCATTGTCGGCGGATTGATCATGAGCCAGTTGCTCACCCTTTACACCACGCCGGTGATTTATCTCGGATTCGATCGCCTGGGCAGATGGCTTTTTGGTTCGCGCTATAAACAGGCCTCGACAACGGAATCCGGTCCTCTGCCGGAGGCGGAAACGACATGAGCATCTCGGAACCGTTCATCCGGCGGCCCATTGCCACAACACTGCTCACGGTGGCCGTCGCCCTGGCTGGAGCGCTTGCTTTTGATCTGCTGCCGGTTTCTCCTTTGCCGCAGATCGATTTCCCCACGATTTCAGTCTCGGCCAGCCTGCCCGGAGCCAGTCCCGAAACCGTCGCCTCCTCCATCGCCACGCCGCTCGAACGTCAGTTTGGCCGCATCGCCAGTGTGACGGAGATGACCTCGTCGAGTTCGCTCGGTTCCACCAACATCACGCTGCAATTCGATCTCAATCGCAATATCGATGCGGCGGCCCGGGACGTGGAAGCGGCGATCAACGCGGCGCGAAGCAATTTACCCGCGAATCTGCCGAGCAACCCGAGTTATCGAAAAGTAAATCCGGCCGATTCGCCCATCATGATCGTGGCCCTGACCTCCGACATTTACAACAAGGGGCAAATGTATGACGCGGCCTCGACCATCCTCGCGCAAAAACTTTCGCAAGTGGACGGCGTCGGCCAGGTGACGGTCGGCGGCAGTTCTCTTCCTTCAGTGCGCGTCGAGGTCAACCCGATGGCGCTCAATAAATATGGCATCGGCCTTGAAGAAGTGCGCAGCGCCCTGGGCGCGGCAAATGCCAATAAACCGAAAGGCCATTTCGCCGACGCCACCCGCACCTGGACGATCGATGCCAACGACCAGATTTACAAGGCGGTCGATTATAAACCGCTGATTATCGCCTATCGCAATTCCGCGCCGGTACGCGTGGGCGACATCGCCGATGTGCAGGACTCGGTGGAGGATATCCACACCGCCGGTTACGCCAACGGCAAGCCCTCCGTGCTGCTAGTGATTTTCCGCCAGCCCGGCGCGAACATCATCGAAACCGTGGATCGCATTCGCGCGCTTTTGCCTGAACTCCACGCTTCGATTCCACAGGCGATCAATTTATCGGTGACCATGGATCGCACGACGACCATTCGCGCTTCCGTCAATGATGTCGAGCGGACGCTGCTCATCTCCATCGTGCTGGTCATCCTTGTCGTCTTCGTTTTTTTGCGCGACATCCGCACGATGCTTATTCCCGGCGTCGCCGTGCCGGTCTCATTGATCGGAACCTGCGGCCTGATGTATCTGCTCGGTTACAGCCTCGATAATCTTTCGCTGATGGCGCTGACCATCTCGACCGGTTTTGTCGTCGATGACGCGATTGTCGTCGTGGAAAATATCACCCGTTATCTCGAAAAGGGGATGCCGCCCATTCAGGCCGCTCTGCGCGGATCGCGGGAAATCGGCTTCACCGTTCTCTCCATCAGCATCTCGCTTGTCGCCGTTTTCATCCCCATTTTGCTCATGGGCGGAATCGTGGGACGACTCTTTCGCGAATTCGCCGTCACTCTCTCCCTGGCCATTCTCGTCTCGATGGTGATTTCGCTGACCACCACGCCGATGATGTGCGCTCTGTTGCTGAAGCCGGGCCGGGAATCGCATGGGAAACTTTACCGCGCCACCGAACATCTCTTCGAACGCGTGGCAGGAGCTTACGAATACACTCTGACCAAAGTTCTGCTCCATCCGGCCCTGACCCTTTTGGTTTTGGCTCTCACCATCGGACTCAATGTATTTCTCTTCATCCAAATTCCCAAGGGCTTCTTTCCGCAACAGGACACCGGACGCCTGATGGGTTCGATCCAGGCGGACCAGGATACGTCGTTCGAGGCGATGCAGAATCGTCTTCAGCAAATGATCAAGATCGTGCAAGTCGATCCCGCCGTCGAAGCTTTGGCCGGATTTACCGGCGGTGGCGGTGGCGGCAACACGGCCCGCCTTTTCATTACGTTAAAGCCACTCAATGAACGGAAATTGTCCGCCGACTTGGTGATCGCGCGGTTGCGTCCCAAGTTGGGTAAGATTCCCGGCGCGACGCTTTACCTGCAATCGGCCCAGGACCTTCGTATTGGCGGACGACAAAGCAACGCGCTCTATCAGTATACGTTGCAGAGCGATGACTTCAAAGACGTGGGAACTTGGGCGCCCAAGCTGCTGGATGAGATGCGAAAAATTCCCATCCTGACCGACGTGAACAGCGACCAGCAAAATGCCGGTCTGCAAATGCAGCTCGATTATGATCGCGATACGGCGGCACGTTTCGGCATCTCCTCCCAATTGCTCGACAACACGCTCTATGATGCTTTCGGCCAGCGGCAGGTTTCCACCATGTTCACCAACCTCAACCAATACCACGTGGTCATGGAGGCGGCTCCACAATATGGAGCGAATCCGCAATCGCTGCGCGATATCTACGTCACGTCGTCCGCCGGAGAACAGGTGCCGCTCAGCGCCCTGGCCCGGAACACCGCCACCACCGCACCCCTATCGGTGAATCATCAGGGCCCCTTCGCCGCGGTGACGCTTTCGTTCAATCTCAAACCAGGGACCGCACTGGGCGACGCCGTCAACGCACTGGATGAGGCCAAAAAGAAAATCGGTTTCCCGGAAAACGTGCGCGGCAGTTTCCAGGGAACGGCCCAGGCTTATCAATCGTCACTGGCCAACGAGCCGTTCCTGATTATGACGGCCCTTCTCGCCGTTTATATCGTCCTCGGAATTTTATATGAAAGTTACATTCACCCCATCACGATCATTTCGGCGCTCCCACCCGCCGGCGTCGGCGCCGTGCTGGCCCTGATGCTTTTCCAAACCGATCTGAGCCTTATTGCCGTCATCGGGGTCATTCTTCTCATCGGTATCGTCAAAAAGAACGCGATCATGATGATCGATTTTGCCCTGGCCGCGGAACGTCTGGAGGGAAAGAATTCCCGCGATGCCATCCACGAAGCGTGCCTGCTCCGCTTCCGCCCCATCCTCATGACGACGATGGCGGCCATGCTCGGCGCCTTGCCGCTCGCCCTCGATACCGGCACCGGGGCCGAGCTGCGTCGTCCGCTCGGCATCGCCATCATTGGCGGGCTGTTGCTCAGCCAAGTGCTGACGCTTTACACCACCCCGGTGGTTTATCTTTACTTGGATCGCTTCCGGCTCGATCCCCGGACCAAGGAAAAAGATTTACCCGGAGACTTACCCTTGGGACAGGAAGCTTAAACATGAAAACGATCTGCCCTTGGTGTTTTTTGCTGCCCATCGTTCCGCTGTTTTTCAGCGGCTGCATGGTGGGCCCCGATTACACTCTGCCCTCGTCTCCCGATCCGGGAAGCACCTACAAGGGAATGGGCGACTGGAAACAGTCCCAACCCAAAGACGCCGTGATTCGCGGCAAATGGTGGGAGATTTATCACGACCCGGAACTCAACAAGCTGGAAGAGCAGGTCAATATTTCGAATCAAAATATCCTGCAGGCCGAGGCGCTGTTCCGCGAAGCCGCCGCTACCGTCAAAGTAAGCCGGGCTGGTCTTTTCCCGACCCTCACGGCCAATCCCACTTATACCGAATCGCAGGCTTCGCAAAATCTCGTCACGCATCCCAACGGCGGACAGCATCAGGGCGCCGTTACGCAAAGTCTCTATAACCTGCCCTTGGAAGGTTCTTATCTGGCCGATGTCTGGGGTGCCGTGCGACGCCAGGTCGAAGCCAATTCGTCCACGGCCCAGGCCTCATTTGCCGATCTGGAAAACGCGCGGCTTTCGTTCCAGGCAACGCTGGCGGAAGATTATTTCAGCCTGCATGGCCTCGACGCACAGGAGGATTTACTGAAGACCACGGTGGCCTCCTTTGAAAAATTTCTCGAACTGACCACGAATCGTTACAACGGCGGCATCTCCTCGAAGGCCGACGTGGCCCAGGCCAAAACCCAGCTCGATACAACCAAGGCGCAGCTCATTGACGTCGGTGTTCAGCGCGCGCAATTCGAACACGCCATCGCCACCTTGATCGGCAAACCCGCCACCGTATTTTCCATGAACAATGTGGCGCTAACCGCCACTCCGCCCAAAATTCCTGTCGGCATACCTTCAACTTTATTGGAACGACGCCCGGACATCGCAGGCGCCGAACGGCGCGTCGCCTCGGCCAATGCTTCTATCGGCGTGGCCACGGCAGCCTATTACCCGTCGATCACCCTCAGCGGGTCCACCGGACTCGAAGCGATCAAACTCTCGGAACTGTTTTCCGGGCCAAGCTTCTTCTGGTCGGTTGGACCAGCGCTTGCGCAAACTATTTTTGACGCGGGAAAGACCCACGGTCAGGTCCAGGAAGCGCGGGCCAATTACGATGCGACGGTCGCCGCTTACCGGCAGACCGTTCTGACTGCTTTCCAGCAGGTGGAAGACGATCTTTCCGGCCTGCACATTTTGGCGGATGAGGCTGCCGCCGAGGATGAGGCGGTAAAATCGGCCCAACAATCACTCGATATCTCCACGAACCAATACAAGGCGGGCACGCAAGATTACCTGACGGTGATCACCGCACAGACCGTGGCGCTGAACGACGAAGTGGTCGCCGTATCGATTCGCACGCGCCGCATGACCACGAGCGTGCTTCTGATCGAAGCCCTGGGCGGTGGCTGGGATGCGTCCCGACTTCCCACGCCCCATGGCGTTTCCAATGTTTCCCAGGCCGACGATCAGATTGCCAAAGGGAAAAAGTAACTTCCAGAGCCGGAGTTACTTATCCAAGCGCGACTTGCATCCGCTCAAAACAGGCTTTTATTTTAAGGATGAACGATAGAGCCAAACTGGAGTTGATCCGGAATCTGGCAAGGTCCAAGGTCATGGAAGTCCAGCCATTCGCAGGAGAAGAAATGAACCTGCTTCAAACCGATCCCCATCGGGACGGATTCATCAATGGCGAACGCACCTTAGCCGCCCAGGTTCTCAAACTGATCGACGACCAGGAAACCGAATCCGAATTGGTGGAAGAAGAAATGATTCTGGGGCGCTAGTGTATTTTAAAATTAAATCAGGCGTTCCTATTTAAAGAGCGTGCGCAACTTTTGCGCTTTTTTCCCCAAGTGTTTCTTTCTTTTTTCCAAAAGGGCAATGAGACGGGTTGTTTGCGGGTACATCTTAAAAAGTTTTCGCAATCGATCCTGAACGACCACGCAATCATGGTAATCGCCAAGCTTCTCCTGAAGCCGATCCACGTGCTTGATCGTGCGAAGAGACCGCTTATCGGATGGATCGTGAATTAATTCGAGTTGATGAAGAAGCCGTTTTGCTTTTTTTCGCCATTCGTGAAACTGAAAGTCTGTTCCCATATGCTGCGCTTTTTTTCCGACTTTGCGGACCACCCGGAAAGCCTTGGCGAGACGTTCGGAAGGATCCGGCCACGGGAGGGTACTCGCAACCGCGATCTGGCTCATCTCCTCCAAGGCCCGAAGGAGAAATTGCACCGCTTTTAAAAGAGGGTCGTGGAGCGATTTGACGGATGCTCCGAACTTGGTGGGTTTCTCCATCAAAATGACAGCGAAAAGGGCAAGTGCCTCCCGATCACGCGAACTGGATGTGTCCTGTGCCAATTTTTTTAAGGTCGATTGGATTGCCGTCCGATCGCGGGAAGCCGCCAAAAATTGCGCGGCATTTCGCAAACGCCTTCGTAACCGGATGGAAGCAACCGGGCCCAGAACAGAACGGCCAAACCAGAGAAACGAGCGGGTGCGCTTGATCAGGGTGCGCGCGTAATGGATTGATTCGGGCAGAACTTGCGGCGGGCAGGGAACGAGACGGCTGGTTTGGGCGGACAAGAGCGCCAGCAGACGAAGAAATTCCTCTCGGATATTTTCGCCGGGCCGAAACGTGTACCTAAAAGAAGACTGAGACATGGCGATACGCCATAAGTTCGCCTGAAACAGAGTTTCTGGCTAGGGCTTGCTATAGGCGGCGATCTGGGCCTGCGTAAAATCGGTCATCGAGGGGAAATTCGATTTTTGCGTGCGCTGAAAATATTCCCGGTACCAGACGACGGTCTGCTCGACGGTTTGGGCAAAATCCCAGCGAGGTTTCCAGCCAAGCGTTTCCCGGGCCTTGTCGATGGCAAGACTGAGCAACGGCGCTTCCTTCAAATGTTTTTCCTGGTGAGATTGTTCCCAAGCACCAAGCCAATGACGCAGGACTTCCCCGACCAAATCACGCACACAGCGATTGGCATCGGGCTCAGGTCCAAAATTAAATGCCTGGGCGTAACGGGTGATTTCCGTCGCATCTTTTTTTGCGCGCGCTGCTTCCAGCCGCGCCCCGAGCAGAAGATAACCGCCGAGGGGCTCCAGCACATGTTGCCAGGGACGGGTGAAATCCGGATTGCGCACCGGGATCGGCTTTCCCGCCGACAATGCGCGCATGCAATCGGGCACGAGGCGGTCCTCCGCCCAATCGCCGCCGCCGATGACATTGCCGGCCCGCGCGGAAGCAAGAGCCACCTCCACGCCCTGCCCAAAAAAGGAATCGCGATACGATGCCACCACCAGTTCCGCAGCCGCCTTGCTCGCACTGTAGGGATCATGACCGCCGAGCGGATCGCTCTCCTTGAAACTGCGGGCCTTGCCGCCGTGCGCAGCACCGTCGTTCTCGTAACATTTGTCGGTCGTAATCACCACGACGGTGCAGGGGAAATTGCTCTCACGGACGGCTTCCAGCAAGTTTGCGGTGCCCAGTGTATTGGTCGCAAAGGTAAGCAACGGTTCGCGGTAGGAAACCCGCACGAGCGATTGGGCGGCGAGATGAAAGATGAAATCGGGACGCGCGTCTTGAATTTTCTTCTTTAAGGCCGTCGCGTCGAGGATATCGACGATCTGATGCTTCACGCGCCCGGCCAGACCCAGCGCTTCAAAAAGCGACGGTTTCCCAGGCGGCAGGGCCAGGCCGTGCACCTCCGCTCCAAGATCGAGCAGCCATTCGCAGAGCCATGCGCCCTTGAAACCGGTGTGCCCGGTAACGAGCACCCGTTTTCCGGAGTAGATGTTAAAATCGGGAATCATTTATTCGGAGAGAAATGCCTTTTGCATCGCAAAGGTCGTTTGCCTTCCCTTATATATAGTAAATTCTTTTTTTGCGCCACGATCATGAGTAACACCGATAACGCCGCTCCGCTCCGGGAAGAAATTTTACGCCTGGTGGCCCGCTATCACGAAGTGGCCCACGCCCCCAAGCCCTTCGTGCCCGGCCAGAGCAAGGTCCCCTACGCAGGCCGTGTTTACGACGACGAGGAACTGCGGTTTGGCGTGGAAAGCGTCCTGCAATTCTGGCTGACGGCCGGTCCCTTTGCGAATCAGTTCGAAAAGCAAATGCGGGATTATTTTCAAAGCCAGGCTGCCTATCTCGTGAATTCGGGCTCTTCCGCCAATTTGCTGATGATCGCCACGCTCCTCAGTCCACAAATAAAAAATGGCTTGCGACGCGGCGACGAAATCATTACCCCAGCCGTCACATTTCCCACCACATTGACGCCGCTGGTGCAAAACGGCCTTGTCCCTGTTTTTGTCGATTGCCAACCGGGCGTCTATGACATCGATGCCACGCAAATCGAGGCCGCCATCGGGCCCAAGACCCGCGCGATTTTTGTCCCGCACACCGTCGGCATTCCGTGCGATCTCGATGCCCTGGTCGCGCTGGCGGAAAAGCACAATCTCTGGTTGCTCGAAGATGGTTGCGATGCGCTCGGTTCGGCCTGGGACGGAAAACTCGTCGGCACGTTCGGTGCGATGTCCTCGATTTCGTTTTACCCCGCGCATCACATGACGCTCGGCGAGGGCGGCATGGTCGTGGTCAATCAGAGCGGCGTGCGCAAGACCTGTCTTTCGGTGCGGGACTGGGGCCGCGATTGCTGGTGCGAGACGGGCGTGAGCGACACCTGCGGCAAGCGTTTCGACTGGCAGCTCGGATCACTTCCTTACGGGTACGATCACAAGTACATCTACTCCAATCTCGGCTATAATCTCAAGGTGAGCGAAATGCAGGCGGCCATCGGCTGCGCGCAATTCAAGAAACTGCCCGCATTCATTGCCGCGCGTCGCAAGAACGCCGCGTTTTATTTCGAACGACTGAAGGCGTGGCAGGAACATATCATCCTGCCCACGGTGCCAGCCAAGGCCAATCCGTCATGGTTTGGTTTCCCGATCACGCTCAAGCCGCATATCAACCGGCGCGATTTCATCCTCTGGCTTGAGGAGGCAAAAATCGAAACGCGCCTCGTTTTCGGCGGCAACATCCTCAAGCAACCCGGCTTCCAGGACATTCCGCGCCGCGTGCACGGCGAATTGACCGGTACCGACACGATCATGAATCAGACGCTCTTCATCGGCGTCTATCCGGGGCTCACTTCGGACATGCTCGAATTTGTCTCCGATCGAATCGGCCAATTTTTTACGAAGAAAATTTAAGGCGAATTTATTTTGTGATATTCGACTTCGGTTTAGCTTTTTTGGGAAATAAGCGGATTGGACTTAAATCAAAATCTGCACGAACCGCTCGAATATCATGCGAAGAACCTTTGTCTTGGAAGCACGGCATCACGGTACATCTTATCGACCAACCCCGTGCCCGACGTTATCTTCTCCAGTTGCGTACGCGTGAATTGGCGCGATTGGTCATTCCCCGGGGAGGTAATCGCGACGAAGCCTTGCGCTTTCTGGAACGGAGCGAGGAATGGTTGCTCAAGCGACAAGCCCGCTGGGTTCATCCCGATCGAACGCGCCAACCATGGAACACCGGGAGGAAGTTTTGTTTTCGTGGGGAAGAGGTCGCATTAGTGGCGGAAATCGCAAGTAACGGCGTCCGACTCCATTTTGCAGACCAAACCATCATCGCTCCCAGGGAGCAGTCCGATTATCGCGATATTATTTTGCGCCATCTCCGCCACTTGGCTGAACGGGAACTTCCCGAACGCACAGCGGAACTGGCTCGCCAACACGGTATCAAGATTCATCGCGTGACCGTTCGCGCGCAAAAAACCCGCTGGGGATCGTGTTCCGCCAAGGGCACAGTTTCCTTGAATTGGCGACTCATCCAGGCCCCGCCTGAAGTGCAGGATTATCTCATCATCCACGAACTCATGCACCGCCGGGAAATGAATCACTCGGCCCGTTACTGGAAACTTGTCGCCGAGGCCTGCCCCACTTACCGCGACGCAGAGCGTTGGCTCAAGAAATTCCGCCTCGAAGACAGGTGATTTTTGCGCAACGTAAGCATAATTATATTATTAGTTTGACATAAAATCATTTTATATCATGCTATCCTCATGAAGTCGAATCATGAGCCGCACGATCTCCTGGTCGCGTTTCTCTTGGTCCAAAATGCCCTCCAGCGACGCAGCGATGTTTTCTTTCAATCTTTTGGCCTGACGGACGCCCAATTCAACATTCTCAATCTCCTCGCCTTTAGCGAAGGCCCCATTGATCAGTTGACCCTGACCGAGCGCCTGTTGGTGGGTAAGTCGAGCATCTCCATCGTGCTTAATCGCATGGTTCGCGACGGACTCGTGAAGAGAGAGGAACATCCCAAGGACCGGCGTCAGGTTGTGCTTATCCTGACGGCCAAAGGCCGTGCCCTTTGGCGCAAGGTCTCGACCCGCTATGAAAAAAATGTCCGGGAAGTCTTTGGTTCCCTGCCCCTCAAGCGACGCGATTCCTTTTTAGATGACCTGGAAATACTTTACGGCGCATTAAAGCGCACCACTGAATCAGCTTCTGGGAAAAGATCATTCCTCACCCTGCGTAAAACTCTCCATCAGATATCAACCAAAACCTGAACCATGAACACTCTTCCCTCACCCTTGGATCGCCCGGCTTCCACTCCGATCCTGCGCCGACTTCTGGCCGCCAAAGCCCTCACCCCGCCGGAAATTGACGCCATGGAATTAGAGGTGCGCCGCGAACTTCCGTGGCAACTCTGGCTTGATCGCGGTTTACTGAGTCTTGGCGCCGTATTGATTCTGGCTGGCATCGGTTATTTCTTTGCCCATAACTGGAATCACCTGACCGATAATGACAAACTGGGACTGGCCGGAGGGGCTGTCCTGCTCAGTCTCATCGGCGCAACCTGGGCTGGACTGGACCTATTCCTGGGAAAACTTCTGCTCTTGGCCGCAAGCGCGCTGGTTGGAGTTTATCTTGCCGTCTTCGGCCAAGTTTATCAGACCGGCGCCAACAGCTATGAGCTCTTCACCGGCTGGGCCTTATTGATTTTTCCCTGGGTGGCCTTGGGTCGCTTCATGCCGCTATGGATCATGTGGATTGGATTGCTCAATTTTGCCTTGGGCTTTTACTGGCCCATTTTCCCCTTCTTTGGTGTGCTCGACAGTTGGAATGTTTTTCGAGACGAAACGATCAGCCTGTTGCTCTTGAATGGTCTCGCTCTTCTGCTTCGCGAAAGCGCAGGACGATGGCCCATTTCCTGGTTTGACCGAGGTTGGAGTGTTCTGATTCTGCTCACGGCGACAATTATTCCCGCTGCCATGGAAACCATTGGAGAAATCCTTCACACTTGGGATGCAAATTCTTCGAGCAAGAGCGCTTTTATCGCCTGCCTGCTTTATGCGGTTTTCATCACCAGTCTCGGATTTTATTACAGTCGCCTGCGCTACTCGTTACCGGCCCTGGCCATTGCCACGCTGAGCACCTGCATGGTCCTGACGATCTTGACCATCCGCTTTTTGGATTTCGATAAACCTCATCTTGACGCCGGAACCTGGCTGATCGAAGGCCTGATTGTCCTGGCCATTTTTGGTGGCGGAGTTTTCTTCCTTCGTCAGCAGCGACTTTCCCATCAACAAAACTAATCCCATGAAATCACTCAAAGAACTTTGTCTCAACGCGGGAAATGCCGGAAGCTTCGGCCCGGAGCGATTGCGCCAGCTTGAAGAAGCGTTAATCGAGGACCACAAATCGGATATGCCCTGGTATCTTCATATCATCGTAGGCATCGGAGCATGGATGGCTTCGTGTTTTTTTCTGGGCTTCGCTCTTGTCCTCGTTGATTGGCAGGACAATCATCGAATGGAAATTGGGATCAGCGGCGTTGTGTTGCTGATTATCGCCGTTGTTGTTGGCCGTCAAAAATGGGGGGTGTTTTTCGGACAATGCGCTCTGGCCGTGAGCCTCGCGGGACAGGCCATGATCTATTATGGCTTTGTCAACGAACATCATCATCCGCTCGCCATGGCCACCGTTTTTTCCATCGTTCTGGCAGCCCTGCTTTACATTGCCTATCCCCAATTTTTATCACGATTGATGACCTGCTTCGCCTCATTGCAAATCACGCTGCTCTGGATTTATACGGGTGACGGCGAGCCCTTTTCCGGTCCGCAAAGGATTCAGTCCCATCTCTCCGAGCTTGTTCTTTGTTACTGGGCTTTTCATCTTGCGGCCATTTGCTGGTGCTTTTTGCGACCGCGCTGCTCCGTACTTTTCGCTCCGCTTGGTTATGCACTCATCGCTTCACTGACCGCATGGCAGGTGGAAAATCTCACGAACATCTGGTCCCTTACCACTACGGGCAACTATGGAACCGTGTGGGTTATGCTGGCGCTTTTCCGAACACGAACCATCTTGCTTGCACTGACGATTCTCGGTGTTTCCATCTGGGCCGCGGGCGGAATTTCCGCACTGCGTGAAAAGCCTCCCGTATTTATCGGGCTGGCGCTTACGCTCATCGCCTTGGTTTGGCTCGGTTCGGGCGGAGTGCTTCTCGCCCTGCTTTTCATGCTGTTGGGCTTCTCCCTGCAAAGCCGGGTGATTTTAGGTCTTGGACTTATTCTCTTTCCCATTTTTCTAACCAACTATTACTACGTCCTGCATTTGGACCTACTCGCCAAATCGGTTGTCTTGATTGGCTCCGGTCTGGCGATGCTTTTGCTGCGGGCTGGTCTCAAGCGATGGGTGTTTATCGAGTTCAAGGAGGCTCTATGAGAATCGTATGGATCTGGATTGCGGCGGCATTTGTTTTCGGGAATTTCTACGCCATGGTGGCACAGAAAGAAGCGTTGCTGCGTCACGGTCAAACGGTCTATTTGGCCCTGGCCCCGCTGGACCCTCGTTCGATCATGCAGGGCGACTACATGGCGCTTAATTACGAGATCACGAATCAACTTAACCACGACCGATTTGATTCCACCAAATCGCAATACACGGATTCAGGCACCGTCGTCATTCACACGGACGGTCAAAACGTGGGGAAATTTATCCGCTACGATCAGGGAGGGGCCCTCGCACCTGGTGAGTATCGGCTCAAGTTTCACCATGCGGATTGGCGCGCGGTTATCGGGGCCGAGAGTTATTTTATCCCCGAAGGTTCCGGGCCAAGTTTTGAGCACGCCGTTTATGGAGAGTTGAAACTGGAACCGGACGGCACGCCTTTGCTCGTCGCACTTTGTGATAAAGACCGCCATCGCCTGACTGCTGCCAACGCATCTCCCGCACGCTGATGGGGCGCAATAAATAATATGGTGGGAACGAAAACCGGCGCAACCTTCTTCCACTTGTCCGGTTAGTAGGGAGATGACCGTTCGCTCTCTTCTTATCGTCACTGCCTTGGCCGTTTTGGTCTTGGTTCTATTTTACATTCGGACGAAACCATCGATACCGGCGGATGGTGTTACTGATGCAACCGCCGCCATCCAGAAGCAACTCGACACGATGGCCACAACGGGCGGCAATGTGGTTCTTCCTCCCGGCCAATACCTGATCAAAGGCAGCCTGAAAATTCCGAAGGGCGTTGCTCTCTGCGGAAGTTGGGAAGCACCGCACCACGGCAGAGCCTGGCAAAAAGGAACGACTTTATTGATTACCGGCGGCGCAGGTAGTGAAACGGGGGCGACCATCAATATGGCGGCCGATAGCGCCTTGCGCGGGGTCACCCTTCTCTGGCCGGAACAAACATGGGAGAACATCCAACCCTATCCCTGGGGCATCGAGGGCGAGGGGATGCACGTCACGGTGGAAAACATCACGCTCGTCAACGCCTACCAGGGAATTTACATCGGGCCACACGACGGCTCGCTCCATTTGATTCGCAATATTTTTGGCTGCGTTCTGCGTCGCGGCATTTTTATCGATTGCTGCACGGACATCGGACGCATCGAAAATGTCCATTTCAATACGCATTACTGGTTGGGCAGCGGCCATCCCTCCAGCAAAGAGGGAGCCGTGATCCCGCCCAAGATACCCGGACAAAAATCGCCCAGACCGGAGAACAGCCAAAAAGTTGTTCAGTATGTCGCCGATAATCTCGAGGCCTTCATCTTCGGACGCTCCGACTGGGAGTATGTGGTCGATACTTTTGTCTGGGATGCCAACTACGCGTATCATTTCATCAAAACACCCAAGGGCGCGTGCAACGGCCAGTTCCTCGGCATTGGCGCCGACTACTGCAAGAGTTGCATCCAGATCGATGCTATCCAGGAAGTCGGCCTGCAGGTAACCAACGGCGAGTTTACCGCTTTTGCCGGCGATCCCGACACGGCGATCGTCACCGCACCAGGTGCGAAAGGCGCGGTCCAGTTTGTGAATTGTAATTTTTGGGGAGTGCACAATCACTCCCTCTGGATGCAAGGCGACACGACCGTCACCATGGCCAATTGTCATTTCCTCGAGACGCAGGCTTCCGGGGCGCTCCTTGCGGAGCATGGCAAACTCATCGTCCAGGGCTGCACCTTTGACAAGGCCGGACCGGCGGTGATCGTGAAGCAAGGTGTTCCCGCCGCGATCATCATGGGTAATTTACAGACCGGCGGACTTCAGGTCCAAAATGAGATCGGCCCCAAGGCCAAAATCGGCCTGAACGAAACGCCGTAAATTCCCCGAAGCCTGCTTCGGCTTTCCGCCGTCGAGCCGACGGCGGCCACCATAAAAGACAAATGCGACGGCCATGAATACCCTGGGATTCTTTACTTGGTCCTCTTGCTTCCAGATTTGAACAAAAGAAAACCCCGGAGCGGCAAAGCCACATCCGGGGTTTTCGAGAATCAGCTAAGACTCGATTAGAAGTCGTATTTGACACCGGCGGTCGCCAATTGCTGGGCGATTTGATCCGGCTTGAAGCGGTAGGTCACCCCAGGCAAAATTGCGAGAGGCAAGGTCAGGTCCGTTCCGATCGCATCAACGAACTTGTATTCGGTGAAGAGCGTCCAGTGGTTGCAGATCTTGAAATCCAAGCCAGCGATACCCTGGGCCGCAAAGTCGATACATTCGTCATTGAAGCCGGTAACCTTGGCGCCCAAAAGGGGAAGATTGCCTTCACCGTGGACGGTCAGGTACTGAAACCCAACACCGACACCGACGTAAGGGGTCACAGGGCTACCGTCGATCTTGAAGCGGACGATGCCGTTCGCGAAGACGTCAGCCGAATTGTAGGAGTACTTTTCATGGTCCAACCCGAAAAGAACGTTCTGTTCGCTTTCTCCACCGATGTAGAAGGCTTCACCTTCAACTGCGGGCTGGAGACGAAATCCTTCCGTGATTTCGTACGAATCGAATTGGTAGCCAACCTTGATGCCACCAACGCCGCCGAGACCAACGTGGTTATGCGTGGGGCTGATGTCGAGATTAGCACCACCCGCGCTCAGCACTTCGTGCTTGTTGCCATACGAATCAGAGAAATTAACTCCACCGTAAGCAGCAACGTAAAATGCGGAATCCGTGGTCGGGGCGACTACGGGCGCGATTTCTTTCATATCCTTCGAATCCGTTCCGGCTTGGGCCGAAATGGAAATGGCCAGCATAAGAGCGGCCGTAATTAGGGTCATTTGTTTCATATTTATTTTTCTCCTGTTTCTTGCGTTATCATTCTGTTTAGCGAAATGCCAAGTATCCGCAAGGCCTTTTGTTACAATTTAGTGCGGATTGCATTAGTCGACTAAACATATGCCGGACAGCTAGATATGAAGGAAAGCAAATCCCCGCCTCTCAATTCCCCTCAAATAAAGGGCGCCATGGGAACGAAGGTGGAAAGCGGATGAAAACTATCCTGCCTCGGCGTAACGCCGGACATTGGCAATCGCTCTGCCCAGTCGAGCAGGAACCGGCAAAGCGCCGCCTTGTCGGGAAGATGAACCTGTTCACCCGATCTTGAAATAATGCCAAAACCGTGGCCGTAGGCCTTACCGTTCAGCACACACGCGTCGGTGAGGCATTGCTCCATCTGCTCCCGGCCCTTGGCCGTGAGCATCGCCGCCGTCCCGTCGAGTTCGTATTTCCAGCCAACGAGAATACTGGCGGGAAACATCCGCCGCAACGAATGGATCAGCTTGGGCGCTGGTTCGAGCGTAAGTTTGAGCACCCCTTCGCGACTCGACAGTTTGTTTTGGTGAAGCGATTCACCTTTTTCATCGGTAACTTCCCGAAGCCGAAAATCGCACAGCGCCGCCGCGTGAAAGACAAGATTGGCTTCCTCACGGCCCGGCAAATGGCGCAGTTTCTCTTCAAGATCCTGGTTGGTGGTAAACGGAACCACTTTGACCCCCCAAAGCGGCGACGAAAAAGTAGCCGCTTCACCTCGAAAACAGGTGACCGTATGACCCGCCTGCGCAAAGGTCTCCGCCAGGAGCGTGCCGAGCTCACCGGTGGAAAAATTGCTCAGCCGCCGCACCTGATCGAGCGGCTCGTAACTGGGACCGGCGGTAACAATGATTCTCATATCCTCCAACAATCTACTCCGCATTAGGCTTTCGGACAGCCTCTAGCCTAAAAATTTTTCCAGGCGCAGGACCTCCCCCAATGACCAGGCTTGGAAGGGACAACCCCGGGCGGTATGAGGAGGAGCCCCATCGGCAATTTCGGGAATATGACTCATCCCCGGCAAATCGGAGCGGAGCAACTCCGGGGCAAGAAACAATTCCCGGGCTTTTGCTTTCATCTCCGGCGTTTCGCCACGAACACGCACCCATGCTTCGACAAAGGCTCCCGCCAGCCAGGGCCAGACCGTGCCCTGATGGTAAGCCGCATCCCGTTCCTTTGATTCGCCTTGATAGTGGGGAACGTAATCCGCCTCCCTGGGCCCAAGCGAACGCGGCCCCATGGGCGTCCAAAGTTGATCCTGTACGGTTTGCACGACCCGCGCTGCCCGGTCACCGGTAAGAAGCGCCAAAGGCAGGCCGCCCACGGCAAAGATTTGATTCGGACGCACCCGGTCATCGACCTGACCGGCCAGATGATCGGCATCGACCACGTCGTAAAGGCAGCCGCGCGATTCATTCCAGAAACGCTCTCGAAAAGAAAGACGCCCCTGCTCGAAAATCGGACCCCATTGCGGATCGCGACGACTGGCCAGTCCCAACGCGTTCAACCATAGGGCCTGCACCTCAACCGGCTTGCCCATCCGCGGCGTCACCACCCAATCGCCCACCTTGGCGTCCATCCAGGTCAATTGCGTTCCCGGAACACCGCAAGCGAGGAGACGGTCCGCATCGCACTTGATGCCATACCGGGTACCGCGCAGGTAACCGGTGAGAATCGCTTCCACGGCGGGCCAAAGAACGTCCGTCGCGGCATTAAGTACGGGATCAGCGCCTGATGCTTCCAGGAATTCATGGGCCACGATGATGAACCAAAGCGAGGCATCGACCGAATTGTATTCCGGCGCTTCGCCCTGGTCGGGGAAGCGATTGGGCAGCATGCCCTCCGAAACCAAGCCCGCCCACGTGGTGAGAATTTCCCGGGCTTCCTCCAACCGGCCCGTGGCCAGACACAAGCCGCGCAAAGCGATGAACGTATCGCGGCCCCAATCGCCAAACCAGGGATAACCCGCGATGATCGTCCGCCCGGAGCCGCGTTTAACCAGGTAAGCGTCCGCCGCACGCAAGCGAGACGTGGCAAAGGCGGCCCGGCGCAATTTTTCCTCCTGCGCCAAGGCTTCGGCCAAATCAATCGCAGGCTGAGTGGTCGAAGCCAACGCCCGGCCCAAACCTCGCGCGGAAAAAATCAGGACGGCCGGTCCGGAACTCAAATCAAATTCATACCAACCGGGAGAGGCCAGGTCTTCCACCGCATCGAGTCCGCGCGCAAGTTCCTCATCGTAGAGAAAATTCCGGTACCAGCAGGGCTCATGATGGTAGGTGCCGTTACTGCGCGCTTCGACTTCCGGCAGGCCGTCGTAAAAACGCCAGCACTCGCCTTCCGCCGTGTGCTCGGGGTCAAAACAAAAAGCGCCATTTTCGTGATGCAAGGCGTGGAAATCCCGGCCCGAGAAAAAGGGGCGAATGCGAAGACGGCATGAAGAACCCCCGGCGCCCTCGCGATGCCACCGGCAAACAACGGCTGCCCTTCCTTGCGGCACAAAAATCTCCTGCACGATCTTTCCGGTGGGGAGGGAATAGGTCCACTGCGGCCACGGCTCCAAGGTAAAATTTTCCAGGCGGGTAAAACCGTCTGGATGGTTCACTCCCGGCACATAACGCTGCGTCGACAGCGCAAAACAACCTTCAGTCGTTTCTACTTCCGCATCGAACCCATTGACCAAAACGCACCGTCCGGCGGGCGGCAGGGTCGCAGCCAGCAACAGCGCATGATAACGGCGCGTGCGCAGACCGTAAACAGTGCCGCAGGCAAAACCACCGAGGCCATCGGCTTCAAGCCATTCTGATTTCCCGTTCTCCCATTCTTTCAAAACGGACATCCCTTTAATCTAGCTCTTTTCCGCACGCAGGCTAACTAATCGCAAAGAGTTCTCGAACTTTTGCCGCCGCAGGGTACATACTGAGGCCAAATCTATTGGCTCAATGGTGATAGAATTTGTTATTGTTGCAGCTATTTAATCGAACTTTGCGCCATCTCCTTGCGTCCAAGAGCTATCCATGACTGACCATACCCCAAAAGTTGCCCTGTGGGAGGATGTGGTCCTGCGCATCATCGCCATCTACAAACTGCTCCATGCGACGTTCTTTATCGCAGTTGGATTTGGACTGCTCCGGCTTCGCCATCACAATGTTGTCCAGTTTTTGAATGATTATGTCGTCATTCCCTATCACCTGAACCCGGAAAGCCGCATCGTCGACTGGCTGCTCGATCAGGCCTCAAACCTGACCTCGCACAGGCTCGCTTTTCTTGGTTACGCCGCCTTTTTCTACGCTGCCCTGTTCGCCGCGGAAGGCATCGGGTTGTATCTCCGCAAACGCTGGGCGGAATACATGGTGGTCATTGTCACCGGATCCCTTCTTCCCGTCGAATTTTACGAAATTTATCTCCGGATGGCTTGGTGGAAATTCGGTGTCGTTCTCGGTAATCTCCTCATCGTCCTCTACCTGATTCATCGCCTGCTTCTCGATTCCGGCTGCGACGATTCTCCTCAAGAAAAAGACCAGACGAAATCTCCCCGACGCACCAAGCGGACCGTCCGCAACACACGCTAAAAAATCGGTGGTTCCGAGAGAATCATCGACCGGTTTCTTTTCAGGCACACTATTCCATGAGTGATAATAAACCGCCGCTTTTGGTCCGGACCAAATCATCCCGCCGCCGCCAACCCAAATTAAGCATCCTGGGTTGGTTTTTACCCGGCGTCCTGATCATCGGAATCTGTTTTTTTGCTCTTGGCTATATTTTCTACAGCACACGCGCGGGAATCATTGATATCGACGTGGTCAGTCACATGCCCAAGGCCTCCATCCTTTACGATTACCAGGGGCATTCCTTCAGTCGGTTCTTCGAGGAAAACCGCATCGCCATGCCGACCGACAAGCCCGTCCCCAAGCTCCTGGCGCAAGCCGTGATCGACACGGAAGATCGCCGCTTTTATTCCCACGGCGCGACCGATCCCCTCGGCATGGCGCGCGCCGCCGTTTCCAACTTCATCGGTCACGGCAGCCGTCAGGGCGGCAGCACGATCACCCAGCAATTGGCCCGCAACAGCATTGGCCGTCTGGAACGCACCTACGACCGTAAACTTCTGGAAATCTTCCTCGCCCATCGCATCGAGCAGGCTTACACCAAGGAACAAATCCTCCGCTATTACCTCGACCGCATTTATTTTGGCCAGGGTCTCTATGGAGCGGAGACTACCGCCTACGCTTTTTTCGGTTGTTCGGTTCATCAGCTCAATCTCGCCCAATGCGCCTTGTTCGCGGGCATGATTTCCAGCCCCAACGCCTCGTCGCCCTGGAAGGATGTCAACGCCGCCAAAGCCGCCCGCAATCGCGCACTGACCCGCATGGTTGCAGCGGGCGACATCACGCAGGCGGAAGCCGATCGCGCACAGAAAGCGCCCCTCGCGCTGAAACCACGTCCCAATTTCGGCGGTGGATTCGCCACCAGCGAAGTGCGCCGGCAACTCGAGCAGATTCTCGACAACACCACGATTGAGCAGGGTGGACTCAAAATTTTCACCACCATCGACGCCCATTTGCAAAGTGTCGCCGAAAATGCGCTGACCGCCCGCATCAATGAAATCGAAGCGTCCAAGGGCGAATCCCACCCCACCAGTTCGGGCGATCCCAACACCGGCCTGCCGAACGAAGATGTCCTTGAAGGCGCTTTTTTTGCCATGGATCCCTCCAATGGCGCCATCCGCGCGGTGGTCGGTTCGCGCGACTTCGCTTTGAGCCAGTATAACCGCGCCGTGCAGTCCCGCCGCCAGGTTGGCTCCGCGCTCAAGCCGCTGATTTATGCCACGGCTTTCGCGGAAAAAAATTATTGCCCGGCCAGCTCCATCAACGCCACACCGTTCAACCTCACCTTGAACACCACCCCACCGCCATCTGACGATTCCCAGACGATCCTTCGCGTCAACGATGCGCTCGTCCACTCCGATAATTATGCCGCGCGGCGCATGGGAGATATCGTCGGCTTTGATTTGCTTAATTCTTACGCGCGCCAGTGCGGTGTCACGACCGTCATCCCGTCCTACCCCTCCAGCTTTCTCGGCACCTGTGACATCAGCCTCAACGAATTGACCGGCATCTACGCGACCTTTGCCGACCAGGGCGTCTGGGTGCGCCAACATATCGTCGTCCAGGTGCAGGACGAAAAGGGCCGCGTCATTTACGAAAATAAACCGGAAGGTCGCCGTGTCTTCAGCCCACAAGTCGCGCGGCAAATCACCGGCATGTTGCAAAATGTGCTCGATTTTGGAACCGGCGCGCCCGTCCGCCAGGAAAATGGATTTACCGCACCTGCCGCAGGAAAGACCGGCACGACCAATGATTACAAAGACACCTGGTTTGAAGGATTCACCACGCACCTCGTCGCGGGCGTCTGGATCGGATACGACAAACCACGCGAAGTCATGCCCGGTGGTTATGCCGCCCGGGTTGCTTTACCCGTTTGGGCCAAAGTGATGAAACAGGTGCAGGGTCAATATCCCATGGAGGAATTTCCCGTACCAGACGGCCTGGAGGAAGTCAGCGTCGGCGGTGGTTTGTTTGGACAGGGAGAACGCTACTACCTTACCCCGGAGCAAAGGCCGTTGCTGGACGAGGAGCAGACCGCCAACCCCACCGAAGAAAATAACGGAACGCCGGGGCGCAGCATCATCAGTCACCTGTTGGACATCTTCCGTTGATAAATTGCGCGACGGAGCCTCAATCGCGATTGGGTTCCTCGATTATCAATTCTTTGCCCTGCCAGCTTTCAGACGTGTCAGGTTATCTCGGGCAGCAACGTAATTAGGATTGAGCTTTAAGGCCTGCTCAAAGTGATTCGCCGCTTCCAAGACTTGGTCATTTTGCGCCAAGGCAACACCCAGGTTGTTGTGCGCCTCGGCATAGTTAGGTTTGAATTTCAAGGCCTGTTCAAATTGCCCCATGGCCTTCGAAGGCTGCCCCATCTGTAGGAAATTCGTTCCCAAATTATAATACGCCTCGGCATAATCGGGCTTGAGCCGCAAAGCCTGCTCGAAATGTTCTTTTGCTTCAACCGTCCGACCGGCCTGCAACAGCGCATAGCCCAGATTATTATGCGCCAGATACGCTTGCGGATTATATTGAAGTGCATAACTCCAGAGTGTCTCCTGATTGATGAATTTTTCTGCATACAGGTGACTCTCCCAGGTCAATAATATCAACACTACCGTCAGAACGATCTCGCCAACAGACCGCATAGCCTCGGTCAGCTTCCTCTCCACCTGCCCCACTCCAGCCACGACTAACCCAATCAATCCGATCATGGGCAGATAAACCAAGTGGTCAGCCACAGGACTGATATTCAAGTACAACATCTTCACCAACCCCAGCACCGGCAGCAAATTCAACACGAAAAAAACAAATCCAAATAATGCATGGCGCCCCCAGCTCTTCCGCTGAATCCACAATCCAACCATCAGAATGATAAGCAATGGAATCGGCAAAATTAGAATCAGGGATGGGGGATTTAAAACCCATTTCGAATAGATTGGCAGAAGTTCTGTCGGCCACAGAAACTTCCCCAAATAAAAACATAGCGCCAGGCCCGCCCCCAGCATTCGCTCAAAAAAGCCACCCATCTTGATCGCATCCACCTCTTCGCCATGACTCTGGAAATAGACCGTCACCAACCCCAGAATTAATGCGATGCTCCCAAAAGGAGCGACTCTCCAGATTTCCCGCCGCGTAATCTTTCCCCTTTTCCACCAACCATAAAACAGCAACACCAGCGGCAACATCACAACAGAAGTCTTGGCCAGCATCGCTGCCAGATAGTAGAGGACTGAGCGCAGATAACTGGAGTTTTTTTGATTTTCCTCTGCGTCCAGCCAGGCGTCGAAAGAAAGGAGAAACAAGGGCAGTGACAATGTGTTCTTGATTTCACTGATCCAAGCCACCGATTCGACCGCGAGCGGATGAATCACGAAGAGCAGCCCGCCCATCCAACCTCCAGGCAAACCGAGTCGACTTAAAATACGCCAGACGAGAAAACCACTTCCCAGATGCAACGCCAGGCTGAGCAAGTGGTACCCAAGCGGATGATTACCCCAGAGTTGCCACTCGACCCAAAGCACTGTCCAGCTCAACGGCCAGTAGTCGATCATGGGTGCCGCAAACCAGATGTCCCACAAACCAGACCAACCCCGCAATTTGGAATTATTTATGATGAGGAGATAATCATCCCAGATCCAATCACCACTCAACGCAGGCCAAAACACCCACAGTCCTGCCGCGATGAGGAGGAACGCTTGCAGCAAAATCTTTTTATCGATCCAGGCAAGCTTCGCGCTCATCCCCTTGTTCGAATGGGCACGGGAGGTTTGTGCGGAGACCTTTTTTCCCGGTAAGCTCTTCTTTTTTTTTGTGCGGTTCGCCATGGAGATGTTGATTCCTATTTCGGCGATGGTTTTGGCAATACCGGCGGCGGGTTGGTCAAATGTTGATTGGTGACGGGCAATTTCACGGTGCCGACAAGAGCTTGAAAACGAGGATCGTCGCGCATGCTTTCAAAACGGGGATCGATGCTCGCGGAGACCAGCGCATTTGTGCCGCCGACACTCGCGGATTGGGTGAGGTATTTCAACGCCTCGTCCTTGTGCTCGAGCAAAGCATGAAGGGCGGCAAGGCTGTAGACGAGTTCGCTGGCCTTGGGATCGATTTTGGCGCGGACTTCAAGAAAGGCGATGGCCGCATCCGGATTATGCGCCGCCTCGACGTAATATTGGATCAAAGCCGCCATTTCCTCGTGAGACCAGTTGGTCAGCCCCGCGGCAATGCGCATGTGATTGTCGAGTTCGTCAAATTTTCCTTCTCCCTGCAAAACCCGGGCCAGTTGAAGATGGAGTTGCGGATCGTTCGGCGACTTGGCCAAAGACACGTTCAGCTCCTGCTCGCGTTGGACGTAATGTTTTGCTTCCGTCAGTCGGTCGAGAATTCCGGCGTAAGCTTCATTGCGAGGATCGTCCGCCTGCGCCTGCTTGACCAAGGCGAGGGCTTCATCAAAACGCTTCTGTTGCTGCAGAAGCCGGGAGAGATTGTCCACGGCGCTTTGCAATTGGGGACAAAGGGCGAGGGCCATCTTCAACCAGTATTCCTGCTCCTTGTCGAGATGCCGCCAGCGATAGAGATCGGCATGCCACATGGCCAGTTTGCCAAAGGTAATCGTGGCATCGTCATCGACGCGAAATTGCGGATCCTGAAGCAGGCGAACGCTGTAGGCGTCCCAAAATTTGCGGTCCTGCTCGATCACTCCAGGCGGCAAAGCGGCCATCGGTTCGGAGTTCAATTTGAAGATAAGTCCGGAGGGCAACAGGTACGGGTACATCCAGTCGATGGGGATGCTTTGTTCAACATAAAACGTATGGTTTTGTTTATTCTTCTCGAAAATCTTTCGCGCCACGATGCCGTTGAGATCGAAGACATCGTTTGAATTGGGTCGTAACCGTGGGCCACCATATTTCATCCGTCGCGCCACATCGGGCCAGGCATCATATTCCTGCCAACAGGCAGAGAGTTCCTCGGGGCTTACGCAAGTAATCGGCTGAGTCGGGTAGGTGTGGTCACGCCCCAGCCATTTTTCAAACAGGGTATATTTTTGAGGGCGAAAACGCGGATCGTATTGATGACGAATGTAAGAACAATAGTACTCATCGCAGAGCGCGTTCTGGGTGATGACGGTGACGTCACGGCGATCGAAACCCGGCTCCCGTTTCCAACGATCGGATTGCTGGCTTTCGACGAAGGCCGTGTAGGTGGGAATGAAACGTCCAGGATCCGAACCACCATAATAAACCGCGTTCTTATCCAGCGGTCGCATGATATCAGCGCCAAAATCATATCCGAACCAGTGCCCTGCCTGATTGCCGTCGTTGAAGTTACTCCAAAGCGGCAGCAGGGAGAGAAACAGGCCCGGCACGCCAATGACGAGAATACTGGTGGAAGCCTCGAGCTCGGGTAGCAACTCGCGAAGATAAGTCATGGCCGCAAGGGCTCCGTAACCCATGAAAATGACAAAGATGCAGTGAGACTGCAGGTGAAAGACCTTGTATTGAAGGTTGCTCTCAAAATCGAAACCCGAAGGCGGCTCGATCACGTGAAGCATGAAGCCCAAAAAGAAAAACGCCATGCCAAGAAAGATGAACCAGCTGACCTGTGGGGCATCGCACCGTCGGCAGTAGACGAGAATGGAAAGCGCCAGAAAAATCAGCGGTGCGGTAATGTTGTCCTGCAGATTATCGCCGTAATAATAAAAGGTCTGACACAGCCGCTTGAAGTAATTGGGCCGTCCGATCATCGCATCGGGATTTTCATTGAGAGGAACAACCCGAATGGCCTTGCCGATGGTCGTCTTGATCAGGTTCGGCAGACTCATGGGATATTGCTCGCGACTGACGGCGTAATAAAAACCGGACCGCTCGGAAGCAAAGCCCCAGTTCATGGGCGGGTTGGTGCTGGAAGCCAGTCTCTCGTAGGCATAAGGCGTGAGGCCCACCCAGCCGGCAGCAAACAAACCGATCACCAATCGACGATCCAGTTTTGAAGAGAAGAGCAGACCCACCGCCAATGCTCCCAACGCCATCAGGCCAAGGCCCTGCCTCGTGGTGATTTGCAGCCAACCGGGGTGAACCAAACTCCCCCAAAGCCAGAAATAATGGACGTTGAATTGGGTGAAGCGCAAGGTCTCGAATTCGCCTGGGCCCATCAGGTAATGGCCATAGGCAAAAAAGGCGAGGACGGTGAGAACACCCCCCAAGAAAAACCGCCATTGAAATTGTTTGAGGTAGAAAAACGAAATGACGGCCGTCAGCCCGAAAATGAGCCAAGCCATGGCGGTGCTGATCTTTTGCAGTTCGCCATCCGCGGGATGCAGCGGTTCATTTCCAGAAAGCCAGCTGAGATAAACGAGGATCGAAAGGCTGAAGAGATTGACCGCGATAAAGACCGACCAGAATTTTCCCACCCGCAGCACAAAAGCCGCCACGAGAATTGCCGGGATCATCTGGATGAGGGTGTGGTGATTGGTCAATCCCAGGGCAAAGACAAACACCGTGATAATCAGCCGATGCGTCTTCTGCGGCTCCAGCATCCAAAAATAAAAGAGGAGCAGGACCAGGTTCACGAAAAACGCGTTAAGCGTGTAGACCTCGGCAATGACCGACTGGCTCCACATCACGTCGCTGAAACCGATGGTCAACCCGGCGAGCATTCCCGCGTAAAAGCTGAACCGACGCACCACCGGCTGGGCGGACTCTTCCGTCCAGCGTTGCAAAAGCCACCGGCCCGAATGACAAACTAGTAGAGTGAGTATCGCGTTAGCTGTCGCCCCAAAGAGGGCTGAAAGCAGATTGATCCTCCAGGCCAGGTTCCCAAAAGGAAACAGGTGCGAGATGAGAAAACCTGACATGGTCCAGAGCGGATAGCCCGGTGGATGAGGTACTCCGAACGTGACCGCGCCGGTGATCAATTCACCCGAATCCTCCAGCGTCACGCTCGGCGACATCGTGACAATGTAGACTCCAAGCGTGATGAAATAGACGAAGGCCGCCGCGATGAAATCGGAACGCTGAAAACGTTCCGGACGCGACGGAGACAAATGGCGCGTGTCTTCGCGGGACGTGATCGTCGCGGCAACGGTGGTCAGGCTCATGAACTTGGTTTTTTGTTATCCGCAACAGGCTGAAAAGGTGTGCGTCCCCGCAAGGCCATCCAGGGTACGCGCCAGATTGCTTCGCGAACGATATGCCCCGACATCTTGGAAACGCCCGCGCTGCGGTCCTCGAATACAATCGGAACCTCGATGATTTTCCAGCCCAGCAACCACGCCATGTGGGTGACTTCTATCTGGAAGGCATAACCGTCGGAATGGATTTTGGTCAAATCGAGCTGGGCCAGTTTATCGGGACGAAAGGCTTTGAATCCTCCCGTGGGATCGCTGAAAGGCATGCCCGTAACCCACTTCACATACTTGGCCGCGCCAAGGCTGAGCATCAGGCGGCGTAAAGGCCAGTTGGTCACGCGCACGCCGCCACGATAACGGGTCGCCAGGACCAAATCGGCCCCGGCTTCAAGTTCCCGCAGTAAATCCGCAATCGAATTCGGATCGTGGGAAAGATCGGCATCCATCTGCACAACCGCACCGCAAGGCTCAACCGCATGGCGCTGTGCGACCCAGGAAAAACCGGCGAGATAGGCCGAGCCCAGGCCCAGCTTGCCCGCACGTTCGAGGATGAAAAGGGAGCGATTATATTTTGGATGGGCGCGCACCCAGTCCGGCGTACCGTCCCCGGAAGCATCGTCCACCAGCAGGAGACGAGCGTCAGGTTGCGCCTGCCAGACCCGTTCGGTAAATCGGGGCAAATTCTCCAACTCGTGATAAGTCGGAACGACAATGAAAGGGAAGGGCATGACGTGAATTTAAATAAGCTCCGAGATCGAGCCGTAGTCGGGATCAAACAGCCGCTTGTAACTGCGCAGTGCATACGCGTCGGTCATGCCCGAAAGGTGATCACAAAGAAGACGCGCGCGCTCCGGCCTGGTTTCGGCCTTTGTCACGGCACGGTGCACATCGCCGGACACCAGCACGGCGGGCCGGCTGGAAGTCCCCAGATAATTTTCAAACAATGTTTCCGTCAACCGCCTCAAAATCTGCACGCCCTTGAATTCAATTTGCTGCAGGGCGCCCGATCCAAAAATAAGTTCGCGGCAAAGCATCTTGTGCAATTTGATCCGGGCTTTTGCCTCGGGTTTGCGGACAAGCGCATAGGCATGGCGACGGGTGCGGGAGGTCATGAAATTATCGTCGGGCTTCAGGGAGGCGCTTTTGATCAGCTCGCCGATGGTCTCGTTCATCTTTGGCTGAAGGGTATTTTTTGCCATCATTTCCGCCAATTCGTCGAGATACTTCAGCTGCGTAGCCTCCAGAGCTTCCTGTTTGCTCTCCCTCCAAGCATTCACCCGTTCGGAAGAAAGAAAGCGCGCCTTGCACCCATCAACGATGTCGAAACAGGAATAGGCGATATCATCAGCCAAGTCCATGATCTGACATTCAAGACTGTGGAAAGCGTTAACGTTATCAGTCCGCAAAAATTTTGGTAAATCGCGCGTTCCAAAGCAAAATTCGAGTACTTCAACCTGATCGTCGTAGATGAAATGATTCGTCTCATCGCCCCGGTCACGGTGCAGTCTCTTGTACTTCAGCACTCCGTCGAGCAAAGCCCGGCTCGGACTCATTCCACCACGTCCGCCCTCCCGATTGTAAATGGTGCGGGTCAGGATACGAAGCGTCTGGGCATTTCCCTCAAAACCGCCATGGGGTTCCATCAACTCGTTGAGCACTCGCTCGCCCGCGTGACCGAAGGGGGGATGACCGATATCGTGCGCCAGGCAAACCGCTTCCAGCAAATCGGGATCGACCCGGATCTCGGGCTGAGCGGCCCGCAGCCACACCGCAATCGACTTCGCGATATTGGCCACTTCCATCGAATGGGTCAGGCGCGTGCGATAGAAATCGTATTCGCCCGCTTGAAAAACCTGCGTCTTGGCCTGCAAGCGCCGGAACGCCGGGGTGAACATCAACCGGTCGCGGTCCTGATGGTAGACACTGCGATAATCGGCTTTGCGTTCCCGGTTGAACGTGTCCCGGAGGTAATCCCGGTCAAACGCCCCATAAAAATCATCCGACATTTTTTTATGTTAGTGCGATGTCCCTTAATACAAGCCGAAAGATGGTGGAATAAAAATGCCGTCATCCTCAACGGACTGCCTGCCGTAAACGGAGGCTGTTGGCGATGACCAACACGCTGCTCAGCGACATGGCCGCGCTGGCAAACATCGGATTAAGCAAAAGTCCGAAGAATGGATAAAGCGCTCCGGCGGCAATAGGGATACCCAGTCCATTGTAGATAAAGGCGAAAACCAGATTGAGCCGGATGTTATACATCGTCGCGCGGCTCAATTCGATGGCGCGGACCAACGCACCCAGGTCGCCCTTGACCAAGGTGATTCCGGCGCTTTCCATCGCCACATCGGTACCGGTACCCATGGCGATGCCGACGTCCGCCGCCGCTAGAGCGGGGGCATCGTTGACCCCATCGCCCGCCATGGCGATTCGTGCACCTTGTTGCTTGAGTTGTACGATGACCTCATGTTTTTTGTCCGGCGTGACCCCGGCTTCCACCTGATCAATACCCAGTTTTTCCGCCACTCGTTTTGCGGTCTCAGCGTGATCGCCCGTAAGCATCACGATCTTGATACCGAGATGGTGCAGCTTCTTGATGGCGTCGAAAGTCGTCGATTTGATGGGATCGATCACCGCAAGCAAACCCGCCACGGCTCCCTCGATCCCAACAAAGAAAACCGTGTGCCCTTCCTTCCTTAATGTAGCCGCCTTCGCAGCCAAAGGTTCCGGCACTGCGACACGGACAAGTTCCGCTCTCCCCACCGTAATCGAACGTCCCTCCACCTGCCCTTTCACACCCTGCCCGGTGATCGATTCAAATCCTGTCACGGCAGACAAGGTCAGATTCCTTTTTTTCGCGCTGGCAACAATCGCTGCGGCGAGTGGATGTTCACTGGCTGCTTCCACGGCGGCAGCCAAGCTAAGAAGTTTTGTTTCTTCCATGCCAGGTATAACCATGATCTCGGTCAAGGTCGGTTTGCCTTCGGTCAGAGTTCCTGTTTTGTCGATGGCGAGCGTGTCGATTTTTTCGAGCTGCTCCAGCGCCTCGGCATCGTGAACGAGAACACCGAGTTGCGCGCCACGTCCCACGCCAACCATGATCGACATCGGAGTGGCCAGACCAAGCGCACAGGGACACGCCATGATGAGCACCGCGACGGCATTAACCAACGCGTAGGCAAAACGCGGCTCCGGCCCAAGCCACGCCCAAAGAATAAATGTCACCGCCGCCGCTGCCAACACGACCGGCACAAAATATCCCGACACGGTATCGGCCAGTCGCTGGATGGGCGCGCGACTGCGTTGGGCCGTGCCGACCATTTGCACAATCCGGGCCAGCAGGGTGTCACGACCCACTTTTTCCGCCCGCATGACCAGACCGCCCGTACCATTGATCGTGCTTCCTGTTACGGCGCTTCCTTTTTCCTTCGCCACAGGAATGGCCTCACCGGTAATCATCGATTCATCCACCGCGCTTTGGCCTTCGAGCACGATCCCGTCCGCAGGAATTTTTTCTCCGGGTCGCACGCGTAAACAATCCCCGACCTGGACCTTTTCCAACGGGATATCTTCCTCGCTGCCGTCCGTCTTAATCAAGCGCGCGGTCTTGGGCGCAAGTCCAAGCAACGCCTTGATCGCAGCTCCGGTCGAGGCACGGGCCTTGAGTTCCAATACCTGGCCGAGCAAAACCAGCACGGTGATGACCGCAGCAGCCTCAAAATAGACGGCCACGGCCCCGTCCATCCGAAATGACTCGGGAAAAATCGAAGGGGCTAGCGTCGCGATGACGCTGTAACCGTAAGCCGCACCAGTGCCCATCGCGATCAAGGTGAACATATTAAGATGACGTGTGATTAGGGACCGCGCGCCTCGTTCGAAAAAGGGCCACCCTGCCCAAAGCACGACCGGTGTACTCAGAAAAAACTGCGCCCATACCACTGTGACACGACTCATCGTGGCCAGGACATCGCGCCATCCCGGAATGAACTCGCCCATCGAAAGAGCCAGCACGGGAAGAGTCAGGGCGAGGCCGATCCAAAACCGCCGGGACATATCCTTAAGCTCGATGTTTTCTTCTTCGACATCTTCGCTCACGTTCAACGGCTCCAAGGCCATGCCACAGATCGGGCAACTCCCCGGCTGGTCCTGCCGGATTTCGGGATGCATCGGACAGGTATAAAGACTCTGGACTTCGTGAGCGGGGTTGCGTTCGAGAGCCATACCACACATCGGACATGCTCCAGGCCCATCGTTCTCGACGCCTTCGCACATCGGACAGAAATATTTCGCCGCTTTCGCGAGCGGTACGGATTCATGCTCATGATGACCACCACAGCAGGAATGGCCCTTCGACGTATCGCTCATGAAAACAGCTTACCGACTTTACTGTTTTTGTCGCTGGCGTGATACGCGAAAGCGCAGGAACTACCGCGTGCGACCTACGGTACGACAGATGGATTTTTGATATAGATCGCGCCTTCGCCGGGAGGAACACAAAAACCTACCGTCCGATTTTCATGCTCGCTTGTCTTGAAGAATGGCTTATCAAAGCGTCCGATTAAAGTTGTCCAGGTACCCGGTTTGATCTCGCCCAGTTTATACCACCAATAGAATCCACTCCCGCAACGAATCCAAAAATCGACATTGAGAACGACGCCATCCGACCAAAGATAATTGTCGCCGGGCTTCCAGTTGAAAGTATCAGCGTTGTAACTCTCTTTATTTTTACTGCGCTTGAAATCGGCCGAGGCAAAGACATCCACCTTGATGGTCATGGCAGACGGTTCCTTGTGCGTGTCTAATTCCTGGCAAACTATACGCGAATTATTATGTGACAGCGGAATCTTGATCACTGGCACGCCATCGGGACCTTCTGTTCCATCCGGCATCAGGAAGGCCGCCTGACCATCGCCATGCCAACCCGCAATGCTGTTCTTGAAATCGGTGTTCTTCAAATATTCCGCACGCAGAGGAAAGATCCACGCACCCACCAAGATCAGGGCGGCAAGCCATCGAAGGTGGAAACTTCGCATGAAGTAAGGGTAGTCGTTGCCCATCACCGGGCAATGCAAATTGCCTGCATGAGTTGCAGGCTCGAAGTGACGCTGCCCGATTTTTGAGTAAGCTGACTTGATGCGCATCGAGGTGATCAATACGGGAACGGAGCTTTTGCTCGGAAACGTGACCAATACCCATCTCGGATTTCTCGCTCAGAGTCTTTTCGACCTCGGCCTGCGAATCGAGCGACAGGTAACGGTGCCCGATGGCGCGGCCATTACCGAAGCGTTTACAGAAGCGATGACCCGCGCCGATTTGATCATCGTCACCGGCGGACTGGGCCCTACCTCCGACGACATCACGCGCGAAGCAGTATCGGGGGTGTTCGGCCTGAAGCTGATTCTTCATCCCGAAATTCTCGACGGTATCACGGCCAAGTTTGCCGAACGCAAATTCGTGATGAACGATTTGCAGCAAGCGCAGGCCATGGTGCCAGAGGGCGGAGTGGTGCTCGACAATAAATTTGGAACCGCACCCGGGCTGATCGTCCGCAAGGACAAAACGGTGGCGATACTTTTACCGGGCCCCCCTTCGGAACTGAGGCCCATGTGGGAAGACGAAGCTCTGCCCTGGTTGCGGAAAGAATTCGCACATCAATTGCCTCCGGTTCACGAAATCACCTTGCGTATTCTCGGCCTGGGGGAGACTCGAGTGCAGATTCTGGTGGAAGACAAAATTAAAGCGTTGGGTGCCGTGGAAATTGGCTATTGCGCCCGGCCCGGCGAAGTTGATTTGCGACTCATCGGCCTGGACAAAAATCTCTTGGCAAAAGCCACTGAAATCGTGCGGACCAAACTGGCTGATGCCATTTACGCCGAGGGAAGCACGACCATGGAGGAGACCGTGGTACGGCTCGCCCGAGCCGCAGGCAAAACCGTTGCCACGGCGGAATCGTGCACGGGCGGTCTTGTTGCGAGCCGCATCACCAATGTCTCGCACAGTTCGGAGATGTTTCGCTACGGCTGGGTAACTTATGCCAACGAAGCTAAAATCACCGAGCTGGGCGTCTCGCCAGAACTTCTCGAAAAGCATGGCGCGGTCAGCCCTGAAGTGGTGATCGCCATGGCCGAGGGAGCGTTGCGCGGCAGCGGAGCCGACTGGGCCGTGGCCGTAACCGGCATCGCGGGCCCAACCGGCGGCACATCCGAAAAACCGGTCGGCTTGGTTTACTTTGGCCTCGCGGGCACCGATGGCCAAAGACAAGTCGTAGAAAAAAATCTCGCTTTGGAACGGCAGACCTTTAAAGCCATGGCTTCGCAAATCGCGCTCGATTTGATCCGAAGAGCGTTGATTTCATAAATCAAGCTCGACCTGAATCAATCCGTCATCAGCTTGATGGTGGAGTGAAAAACCGAACTGCCGGCAGACATACAACATCTCGTGATTGGCGACGAGAACTTCCCCAATCAACCGCCTGTAACCGCAGGCGCAGGCCAGTGCCAGCAACTGCTTCATTAGGGCCGAACCTATCCCACGACCCTGTGCTTTATCGTTAACGAGAAGCGCAAAATCGACTTTTTTCGGTTCTTCCGTTCCGCTCAAGCGGCCAACTGCCAAAATAGCCGCCGGTTGTTTCTCCGTGGCTGATCGCGCCGCAACCAGCGCAAATGAACCCTCGTCATTGGTGCAAATCTTGGTCAAGCGATCATGCTTCGTCCGGCTCTCCAGGGTGATGTGTTCAAAGTACCGGTTGTAGATGGTTTCTTCCGAAAGCGCCTGATGAAATTGCACCATCAGCGGCTCGTCCGCCGGAATAATGGGACGCACCAACAGTTTCCCACAACCCTTCACCCGCAGCACTTGTCGTAAGCCAAGCCTCCGCGCCGCCGTGGTCAGGTCAGGCACCCCAGTTTGCTCCACCTTATCCGATTTTTTTGGCGGAGCTTTGGATTTCATCTCTACTTAACCTTACGGCAACCGATAAAATCCGCTACGCAAGGATTGATCAATCCCAGGCCCATGTTGGCGTTAGCCTCTGGACTTATGCCGAAGTTTTTTACCGTTTAATCGCTCATGGCCCGGGGGATGGCCACGGTCAATTCCTCGAACGTCTTGCTCCCCAGCCAGGCCAGACCCAGCACGAGGACAAAATAAGTGATGCTGATGATCAATCTCTGACGCGTGGTGCAGGCCAGATCGGTCCGTGGCGCACGCGCCCGGAGCAAGAGGACGAACCGGGGTATGGCAAAAGCAACAAACCCGAGCAGCACGAGGTTAAACCCGTTTCTCAATTCAAAAACCGAAGCCACCAGACCGATCAACCACGCTTGCGGCGCAACGGCCGGGGCGACCCAACCGCCTTCGAGATCCAGAATCGGGATCAACGTCAGGAGATTATAGAAATAACCCACGCACGCGATGCACAGGAGAAGCGTGCCAAAAAAATGAGGGTCCTCGGTATTATCGACGAAGTGGTAAATCTCGGCCAGCGTCACGGAAAACACCGCCCCGACAATCGGCCCGCTCAACCCCACCACAGCGTCCCGATAGGTTTGCCGCGGCTGATCTTCCAGGATGGCCGTGGCATGCGCACCCAGCGGAAAAAATCGGAATCGCAGGGGAAGTCCCCGTTTATACGCCACCAGAACCGTTGCAATCTCATGCACCAGAAGCTGGAGAAAAACTCCAAGCACCGCCCACCAGCCGTAGGCCGCGAGCACATTCGTTGTGAGAACCTTGCCTCCAGCCGAAAGCAATGCCGGATGAAAAAAGGCCATGAAAACCAGGATCGCCAGCAGTAGCGCCATCCCCGCGGCCAATTGTTCCGCCCAAAGACGACCGGGAGAAACGGGAGGATCGGAAACGGGCTTTTCGGATGCGGGGGGCATGACCGAGCTTAGAGAGTATTTTCAAAATAGGGCAAGGCCGCGTTACGGATCTAAATAATCCGTCAGCGCGCTCTTGTGCCCGCCACAGGAGAAGACATAGTAACCGGAAGCATGACCCCCGAAGACCGCGAGCTCCTTCAGACCTTGCGCCGCGAGCAACTGGAACTTCAACACGCCCTCGCGCGACTCGACCAGCAGCTCCGGGAAGTGGAAGCCCGCGCCAACGGCGCCACGCCGGAAATTTCGCTGCCGCCTCTCCCCATCGACGCGTTGCCGGAATTGCCGCCGATACCGCAACTCCAACCGGAACCTGTTTCGCTTCCCTCCCTTCCGGTTGATGCCGTCGCCGCGCTGCCCTCTCCCCAACCGGTTGCTCCCCGGCCTTCGTTTGAATTTCAACTGGGCCGCTGGCTCACCCGTGTCGGAGCGATTTTTCTCGTTCTCTTCGTCGTCTTTTCCGCCATCTGGGCAAATGCCCATTATCATCTTTATGAACGTCTGGGCGCCCTGGGCAAACTTGGAATTATCGGCCTGGTCAGCGCAGGCGCTATTTTCCTGGGCCAACGAATTGAGCGCAAAAAAGGCACCCTTGTTTTCTGGGGACGCACGGTCATGGCGGCTGGTCTGGCCGCCCTCTACTTCACCTTCTATGCCGCGCATGAGTTGGATCATCTGCGCGTTATTCATAGCCCGCTCAAGGCCGGACTTCTGTTGTTGCTCTGGTCCGCCTATGTCTTCCTGTTGGCTGATCGGAGGAAATCGCAGACGTTCGCTCTCTTTGCCATCGCGCTGGCCTACTTCAGCACCTCGATTAATCCCATTGGCCGTTTCACGCTGAGCGCCGATCTGGTTCTTGCCGCCACTGCCGTTCTCTTTTTCCTGCGCAACGGTTGGGTGATGCTTTCTTACTTCAGTTTATTCGGCACCTACTTCGCCCTGCTGCGCCGGATTGTCGTGGACGAAAACGGCGAAATCATTTTCTACGCCAGCCGTCCGATCTCCTTCGCACCGTTGGCCGCTTATCTCGCCTGCGCCTGGCTTATCTTCACCGCCGCTGTTCTCTTTTCTTATGCGGCCACTTTTCGCGGCGGCAAACGGCTTGCCTTCCTCAGCCTGAACAACGGCGCCCTGGCCGGGCTTCTCGCCCTCTCCGCGCATCTCGCCGGATACGATCTCGGGGCGATCGCCTGGACTTTGCTGGCTTCCGGAACGTTACTCTTACTTACCTCGACCCTGATCGGCCTGGGCCGCAACCCAGCCGAGGCCCACGAATTATTCAATACCTACGTGGCCCAGGGCCTGGCACTTCTCACTGCGGGCCTGATCGCGCTTTTCACCGGCATCACGCGCGGCGTCCTCCTCGCGGTGGAAACTTTCTTCCTCGGCGCCGCGGGTGCTTTCTCGCGCAATCTCATCCTTCAGGTCGCCGCCTCCATCACCGCTTTTTTTGCCTCCTTCTTTTTGATCTGGAAAATGGCGGTCTACGCTCACCACCCCTGGCTTCTCGGACTAGGCGGTGCGTTGGTCATGGGCCTGAACGCCTGGTGGTCGCGCTGCGATCTTCGGCATGATCCACAGGCACGGGAAAAATTTGTCCCTTCTTCTTTCTACTATTGTCTGCTCTCACTCGGGCTCGTCTATGCCGCGATGAGCGTGGAGCTGAGCGAACCCATGCTGCCGCCGGCCCTCGCTTGGATGGCAGTGGCGCTCACTTTCGCGATCTATCTCATTCCGCTCTACGAATTGCCGCCCACGGCCCAGATTTTTCTCCTCGCGGCTCAGACCTTCGTTCTCTTTCCCGCTGAGACCGGCGAAGCGCTTCCCTGGTGGACCGCTGCCGGGGTCGCCGCCGCCACACTCCTTCTGCTGACCTGGTGGTCACGCCAACGCGCCATCCCCACCGGCCCGTGGATTGTTCTCTTGAATTGCGTTTACGCGCTGGCACTGGTCGGTCTCGCCTACCACGCCATTCGGCCCCAGGTCAGTCCCCAAGGCTGGATGATCTCCGCCAGCCTGCTTTCCGTCGCTTTTCTCCTGTGGGGAGCTTTCACGCGAGTCTGGCCTCTCGCGGCCATGGGTCAGGTTTTTCTTGTTGTTGCCAGCATTCATTTTTATTTTCCACCAGCTGGTCATCCCTGGGCTTGGTGGGCCGCGGCGGCACCGGTCGTGGTCGCGTTTGCCACCGGACGCGCTGTCCACGGCTGGCTTCTCGCCTTCCCCGAAATCACGGGCGTGTGGCGGGGCAATCTTCGCGCACTTGGCTCCGGTTATCTCCTCCTGGCGCTCGCCTTGTTCATTGGCTGGATCTCCACCGAGGTTCCAGCCCCGGAACAAATCTCCGACTTCCTTCTGATCGGCACGATCTTTCTGGCTGGAAATATTTTCCGGGAAAGCGCCTTTGGCATTCGTTGCAGCTTTGTGCTCAGCGCCGTCGGCATGCTGCTTGCCTTTAAACTCCTTCACACCAACGAACGCCTTCTCGCCACCTTCATCAACGGTTTCGCTTTGCTCGCGTTTCTTGTTCAGCCCGCCTTGCTTCGCCGCTGGGGAAAAAATCTCATTTATCCCATCGAGAACTGGGTGCTCATCCTGCTTTCCTCTCTCACAGGCTGGCTCTTTGTCTCCGCCTGGGTCGTCACGCGCATCCATCCGAATTATCTCACCATCGGCTGGACACTCTACGCGCTTTTCCTCTTTCTCTTCGGGCTCCTCGTCCAGGAACGTCGCCAGCGTTGGTGCGGGCTGGCCCTTCTTGTCCTGGCCATTTTGCGCGTCGGTTTCTACGACATCTGGGGTTTCTCCGGCGGTTACCGGGTCCTTACCCTCTTCGTCCTGACCATCGTCACGCTTGGACTCGGCTACATTATCATCCGTTTTGCCGACCGGCTCAAAACCTGGCTATGATTTGTTGGCCGTTAAAAATTCCGCAATCGTCGCGCAGACCTGCTCCAGTTGTTCCACCGGCAACTCCGGATAAATCGGCAGGCTGATGACTTCGCCAGCCAACCGGTGCGCCCAGGGAAAATCCTCCGGCTTGTAACCGAGTTCCGCAAAACAAGCCTGCTCGTGCAGGGGCAGGGGGTAATAGATTTCCGACCCAATGCCCCGGGCCGTCAGATACGCTCGCAACGCGTCGCGTTGGCCCGTACCGACCACCCGCAACGTATATTGATTCCAGATATGGCCATTGTGCGGATAAGCCACCGGTAAAACCAACCGCGCGCTTTCGTCCGCCGTCCGTCCCTGTGCGCATCCGCAGTTTCCGAGTTGGGCCACGCGCACACCAGGCAACGCGGAAAGTTTCTCCGTATAAAGCGCCGCATTGCGACGGCGAGCCGCTGTGTAATCGTTGAAATGAGGCAGCTTCACCGAGAGCATCGCCGCCTGGAGCGCATCGAGCCGGAAATTGCCGCCCACGACTTGATGGTAATATTTCGGTTCCATCCCGTGCATGCGCAAAATCTTGGCCCGCTCGAACAACGCCGGGTCATTGGTCAACAACGCCCCGGCATCGCCCAGCGCGCCGAGATTTTTCGTCGGGAAAAAACTGATCGTCCCAAAATCACCCAGCGTGCCGACCTGCCGCCCACGGTAAGTCGCGCCCATCGCCTGCGCGGTGTCCTCGATCACGCGCAGGTCGTGCTTCCGCGCCAGCTCGAGCAAACCGTCCATCTCCGCCGCCTGGCCGAAAAGATGCACGGGCATAATTGCTTTTGTTCGTGGCGTAATCCGACGGGCCACATCCTGCAAATCGAGATTGAAACAAACCGGACACGAATCGACGAATACCGGCTTCGCGCCCACGCGCGCCACACAACCGGCCGTGGCAAAAAAGGTAAAGCTCGGACAGAGCACCTCGTCGCCCGGCCTGATGCCCAACGCCATCAACGCGACCAGAATCGCATCCGTGCCCGAACTCACGCCCAGCGCGTGCTTCGCGCCGGTGAATTCGGCCAGGGCGCGCTCGAACTTCTCCACCTCCGGCCCCAAAATAAAATAACCGGAATGCAGCACCCGCAAAAACGCCGCGTGCAGCTCCGGTTCCAACGCATGGTTCTGCGCCTTGAGATCGAGCAGGTTTACGTTCATCCCCCATCATGGACAAAGGCGGCATGCGAATAAAAGCTTTCTTGGCGGAAAAGGGCCATTCCCCTGCCATGGAAATCTTCTCGATTAGCTTGTCGCTTTTTTGGCAACGTATTCCTTCCACCTTCACGTCATGCCCACAAATCCCCCATTACCCGATAAAGTCCTGGTGACCGGCGCTGCCGGTTTCATCGCGTCACGGGTCTGCGCCCTCTTGCACGAGCAGGGCTGCAAGGTCGTTGGACTGGACAATTTCAACGCCGCCTATGATGTGCGGTTGAAGGACTGGCGCTGGGCGCAGCTCGAAAAAATGGGCGACCTGGAATTACACCGGCTCGATCTGACCGATGAAGCGGGCTTGAAGAAACTTTTCGAGCTGCATGCCAAAACGGGTCAGCAGCCCTTTTCCGCCGTCATCAACCTGGCTGCGCGAGCGGGTGTACGGGCCTCGGTGGAAAATCCGGCCGTCTACGTCTCCGCCAATGTGAGCGGCTCGCTGAACGTCCTGGAAATGTGCCGCCGGTTCGGAGTGAAAAAATTTGTGCTGGCCTCGACCTCGAGCCTTTATGGGAAAGACCACGCGACGCCTTATCGCGAGGACATGAATACGGACCATCAGCTTTCGCCCTACGCCGCGACGAAAAAAGCAGCGGAAGCCATGGCCTACACCTACCACTTCCTGCATAAGCTTGATGTCAGCGTCCTGCGCTACTTCACCGTCTACGGCCCGGCGGGTCGCCCCGATATGACTCCCTTGCGGTTCACCCAACGGATCAGCGAGGGAAAGACCATCACCGTTTTCGGCGACGGCTCGCAATCGCGGGACTTCACATATGTGGACGACATTGCCCGTGGAACGATTGCGGCATTAAAGCCGGTCGGCTATGAAACCTTCAACCTCGGCTCGGATCAGCCACTTAAATTAAGTGCGTTGATCAAATTAATCGAGGAATTGACCGGGAAAAAGGCACAAATCGACTACAAGCCATGGCATCCGGCGGACATGCTGGCGACCTGGGCCGACATCACCAAAGCGCAAAAAATACTCAATTGGTCTCCTCAGACAAATTTCCGCGATGGCCTGGGCAAACTCGTCGCGTGGTACGGCGAAAATCGCGCCTGGGCAAAAGAGATCGATACCGCATGAAAAAGAGCGGCCCTTGACCACGGTAAAACCTGTGAATAAGTTTCTGCTTCCCGCCAGCAACTTGAATAACTTCGACTTTGCGCAGGTTTGGCTTGGCATCTCGTGCAACTATTCACAACCTCAAAAATGCCGAATTCCTTCCTTGTCAGGCACTTTCATCGAAACTCCCAGTTACTCACACCTATAAGACGGAGAATAAACCATTGTTTTTTTTCCTCAAACCTTCTTAATAACGCTTGGTTATGAAATGCGTCGTTTCTCGGGAAGCCCTTCTCGCAGGTCTTCAAATTGTTCAGAATGTCGTCAGCACACGTACGACGTTGCCCATCTTGGGGAACGCTCTCGTACAAGCTGCTGATGGTAAGCTCATTATTTCGACCACCGATCTGGACACCGGTATTCGCGCTTCTGTGGAAGCCGAAATCATCAAGCCGGGTTCCACCACGCTGCCCGCGCGCCGCCTTTTCAGCATCATCCGCGAACTGCCTGCGGCGGAATTGACTCTGGAAGTTGATTCCAAACAAGTCGCCACCATCACCTCGGGTGCATCGTTCTTCCGCATCATGGGTTTACCGGAAGAAGATTTCCCTCCCTTCCCCAAAGGCGACGGAGCTCGGACGTTCAAGATGCCGCAAGGCGTGTTTCGCGACATGCTCAAGCGCACCGCCTACGCCATTTCTACTGACGAAAGCCGGTATGTTCTCAACGGCGTCCTTCTCAGCTTCAAGGACAACAAGCTTACGCTCGTGGCCACCGATGGACGTCGTCTTGCCCTCGTCGAACAGGAACTCGAATTTCCCAAGGGCAGCGAAGTCGAAGCGATTCTTCCGACCAAGGCCGTGCAGGAACTCCAACGCATTCTTCGCGATGAAGAACCGCTGACCATCAGCTTTGACCGCGGCGAAGGCACCCAGGCGGGTAATCAAGTCTCCTTCGATCTCGGTAATACCTTCCTCTACTCGAAGCTCATCGAGGGAAATTATCCCAATTATAAGCAGGTCGTCCCTGCTGAAGCGAAAGATCGCATCATTCTCGAACGGGAAATTTTCCTCAATGCCGTCCGACGCGTTGCACTTCTCTCCAGCGAAAAATCGAACTCGGTGAAGCTTATCTTCTCGAAAAATAACCTCGATATCACGGCGAACACTCCCGAAGTCGGCGAAGCCAAGGAATCGCTTCCCATCACCTATAAAGGCAAAGACTTCAACATCGCCTTCAATCCCGAATTCCTCATGGATCCGCTGAAGAACCTCGACACGGACGAAATCTTTTTCGACTTCATCGATGAACTCAGCCCCGGCGTCATCAAATACAAGCGCCCCTTCCTTTACGTCATCATGCCCATGCGCACGGCCTGAGCTGTGCTTTGACCCGCATCCTTGCCTGCGCTCGAGAGGAGACAACGAGGATGAGGAATAAATGACGCGGCGATTGCGCATAGCCCTTCTTTCCCGCTGGTATTGGGAAGAAAACCGACGTAGCGGAACAGCCGAGGGCGGTGCGGTCCAGCAGCTCGCCGAAGCGATGGCGGATCTCGGCCACGAAGTTGTCGTTCTGAGTCAAAGTCCTCATGTCCGCGCGTTGGAAAAAAGCCAGGTCGGTAAACTTGAAGTCTGGTTCTCACCTCGCGATAAAAAACACGATCTTATCACGGGGCTCCGCGACAAATGGGCCAAGCGAACGTACCATCACCGCAAGCTCCACTCCGATGCCTTGGCCTTGCGTGACTTCCTTGCTCAGTGCGGTCCATTCGATGTCATTTGGACGCAAGGTGAGGAACCCGATGGTCTGGTGGCTGGTTTCGCCCGGCAGCTGGGCATGACGTTGCCCCCGGTCTTGATCCAAATCTATGCGTTGCGTTATCGCTTTGAAAACGGCGTCCCCCATTTCCAGGAAAAGCCCGCGCTCCGACTGGCCTTTCGTCATGCCGACCGGATTCTCGCCAATTCGGAACTGGTCGCCGCGTCGCTTTCAACCTATGCCGACGGACTGCTGACGGTGGAAAAGCTCCAGGCCAAAACGCATTTCGTTCCGCCCAATCTTCAACACGAATTTTTTCAGACCGCCGCATCGACCGATAGGGCAACAACAGCTGAACCCAATCGCGTTCTCTTTCTCGGTGCGCTCAACGAAAAAAAAGGCGCCACGGTTTTCATGGAGGCGGTGCGAAAAACGGCTGTTTCCAAAAAAGGAGCGGTCTTCGTGGTCGTTGGTGGTTTTACGGAAAGAAATCCAAGTTTTGCCCGGCGCTGGGAGGCGACGGTTGAAGCCGCGCAAACCGAACTTGCTCCAGTTCAGGTGGAGCTTCTCGGCAAGATTCCTGCGGCGGAGACCATCCGCCAAATCCAACGCGCCAACGTTGTCGTGCTTCCCTCACTTTTCGACGAATTTTCCCGTGCGCTGGTCGAGGCGCTTATTTTGGGACGCCCGGTCATCACCACCAAAACCGTTGGCGCATGGCCGCTCGTCAGTGAACATGCTTGCGGTCTGGTTGTTGAACCCAACGACCCTGACGCTTTGGCTCGTGCGATCGACGATATCCTGGCCCCGGGAACCCCTTATGCGGCCAACGCCCAAGCCGTTGCCCATCGTCTCGCCTGCGAATATACTCCGGAAGCCATTGCTCGCCAGATAGCGCAGCATCTTGAAGAAATAGCTCTATAGACAGGAGGAACATGAAGTACCCGAGGGTTGGGTATCATTTTCATGTACCTCGTGTTTTTCATGTCTAAAAATAGTTACCCATGCCTGATCGCGAACACACCCTTTATCTCCTCGACGGCATGGCGCTCGTTTACCGGGCCCATTTCGCTTTCGCGACGAATCCCATCCGCACCGCCTCGGGCCGCAACACCTCCGCCATCTACGGTTTTGCCAACACGCTGTTGGAACTAATCACCAAGCAGACGCCCACCCATCTCGCCGTTGTTTTCGACACGTCGGCGCCGACCGCGCGGCATCGGGAATTCCCCGCCTACAAAGCCCAGCGCGAGGAAATGCCCGAGGAACTCAGCGCTGCCATCCCCGACGTTAAACGTCTCATTCGTGCCTTTAATTTGCCTGTCCTCGAGCTCGACGGTTACGAAGCCGACGACATCATCGGCACCCTTGCCCGCGAAGCCGAGCCTGCCGGGTTCACGACCTACATGGTCACGCCCGACAAGGATTTCGGCCAGCTCGTCAACGAGCACGTGCTCATCCATCGTCCGGCCCGCCTGGGCGATGAGGCCGAAATTCTCGGTATTCCCGAAGTCCTCGCCAAATGGAAGATCGTGCGCACCGATCAGGTCAGGGACATTCTCGGTCTTTGGGGCGACGTGTCCGACAATATTCCCGGCGTTCCGGGCATCGGCGAGAAAACCGCGCAGAAACTTATCGCGCAATACGACTCGCTGGAAAACACACTCGACCACGCCTCCGAACAAAAAGGAAAGCTCAAGGAGTCGCTGGAGAAATTTCGCGAACAGGCGATTCTTTCCAAGCGCCTCGCCACAATCGACGTCAACGTCCCGCTTCCTTTCGAGTCGGAAAAACTTCGCATCGGTCCCCGCGACGATGAAACCCTGCGCGTCCTCTTCACCGAACTCGAATTCAACACCCTGGGTCGCCGCCTTTTCGGTGACAGTTTCAAGGCAGGTCATGGCGGTGGGGCGTCTACGGATTCTTCCCCTGTAGCGGCGGTCTATGACCGCCGACCGGATGAAAAGAAAACTTCCTCTGGAGACGTCGGCGGTCATAGACCGCCGCTACAGACTGAGGAGAGCTACCCCCCCATCCCGCCCTTCCCCACGGCCTTGCGCACGATCGACGACGTTAAGCCCGATTACCAAATCGTCGCCCCGACACAGGTTGCAACGCTTACCCAATCGAAGAATCTCGCCCTGGCCTTCGATCTCGATCTTAAGGGCGCTTTGCGTGGAGTCGCTTTTTCCAGCCAAGTGGGCCAAGGCCACTACGTTTCCTTGGACGAAAAACTTTCCTCGCATCTTTCTGCTCTTTTTGGTGAAAAAGAAAAAACCTTTATCGGCCACGATCTCAAACCGGGCTTGCGAGCCTGGCTTTCTGTAGCGGCGGTCTATGACCGCCGGGCTTCAACGGAGACGGACGGCGGTCATAGACCGCCGCTACAGGGAGAGCTGTTCGACACCGCACTGGCCCACGCCGTGGTCTTCTCCGATCTTCGCCACACGCTCGACTTTGCCGCCGAATCGCTCCTCAACTACACGCCGATTCCTGAGGAAAAAAGTTCGGGCCAGCAGGACTTCCTCGCCGAGATGGAATCACCCGACGCTGCGCAGCTCAGTGCCCGCCGCACGATGGAACGAGCGGACCTCGCACTTCAGCTTCATGCGGTTCTTGCTCCGAAGCTCGCGGAATCGGGCCAGGAAAAAATCTTTTACGAAATCGAATCTCCGCTTTTGCCTGTTCTCGCTGCGATGGAAAATGAAGGCATTCGGCTCGATCCAGCCGCGCTTGACGATGTCGGTAAAAAGCTTCGTGCGGAAATTGCGCGCCTGGAAATCTCCATTTACCAGCATGCCGGAACTACTTTCAACATCGCTTCGCCCAAGCAACTCGGTGAAATTCTTTTTGGCAAACTCGTCCTGATGAAGGACGCCAAGAAAACGAAAACCGGCCAGTACGCCACCGACGAACAGACTTTGCTCACTCTTGCGCCGCTTCACCCCATCGTCGGCGAAGTGCTCGAGCATCGCGAAGCCAGCAAGCTTCTCTCCACCTACATCGTCGCTTTGCCCGCTGCCATCTCGCCTGTGGACGGACGCATCCACACGACCTTCTATCAGCTCGCCACCAGCACGGGCCGGCTCAACTCACAGGACCCCAATTTGCAGAACATCCCGATCCGCACGACGCAGGGCCGCGAAATCCGCCGTGCTTTTGTTCCGCGCGATGGGGACTACACGCTTCTCTCCGCCGACTATTCGCAGATCGAGTTACGCATTCTTGCCGCGCTCACGCAGGACCCCGGCTTGCTCGAAGCGCTCACCAGCGGCGAGGACATCCATCGCGCCACGGCGGCAAAAGTCTTCGGTCTGCCTCTGGCGGAAGTCACGAAGGAACAGCGCAACCAGGCCAAGATGGTCAACTATGGGATCAGTTATGGCATCTCTGCGTTTGGACTTTCGCAACGATTGGGCATTCCCCGCAGTGATGCAAAAAATCTCATCGAGGGCTATTTCGCGCAGTATCCGGGCATCAAGCAATACATGACCGATACGGTCGAACGCGCCCGCGAACGGGGTTATGTCGAAACCATTACCGGTCGTCGCCGCTACCTGCCCGATCTTCGTTCCGCCAACGCCACGGTCCGCGCTGCCGCCGAGCGCAACGCCATCAACATGCCGATCCAGGGTTCTTCCGCGGACTTGATCAAGATCGCCATGGTGCAAATCGCCCAGGTTGCCCGCGACGAAAACTGGCGCACGAAATTATTGCTCCAGGTCCACGACGAACTCGTTTTCGATCTCTACCTGCCGGAAAAAAATCGGGTCCTCGAAGTGGTGCAGGATCGCATGAAAAATGCGCTGCCTAATTTGCAGGTTCCCATTGTGGTCGATACCGGCGTCGGTGCGAACTGGCTGGAAGCACATTAGCCTGATGGATAACCACGTAAATAACCCCCTGGTTGCGTGGGGCTTCCTTATTTTCCCATATTTTTAGAACTTTTTGACCGTCCGCGGCGTCTAAACCTAACAATGAAGAAACTCTCTCTCCTGCTCCTTCCCGTCCTGACGCTTTTGTTGGCCTCGTCCGTCGCGGGTCGGGCCGACGAATTTAGCCAGATTGCCAGCAGCCCCAACGGCTATTGGGTGCCTGATCCCACACCGCCGCCGCCTGTCGTCTATTATGGCCCCGGCCCCAGTTATGATTACGGTCCCTATCCTTACGGCTACCCGTATGGTCCTTACTTTGGCCCAAGTTTCATTTTCGGTTTTGGGTTTGGCGGCCACGGACATGGTGGCGGCTATCACCACCACCACTAAATTTGATAAAAGTTATCGGTTCGGGCTTAAATGAGGTAGCTTGCAAAAGCTGCCCATGAGTCCGAATCGAAAACAGGAAAACGCCTTGCTCGGCGCGTTATTCTCCCGGCGAGGCCAGCTGATTTTGCGAAGCGAACTGGCCCGCTTGTCTGGAATTTCAGCGGAGCATCTGGAGCCAAGCCTCGCGCCTTACCTGGAGGCGGGTTACCCCATCGAGTTTCATCCGCAGGGCGGAATCAGCCTGGGCGAACCGCCTGATATCTGGTGTGCGGAGGAAATCGTGGGGCGTTGTCCGGCGGGGAAGAATGCTGGATTGCCGGTCTGGGACCCGCTGCTGCTGAGCGAAACCTCCTCGACCAACGATGTCGCACGGGAACAAGCGCGCCGCGGCGCCCGGGCTGGTTTTCTGGTTGCGGCTTCGCGTCAGACGAAGGGCCGCGGACGGCTGGGTCGCTCATGGGAATCGCCGCCCGATTGCGGACTCTATGTCTCGATTTTGCTTCGACCGCAACTCAGCGTGGCGGAAGCGGGACAGCTCACCATTTTGAGCAGCGTGGCGACGGTCGATGCGGTCGAAACAATTACCGGGCTGCGTCCGCAAATCAAATGGCCGAACGATCTGGTCATGAGCGGGCGCAAGCTGGCCGGGCTGCTCATCGAGACGGAGCCCGCCGGGACTCGCCTGGCTTTTGCGGTGATCGGAATCGGCATCAACGTGCGTCACCGCGAGGAGGATTTCTCGCCGGAAGTGCGCGGCCTGGCCACTTCTCTTTACCAGGCGACCGGACAGCTCCATCGCCGGGCCGATCTCCTCGTGGCGTTGTTGCACGCTTTCGAAAATCGCCTGAACAAACCTTTCGCCGAAGCGCGCCGCGCTTGGGAAGCCAGCAGCCTGACGCTTGGCCAGCGCGTGACTCTGACCACGGCACGCGGCTCCAGACACGGGCAGGCGCTCGGCCTGGACGAAACGGGCGCGCTTCTCCTGCGCAATCATGCGGGTGAAGTGGAGACGGTGACGGCAGGCGACATGCAAGCGTGCTGATTTCCTCCGTCGCCTAACGATTTAAAAAAGCGATTGCATCGCCAGTAGTTGGCCCGTCGCCTGCTTCGTTGTCAGGCATGATGCGCCGGAATCCTCATCGTACTGCAACTCGAGAGCATTGCCTCGACATGCGGGGATGGAAAAGGGTCTGGTGGCTGATTTTGACCCGATTGGCCCGCTTCATCGATTAGGATATGGGGCAGGCTGGTTGGGTCTCATGACTTTCTTGTCAGAGGAGATAAGAGAAACGGGGGCGGCCCGGCGGTGCGAGAGCATCCCGGGCCGTTTGCTTTTTCACCGGAGTAGTCGCGCTCGTAAGAACGTGGTGCTTCGCTTAGAGAACCAACAATCGGGCCAGCGTCTCCGCAAGAATTCCCACGAAGCAAATGCCCACAAAAACCGAGGTGGCCTGAACCGTGGAACCAGAGCGGGTGACGCGCCGGGCAACAAAAGCAAGGACGGGAAGAATGACGACGATGCAGCCAAGGAGAAGCATCGGTTGAATCGGAGTGGCCATCCGGCTACCGAAACCAAAATGTTTTTCAGGCGTCTGATAAAGCAGCGCCAACAAAACACCCGCCCGTACCACGACCAATCCAACGAGCAATCCGACATAGCGCTGCACTTGATCCTTGGTCACCCCGGATCGATTCGAGAGTCCCTGGGTCAACGCATGGCAGACATAGGCCAGTCCAATGACGGCTCCTCCAAGATAAATGGAGGCGAGGAGCAGGCTTCGGTTCAAATCCGATAAACCGGGAGGGTAGGCGCGTGGAGTAACGGCAAGAATCAACATGACCCCGACGCTAATGCCGAGACCGGAAGCGATGCTGAGCCACATCTTGCCGCTGAGCGAGCGGTCGCGACGAAATTGCAACCAGGAAGCGAAGCAGAGGAAACAAATAAAAAAATAGTAATGCCGAATGGCAGAGGGGGAAACGAAGGCTATGCACGCCCAGATGAAAAGGCAGGGAACGATCTGCGGGGCAAAAAATTCGGATCGGATATTCCGGGTGGGAAGAAAGCCGAGAAAAATCGTGATCGAGGCAACGATAACGGCGAGGACAAGGTTAAAGGGATAGAAATCCATGAAATGGGGGAACCCTATTAAAGGCCGATCTTCCCAGGCTTGTCGAGGGATCAGACACAAGATGACAAAAAAGGAGTGCCATAAATTAAGCGAACTGGCGTAACCGCAGGATTGCAAATTGGCGGGTAATGCCGAAGCTTTGCTCTGCGGTTTCGGACGTATCCCTTCATGGCCACACCAACGACTGAACCTCCAGATTCAACGGAAAACCCGTCGGCGGAGAAGCGTTCCCCTTTTCGCAGCCTGCTTTTTGGCCGGCCGCGGGACATCAACGACCCGTCGCTTTTTCATTCCATTTCCCTGATCCCGTTTCTGGCCTGGGTCGGCCTCGGCGTGGACGGATTGAGCTCTTGCGCGTACGGTCCCGACGAGGCGTTCCGCGCCCTGTTCAATCCGGACGGCACCAATCACCGGGAATTGGCTGTGCTGCTGGCCATTGCGACGGCCATCACCGTGGCCATTATTTCGTGGTCGTACAGCGGCCTGATCGAACACTTTCCTTACAGCGGTGGCGGCTACGGCGTTGCGAGCAAACTCCTGGGGCGTTATTTCGGTCTTATCTCAGGTTGCGCGTTGCTGGTCGATTACGTACTGACCATCACCACCTCGATTGCGTCGAGCATCGACCAGATTTTCAATGTCGTGCCTCCCGCTTTTTGGGAATGGAAATTGCCGGTGGAGTTGCTGATGACATCGGTCTTGGTTTTGCTGAATCTGCGCGGCATCAAGGAATCAATCACGATCATCGTCCCGATCTTTCTTCTTTTTGTCGCCACGCATCTGGCCGTAATGATCGGGGTCTTTGTCGTCCATCCGGGAACGATCACGGGGCATCTGTCCGAAATTCACGCCCAGGTACACACGGATGCGCAGAATCTCGGCTTATGGGTACTGCTGGTTATTTTCATGGGCGCCTATTCGCGCGGAGCCGGTACGTACACCGGAATCGAGGCGGTCTCCAATGGCGTCTCGGCGATGCGCGAGCCACAGGTCTCCAATGCAAAATGGACGATGCTCTATATGGCCGTTTCCCTGGCTGTCACGGCGGGCGGTCTGTTGATTTGTTATTTGTTGGCCGATTTGCATCCGGTTGACGGCATGACCATGAACGGGTTGTTGGTGGAGAAACTCAATTTCGGAACGTGGTTTACTTTGCTGACGTTGGGATCGGAGGCGGGGCTGCTCCTCTTTGCGGCGCAAACCGGCTACATCGGTGGCCCGCGCGTGATGGCGAACATGGCGCTCGATGGCTGGGTTCCGCGCCGGTTCAGTTCGCTTTCCGACCGGTTGACGAGCCACTACGGCGTCTTGATGGTGGGCGCGGCGGCCATCGGCAGCCTGCTTTACACGAAGGGTTCGGTCGACGTGTTGGTGACGATGTACGCGATCAACGTGTTTGTGACCTTTTCGCTTTCACAGTTAGGTATGGCCCGTTTCAGCTGGATTCGACGCAAGCGGAAGGGGCAGGGGCTGACACCAATCCTGCTGCATGGATTTTCCTTTGTGCTTTGTTTCAGCATACTGGTCACGGTCGTGATCCTGAAATTTACCCAGGGCGCATGGGTGACGTTGTTTGTCACGGGCGTGCTGATAATTGTCTGCCTTTTGATCCACGGCCACTACAGCCGCGTGCGTGCGAAATTGGTCGAACTCAACGCCCAACTTGGCGATCTGCAAACCCTGGCATTGTCCAAGCTCGAAACAGTGCCCGAACTTGTGCCGAAAAAACAAACGGCGGTGTTGCTGGTGAATGCGTACGGTGGACTGGGCATCCACACTATTCTCATGGTGCTCAAAACTTTTCCCGGTCAGTTTTCGCAGGTTTATTTTGCCTCGGTGGGGGTGCTCGACTCGGGCAATTTCAAAGGAACGGAAGAAGTCGACCGCTTGCGCGCTGATCGTAAAAAAGTCATCGATCAATACGTCTTGCTGGCCCACACGCTGGGTCTGGCAGCGGCTGGGGAATTCACGCTGGGGACGGACCCGGTGGAGGAATCGACTGTGCTCTGTCGCAGGATCCGCGAGAAGTTTCCCCGCTCGGTTTTCTTTGCGGGCAAACTACTCTTTGAGACGGAAAAATGGTACTATCCGTTGTTACATAACGAAACGGCCTTTGCGATTTCGCGCCGTTTGCAATTGCAGGGCATCCCGACGGTCGTCATGCCCATCCGCATCATGAAGTTTGGCGGATGAGTTCGTCCTAATGAATCAATGAATCAGGCTGCTGCCGACGAGCGCACCCAGAAAGAGCATCGTCGTGGTTCGAATCCAAAGCCGGTAGGCCGTGGGGAACGGCAGGCCGATGAGATAAACGACGAGCGCGACAGCTCCGATAATTTCAATGAAACGGCCGACGAGCGGCCCCATGTGATCTTCCGTATGTTCCGTCTTGGGCAAAGTCAGTGCATAATGGGAAGTCAGGATGAATCCAATTAAAAGTGGAACAAGAACGCAAATGGCCCGGAGGAAAATGCGGACGGAAGTGCTTTCCATAATCTCGACCCAGGACGACCAAAGACTGTCGAGGCGTTCGTTGGAGTAGGAAGTGGCAGGTTGCTCAGTTTCAGGTGCAGGGGCCGGGGGTTCTTCGATTTCTATCGTTGCCGGTTCGGCTTCTAAAACGATGGGATCAAGCGGTCGCCATTCAGTTTCTCCTGCCCGGCAGAAAAAATAATTGGAGTCGATAATGTTGTCCCGCAAAAGCTGGTGCATCATTATCTTGTTTACGGGCCCATATACTTCGCGCCCGCCGGCAGAGTAGTAAAACTGGACTTCTTCCATGTGCCAACAACACTAAACTATTCTACTTTCTATTCCAAGAAAGTATGAGCGCCTGATTTGCTGTTTAGGCGGCAGGTATGGCGAGACCGAGAGCCGTAAGATGTTTAAGAGCCATCTCAACGAGTTCATCAACTGTAGAGTGACCAGAGTCAAGGCGCATGGCGTCGGGTGCGCAGGTCAGGGGAGAATTCTGGCGCTGCTGATCGAGAACATCGCGACGCTGGATGGAATCGTCCTCCCCCTGCAGGCTGCGGCGTTTGGCGCGGACTTCGGCATCGGCATCGAGAAAAAATTTGTAAGGCGTTTGCGGAAACACCACGGTACCGATGTCGCGGCCTTCCATAACCAGCGGCGCCAGTGCGGCAAGCCCCTGTTGCTCGGTGACGAGAAGTTCGCGTACGGGTGAAACCTGCGCGATGAGCGAGACCGCTTCGTTGACCCGCGCTTCGCGCACGTGTGGCAGAGGGTTGATCCCGGCGATGAGGAAAGCAAGTTCGCCGTTCTGCAGGAGGGTCTTCACCCCGGCAGCCTGGATTTCGCGGGTGACCGCATCGGCATCACGCAACGAAATGTTTTTCTCCAACAGGTACCAGGTGACGCCACGGTACATGGCGCCCGTGTTGACGTATGTGTAGCCGAGACGCTGGGCGAGACGGTGGGAGAAGGTGCTCTTACCGGAAGCGGCGGTGCCATCAATGGCGATAACGGGATGAGATGTGGGTGGCATGATTTGGAGCTGTCAAGAGAAGCCCGCCCCGGGACAATTGTGAATCAAAATTTAAGACAATCGTTGATCGACAAGCGCCGACTTGTCGCCCGAAGGGAAGAGGAGTCCGGTGAAAGATCGCCGCTTCCCGGTTTCAGCTTACTTTTTCCGACCAATGGGCTCGTCGAGCTTGGGCTGGCCAGTCTGGCGGACATCGCCTTCGAGTTCAGTCAGACGCAGGAAGGAGAGGAGGGCACTGCGGGTTTCCACGCCATCGTTTGAGGTGGCATCGATGGGAATGTGAAATTGACCATCCGGCAGGACGAAGTGATACGAGAAAGTGCCGTCTTTGCTCAGTGTGATGTCATGGCCATCGATGCGGACCTTGGCATCAGGCGTGGTGCCGCCGTAAATGATGAGCTCGGCGTTGACGTGCATGTGGAAACCTCGTTCCTGGCCAAACGAAGCACCAAAGGGGCTGCTGGCACTGGTGACCCACGCTCCGGAGCTGGAGGTCCACTGGCCGGAGGAAAGAAGAGTCTCGAAACGCTTGCGCAAAATCTCGGTAATCTCGAAGGAACCAACCATCCGGCGCCGGATTTCCGCATCGCCGAGGTACTCCAGCAAGTCCTCGTTTTCCTGCGGGGTAAGATCGCGCGGAACGTGGGCCTGGAAAGGAAGCTGGAAATCGTGGTGTTGAAGACGCGCCAGCGTTTCGACCAGATCTTCGCCCGGCTGAACCTGCGCGGCGATCAACTCGTAAAGTTCGTGGAAAGAAATATGGAAGGGGATGGTAACGAAACGGGCATCGGTATTGGGCGAAAGGGTATCGCGCGGGGTGCGGACTTCCGCCGATCGGGCGATGACTTCAAAGCCGCCGTCGGCGCGGTAGTAGCCGAGCTGGGCGACAAAATTGGTATCGGGCCGGTTGACCTGAAGGTACCAATTTTTGTGGCTGTCCCAGACGTGGATTTGCTGCACGCGGCCTTCGCCCAGGACGTAAACCTCGAGAAAGACCTTGCCGTCATGGGCGGCGCGGGTGGCCTCCTGATACTGCTGGGGAGTCAGATCCCAGTAGGCAAAGAGAATGTGGGGATCGCGCGGGACGAGAAAGAGCTTTTTCGTGCCGTAAGAATCGGGGAGAGAGCCGAGATCTTCATAAGCGGGAAGATTCGCGCCTTTGCCATTGGCTTCCGGTGGTTTGATCGTTGTGGCTGGCGAAGGCACGAGTGGTGACGGTGACGACTCGGCATTTGCAAGATTTGGACTGACTAACGGTGTTTTTTTGCGGGATGTAGACGAGTTCTTCGAGGGCATAAGCGGTTCCTATAGCAAATCGGCACTTCCAAGCATGTCCCAAGCCAATTCCAACACACAAGCTTGGGGCACAAAACGACCTCACCAACCTAGCACATTCTGATCAAACCCTTATCTCCCCCGGTTTATCGAATTTAAACCGGGGGAGATAATTATGTGCCTCCGAGGTAAATGATTGGCAAGTTAAAAAAATATTACGATTTTGAGGCTTGGAGGCAGCACGGTCGATTTTTGTCAATTTAACCAGAAGGTGCGAATTCTTTCAGCGTGACCCCTGCTTACTTTTCCGACAGCCTTTTGCCATCGCCATGGCTCTCAACCTTGATCCCGAAGGAAACGAAGCGGTGCTTCATCCCACCACGGTCCTTTCGCTCATCATTCCGCCGGATCGCGGGGTTCACCTTTACGCGAGTTTCGATTCCGCCTGGGAACAAGCCGTGACGCTTTGCCTCAACGGGCAGCGCTATGAAGATCAGTTGGGGAGCTTTATCCTGCGCACGACTTTCCTCGACATCCCACCCCAGTCCACCGAATACGAACTGTCGCTGATCGGGTGGCATAAGCGCAGTAATGCGCACGCAGGGCTGCCTTGGGTTGCTTCTCGTGGCCGCCGGATTGGTTCCGTGGTTTTTGCCTGGGACGATTCGGCTGACGATGAGGATTACCGCGATACGCGCATCAAGCTTGTCACGGATTAAGCCTCCAGATCGATAGGCACCACGCTGGTTTCCCGTTTCTGATTCAGTCTCAGGTACGAGACGGTCACGCGACTTCCGATCCGGCCATGAACCAGCAACTTTTGCAGGTCATGAACCGAATGCACCGGTTGGTTGTCGAAAGCCACGAGAACATCGCCGGTCTCCAGGCCAGCCTGCGCGGCGGGACTCTCCTTCTCGATGGAATGCACCAACACGCCAGTTGACTGACTCAATCCATGGAACCGGACCACGCGAACGTGCAGCGGTACTTCCTGCCCGCCAATTCCCAAATAGCCTCGGCGGATCCGGCCATCCTTGATCAGCCAGGCCGCCACGAAATCAGCCGTCTCGCTGCCGATGGCGAAACAGATTCCCTGCGCCACGGTGATGACCGCCGTGTTCACGCCAATGACTTCGCCGTGGGAGTTCACGAGCGGGCCGCCCGAGTTTCCGGGATTAAGGGCCGCATCGGTCTGGATCACATTATCGATTAGGCGACCGGTGGTGGCCGGAAAGGTTCGACCCAAAGCGCTGACAATACCCGCCGTCACGGTATGTTCGAAGCCGTAGGGATTGCCAATCGCGATGGCGATCTGTCCCACCCGGGCCGACCGTGGAGCCGCAAACGGAATGGCGGAAAGCGAGGGCGCATTAATGCGGATGACGGCAAGATCGCTATGGGGATCATCGCCGATCAGCTCCGCCGGGTAGGAACGTCCGTCACTCAAGGCAACTTCGATTTTCGCGGCTTTGTGCACCACATGGCTGTTGGTCAAAATAAAACCGTCCGGCGCGATGAGGAAACCCGAGCCGCTTCCGCCGTCTTGTTGCCGGTTCGACTTCTCATGGTTGACCCGGATATGGACAACGGCGGGCCCGACTTTTTCCACGGCGCGGATCACACTCGCGGAATAGGCGTCGAGGAGGGGAGCATCGCTGTAAGTGAGGGTCTTGCTGGTGGCGGCGGTATCCGGGGCCGCCTCGGGCTGGATCAAGTTCATGCCGCAACATTCCACACAGTAACTAAAACGCAAGTAGCTAACTAATAGTTAGCAGATAACGATTGCTCTCTTCTCAGGCTTCAACTAGCCTGAAGCATGGCGTCTCGCTCCTCTCGACCTTCGGTTTTTGCCGCGAAATGTCCTTCCCGGGAGAACCTGTGTCTGCTGACCAATAAATGGACCCTGCTCATCCTCCGGGCGCTGAAAGGAGAAACCCTCCGCTTTACGGATCTTCACCGGCAGGTCGGCGGTATCTCCCAAAAGATGCTCGCGCAGACGCTGCGCCAGCTCGAAGCCAAAGGACTGGTCACCCGGCAGGTTTACCCGGAGATACCCATCCGCATCGAGTACTCTTTAACCCGACGCGCGCAGCCCCTGCTTGCCCCGATTGAGGAAATTTGCCGCTGGGCGGAAAGTACGCATTCCAGCAGTTTTAGGAAAAAAATAATTACGTCGCCCAGGTCTCGGGCTTTTCGATATCGAGTCCCGCGTCGCGATACACCCGCAGCTTGTTCCGCAACGTCCGCAGGCTGATCCCCAACTTTTGCGCGGCTCGCGTTTTGTTATGCTGGGTTTGCAGCAACATGCAGCCGATCAATTTTCGTTCCATCTCATCCACCGTGGGCAATTTATCGGCGACGTTCAGCGACGTGGCCCCGTCTTTCTCCGGCAGGGTAAATTCCGGCACTTCGATGATGCCGTCCTGCGCCGCCATGATGACGGCCCGTTCCAGGGTATTTTGCAATTCACGGACATTACCCGGCCAGCGGTAAGCCCGCAGCCGTTCCGTGGCGCGGGTCGATACGCCTTTGATGATCTTGCCGTGCTTGCGGGCAAAGTGGGCCACAAAAAATTCGACCAGGTCATCCAAATCGGAACCACGCAGGCGCAACGGCGGTAGGTTGATCGGAACAACATTCAACCGATAGAAAAGATCCTCGCGGAACCGTCCCTGTTTCACCTCGTCCTGCAAATCCCGGTTCGTACTCGCGATCAGCCGCACATCCACGCGAACGGTCTTGTTGCCGCCCACGCGCTCAAACTCGTGCTCCTGCAAAACCCGCAGCAGTTTTGATTGCAGCCCCAGCGAAATCTCGGCGATTTCATCCAGCAGCAATGTGCCGCCGTTGGCCGTTTCAAAACGGCCTTCGCGCCGTTGCACCGCGCCGGTGAAGGCGCCCTTCTCATGTCCGAAGAATTCACTTTCGAGTAGTGTCTCGGGTACGGCGGCGCAATTCACTTTCACGAAAGGCTTATGCGCGAGCGAGCTGTGTTGCACAATCGCGTGGGCCACGACTTCCTTCCCCGTGCCGCTCTCGCCCTGGATCAAAACCGTCGCCTGGGTCTGCGCCACCTTCTTCACCATCTCGAGAATGTTCTGCATCAGATCGCACCGACCCCAGACCACATTGCCGCCGCCTTTGTCCGTCTCCTGCTGTTGGCGCAAATACGTATTCTCGCTTTGCAATTGCCGGATCGAGTCGAGCCGCTGCAAAACAAGATCGATCTGCGCGGGCAGGATCGGTTTGATCAGGTAATCGAATAATCCGATCCGGATGGCTTCCAGCGCCGTCTCCATCGTGGCGTAGCCGGTCATCAAAATCCCGTATGTTTTTGGCGCAATCTGTTTGAGTTCCCGCAGCAATTCGAGCCCGCTTCCATCCTGTAGGCGCAGATCGACCAACACCAAATCAAAGGAATCGCTGTGAAGCGCTTCCTTGGCCTGCAAACTGGAGCGCACCCCCAATGCCGTATAATTTTGCGAAGTCAGGTAATCGACCAGCATTCGCCGCAATTCGTCATCGTCATCAACGATTAAAATGCGATCTATTCTCATGAATTAAGTGACAATGTTAATTAGGAAGAAATTGCATCAGCTCGGGTCTTTGTACCGGCATTTTCTGCCTTTAGGCAAGAAATTACGTAAAATGAGTTATGAGAATAGATGATTAATTTCCTCTTTTGCCCATCCTCCACTATTATTTTACCGTGACCTCATTCCTGACCGCTGAGCATCACCCCGATTGTTACCCCTCGGATGCCAAGGACACGCTTGCTTTTTTTCGGAATGCTTTTGATGCCTTGCCGCCCGACGAATTGCCTCCCGCTCCTAAAAAATCAACCCTCGTCGGCGTGGTCACTCCGCATATCGATTTTCGTGTCAGCCTGCGCGCGTATGCGGCGGCTTTTCGACCTTTGCTCGATGAACCTCTGGCCGACACTTACTTGATCCTTGGCGTTGGTCATCGGTCTCCCCTCGAATGGAACCTCGATCATCGCGACTATGTCACCCCGCTGGGTCGCGTTTCTTGTGCGAAGAAATTAATCGATCAAATCACGGCCGAAGCGGATCCCAAGCATCATTTTTTCCATCAGGCGCATCAGGGCGAACATTCCATCGAATTTGCCTTGGTCTGGCTTCAGGCCCTTCATCAGCTTCATTCCTCCAAAAACGCCACGGACTTTCACTTTATCCCGCTTCTTTGTGGCGGCCTTCATTCCTATGTTGAAGGCGAGGTGGAATGGGACGACTTGACCGATTTTCACCGGCTCAGCCGTGCTCTCGCTGCTCTCTTTAAAAAATATCCGCCCGGCAAAAAGCTGCGGATCATCGTCAGCATCGATGGCTGCCATCTGGGCTCGCGCTTCCAGCATCCTTTCGAGGTTACTCCCGCCTTGCTTCGTGCCACCGCCTGGTGGGAGGAACAACTTTGGGCGAATGTCGCCCGGGGCGATGTGCGGGCTTTCCTTGATTGGTTCCGCAACGAAGGCAACGATCGTTACTTCGACGGCGTCGGTGCGCTCGCCCTGCTGCTGGCTGCAGGTGCTGGAAAATTTGGTATCCAGCGCACCTTCTACGAGCAATGGTTCACCGAGCGTGACGCAAGCGCGGTCACCTTCTCCAGCGGGCGCGTTCTTTTGAGGTAGCCGGTGCAGGCTCTGCACCGGACCGTCGCGGAGCCGCGACGGCTACCGATGACACTCAAACCCCCAGCGTCATCTGCATCTCGCCGGGACGCCGGAAATGTTCCGTGCGTAGCCCACGCATCCGCGCGCCGAAGCCAAGCCGTTCGCGAAAAACATGGAACATCTGGTGGACCTGCTCCGCATAAGGGCCTTCGCCGCGCATCCGCGTTCCGAAATCGCTCACATTGAGTTTGCCCCCGCGGACCTCTCGCACCGTGCCCAGGATTCGGTCGAGCTTTTTCGGGAAATTCAGCTTCAGCCATTCCTGGAAAACATCCTTCACGCCGTGGGGCAGACGCAGCATCGTATAGCCCGCTTCGATCGCTCCCGCGTCCTTCGCGGCTTCCAGCACCGACGGAATTTCCCGATCGTTTAACCCCGGAATAATCGGCGCGACCATCACCCCGACCGGTACACCTGCTTTGGCCAACATTTCAATTGCACGTAATCGGTGGGTGGGACGGCTGGCCCGAGGTTCCATCTTTGCGGCGAGATCGGCGTTGAGCGTCGTGATCGAAATGAACACATGGACCGCGTCGAACTTCGCCAGTTCCTTCAATAAATCGAGATCGCGCGTGACCAGGAAATTCTTGGTGATGATCGAAACCGGATGACGGAATTCGGCCAGTACTTCCAGGCAGGAGCGGGTGATGCGGAAATGGCGTTCCGCCGGTTGATAGCAATCAGTCACCCCGCTCATTCCCAGGACGACCGGTTGGTATTTTCGGCTGGAGAGCTCCTTGTGCAGCAACTCCGCCGCGCGGCGCTTCACCATGATCTTGGTTTCAAAATCGAGTCCGGCCGAAAAACCAAGATACTCATGGTAAGGCCGGGCATAGCAGTAGGCGCAGCCGTGTTCACAGCCACGATAGGGATTCAATCCCGCGCTAAAGCCGACATCGGGACTGTCATTGCGCGTGATGATCGTTTCGCTCTGGTCCTCAAGAAAGATCGTTTTGGGATTTGGCTGGGCCTCACCCTCGGCGCTCGGATCGTTCTGCACCACGTCCGGATCAAGGTCCAGCACCAGCTTCTCAAACCGGTTTGGCAGATCGCGCACCGCACCACGACCCGTGCGCACTTTCGAGAGCAGCTTCATGCTCTAATAATACATAAGTATAATAAGTGTGCAAGCTTTTTCAGTCTTGGTTTGTGGTTAAATTCAACTCTCTTAGGTCAAAAATGGTACTTACCCTTTACAGGCCGTTAGTTGTAATTTATTCTTTGATCTTATCGTTATGCAAACCTTGAGTGGTAATCTTCCCGCTGGCCTTAGACCTGTTGCGAAACGGCTGGCGAATCAAGGGGAGGCCAATTCCCAAACCCGTCGCATTGTCATCCCGCGCGCCGAAAAATCGGAAAGCCAGAGCGAGCCCCCACCCGTCCCCAAGGTCATCGCTCCGCAAAAGTTTATACCAATGGTTCGCCATTTTTACCTTTATCCGTGTGTTGATCCGAGCCTTCTCGGTTTGTTTCCGCAGGGCATTCGGCTTAGCCATGAATGGCTTTATATTGGGCGCAATCCCTACAACGAGGCCGATGCGTTTTTGTCTTTGGTCTTGAATCGGGATGAAATCTCCATGGTTCATGCCGCGCTTATGGAATTCCATGGCAAAGTTTATGTGGCTGATTTGGGATCGAGTAACGGGACGAAGATCATTCGCAATCAGGTTGTTTACGACGTGGGAACCGATCCCGTGGAATTGAACACGGAGGATGTACTTGGCATTGCTTCGATCTTGTTCCGTGTCGCTCAGCATTAGTCGGCTTACTCCAGCCCTCGTTCCTCCAGGTCGTCTTCATCCCAGCCGAGGTGATGGCCTAGTTCGTGCAGATACGTGAGCCGTACCTGTTCATCGAAGTCCTCGTCTTCCTCATCGCAAAACTCCGCGATGGTCGCCAGGTAAAGGATGATCGGCCCGTTGGCCTCGTTGATTTCGTTGAGCGTAAAGTGACCGTAAGTCCCAAGAATATCGGGGTCGTCGGCGCATTCGATCTCGAAGAGAACCGGGACTTTTTGCGCTTCGGTTCGGACCTCAGGCGGCAACTCCGTGATGGTCTGGTTGATTACCCGCTGCGCTTGCACTTTCAGCGTTTCCCATGAAGGCGGGTTCATTTTGCCAACGCCGCGGTCTTGCCTCGCTTGGTGTGGACCTGAAGCAGCGCGATGTCCGTCGGGTTAATGCCCGAGATACGAGCGGCCTGGCCGAAGGTTCGGGGCTGGATTTTCTTCAGCTTTACCCGGGCTTCTGCTTTCAGGCCGGGCACGGTATCGAAGTCGATCCAATCGGGAATGCTCCGCTCTTCGTCCGCCCGGTTGCGGTCGATGTGGGCCTGTTCGCGACGCAGGTAGCCCTCGTACTTGATCTCGGTTTCAAGCTGCGAGGCGACCTCGGCCTCGACCACCTGGAAAGGTTCGGGCAGGTTGGCCCAGACGACATCGGGTCGCTTGAGCAGATGGGCCCAGGGCTGACCGTCCTGCTTCAGGGTTGCCAACAGACGGCGCGTTTCGGCCAGTGCCTCCTGCTTCGCCCGTAGCTTGGTGATTCGTTCCGGGCTGGCCAGACCAACTTCGGCCCCCAGTTCCGTCAGCCGCAGATCGGCATTATCGTGTCGTAGTGAAAGGCGGTGCTCGGCGCGGGAAGTGAACATTCGGTAGGGTTCCTCTGTCCCCTTGGTCACGAGATCGTCGATCAGCACCCCGATATAGGCTTGGTCCCGGCGCAGGATCAACGGCGGCTTGCCCTGCACTTGCCGGGTGGCATTGATCCCGGCGATGAGCCCCTGCCCGGCGGCTTCCTCATACCCGGAGGTGCCATTGAGCTGACCGGCGAAGAAAAGCCCCCCGACTCGCTTCGTTTCCAGGGACGGGTGAAGCTGGGTCGGCGGGCTGAAATCATATTCGACCGCATACCCGGCCCGCATGATCTCGGCTTGTTCCAGGCCCGGGATGGAACGGATGAAGGCCATCTGCACCTCAAAGGGCAGGCTGGTGGAGCAGCCATTGATGTAATACTCGTCGGTGTGGCGGCCTTCCGGTTCCAGGAAAAGCTGGTGCCGCTCCTTGTCGGCGAAGCGCACAACCTTGTCTTCCAGGGAAGGGCAATAGCGTGGACCGATGCCCTCGATCCGCCCGCAGTACAGCGGGGATTTATCCAGGTTGGAGCGAACGATCTCATGGGTCTGGGCGGTCGTATAAGTGATTGCGCAGGCCAATTGTTCCACGTGGAACAATTGGTCCCGCCACTCATTCAGCGTGAAGATGTCGTTCGGTCCCTTGCGCAAAGTCTCCACCAGGTAGCTGAACGGCTTCGGTGGCTGGTCGCCTTCCTGCAATTCCATCCGGCTGAAATCGATGCTCTTCTTGAGCAGGCGAGGGGGGGTGCCTGTCTTAAGCCGTTTTAATTCAAACCCAAGCTTGAGCAACGAAGCCGATAGCCCGCTGGCCGTGTCGCCCATCCGTCCGCCCGGCGTGTTCCGCAATCCCACATGCATCAGCCCTTGCAGGAAAGTGCCGGTGGTCACGATCACCGTCCGGGACCGGTAGGCCACGCCCAGTTGCGTGCTCACGCCCGTGACCCGGTCGCCCTCGACCAGAATTTCGGCGATATGCCCCTGCTTCACGTCGAGCCGCTCCTGCCGTTCGCAGGTCGCCTTGGCCCGGAATTGGTACGCCTTCTTATCGCACTGGGCACGCGGCCCCCGCACGCTGGCCCCCTTCGACGCGTTCAGCATCCGGAACTGGATGCCGGTGGCATCGGTATTCAGCCCCATCTCGCCGCCGAGGGCATCGATCTCGCGCACGATCTGGCCCTTGGCCAACCCGCCGATCGCGGGGTTGCACGACATCTGACCGATGGTATCCAGATTCATGGTCAGGAGCAGCGTCTCGCCGCCCATGCGCGATGCGGCCAGCGCCGCCTCAAGTCCGGCATGCCCCGCGCCGATAACAATCGTATCGTAGATTTTGGGGTATTCGAACATGGCTCAGCCCAGCTTATCGCAAGCGCGCATCGGCGACAAGAGGTTCACCCAAAACCAACCCTGACTTTATTGAAAAATCCTGGCTTCATGTCCGTTTCCAGTTCGCACTTCGACCCGGATAGCTTCTCTTTCTTGACAACGCATCTCGTTCTTCGTATTTTCTTCCCCCCACTTTTTCCTGTTGGTCGGTGTGATCCATCCCGTCAACCCGGCCTTTTTTCTCCCCGCCATGCCCTTCATGGATACCTCCTCCTCTTCTATTGCACTCAAATCAGCAGCTTCTGCGAACTTCTCAGCGGACTGGATCGCTGATGCAGATAAAGTCTTGACTCGACTCATTAATACATCTATAGACGTTCATGAATAAACCCCTTTTCTCGCATCGTCCCCCTTCTGCGGGTATTCATCTCCTCAGCGATCCTCTTCCCGAATTCATCGCCCAATCTTTTACTGCGACCTCCAAGGAAGAAAATCACCGGGTGATCAAGCGGGCAACCGCCTCATCTAAAACCAGAAAATTGCGCACACGGTAGTCTCTCGAAAGGGGATCGGTCATCCCCAGTTTGTCGCGCATGACCTGATTACTTGGCCGGTTCCATTGCGACCAGCAGGTCGTGCGCATGGGGAAGCTGGTCCCCATGGCCGAGAAGCAGGACCCGGTCGCCCGCGCATAAAACTTCATCCGGGCCGGGATTAATCAACCGCTGTCCGGTCCGTTCGATGGCCACGATGCTGGCCCCGGTTTGCGTGCGGAGCGGAATCTCCCGCAGCTTGCGCGAGACCATTCTGGAATCGGCAGGAATTTCGATCGTTTCCAGTTCGGCTTCGCGGAGAAGTTCCGGCATCGGCTTGTCTTCCCGGGGCTGAAGCAGGGGAAGTTCCAGCAGCGTTTCGTGAAGGGCAATTTCAGCGCGGCTGTAGACCCGCAGGAGAATGGAACGAAAAATGGTGGCCGCCACCGTAACGATCAACAAAAGCAGGACCATGCTTTTGAGCGAACCGAGAATCGAGGTGCTGAGCAGGATCGTAAGGAAGGTCATGACCACCAGCGAAAGCAGGACGAAAACCTGGCTGATGACCGAACGTGCCGCCGTCACCTGCCTGCCGCCCGAGGAGATCGGCGCGCAGATCTCCGCGAAGAGCATGCTCATGGCCTTGAGCTTGCGATAGCTGGCGAGGTAGATCGGCGAGGTGATCATCATCACGCCCGACCAGACCAGCGACTCATACACTTCGGGCGATTGCATGGTCTCGGGCAGGTAGGATGCGCCCCATTCCACGGTCACGATCCACGAACCAAGGGCAAAAGCGCCCACGACGAGCAGGAGATCGATCAGCAATTGCCAGCCCATGCGCCGCAGGAGCAACACCATGGGGCCCGATTCATGTTTTCCGATGGAACCGATCCAGGCGGTGTAAACCGACAGCGCCTGCATCATTGGCTTGGGCACGGCCCGATCCATGAAGCCGGCCATGCCATCGCTTCCCTTGATTAAGTAGGGCGTCACCAGGGTGGTGACCACCGAGACCGCCACGGCAATGGGATAGAGAAAATCACTGGTCACATGCAGCGACTGTCCCAGCGTCGCAATAATAAAAGAGAATTCGCCGATTTGCGCGAGACCCATGCCGACGGAAAGCGACGTGCGCAAATCCTTACCGCCAATAAAAACCCCAAAGCTGCAGGTGACGACCTTGCCGACAATCACGACGAGCGAAATGATCGCAATGGGCCAGGCGTAATGCCAGAGCATCCGGTAATCGATCAACATGCCGATGGTGACAAAGAAAATCGCGCTGAACATGTCCCGCACGGGAGCGGTCAACGCCTCGATCTTGTGAATCTGCCGCGTTTCCGCAATCACGGCTCCGATCAAAAAGGCCCCAAGGGCGACGGAGTAACCGAGTTGATAAGCCGCCAGCGCAATCCCGAAACAAAGCCCGAGCACGGTGATAAGAAGCATCTCGTCGCTTTTGAATTTCGCGATGTAGTTGAAGAGGCGGGGCACGCCGATCAAACCCGCCACCAACACCACGGCGAAGAAGACGGCGAGCTGAAGAACATTGGCCGCAACGTCCCGGGCATGGAGCGAACCGGTCTCGGCAAAACCTGAAAGCAGGGCCAGGAGAATGATCGCCAGAATGTCCTCGATCACGAGAATGCCGAAGATGATTTCGGCGAAGCCTTCCCGCGATTTACCGAGTTCCGCCAGTGCCTTGACGATGATGGTGGTGGAGGAAATCGAAAGCATCGCGCCAAGGAAAACGCTGTCCATCGTGTTCCAGCCGAAGGCGCGTCCGATCTCGTAGCCGAACCAGATCATCAGCACGATTTCCAGCATCGCGGCGACCAGGGCCGACATGCCGACACGGGTGAGTTTTCTCAGGCTGAATTCCAGCCCCAGGGAAAACATCAGCAAGACCACGCCCATCTCGCCAAGCGTCTTCACCACTTCCTCGTTCTGCACGAGCATGTAGGGCGTGTAAGGGCCGATGATCAAACCGGCCAGGATGTACCCCAGCGTCACCGGTTGTTTCAATCGATGGAACAGGATTGTCGTGATGCCCGCGACGAGCATGACAACCGCAAGATCGTGGAGCAGTTCAATTCCGTGCATGGCGCAGACTGTAGCGACGGCCCAACACTATCGCACTTTAAATTAGAGCATTCGAGTCAGACAAAAGGCGATGAATCAAATACGGCCGTTATCCTTGGAACTTCAGCTCATCGGTGACGGAGTCACTCACGTATAACCGGTAAGTTGATTTCCTGGAATACTTCCTATACCCCGAGAATGATGATGATGACTTAATGTTTCTAAAATAAAGAAACTCGTAATATCGATTTTAACACTTGTATTACAGACTTGTCATGAGTTAGCTTCTCTCCGATTAGGCGGAATTTGCGGGCAACGCGCCAGCAAGCAACAAAAAAGAACGCAGCATTAATCTGGAATCCCGGAAATCCTATGAACATAAATCTCAAAATTGTTTTATCTGTAGTGGTCGCTGCATTGTTGGCAATGTTGCCGAATTCCTCGGCAAGCGCTTCGGTGCCTTCATTTGATACCAATCTTGAACCCGTGGTTACAGACAATCTGCCGGTGATTGGCGCCACTACGATGTCTAACGTCAAAGAAGGAGACGCGACGTCGAATTCAAACACGGCCTATCCTTTATATGCCCCCTATGCCGGGGCAACTTCGGACGCATGGTGGGACTACCTGGTGGCCGAGCAGCAACAGGCGCGGCTTCCTCTCATCAAGCTCATAACGAGCGGCTATCCCAAGGATGTCAGTCCCGACATCACAACCGACTTCGGCGCCAATCCCTATTACCTGCCCAAGTACATCCAGGCACTCCAACGTTATGGAGCGGCCAACTCGGTCAAATTCGCCTGTTGTCCGTTTGGTGTGAGCGGGGCATACGAGACCATCCTCGGGTTGCCAAAAGGCACCCAGGTCGATTTTTCCAATGAAGCCTCGTGGACCAGTGTCTGGTGGAATAACGAAATTGGGCCGTGGTTCGCCGCCATTCCAAAGGAAAATTATTACATGCTCAGGGGCGGGATTCCGATGGAGTTCTGGGGTTTGAGCGCTACAGGACCGGGTGGTTATTCTCACCAGCAGGGCAACATCAGCCGTTTCTTCGAATTCATTAACCAAAAGGTCCAGGCTCTCTATGGAGTGCAGGTATCTTTTGTAATATGTGATACGACCACCTCCTACGACACCACTCTGGCAACCTACCCCCGGCTGATTGCCATGAATCCATGGTTTCAGGCGCCGGTAGGCTATGGATACACAACCTTTACTCCATATGGCCAATCTACCCCGGTTACTTATGGAACAATGGTCCCAGGATGGACGCAGGGGAATAATGACAATATCCGCATTCCACGCAACGGACCCAACGGAACCGGCACGATGGGGGACACGGCTAATAATGGATTCAATGCGGGGATCTCATCGAAAGCGGATATCATTTCAATTGAAGGCTGGACCGACAATGCCGAAGGGGTCGCCTCCTGGCGGGCCTCGACGGAATCCAACACGTTAAATACCAAATTCTGGCTTTATCCAAATCAATACGGCAATATTATCCGTTCTTTCGCCGATCTGCGCACCACCACACTGCGCCTTGAGGCGGAGTCGTGCGACAAATACAACGATCCGGGCGGAGTGGGCGGGGTTTTTCGCCGTTCGCCAAGCAAATTGGATATTAAGACGTTGCAGGGGTCCGGTTGGGCCATCAGTCCCACAGTGGCTGGGGAATGGATCGAATGGGATGGCCTGTCTTACAGCGCGGGCAATTACAAGTTTCCGATGCGATACTCTTCGGCGGTTGCAGGGCACGTTGTACGGCTATACGTTGACGGGAACGCGCTGCCGGATGTGACGGTGCCCTCCACTGGAGACAATAACAATTACGACACCTGTTATCTTGGGCAAGCAACGCTCAGTCATGGGAATCACACTTTGAAATTGTATTTCGTTGATGGGAACGTCAACGTCGATTGGGTATTTACCAAAAAATACGATCCGGTGATGGGTTTAAGGTCGCTGCAGAATAATCAGATTGTAAGCGCTGATCTTGGTGGAAACAGCGTGCTTACAGCCAACCGTTCAAGTGTGGGTGCGTGGGAACAAATTACCGTGGATGATTTGAACGGTGGCATACTTAATAGTGGTGACTCGGTTGCATTACAAGTGCATGACGGTCTTTATGCCAGTGCCGAGAACGGTGGTGGCTGGGCAGTAAGTCCAAATCGGCGCACGCAGGGAGCCTGGGAAACATGGACGATTGTCAAAGTGAACGGCAGTGGCCAAATAACGGATGGCAATCAAGTGGCATTCAAAAGCAATAATGGGAGATATCTTAACGTTCAAAGTAATGGCAGTGTCGATGTCACAGGATGGAGCGTTGGAACAGCGCAAACATTCACCATCAGCAACTTCACTCAACCCAGTTTGCCGCCGAAACTCATACCGGGCACAAGCATTTCCCTGCAAGCGCAAGCAAACGGGAAATATGTTACTTCGGATATTGGGGGAACCACTCCGTTGATCGCCAATAAACCCTCAGCTGGGCCTTGGGAACACTTCACGGTGGTCGATGCGGGTGGAGGAAAGATAGGATTGCGTGCGAACTCCAACGGGAAATATGTCACTTCGGATATTTCGGGAACCACTCCGTTGATTGCCAATAAAACATCAGTCGGTGCCTGGGAAACCTTTAACGAAGTTGATGCGGGTGGAGGAAAGATTGCGTTGCGTGCGAACTCCAACGGAAAATTTGTCAGTGCGGATAATGCGGGAGCCAATCCATTGATTGGCAATAGGATAAGCTATGGCGCATGGGAATCGTATACCGTGGGAAATTAACCCGTAAAGAATACCAATCCGCGTGAGGAAAGTCTTGAGAGTTGCCTAAAAAGAAATGAACGCACCCCGCAGCTTACTGCGGGGTGTTCTTGTGTCATTTGGATAAACGCAGAAAAGTGGTTTCTCGGCCACGAGCATGTGATTATTGAAAAGGCCGCCAAGCTCAGGATGCCAGCACGAATAAAAGAAAACCGGCGCTAATCTCAAAGCACTTCCACAATCAGCGCCGTGGTGTTGTCTTTGCCGGACCGCTCCAGGGAAGCCGCAACCAGGCTTTGCGCCAGATTAGCCGCCGGTTCGGGTGATTCGGAAGAGCGCAAAAAATCGGTCAGCTGCTGGTCGTAGAGTCCCTCGATGAGGCCGTCCGTGGCGAGCAAGAAAATGTCACCGGTCTCATACGCCACGGCGCCGACCTGCGGTTCGACAAACTGGTTCCCGGCGCCCAGGGCTTTCTGCAGCACGTTGCGCCGCGGATGGTCGCGGGCTTCCCGTTCGTTGATTTCCCCTTTACGAAAAAGCCAACCGACATGGGTGTCATCATGCGTGAGTTGTTTGATTGCGTTTTCGCCCGCTGGCAGATAGTAGATCCGGCTGTCGCCGATGTGCCCGAAATACATCCAGCCGGGAGTGAACCAGCAGAGACTCAGGGTCGCCTGCATCCCGCGGCACTCGGGGTAACTTCCCCCCACATAAGTCAGGGCGCGATGAATTTGGTCGAAGAGTTCATGGAGGACATCGGGAAATCCGGTTTCCATCCCGACGGCGGCCTGTTTGTAGGAAAGCGGGAGAAGGCGGGTGATTTTTTCCACCGTGATCCGGCTGGCGAATTCCCCCGCCTTGGCCCCGCCCATGCCGTCACTTACCGCGAAAACAAAATCGGTGGTTCCGGTGAAGGCCTCGCCGATTTTCCCCAGGTGATGCACTTCGTTGGCGTTGAAGAGCAGACCGAGAAAGCAGTCCTCGTTATTGGGCCGCACCCTGCCCCGGTCCGTCTGCCCGGACCACTTCAGTCGTTTGGGCACGGGCAGGCTACGCGGGTGATCCATGATTTGAGGCAGGCAGAATGGTGGCAAACTCAAAATCGATCAAGCAGAAGCGCCCGTCCGATTGACGGTAAGTCACATTGCGCATCTCGGCATCGTCATGGCGCACGCCGTAAGGTTCCAGTTCGGCGAAAAGCTCTCGTGCCCGTTCCTCGTCGAGATGTTCCACCCGGCTGCCACAATTCGTGGTGATAATCTGGAGCTTTTCCGGATCAGCTTCGAGCAGTCTGGGCACGAATGAACAGCCCCGGGCTTCGAGATGACGCAAGACCCGCACTTCGTTGTCGAATCGTTCCCGGGCTTTCGGGCCGTGAAAGACCTTATAGACCCGACCGTCGTAACTAAGACGAACGGTCGCCCTGAGAGTGTCTTTCACAAGATTCATGTCTGGAGACACTATGCCTGGCTTGGAGGAACAGGCAAATGGGGCTATTTGCGATCAACCCTAACTTAATTCTTGCCGAGAAGGTGGCATGCTGGTTGCTTGGATGCTTCACCACGCCGAAAAGATCAAAAAACGGCACTTACCACTGAACTCAACCCCCTAACCACAAACATACACATGGCGAAGTACAAATTGGAATACATCTGGCTCGACGGCTACACGCCCGTGGCCAACCTCCGCGGCAAGACCCAAATCAAGGAATTCAACAGCTTTCCCAAACTGGAAGAGCTTCCGCTTTGGGGTTTTGACGGCAGCTCCACCCAACAGGCCGAAGGTCACAGCTCGGATTGTATCCTGAAGCCCGTCGCGGTCTTTCCCGACTCTACCAAGAAAAATGGCGCGCTCGTCATGTGCGAAGTCATGCTGCCCGATGGCTCCCCCCATCCGACCAACGCCCGCGCGACCATCCTGGATGATCCCGGCGCCTGGTTTGGCTTTGAGCAGGAATATTTCTTTTATCAGGATGGCCGCCCGCTCGGCTTCCCCGAAGAAGGCTATCCTGCTCCCCAGGGACCGTACTACACCGGCGTCGGTTACAAGAACGTCGGCGATGTCGCCCGTGAGATCGTCGATACCCATCTCGACCTCTGTCTGGATGCCGGCATCAACCACGAAGGCATCAACGCCGAAGTGGCCAAGGGCCAGTGGGAATTCCAGATCTTCGGCAAGGGCTCCAAGAGTGCCGCCGATCAGGTGTGGATGGCCCGCTATCTCCTGATGCGTCTCTGCGAAAAATACGGCATCGATGTTGAGTTCCATTGCAAACCGATCCGGGGCGACTGGAACGGTTCGGGATTCCACTCCAACTTTTCGACGACCTACATGCGCGAAGTCGGCGGCAAGGAATACTTCGAGAAGCTCATGGCCGCGTTCGATAAGTACAAGAACGAACACATCGCCGTGTATGGTCCCGATAATCACCTGCGCCTGACCGGGCTGCATGAGACCCAGGCCATTGATAAGTTTAACTACGGCGTGGCCAATCGTGGTGCCTCCATCCGCGTGCCCCATAGCTTCGTTAACAACGGCTACAAGGGCTACCTGGAAGACCGTCGTCCGAATTCCTCTGGCGATCCCTATAAGATCGCGAGCCGGATTCTCCAGACGATTGCCACCGTCCCGACCAAATAAGGTTCAACCCAATTTGGTCATGATAAAACGCCGTCTCATTTGATGTGGGGCGGCGTTTTTCGTTGATATCCACGCTTTCGCTTTCCAAAAGTAAAATACCCTCCTTAATCTTTTGCGCCTTGACCGCACAACTGGAAATTGTTGAGCTAGCGAATATGACAAAGAGATCCCTCACTTACCTACTGGCCCTGCTTCTGGTGGGGGCAACTCATTCTTTTGCCGCCGATTCGGCCACAGTCACCGCGGCTGTTAACCAAGTCACGCACGGCCCGGCGCAATCCACCGCCTCCTATCCCGCCAAAGTGGGCACCCAGTTGGGCGATGGGGAATACCTGAAAACCGGGGCAGCCTCTCGCGCCGAGATGGAGCTCGCCAATAAAACTATCACACGTTTGGGCGCCAACACGATTTTCAATTACTCGGCGTCCACCAACACAATCGATCTCCAGGCCGGAACCTTCCTTTTCTCCAAGCCGAAGGATGCCAAGCAAATGACGATCAAAACGGCGGCGGTCACCGCAGCCATCGTCGGCACCACCGGATTTGTCCAGAAACATGGTAATGGCTTTCTCATCGGACTGGTTGAGGGCAGCACCACCGTCACCATCGGAGGAGTCGATTACACGATTCATGCCGGGGAATTGCTGACCTACACCCCTGGTGCACCTCCGCAGATTTCTTCCTTCGATGTGCCGAAGTTTTACCACACGTCTTCTTTCTTCAAGAACTATCACGGCCATCTGCCGAACCAGAGCTACATCGATCAAGAAATCGATATCTATAACGACTTGGTTGATCGCGGTTTCATCCAGCCTCCGTCCGATCCCTTCTACATTTACGAACCCAATGGCAATGTTCCGACCACGCCCGTCGTCGGCCACGATTCACCCGGGAGTGCGCTGGGCGACTTCAATACGCCGCCGCCAGCCCCCACCTGCCCTTATCACTATTGCTGCCACTATAAAGAGGATTAGGGTTTGGGATAGAATTTCTGGAAAGTTTGGAGTGAATGAATGATATGAAGCTACTGACACCTATTTCACGTTTGGGTCTGCTCCTCGCGCTGGCGTGGGCAACCTCCCCCACCGCCCTCTTCGCGCAAGATCCGGCAGCGGAAACACTGCAACAACGCGTTGGACTGCCCACCCAGGTCGCCTCGCCGACGACCCCGGTGAAGACGGACGAAGATTTGGGCGAAATCAGCGTTGTCCAGAAAGCCCCGGTGCCGGAGACGTTCACCTTCTCCACCTCGCAGCAGTTTTTCTACACTGACAACGTTTTCTTTACCGATGTCAACCCCGTCGGCAGCACCGCCTATCTCGGCAGCTACACGGCCAGCTTTGTTCCCTACTCCCTGCGGGACTGGACGCCGCGAGTCGCGGTGCAATACAACATGGTTCGCTACGGCTCCGTTGCCTCAGGCGATTTCGACAACGAAAATATCTCCCTCTCCAGCCAATACGTCTTCAGCAAAGACCGGAGCTGGACTTGGACGGCCTCCGTGAATGCGGCGCGTTTTACCGCTCCCCACGCCAACGACCACGAATTCTACAAGGAATTCGTTTACGACAATCAAATCAGCCACGTCGAGAAACTCAGCAAGACGCTGCCGCTCTTCTTTGTCGCAGCCTACGATCTCGCCTATCATCAGGCCAATCCGGCTGATTTTGATCGTCTCGATAATATCCTCTCGTTCAGCCTGGTCTATTATCCGCTTCCCTCCGTCAGCATCAGCTCTTTCGTCCGCCCCGCCAGCCGCGATTATTTCACCAATACCGCCAACCAGACAGATCGGACGGACTTTAATCTCTCCGAAGGCCTGGATGTCACCTGGCAGCCTTGGAAATACGCTTCTCTCTCGGCTGACTTCACCCATACGAACGACTACTCCAGCTCCACCCACCAGAGCTACAACGAGAGCAGCCCGGGCGTATCGGTCACCGGCACGGTCAAGTTTTAAGGGAAGCCCAAAGACATAACCACGCTGGTAAAGCGTGGTTTTCCTAGACCCCGCGCTGATTGGGTTCCCAGATCAGCTTGTGCATCTGAAGCTGCATCCGCACCCGCGGCAAAGCGTCGGCCATGACCCGTGTTGCAAGATCGAGCGGCGTCATCTTTCCGAAAACGGGCGAGAATAAAATCGCGTTCACCCGGTCAGCCCAGCCCGGCACGCCCGCCAAGACCTGCGCCTTTGCCCAGGCATAATCTTCTTCCGTGCCAATGACGAACTTCACCTCATCGCGTGGGCCGAGCAACTCCAGGTTCTCCATCCGGTTACGCACGGCTTCGCCACTACTGGGACACTTCAGGTCCATGATCCGATGGACCCGCGCGTCGATGGGAGCAATATCATGCGCCCCGCTTGTTTCGATCAGCACCGTGTAACCTTCGTCGCACAGGCGATGCATCAGGGAATGGACCCGCTTCTGCAAAAGTGGTTCGCCTCCGGTGATCTCCACCAACCGGCAGGGGTACTTCTTCACTTCCTCGATAATCGCAGCCAGCGTCTGCTTTTTACCCTCATAAAAAGCATATTCGGTGTCGCAGTAGGTACAGCGCAAATCGCAACCGGTCAGCCGCACAAAAACACACGGCTGTCCGGCAAAAGTGCTCTCTCCCTGAATGCTGTAGAAAATCTCATTGATCATCAGCGCATCCGCCGCAACGCCTGATTTTGTTTTAGGCGGCGAAACGACAACGGCTTTGTTCATCTCGGCAGTATAGCCTGAAAACTCCCAAAATGCTTTTCAAAAGTGGACACCTCAAGCATTGGAATTGGCTCGATCACGACGCGGAGAAAAAAATAGTGCGAACAGGTTGTACTTCACCGGGCATTTACCACCTTGTTTGGGAAAGGGCTTCAGGTCATTGTCTAGGGCCAGAAACCCATGGCTAAGCGCACCAACACGAAAAAGAAAGTAAGCGCGTCGAGAAAGAGATCTTCAGTGCAAAAATCCCAGGCTAATTTGGGATTGAAAATCCTCACGAAGTGGGCCTTGATCGATAAAACGGTGCTATTGCCAGCGCTGCTCATCATCGCAGCGGGACTGTGGGTTTTCTGGCCCGCGCTACGCGGTGACTGGCTTTGGGATGATGATATTCTCATCACGAATAATACCGAACTACGTAGTTGGTCCGGTTTTGGGCACATCTGGTTGGCGACACCTGCGACCGAGTACTGGCCGCTGAGTTGGACGGCTCTATGGATAGAGTGGCATCTTTGGGGAAACCATCCACTCGGTTATCATCTGGTTAGTTTGGTTCTACATCTTGGCAGTAGCTTTCTCATCTGGCGTCTTTTCGCACGGCTGGGCCTGCGCGGGGGTTGGATCGGAGGACTACTCTTTGTCATCCATCCGCTTGTGGTCGAATCCGTGGCGTGGATCAGCGAGATCAAGAACACCTTGTCGCTGCCTCTTTTCCTGCTCTCTTTCGACGCCTGGCTCGATGGGGAATCAAAGCAAAAAAATACGGGTTATCTGCGTTCGATTTTTTATTATCTGGCGGCGATGTTGACCAAGACCTCAACGGTCATGTTGCCGCTGGTGCTCTTGCTTTACGGTTGGTGGAAGCGGGGAGAGATCACCCGGCAAGAAACGAGAAGGGTTATTCCCTATGGGATTATCGCGTTGGGATTGGGATTACTGACGATTTATTGTCAGAGCAACAGCGTCACGGCGGGTACAATCAAGATGGACGGTTACTTCGAGCGTCTGCTGGGGGCAGCCATGGCGGTGTGCTTTTATCTGGGAAAATTCCTGTGGCCGATGGAACTACTGCCAATTTATCCGGGATGGAATTTTGATCCTCCATCCTTGATTCAAGTTTTGCCAATTCCGCTGCTGATCGCTTTGACGATTGGATTATGGACGCAACGTAAAAGCTGGGGTCGTCATGTCTTGTTCGGGTTTGGCTTTTTTGCACTAAATTTGCTGCCGGTACTTGGATTGATGAAGATGAATTATCTGAGTATCAGTTTAGTCGCAGACCACCTGGCGTACCTGCCCATGATAGGACTGCTTGGACTGGTAGTGGCGGGAGTGGAACAGGCGGAGCAACGATTCATCGGAAATTTTCGTCCGGTAGGGGAAGTTGTCCTGGCCAGCGTGCTGATGTTACTGGCTTGGAAAAGCCACCACTACGCAGAAAAGTTCATCAATCAGGAAACGCTCTGGACGTATGAGCTGTCACGCAATCCTCGGGCATACTTGGCCCACAATAACTTGGGAGTGGTTTTCATGCAAAGAGGTCAGGTTCCGGAAGCCATCGAGCAATATCAACAGACTTTGCAACTCAAGCCCGACTATGCTGAAGCCTATAATAATCTGGGTAATGCCCTGCGGCGGGTCGGTCGAGTTCCGGAAGCGATCAAGTCTTTCCAACAGGCTTTGCAGATTAGACCTGGTTTTGCCGAGGCGAATTACAATTGGGGCAATGTTTTGTTAGGGGCTGATCGAAAAGAGGAGGCTATTGAACAATATGAGCAGGCATTGCGGCTCAAGCCTGATTTGGCCGAAGCCCATAATAATTTAGGCATTGCCTTGGCCCGGACCGGCCAAATACCGGAGGCAATTGAGCACTTTCAGCAAGCTTTGCAATTCAACCCCAACTATACCGATGCCCAAAATAATCTGGAACACGTACAACTTTTGTTGAAAGCTTCTTCAGCCAAAAAATAGTTCTGTAGTGGTAAAGCTAATATCGTAACACCCGCCGCAGAAACTCCTGTGTGATCTCTGATTCCGGTGCGCCGAAAATCTGTTCGGGTGGGCCCAATTCCGCAATACGACCCTCGGCAAGAAGCGCCACGCGGTCGGCCAGACGCCGCGCAAAACCCATCTCATGCGTGACCAGGAGCAGATCGCGTCCTTCCTGTTTCAATTCTTCAATCAGTTCCAACACCTCGGCTGTCATTTCGGGATCAAGCGCGGAGGTTGGCTCGTCGAGCAACACCACTTGCGGCTTGATCGCAATGGCCCGCGCGATGGCCACGCGCTGACGTTGGCCTCCGGAAAGTTCCGCGGGCTTTTTATGGGAATGATCGAGTAGTCGAAAACGGCGTAATGTTCCCTCGGCTAGTTCGCGTGCTTCCGTTTTGCTGCGGCCATGCACTTTTTCCAATGGCAGCGTGATGTTCTGAAACGCGGTGAGGTGGGGGAAGAGATTGAAGGCCTGGAAGACCGTGCCGATGGACCGACGATGTCGCAGTAACGCGTCGTCATGATATTCGATGAGTTGGCCGTTAAGCGCCACCGCACCCTCCGTTGGATATTCGAGCCCGGCCACGATCCGCAGCAGGGTCGATTTTCCACCGCCGGACGGTCCGATGAGCGCGAGGCAATGAACGCCATCAAGTTCCAGGTTCACCCGGTCGATCACGGTGTGCGTGCCGAACCGTTTCACGACATTCTGAAGGCTAAGTTTCATATTTGAAACGACGCTCCAGCCAGCGGGACCAGAGGGCGATGGGAATGGTGAGGACAAGATAACCGACGGCCAGCGGAAGGTAAGTTTCCAGCGTGCTGTAGGCGTTGGAATTCACCTGCTGTGCCGTATAGGTGAATTCCTGGATGGCCATGTAGGAAAGCAGGGACGAATCCTTGATCAGCGAAACGAGCTGGCCGACCAACGGCGGGGTAACCTGCCGCACCGCTTGCGGAATGATGACATAGCGATAGGTCTGCACCCGCGTCAAACCAATGGCGCGGGCCGATTCGATCTGCGTCTTGCCGATGTTTTCGATACCAGCCCGCATGATTTCGCTGATATAGGCGCTCTCAAAAAGCGTGAGGATAAAAATACCCGCGACATAGCGGTTCTCCACACGCAGGACATTGCAGAAGCCGTACCAGACGACGAGGATCAGGACGAGCAGCGGCGTGCAGCGGACGATCTCCACCAGCACCTTGACGAAATAACGAAGTGGCAGAAAAAAGGAACGTTGCCCTAACGCGAGAATAAATCCGCCCATTGTGCTCGTGACCAGCGCGATGGTCGTCACGCCAAGAGTCATCAGCCAGCCATAGAAGAGGACCTGACGGGATTCCCAGACCGATGACCAGACCCATGTCGTGTTGAGCAGCATCAGGCTAAGCCAAACCGAACCGATGATGACCACAAGCGCCAGTGCGACATTAAGCACCTTGGCCAGGGTCGGCGGAGATACTTCGCCCCGCGCTCCACTGGGAGCCAGGATCAGGTCGCGCCACGTTTCGATCACATCCCAAAAACTACGGGAAACCACTCCGTTGCCAAGCCGGGGGATGGATCACATGAACCAGCGATAATGCCCAACCAGGGTAAAGGCAAAGAGTGTGTCCTCGCATTGCGCGCCATTTCCGATGTTATGCACCATCAGGGGACGATTCGCGCCAAGAGCGGCATGGTCGGTCACCACGCCAACATGTAGCAATCCCGAAGGCAACCGCCAGACCACGATGTCACCCGGAAGGTAGTCGGTCCCGTCATGAGTCACGATGACGTCTCGCTTTTGCCGGTGAAAAAAAGTCATCAGATTCGGCACGCGGCGATGATCGATATTGGCATCGAGTAGGCAGGCAGCTCCATTATGCGCATAGGCCCCGGGAAACTGTTTCTTGTCCTCGTGTACCAACATTTGCAGATCGACGCCAACCCGCCGCAAGGCCCGAATGACCACATCGGTACAAACGCCACGATCCATCGGCACGTCGCCGTTGGGATAGGTGATTTTCACATAGGCCGGATCGTAAGCAAGGGTCACACCTACCTGGTCCAGTGCAGCCCGAACGACCTCTGTTCGTTTTTGAACAGCACTTTTCTGAAACTGAAGCGATTGGGCCTGGGTGTTGAGCTGTTGCCCAAACAGGAACATTTCGACACTGAGGAAAAAGCAAAGGATTAAAGCCCCAACCCGGCATCCATTCTCGAGAGAGTTCATGTTAGCTAAAATCGCAAGCCCGGCCTGCCTTATGACAAATAGCTGCCCCATTTCGGCCCTTTTTGTTATATAACGTGGCTCCTCCCCTCTCTCATGAATCCCTTTCTGCGCTGGGTGACCAAACTCATCCAAGTTTTTCGGCCTGCCCGTGGCTCCGACAAAGCATCCGCGCCAAAGCCCACTCCAATTCAGACGGCACCGTCTCCCGTTCAGGCTCCGCAGGCAACTCCCCGGGTGGAACCTGCCAAAACCCCTCGCCCGCGCTCGGAAAAGCCGACGCAGGAACCGGTCTTCACCGGCCGCGTGGAGGTTACCCCCGACCTCGACAACCCGGCCCGCCTGCGACAAATTACGGGCATGCCGACGATCCAGGATATCGCCAACCGTGAACTACTCGACCTGGTGCCTTACGAACCGGGTAAACCGGTCGACGACGTGGCCCGAGAACTCGGCCTCGACCCCAGCACTGTCATCAAGCTCGCCTCCAACGAGAATCCGCTCGGCCCTTCGCCGCTCGCCGTGGCTGCCATGCGCCATGCGCTTGAAAGCTCCCACTTTTATCCCGATGGTGGCGGCTTTCACTTGCGCAACGCCATCGCGAAGAGTTTCGAACTTGGCCGCGCCAACGTCATCCTCGGCAACGGCTCCAACGAAATCATCGAACTGCTTTTTCATACTTTCACGCGTCCCGGCATTCACGAAATCGTTACGGCCCGCCACGCCTTCGCCGTCTATACGCTCATGGCCCAGCTTTTCGGCGTCCATGCGATTGTGGTCGATGACAAGGATTTCACGCCCGATCTGCCCGCGATGCTGCGCGCCATCACGCCGCAGACGCGCCTGCTTTTCCTCGCCTCGCCCAATAATCCCACCGGCACGCGCGTGACCAATGAGGCACTCGATGCCTTCCTGCGCGAGCTGCCTCCGCATGTCATTGCGGTGCTCGACGAGGCCTACTACGAGTTTCTCGATGATCCACCCGATACCGTTGGTTACGTCAAACAGGGCGCGCGGATCGTGCTCATGCGCACTTTCTCGAAGATACAGGGTCTGGCCGGACTCCGCATCGGTTACGGACTGGCCCCGCTCGAAATCGCCGATTTGCTCCAGCGCGCACGGCAGCCGTTCAACGCCAATGCCATTGCCCAGGCAGGCGCCATGGCCGGGCTGGCCGATGTCGAACACCAGCGCAAGACCAAGGCCATCACCGATGAATGTCGTCGCGTGATGGAAAAGACCTTTGCGGCCATGGGCCTGAAGTACATTCCCTCTTCCGCGAATTTTGTCCTCGTTCATGTCGGCAACGGCGGCGAGGTCTTCAATCGCCTGTTGAAAAAGGGCATCATCGTTCGCTCGATGGTGAGTTACCATCTGCCCGAATATATCCGCGTCAGCATCGGCACGCCGGAGCAAAACGCCCGGTTTCTCGCCGAACTGCCCGAGGCACTGAAAGGCATTCCGAAGGTAGCCGCCGCTGTCCCTAGCGGCGGTCCGTCGCTCGGAGAGCGACGGCTACCAACTGCAACCACCCCTGTCGCATGAGCTTCGGCACTGTCGCGATTCTCGGGCCTGGCCTGATTGGTGGGTCGCTGGCTCTGGCTATTGCCGAGCGCGGGCTTGCGGACAAGTTGGTGATTTATTCGCGGAAAGACGGCTCCTTTCCCGCGATTCGAAAAAAGCTTCCGCACGCCCACCTGACGACCGATTCCAGCGAAGCCGTGCGTGATGCCGATATTGTTGTTCTTTGCGTCCCTATTGAAACGATGGCCGATCTGGTGAAGAAATTTGTCGATGCACTTAAGCCCACCGCGCTGGTCACGGACGTGGGCAGCGTCAAGGAAAGCGTGGACCGCGAAATCGCACCGTTGCTGGCGAACAAGGCGCTTTGGATTGGCAGTCATCCGATGGCGGGCAGCGAGCAGGCCGGATTTGTGGCCGCACGGGCCAATCTTTTTGTCGGGGCCAAGGTCATTCTCACCCACACAGGGATAAATTCATCCGAAGCCCAAGCCAAACCACGGGCTGAAGAATTCTGGCAGAAGCTGGGAGCCAGCACTTTTCAAATTCCGCCTTTTCAACACGACAAGGCCGTGGCCCACATCAGCCATCTGCCCCATCTGGTTGCGGCTGCCCTGGTCAATGCCGCGAGTGAGGATTATTATCGCATCGCCGGATCGGGATTTCGCGATACGACCCGGGTCGCTTCCGGGTCGCCCGATTTATGGACAGAGATTATCTGGGATAACCGTGAGAAAATCGCCGCCGCCCTGTCCTCTCTCATTTCAGAACTGAAAAGGGCCGAGCAGGACTTGAAAGGGAATGATAAAACCCCCTTGCACAAGTTCCTGCAACACGCGCAGGATCAACGCTCCAAACTTCCCAAGCCAAATCCATGAGCCGCACCGCTGCCACCACCCTTTCCGTCCGTCAGGTCAAACATCTCGGCGGTGAAATCACCGTTCCCGGCGATAAAAGCCTCTCCCATCGCGCCCTTCTCTTTTCCGCGCTGGCTGACGGCACGACGGCGATCACCGGTTTCCTGCCGGGAGAGGATTGCGTTTGCACCATGCGCGCGTTGCAGGCCATGGGCGCGGGTATTGAAACCAATTCCCCGACGAGCCTTCTTGTCCAGGGCACGGATGGAAAACTCGATCCGCCCCTGGAACCGATCGACTGTGGTAATTCCGGCACCGCCATGCGCCTGCTCGCGGGTATTCTTGCCGCGCAACCTTTCAAGAGTCGCCTTATTGGCGATGCCTCCCTGTCCGGCCGTCCGATGAAAAGGATCGTCGATCCTCTTCATCAAATGGGCGCCAAAATCGCAGGCCGCGGCGCGAAACATACCGCACCGCTGGAAATCGCAGGCGGCACGCTGACCGGCATCGACTACACCTTGCCCGTGGCCAGCGCGCAATTGAAGTCGTGCCTGTTACTGGCTGGTCTCTTCGCGCAAGGCACCACCAGCGTGACGGAAAAGACCCCGACTCGCGATCACACGGAACGGCTGCTGGCCCACTTTCATGCCCCGCCCACCATTGACATCGACTCCGGCGGCAAGGGCAAGATCATCCGCGTGCGCGGGGGTACGCATCTTCACGCGCGGGACTTTGCCGTGCCCGGCGACTTTTCTTCCGCCGCCTTCTGGATCTCCGCTGCCGCCGCGTTACCGGGCGCTGACCTCACCATTACCAATCTTGGCCTGAACGGCACACGTACCGGTTTGTTAAGCGTGCTGCTGCGAATGGGAGCTCACATCACCGAAAGTATTTCCGATTCCACATGCGAGCCGGTCGGCATTGTGCGCGTCCATGGACGCAAGCTGCGCGGCACCCGGATCGACGGCGCGGTCATTCCCAACGTCATCGACGAATTGCCGATCATCGCCGTGGTTGGCGCGCTGGCCGAGGGCACGACGGAAATTCGCGATGCCCATGAATTGCGCGTCAAGGAAACGGACCGCATCGCTGCCATGGCCGGAAACCTGCGCGAGTTTGGCGTGACCGTCGATGAGCACGATGACGGCATGACCATCCACGGTGGCGCGTCTCTGAATGGCGCCCGGGTCAAGAGCTTCGGCGATCATCGTATCGCCATGGCCTGTGCTGTTCTCGGCCTTTTTTCCAAAGGGGAAACGACCATCGAGGACACCGGCTGCATCGCCACTTCTTACCCGACCTTCCACGACGACCTGCATAAAATCGCCCACTTCCACGAAGGCGGTCTCGCATCCCTGCTCAGTTCGCGGCGATGAAGCTTAAGGATTTAATCGTAAACGTCCCGACGATGGCCCACTTTTAGAACCAGAACGATGAGTTTCTCGTTTTGAACCAGACACACCAATCGATAATCACCCACGCGATACCTCCACGCCCCTTTGATCGATAAATAGGGCTTGCCGAAGCGGCGCGGGTCTTCAGCTGATTCCAAATGTTTGGCGATATATTTTTCAATATCTCGCTGTGCGGTCGTTCCAATCTTGGAGAACTGTTTTTCCGCTGCTGGATCAAAGAAAACCTGCCACTTTACAGGCTATACTTTTTCCTGATTTCAGACATGGGAATGGGCTTGCCCGGATTTTCCAGCACCGCCAGTACATCCGATAGATCATCGGCATCTTCCATCGCTTCACGCAAAGCGCGGGCCACCTCTTTCATCTCATCAAGCGAGAGCTTAGGCACTTCCTTTACGATTTCAGCAACACTCATGGTCTCTTAACTTTAATAGGGAATTACTAAGGGTCAACGGCAATTGCCTCAGCAGAGAGGGCCGGTCCGTCGTGCCGGAACCGGTTGCCATGATCCAGTAACTGCGCCAACTTATCATCACGATGGACGAACTGGCGATGGAGGAACGGTACCGGGCGTTGTTGCTCGCGGCGCGGAATCTTTTCTCGCTGACCAATCTCGATGACCTGGTCGAGAATATCCTGAAATATTCGTGTGTGATGATGCAGGCCGAGGCGTGTTCGATGTACCTGCCGGATCGTGCGACGCGCGAGCTGATCATTTATTCCGCCCGCGGCAAGGACGACGCGATCAACGCCTTCCGCATTCCGTGGGACAAGGGCATCGCCGGCACGGTTTTCCAGCAGCGTAAATTCATGCGCATCGACGATGCCCAAAATGATCCCCGTCTGCTGCGCACTGCCGATCAAAAAACCGGCTTTGTCACCCGTGCCATGCTCTGTGCTCCGTTGGTGGACAAGGCCGAATGCTTCGGCGTCCTCCAGACACTCAATCCCATTGACCGACCGATCTTCACCCAACACGACCAGGATATTTTCGAAGGCCTGACCAACATCGTGACCGGTGCGCTCATTCGCTTTGACCGCGAAGCGAAAATCGACAAGGAAACCAAGCTCGCGCGCGAACTCGCCCTGGCCATGGAAATCCAAAAATCGTATCTCCCGCCCGAAGAGCTGACTTTGTCCCGGTCCGAAATGCGTGTCCGGTATCGTCCGGCCCGAACGATTGGCGGTGATTTTTACGCTTCGATCAGTCTCCCGGATAACCGCCTTCTCGCCGCGTTGGGTGATGTCAGCGGTAAGGGCATTCCGGCGGCACTTACCACGGCACAAATTACGACCGAAATGCAGGCGCTCTCTCCCCTGGCGGAAAAAGGATTAAGCGCTTATGTCACGGCGCTGAATGAGACCCTCTGCAAGCGCCTGGCCGCGGGTCGCTTTGCCGCAACCACTTTCCTCCTTCACGATCCTAAACGCGAAACCATGGAAGTCATTTGCGCCGGACAATTCGAGCCCTGGCGCTCGCGCGATCATGGCTGGGAACCGGCCATCGTCCCCCATGGCCTGGCCTTGGGCATTTTTAGCCAGCAGGAATTTACCGCAACAGAGTTCACGTGTGCCCCTGGTGAAAAGTGGCTCCTTTTCAGTGATGGAATCAATGAGGGCCGCAATCTTGCCGGTGAGGAATATGGAGCGGACCGGCTACGCGAAAGCCTTGGTCAAGGTCATGCGGCCCATGTGCTCTCCAGGGCTTGGAGAATTTGGGAGAGCTTTGTCGATTGCGAGAACCAGCATGACGATGCCTGCCTGGCCCTGGTTCTAACCAAACCGGAATCAACCCTCGAAATCACATCGTCCGCCGGCAACTGCAAAGTGGCCCGTCAATTCATCGAAAACTGGGCCCTGACCGCAGGGTATCCCGATCTCGAACGCGGTCGCATTGTTTTGGCCGTTGACGAGGCAATCACCAATGTCATTCGCCATACCTATCAGAGTGTGCAGGACGGTTCCATTATCCTTTCCGCCAGCATCGAGGATAATTACCTGCATCTGCGCCTGCGCGATTACGGTCCGCCGATCGATCCCGCAAAACTGAAAGGCCGCGATCTCGACGACGTCAAACCGGGTGGCCTCGGTCTTTTGCTTCTGCGCGCCGTTTTTACCGTGGTTGAGCACCTGCCCTTATCCGATGGCAATGAATTGCACCTGGCCAAGCCGTTGGAGTAGAGGCTGTCCGAAAATTCGCCGTCACCCTCTGGGCCAAAGTCTTTTTGCCTTGGGGCCGCGTCGCTCTCTCGTCACGTAGCACTGTGGCTATGCTCCTCGCTCGACTCCTGGCCTCAAGGCAAAAAGACTTTCGGTGTGGCCCATGCCTACTTTTCAGACAACCTCTAGGAAAGTGGGTCGTGCAGGACTCGAACCTGCAACCAAGTGCTTAAAAGGCGCCTGCTCTACCATTGAGCTAACGACCCGTATGACGGAACCGCAAACAATATCCCATCCCTCGGTTTTGCATCAAGGAGTTTTGCTGGTATCGAAATGACCCTGTGCTGGGGCTATACCCAATGAACGTGTCATTGCGACCAAAACCATCGGGAGGTTCGCTGGTTCCCATTTATGATGGGAACCGGAAAGAAGAGACGCGAGTTCTTCGCGTCCCTCAAATTAGACAGCCTTTTCGCCCCGCTCTTCGGTGCGAATACGGACCGCCTCTTCGATGGGCAGAATGAAGATCTTGCCGTCGCCGATCTTGCCGGTCTTGGCCGCTTTTTGGACGGTTTCAATGGCCCGCTGGACCAAGTCCTCGCGTAAAACCACTTCGATTTTGACCTTGGGCAAAAAGTCGACGGTGTATTCGCTGCCGCGATAGATTTCGGTATGGCCCTTCTGGCGGCCAAAACCTTTGACTTCGCTGACAGTGAGGCCTTCGATGCCCAGTTCGGTCAGGGCTTCTTTGACTTCTTCCAATTTAAAAGGTTTGATGATGGCCTCGAGCTTACGCAGGGACATGAAAATTTCTCCGTAGTGGGTTGAGTATGGGGTTAACTCCCGTATGAGTACGGGTTTTCAATAGTAGCACAGTTTATGCCAGAAACAAGCATTCTAAAGTCTTTCTAACCTTCTCCTCTTCAGAAAAATTTCGCTTCACTTTTCATTCCAGGTTCATGCGCGTTCTGATCCATTTCCTGCCTTAAAACGCGCTGCGTGTTGCTAAAAGAGAGGTAGAAAAATTCGCCCGATGTGCGCTGACGGCAACTTCAGACAAAAGAAAAACCCCGGGAACCTTGCGGTGCCCGGGGTTTTCGAAGAACTTAATCTATTCGATACAATTAGAATGAGTAGACCGCATTCAGCGAAATCTCGTGCTGATCGGTGGATTTAAACGTCGAGGTATCAAGACTTCCGTTATCTCCGCTCAGGCCGGGATTGAAGTGATCATAACGGTATTCAACTCGGGTCAGCAAATTGTCCCAGATGTTGAATGAAGCCGTCAGCGTGTAGGAAACGGCATCCTGGTTTTCTTCAGTGAAGAGCGAATTATTATCGTCCAAATCGTTATAGGCATCGCCAAATTTCGGATAAGCCGCCTTGTCCGAGTGTAGGTACTCTGCGCGACCGGCCAGGCTGAACACCTTGTCGAACTTGTACTGCGCATAGAGCGCTGCGCCCCACCAAGTGTTGGTATCGTTGCCGTAGGCAATTTCCGTTTCACCTTCTTCAGGCGGATTAGCGGAACCACCGTTGTAACCCAGATCGATGTTAAAGCCCAGGAGGAGGGGATCGGCAATGCCGCCCTTGGGATCGGAGTTGTGCGCAAACTGCGGGGTCCAGTTGCCCCAGATATCATAAACCACCACCGGACCATTGTCCTGGCCAACCACACCCGGCTCGCCTTCGGGCGAGTAGATGAAGGATTGCGTGATGTTGGCATTCTTGCCGGGGGCATTGATGTTCAATTGGCCGGTGATCGCCTTGCCAACGTTATGCTTGTTCGCATTAATGTCGGTCTCCGTGAGGTTCGTGTTGACTTGATTGGCGGTCGAGTTATTCCAGCCATCGACGACGCCAAACTTGGCTTCAAACGTGTCGTTGAACTTGTAGTCGGCATAAACGCCGGTGTGGGTCAACGGAATCGCGTTGGTGAAGAGCAAACCACGGCTGAAATTCAGGTTCGCCGGGCTTTCGATCACTTCATAGCCGAGGAAGGTGACGAACTTACCCGCGTAGAAATCCAGGCCATTGCCAACCGGAACACGGAATTTGACGAACGCCTGCTCCAGCGCGATGCCGGAGGTGTTGCCACCTGCGCCATTGATCGCCGTATCGCCAAGGGACTTGGCATCTTCACCGTAAATGACGTCGGTGCGGAAACCAGCCGCCCAGTCGTTCTTATCGGGAAGGGCCTTTTCCAAGGCAATCTTCACCGCGTTGATATTAAAAGTATTATTGCTGGTATCGAACTGACGAAGCTGGGCTTCGCTGTTGGCAGGACCGCCACCGGGATTGCTTCCCGCAGGACCGTACTGTCCACGGCTGGCAAATTGATAGGTGTAGCTCGTATCGACATAGCCGCTGAGGGTGATGCCCTTCTGCGCGGTTTCGACGTAGTTGATGCTCTGGTCCTCAATGGTCTTCTTGAGGTCCTTCTGGTCCTTGGCGTCATCGGCGAGCACAGGCATGACCAGGGCTCCAATGAGGGCAATCGCGCCAACTGCTTTGAGTAGTGATTTCATTCGTTATCTCCTTGGTTTGGTGACTTCGCCGCTGCCCCTCCTTGTGAGACATTCGACTCCGCCGTTCGCGAGGTATAGGCTGGCACTCGCACTCGGGAACGACCTTAAAGAACTCTTTGTGCAGGTCAATTAATTTTTTTTGAACGTTTCTATTTGGCTCATTTTAGACGCAAAAAAACTCCGGGAACCTTGCGGCGCCCGGGGTTTTCGAAGAACTTGATCTATTCGATCCAATTAGAACGAGTAAACCGCTTCCAGCGAGACTTCCTGCTGGACCACCGTGTGGGTGCCAGGAGTTGTTATGGGGTCCTCATCGTCATTCAAGCCAGTGCTGGCAACCGAGGAAGGGCTCAGGTCGTCGATGCGATATTCCGCGCGAGTCAGGAGGTTGTCCCAGATATTGAATGTCGCCGTCAGCGTGTAGCTGAAGTCATTCTGGGCAGCCGTGGCAATCAGATTATCGCTAATCGGGTCAACTTCTCCACCGGGGCCAAACTTCGGGAAGTAGGCGGAATCCGAGTGCAGGTATTCAAAGCGGCCAGCCAGGCTGAACACTTTGCTGAACTTGTACTGCGCGTAGAGAGCACCGCCCCACCACGTATTACTGTCATGGATACCGCCAATATTATTTACGCTGTCAGTAGCAAAGGCGGGATCATACGGATAGCCGGAAGCTCCGCTATAACCAAGGTCGAAGTTAAATCCGAGCAAGAGAGGATCAGAGACGCCGCTCTTCGGGTCGCAGTTGTTGGCGAACTTCGGAGACCAGTTGCCCCAGATGTCATAAACAACCACAGGTCCGTTATCCTGGCCGACGACACCCGGCTCGCCTTCGGGCGAGTAGATGAAGGACTGCGTGACATTGGCGTTCTTGCCGGGAGCAGTGATGTTCAACTGGCCGGTGATCGCCTTGCCAAAACCTTTTTCGTCACCATGACCGCCACTGAAAAGACCCGAACTCGTATTTAAAACCGATCCACTGGTGGAATTGTTCCAACCGTCGACGATACCGAACTTGGCTTCGAACGTGTCGTTGAACTTGTAGTCGGCATAAACGCCGGTGTGGGTCAACGGAATCGCGTTGGTGAAGAGCAAACCGCGGCTGAAGTTCAAATTCGCCGGGCTTTCGATCACTTCATAACCGAGGAAGGTGACGAACTTACCCGCGTAGATGTCCAAGCCGTTGCCAACCGGAACGCGGAACTTGACCAAAGCCTGTTCCAGCGCCAGGCCGGAGGTGTTGGTCGTGCCGTTGATGGCCGTATCATTGAGATACTTCGCATCTTCGCCGTAGATGGTGTCGATCCGGAAACCGGCTGCCCAGTCGTTCTTGTCCGGGAGGGCTTTTTCCAAGGCGATCTTCACCGCATTGATGTTAAAGGTGTTGTTGCTGGTGTCGAACTGACGCAACGCCGCATGGGAGTTGGCAGGGCCGCCGCCAGGATTCTGTGCGAACGGAGTACCAGGAGCATATTCGCCCGAACCGGCGAACTGTTCCGTGTAGCTCGTATCGACGTAACCGCTGAGGGTGATGCCCTTCTGCGCGGTTTCAACGTAGTTAATACCCTGATCTTCGATGACCTTCTTGAGGTCCTTCTGATCGTCTCCGGCGAGCGCAGGCAAAGCCAGGGCTCCCGTAAGGGCGATCGCACCAACTGCTTTCAGTAATGATTTCATTCGCTATCTCCTTGGTTTGTTTTGTGACTTTGCCGTTGTCCCTCCTTGCGAGACTCTAGCTCCGTCGATTCGTGAGGCCAGCTGCCCGTACCGTACATCTAGTAGCGGCTGGCTTCTGCACTCGTTTTGTGACATTAAGGACGAACCCTATCTGGTCAATAATTATTTTCAGTTTTTTTGAACGTTTCCCCAAGCAACTTGTTTTCAGAGGTAAAACAACGGGTTTTGCTTTCCCACGGCAAGCCCGAATTGACACACCCCAACTCTTTTTTGAACGTTACTACGCTTTGCGTGTCCATACCTCTGTTAGGTTCATTCATTCTCCTCCCCTGACCGGGCGGCACTCACACGAGTGTTGCCCGGTCTTTTTTTAGGGTGAAGCCAAGCGAGGAAATGCGTGGCCATGAAACGAATTTGAGGCTAAATCCAAGACGTCCAACGCCTTTTTTATAAACCGCCGTGCCTCTCCTCATCGTCCTTTATCTTTTTTTCATCGGTTGCATGGCCTTGCTGGCCCAGATGATTTTGCCCGTCATCTTTCCGGCCTTGAACGTGGTCGGCTTCGGTTCGGCCCTGATTCCTCTCGTCGTGATCTATGCCAGCCTGGAATTAGGGGATCTGCGCGCGCCCGTTCTGGCCGGATGCCTGGGGCTTTTATTGGACCTGACCTCTTCCCAGCGGTTTGGCACCTCCATCCTGATCCTCAGTTCGCTTTCGACTTTGATCGTGACCCAGGCCCATAACGCCGAGTCCCACCACTGGTATTTCCGCATGACCTATGTTTTGGTGGGCACGTTTGCCTTTCTTCTCCTGGACTATCTTTTTATCCTGATGGAAACATCCCGCTGGTACTGGCCCCTGGATGTCTGGAGCAAGATCACTTTCGCCTCACTTTTTAATCTGGTCCTGAGTCCTTTCTTTTTCGGTCTGGCCGGTCTATTCCCCCGTTTGTGCGGTTGGAAACCAGTCCGGGAAAATCGCGAACGCCGTTATGCTCGATGACGATATCCGCACCCAGGGCTGGCGCCTGGGCACCCTCTCCCTCCTGGTGATCGCCGCGATGGGCGTGCTGTTGAGCCGCCTCTGGAACGTCCAGATCGTGAATTCGGCCTCGGCCCAACAGCGTTCCGAAGAGCAGACGACGGTGAAAATTCGCATCGCCCCGGCCCGCGGAGCGATCTGCGACCGCAACGGCGTCGAACTGGCCGAAAACCGGCCCAGCTTCGAAATCGATTTTTACCTCGACGATCTGCAGCGCGACTATGCCAAGAGCCACCGTGGGCGCAGGCCGATGATCCCCCTGCCCGACGGCAAGGACGGGCGCAAACGGGCGGAAATCGACATTGTCCAAATCGTGAAGGAAAGCATCCAGCCCATCAGCCAGACGCTGGGACTCAGTGCGACCATCAATGAAAAGGAAATCAAGGAACACTTCCGCACGGACCGCGATCTGCCTTACCACTACATGACCGATCTCGATTTCGCCACGGTGGCGAATTTCATGGAGCGCAACGTGGGCATGACCGGTATCCGCATCTCGCAAAGTCCCGTCCGGCAATACACCTACGGCGCATTGGCCTCCCATATCCTGGGTTACGTCGGCAAGCCCTATAAGGAAGAGGAGCATCTTTCCAGCGACGGCACGCCTTACGAGACGGTCGGGCTCCACGGCATCGAAGCCATCATGGATCCCCAGTTGCAGGGAGAACCGGGCAACGCCGTCTGGCGTGTTTCCTCGCAGGGCTACTACATGGGAGACAAGCCCATCGCGCGCAGCGACCCGACCATGGGCAACACCCTCTACCTGACCATCGACTCCCGCGCCCAGTACATCGCGGAAACCGCCATGCGCAGCGCAGGCGTGGGACGCGGCGCCGTCGTCGTCATGGACCCACGCAATGGCGACGTCCTCGCCCTGGTCTCCGTCCCGAGCTACGACCCGAACAAATTCATCCCACGCATCAGCTCCAAGGATTGGGACGCGTTGAACAATGACCCCACCGCGCCCATGTACAACCGCGCCTTGCACCGACTGCCTCCCGGCTCGACCTACAAGATCATGGTCGCGCTGGCCGGGCTCAAGTCCGGCAATGTCTCGGTCAATACCGATTTCGACTGCCCGGGGGCCATCCAGATCGACGACCATCTTTTCCACAACTCCGACAGCGCCGACGCCGGCGTCATGAGCCTCGTCCATGCGATTTGCGTTTCGAGCGACGTTTTCTTTTATCAGTACGGCATTCGCGCGGGCATCGAGGCCATCGATGCCATGGGCAAGCTTGCCGGGTTCGGACACAAGTGGGGACTACTCGGCGACGCGGATGAAGATGCCGGAATTTTACCGGGCCCCGAATGGATGAAGGAAAACGACGCCTGGTTGAGAAAGACCCACAACATCAATCACTGGAGCCGGGCGCAAACGGCCAACACTTCCATCGGCCAGGGCTTCGTCCTGGTCACCCCGCTCCAATTGGCCACCTTCCTCTGCTCCGTGGCCAACGGCGGCACCGTTTACCAGCCACGGCTTTACTCGCGCGTCGCCAATTACAAGGGAGATACGGTGGCCCAAATTCCGGAAGGGCAAGTCTTCAGCACACTCGACGTTAAACCGTCGGACATGAAAGCGGTGCAGGAAGGCATGAAGGAAGTGGTCGATGAAGGCACGGCCACGCTGGCCCAGGTGCAGGGCTACAGCGTCGCAGGCAAGACCGGCACCGCCCAGGCCTGGATCAAGGTCGATGGAGGATCGAAACGCGACCTGAAAACCTGGTTTTATTGCTATGGCCCTTTCGAAGCCCCCCGCTATGTTTGCTGCGTACTCGTCGAAGGCGGCACGTGGGGAGGCACGACCGCCGCACCCATTGCCCAGAATATCATGAAACGACTTTTTGCCCTCGACACTGGAAGCGTGGAGAATGTCTCCTTCCTGCAACCCGCCCAGGGCAACTTCAATGGAGTTGGCCAGACCGACCTCGGCGGCAACGATAATTCCGATAAACCGGTAGACAAGCCCATCGACAACGAAGACGATTCGGACAATTCCTCGACCCCCACGGGTGATATGCCTGCCAATGGCGCCCCTAATCCCAGCGCGAACTCGAAACGTGCCCACTAGAAACTTGCTCCCCGTTACCTCATGCGCACCCTGATTCGTAAACTAGGACAAGTCGGCTGGTCCTTTCCGGTTCTGATCGTCCTGGCCCTCCTCTGCGTCATCAGCATTTTCGCCATCACCAGCGCGACCTACACCAATGACCGGCTCCAGGACGCCCCCAGCTCCCAGTTCAAATATATCATCGTCGGCTGCGTGGTTTATTTGTCGATGGCTCTCTTTAATTACAAGAAGCTGGTGCAAATATCCCCCATCCTTTACGTCCTTGCCATCCTCCTGCTGGTCGGGGTCTTCATTCCCCACCTCGGCAAAAAAGTTTACGGGGCCTATAGCTGGATTCATTTTGGCTCGGTGGGCTTCGAACCGGCGGAGTTCGCCAAACTCTCCTTCATCCTGTGCATGGCCTGGTTCCTCCGCATCCGGGAAAAGGAAATCCACCGTCTCTCCACCGTCCTCATCGCCGTGGGAATCACCCTGGTTCCTTTTCTCCTCGTCCTGAAACAACCGGCTCTCGGTTCGGCCTCCGTTTTCTTCCCGATCTGCTTCTGCATGCTCTTCGCCGCCGGCGCGCGCGTTCACTACATCATTCTGCCAATTATCTTGGTGGCCAGCGCCGCCCTTTTCGCTTATTACTGGATTCACGTCTGGGACAAACCGGTCCCTTTCATGAAACCCTTTCAGGTCAACCGCATCAAAATTTTCTTCGATCCGTCCCTCGATAAACAAGGTTCATCCTGGCAAATCAACCAGTCGATGATCGCCATCGGTTCGGGCGGGATGTATGGCAAGGGGTGGATGCAGGGCACGGAAAACGTGCTGGGCTACCTGCCCAAAAACACAAGTTACAACGATTTGATCTTCTCCGTGGTCGGGGAAGAGAAGGGATTTCTCGGCGGAGCCGTACTCATCATTTGCGAAGGGACCGTTTTGCTATGGTGTTTGTGGGTGGCGGCGCGTGCCCGGGAGAAAGTTGGCGCTCTGGTAGCCGTGGGGGTAATGGCGATGCTATTCACGCATATTTTCGTGAACATCGGCATGACCATCCAAGTGGTGCCGATCACCGGAATTCCGCTGCCGTTCATCAGCTACGGCGGTACCTTCCTGATCGCGTGCCTGGCGGCCATGGGCCTGGTGGAAAGCGTTTGGGTCCACCGCAAAAACTTCGAACGGATATGAAGACGCTCCTCTTCCCTCCGGACAACCCGGGACCCGTCTGGGTTCCAACCTCCCGCTCCCAAGCGTGGGAAGAAAAGACATATGATTTTAGACAAAATACGCGGTTTTCTCGGACTTAAAAAAAAGGGCGAGGAAAAAGAAATCGTCATCTCGTGCGAGCGTTTGGAAAAACGAGTCGCCTTTCTCGAAGGCGGTCGGCTCGAGGAATTCTCCATCGAGCGCGACAGCGACCGGCAGATTTCCGGGAGCATCTACAAGGGCAAGGTCAAAAACCTCGAGCCCGGTCTCAAGGCGATGTTCGTCGATATCGGCCTCGATAAAAATGCCTTCCTCCATTACTGGGACGCGATCCCGGCCGCGCTCGATCCGGGCGTCGAAGCCATCGAGCGCCAGGGCCGCAAACGCCAGCAAAAGCGGATTACCGCCAATGACATTCCCCGCATCTACCCGCCCGGCTCCGACATCATCGTGCAGGTGACCAAAGGCCCGATCGGCACCAAGGGCCCGCGCATCACAACCAATATCAGCCTGGCCGGACGTTACCTCGTCCTCATGCCCTACTCCGACCAATGCGGCATCTCGCGCAAAATCGAGGAACCCAAGGAACGCCAACGCCTGCGCCATATCCTGACCGACCTCGACCTGCCCGACGGCATGGGCGTCATCATCCGCACCGTCGGCGAAGGACAGAAGGCCCGCTTTTTCGTCCGCGACCTCCATGTGCTGCTCGAACAATGGCAGCGCATCGCCGGCGACGTCGATACCGCCCGCGCCCCCAAGCTCTTGCTGGCCGAGCCTGACCTGATCGAGCGCACCGTGCGCGACTTTCTCACCGACGAAGTCGACCGCATTGTCGTGGACGATCTCGACGCGACCAACCGGATGAAGGAACTGGTCGGGATCATCTCCAAACGTTCCCAACGCAAAATCCGGCATTACACCGAAGCCGTCCCCATCTTCGAAAAATTCAATGTCGACAAACAGATAGACGCGGCCCTGCGCCGCCAGGTCTGGCTGCCCTGCGGCGGTTACCTCGTCATCGATGAAACGGAGGCGCTCGTCGCCATCGACGTGAACACCGGTCGTAACAAGGGAAGCCGCGACCAGGACAAAACCATCCTCCAGACCAACCTCGAAGCGGCGGAAGAAATCGCGCGCCAGCTTCGTCTCCGCAACATCGGCGGCTTGATCGTGCTCGACTTCATCGACATGCGCAATCAGCGCGACCAGAAACAGGTGTTCAATCTTTTCAAGGAACACGTCAAGCGCGACAAGGCCAAGACCCACGTCCTGCCCATCTCCCAACTCGGCCTGATGGAAATGACCCGCCAGCGCGTGCAGGAAAGCATCAGCCGCGCCGTCTACATGGAATGCCCGTCATGCAAAGGCAAGGGCATCATCAAGAGCCCCGAAACCATGAGCGTCGAAATCCAGCGCGCCCTAACCCGCGTCATGCGCCTGCATCCCGGCGTGCGCGAAGTGCGCGTCACTCTCAATGCCGACGTGCTCGACCGCCTGAAGAAGGAAGACGAGGAAATCCTGATTGACCTCGAACGCAAATTCCAGGGCCGACTCAGCTTCCGCGTGAACCCCAAGTTCCACTTCGAGGAATTCAAGCTCATCAATGCCCTGACCGAAGAAGAACTGAGTTAGCCCCATCCATCCGCAAAGACATGACCGGTCTCTTCGGCTTCACGTTCATCATTCCAGCGTGGCTCTTGTTGGCGGGCGTGGCTTGCGCGTCTTATTCCGTGGGTGACAAAGAGAAGGGTGATGCCTCGTGGTACAGCGATGGCAAGACCACGGCCAGCGGAGAGACCTTCGACCGCCACAAGCTCACCGCAGCCCACCGTCACCTGCCCTTTGGTACCATCGTACGCGTGACCAGCCGATCCACCGGGCTCAGCGTCGATGTCCGCATCAACGACCGTGGCCCCTGGCGCTGGGGCCGCATCATTGATGTTTCCGAAGCCGCCGCCAATGTCCTAAAGATGAAAAAAAGCGGGGAAATTCCAGTTGAAATCGAAGTCATTCGCCTCGGCATCGATACCCCCACATCCAAACGCAAAGGATGGTGGTGGTAAAACCTCCGGACTTGCGGATATTCCACTCACGATATATAGTTTTATCGTGAAAACTACGTATTCCATCACGAGCGCGCAGGCCAACCTGCCCACCGTCGTACGTGAGTGCACCAAAGGCCTCATCACCATCACCAAGCACGACGAGGCCGTCGCCTATGTCGTCTCCAGAGATCGGATGGAAACCCTCATCGAGACCATGGAAATCCTGAGCAACCCCAAGGCCATGGAAGCCTTAAGGAAAGATCGCCAAGGAAAGACCAAGTACTATCCCTTAGAGTCCCTCGATGAAGATTGAGGTTTCCGAACAGGTGCGGAATTTCCTTCGCACTTGTCCACCTGAGCCCCGTCGCTGGCTTCGCGAAGCCTTGCGCAATCTAGCGGAAGAAAAAAGCGACCTTAAGGCTCTTGATGGCGATTTGGAAGGCTATCATCGTCTTCGCGTTCGCTCGTATCGTATTATCTTTCGATACGAAACCGGCAAAAGCGGACGTAAAATATTTTGTCCTTTCGTCGAGCATAGAAGCATCGTCTACGAGACCTTTCTCGATCTCTTCCATTAAATCACGACGGATACCAATTTCCGATTGATTTTGGCCCAAACGATCCGTCATCCTGAGCTTGTCGAAGGATCAGCCTCCAAGCCATTCGTCGGTCAGCTAAAAGCTTGGCTATTTTTGAAAACATGATGAGCAATCTTCCCAAAACGGCCAACCCGGATGAACTTTTCGACGTGGTCGATGCCGAGGACCAAGTCGTCAATCAGGCGCCTCGCCGCGAAGTCCACGCCCGGAAACTTCTCCATCGCGCGGTACATATCCTGGTGCACGATAAAACAGGCCAACTCTTTCTCCAACGACGCAGCTTGAGCAAGGACACCTTTCCCGGCTGCTGGGATTCCTCGTGCAGCGGCCACGTCGATGCGGGCGAAGATTATCTCACCGCCGCCCGACGTGAATTGGGCGAGGAACTCAGCTGGGACGATCCAAGCCAGCCTTTGCGTCCGCTCTTGAAACTGTCCGCCTCGCCCGAAACCGGCCATGAGTTCATCCAGATTTTTGTGCTCGGCCCGACTTCCGGCCCCTTCGTGCTGCACCCCGAAGAAATCAGCGAAGGCCGTTGGATCACTCCCCGCGACCTCGATCACCTGATTGGCCAAAGCCCGGAGGAAGTCGCCGGGGCACTCCGCTTTCTCTGGACGCATCACCGCGCGGAAATTCTTAAGGCCATTCCCAATCTGGAGGGTCAGACCTCAGGCCTGACCCAAATCAGGGACAAGCCGGCAGGCTCGCCTGTCGGTGACCCTCCAGAGTAAATCTCGCCAGCGCACCTCGCCTCTTCCATACTCCCGCCCATGGAACCAACCTTCCAGGTCCTGCCTCCGCAAAGACCTTCATCACCGCCCCCATCCCGCCCGAATCCGCAAAGCCTCATGGGCTGGATTATCGGCGGCATCATCGCGGTGGCAAAATTCGGATTCCTCTTGCTCAAGTCGCTGAAGACCAGCCTCTCGATGCTCTTGATGATCTGGATCTACTCCTGGTTCTTCGGCTGGCCGTTTGCCGTCGGCTTCGTGATTCTTCTTTTTGTCCATGAAATGGGGCATGTCATCGCGGCCAAATGGCTCGGCCTGCCCGTCTCCGCGCCACTTTTTATTCCATTTTTCGGGGCGGCCATCTTCATGAAACAAAATCCCCGCGACGCCTGGACAGAAGCCCTCATGGCTTATGGCGGACCGCTCGCCGGCTGCATCGGCTCGTGGATTTGCTGGTATGCCGCCATCCAGCTTGCAGCGCCCTGGCTCATGGCCGTTGCTTCCGTCAGCTTCGTGCTCAATCTCTTCAACATGATTCCGGTGCCGCCGCTCGATGGAGGCCGCATTTGCGCCGCCGTCTCGCCCTGGTTCTGGATCATCGGGCTTATCATGCTGGGCACCGCAGTCGTTTATTTCCACGCCTGGAATTCGATCTTCATTATTATCATCGTCCTCATCGCTGCTTTTCCGCGCATCCAACAGACTCTCTTCGGACAATCGACTCCCGAGATGCAGGCCTATTACAACACCCATATTTCCAACCGCCTGAGCATGGCCCTGATGTACCTTGGCCTGGCCTCGGCGCTGCTCCTCGGCTACTGGGATGCCAGCCAGCATCTCGCTTATCTTTGGGACAATTCCTGACCCCAAAACGGCCCTTCAGACCGGCCTCCAAAAAAATTTCAACAAGACGCTTGCCACTCAACGGCGTTTTGATAGTCTTGCTCTCTTGCGCTTTATCGCGTGAAGGCATTTTTGTCTTCGCATCTGGAGCGTCAAGTCACCCATTTCAGAGCTAAAAATATGAGAGTTCGCGCTTCCGTCAAACGCCGTACCTCGGACTGCCAAGTCGTCCGACGGAAGGGTCGTGTTTATATCATCAACAAGAAAAACCCCCGCCTCAAACAGCGCCAGGGCTAATCGCTTTTTTTCCTTAACCCCACCTACTTCTTATGCCACGCCTTCTCGGTATCGATATTCCCGGTGATAAACGGATTGAAGCCGCCCTGCCTTACATCTACGGCATCGGCCCCACCCGCGCCAAGCTCATCCTCGAACAGGCGGAAATCAGCCCCGACGTTCGCGCCAAGACCCTGACCGATCAACAACTTAACCGCATCATCCAGATCATCCAGGAGAACAAATACATCATCGAAGGCGACCTTCGCCGCGAACTCCAACAGAATCTCAAGCGTCTTCAGGCCATCAACTGCTACCGCGGCATCCGTCATCGTCGCGGCCTGCCCGTTCGCGGTCAGCGCACAGGCACCAACGCCCGTACCCGCAAGGGACCCCGCAAGACTGTCGGCGTGCAGCGCAACAAAGACGCCAAGGCCGGCAAAGTTTAATCCCCACCTCTTACTCCCATGGCAGACGAAAACCCGAAAACTCCCGCCGCTGAAGCGGCCCCCAAACCCGTTGCGGAAAAAAAGCCCGCCTCTGAAAAGAAACCGGCTGGCGAGAAAAAAGCCTCCGGCGACAAAAAGGGCTCTACGCCCGCGGCTCCCGCTGAGCCCATCTCCACCAGCCTTTCGCTCGACCCGAACGACATGGAGAAACCCAAGATCGTCAAGGCCAAGGGCAGCAAAAATGTTTACATCGGCATCGCCCATATCTCGGCGACCTTCAACAACACCATCGTTTCGATCACCGACATGAACGGCAACGTCATCGGCTGGTCTTCCGCCGGCAAATGCGGTTTTCGCGGCTCGAAAAAATCGACCGCCTACGTCGCCCAAGTCGTCGCGCAAGACGCCTCCCGCCAGGCCATGGGCCACGGGCTCAAGGAAGTTTCCGTCCGCGTTAAGGGCCCCGGTACGGGTCGCGAATCGGCCATTCGCGCGCTTCAGGCCATCGGCCTTGAAGTCACCTCCATCAGCGACGTCACGCCCACCCCCCACAACGGTTGCCGCCCCCGCAAGCAGCGCCGCGTCTGACAACTTGGAACTGAGAACGTAGAACTTAGAAGTATGATTTTCTTGTCCGCTATGTTTCATCACGTTCACACTCCCCTGTTTTCTTAACTTCTTACCTCTACGCTCTAACCTCTAAGTTCCTATGGCTCGTTATACCGGACCCCGCACCAAGAAAAGCCGCCGCTACGGCGTTCCCCTTTTCGGCCCCCACAAGGCTCTCGAACGCCGCAATTATCCGCCAGGCATGCACGGCGATAAAGGTCGTCGTAAACAGTCGGAATACGCCATCGCTCTCGGCGAAAAGCAGAAGCTCCGCCTCATGTACGGCTTGCTGGAACGCCAGTTCCGCCGCTATTTCGAGACCGCCCTGCGCAAGCGCGGCGTCACCGGCGAGACTCTTCTCCAGCTCCTCGAAACCCGCCTCGACAACATCGTTTTCCGTCTCGGACTGGCTAATTCTCGCCGTTCGGCGCGACAGATGGTCAACCACGGCCATATCAACGTCAACGGACGCCGGGTCAGCATCGCCAGCTACAACACCAAGATTGGCGACGTGATCGAAGTGCGCAACAACGCCGTCTCTCGCCAACTCGGCACGCGCGGTCTTGCCGCCACGCAGATCACCGCCGTTCCCGACTGGCTCCTGCTCGACAAGGACAATTTCAAAGGCGAAGTGAAGCGCATCCCCACTCGTGAGGAAATCGCGCCGATCGTCAACGAACAGTTGATCATCGAACTTTACTCCCGATAAACAAATTTTTGCGGTCCCGCTTTGACGGGATCGCCTGACCTTTTCCCGAACGATGGTGCGGGACGGGGCAGCAATCGAATAAACACCGTCATCTGGCCGTTGGTCCGGTGCAGCGATGGCATATCGCGGCATTCGGGTAACCCGGCCAAGGAGAAATACATGCCCATCCGTCTCGGTCGTTTCGAAATGCCCAATCGTCTGGCAAAAGACGAAACCGTATCCAAAGGCAATTACGCCAAGTTCGTCGCCGAACCTTTTGAAGCCGGCTACGGCCACACCCTCGGCAATTCCCTACGCCGCGTGCTGCTTTCCTCTCTGGAAGGTGCCGCCATCTCAAGCATCAAGCTCGAAGGCGCCGTGCATGAATTCGGCACCCTGCCCCACGTGGTCGAAGATGTCACCGACATCGTGCTCAATCTCAAGAAAGTCCTCTTCAAGCTCCCGAACCGCGATCCCCGCGTTCTCTTCCTCAATGTCACGAAGGAAGGCCCCATCACCGCGGGCGACATCAAGCTCGACGCCGGTGTCGAAGTGCTCAATCCCGACCAGGTCATCGCCACCCTCGACAAGAAGCACCGCTTTGATGCGGAACTCGAAATCAAGGTCGGCCGCGGCTATTGCAGCGCCGAATATAATAAACATCCCGAGCAGTCGATTGGCGTCATCGCCATCGATTCCCTCTTCTCACCCGTCCGCAAGGTGAAGTACGCGGTCGAAAACACCCGCGTCGGCCAGCGCACCGATTACGACAAACTCGTCCTGGAAATGTGGACCGATGGTCGGCTCACCCCGGACGAAGCACTGCTTCAGGCCTCCGCCATCCTGCGCCATCACCTCGATCTCTTCGTCGACTTCGACAAGGAAACCATCGAGTTCGAAGAAAGCCAGCCACAGGTCAGCCAGGAAAACAGCAAGCTCAAGAAACTGCTCAACATGAGCGTCAATGAGATCGAACTTTCCGTGCGCGCCGCCAACTGTCTCAACAACGCCAACATCACCACGGTCGGACAACTGGCCATGAAGAGCGAAGCCGAGATGCTCAAGTACCGCAACTTCGGTAAGAAATCGCTCAACGAAATCAAGGACAAGCTCCAGAACCTCGGCCTCAGCCTGGGCATGAAGCTCGAACCCGGCCTCGTGGAATTACCTGCCTCCGAAGCCAAAGCCGACTAAACCGCCATGCGCCACCAGAAAAAAAACCGTAAACTCGGACGCACTTCATCGCATCGCGATGCCATGCTGGCCAATCTCGTTGCCAGCCTGATCGAGCACAAGCGCGTCAAAACCACCCTGGCCAAGGCCAAGGCCGCCCGTCCGTTGGCGGAAAAACTCGTCACCCTCGGCAAACGCGGCACGTTGCATGATCGCCGTCTCGCCGTCGCCAAGATCGGCCAGAAGGACATCGTCTCGAAGCTGTTCAAGGAAGTCGCCCCCGGCTTCAAGGATCGCAAGGGCGGATACACCCGCATCATCAAACTCGGGCCGCGTCAGTCCGACTCCGCACCCATCGCGTTTCTCGAATGGGTCGATTACGTCGTGAAGACCGAGGAAGCACCCGCGTCGGCTCCTGCCGAAAAAACGGAGAAAGCACCGAAGTCGGGAAAGTCCAAGGCCGCCAAATCCGATAAGGCTGAAAGCGTGGAAGTCGAAGTCGTCGACACGCCCAGCAAGAAGGCCCCGAAGACACCCAAAGCCTAGGTCCTTCCACAAAATCTCAAACGGCGATCCTCGCAAGGGATCGCCGTTTTTTGTTTGTCATCCTGAGCTTGTCGAAGGATGACAGGACGTTAATTAATCGACTGGCAGTTCCTCCGCCGCATGATGCGCTGCCATCACGCGTCCCGATATAAAGTAAGAGCCGACCACGAGAACCAGGGCAATCCCCTGGGCCACGATCGTTTCAACCGTGGGGAAAAGCGAGAACCAGACGCCAGTCCAATCGGGCATATACGCCTCCAGTGAATGGATGGTCGTCGTCGAAAGCCAGTTGGCCTGCTGCATCTCATAGGCCTCTTCGCCCACCATGACCAGGAGCACAAAACCGAGCATGACGCCGGTAAAAATCAGCATCTTGCGATAAGGCATGCGTTGATGGGCCCAGAAGGTGATGACCGCCACGACGAGGGTAAGGGCCAGGCCGAAAAGTGAACCGTAGAGGACCGTCAGGCCGCCCAGTTTGAGGAAATAGCTCTGGAGGAAAAGCACCACTTCAAAGCCTTCCCGGTAAACAGAGGTGAGGCCAAGCAAAACAAGACCCCAAAAGACGACTCCCGGCGAAGCGCCATGCTCAGCCGATTCAAGCAACTCTTTCTTGCGACGATTGTGGACCACGATCCAGCCGCCCCAGTACACCTTGTGGAAAAACCAGTTCATCACGACCAGGAGAACCGCCACGGCAACCAAACCCGTCGCAGCCTGCAGAACGAGATAGGAAACTTTTTGGCTGATATCATCCACAATGCCCCGGACGGCAAACCAGGTAATCAGGGTGGCAATGAAGCCAGTGCTGGCGCCAATAAAAATCGGACCGCTATGCCCACCTTCTTTACGCTTCAAGCCCGCAGTGATGGCGGCGAGCACCAGGATGCTTTCCAGTCCCTCACGAAAAACCAGCACGCTGATGTCCAGAATAGCCGAGAGATGACTCGTGTTGGGTGCGGTCGGATCGGGACTGCCGTGAGCGGTGATTCCCTGCCAGATGAGAATCCCGAGGACGGGAACGGCGGCCAAAGCCAAAAGGGCATAGCTCACGCGTCGCCAGTGAGGCGTGGAAAGGGATAGGGGTTCGTCGTGCACGCTGGATGTTTGCATACCCTCACCATGCAAGAAAAGTCCAAGACGCGCTAACGTCCGGTTGCTATTTACTGGCGATGGCTTGCGGCGGGTTGATGCGTCCTAAATATGCTTCGAATCGGCTTCGTCCTTTACGGCGTAACCCGATTCCTGCCGTTGAAAATTCACCTCGTTCTTTTTCACGTAGGCGTTAAAGACGTCATCGGCGGACATGCCCAGGACCTGCGCCATGGAAATGAGGAAATGGAAAAGATCGACCACTTCGACCTTGGCGTTTTGCGCGTCAAATTTCTGGTACTTGGCCCACCATTTCCACGGCACGCTGTCGATCAGCTCCGCCATCTCCTGGCTCATGGCCCGCGTGTAGTTAAGGAGCCACTTGGTCTGCTCCTCCTCGCTCATGCCGGTCGTGCGCACCCCGATGCGCTCATTTAGCGATTGCTGCATGCGAAACAACTCTTCGAACTTATCCTTGGGCGATTGGCTCATGCCGGGAATTATTCCTTTTCTCACCTTTTTTAACAGGAAAACATGAAGGACATGAAATACATGAGGGAAGGCATAAAAACCAATCGATGGTAGCGATCATTTTCCTGCTCTCCTCCTGTTTTCATTATTTCATGATTTCCTGTTAAAATTTTTCGCGCTGATTCGACAAGCGCCAAAGCCGTGGCATGCTGTTTTTCCCATGGAACAAGTTGTCATCATCGGCACCGGCTGCGCCGGACTCACCGCGGCGATCTACACGGCGAGAGCCAATCTCTCGCCGCTGGTGCTTACCGGCACACAGCCCGGCGGTCTGCTCACCACCACCAGCATCGTCGAAAACTTCCCCGGTTTTCCCGAAGGCATCGACGGCTTCGAACTGATGCAAAATCTGCAAAAGCAGGCCGAGCGTTTTGGCGCCCGCATCAAATTTGGAAATCTCGAAAACGTCGATTTTTCCGGCCAGCCGCTCAAGCTCATCGTCGACGGCGATCCACTGGAAACGCGCACCGTGATTGTCGCGACGGGATCGAGTCCCCGCAGCCTGGGCCTCGACTCGGAACGGGCACTGGAAAAATTTGGCGTCACCTACTGCGCCACCTGCGACGGTGCTCTCCCCCAATTTCGCAACCAACCGCTCGTCGTGGTCGGCGGCGGTGATTCCGCCGTGGAAGAAGCCACTTACCTGACCCGCTTTGCCTCACAGGTTTATCTCATCCATCGCCGGGACCACCTCCGGGCCAGCGCCATCATGCAGGAACGCGCCCTCAAGCACCCCAAGATCAAAATGATCTGGAACAGCGTTGTGACCGAGGTGCTCGATGTCGCCCAAAAGAAAGTCTCGGGCGTTAAGCTGAAGAATATCGTTACGGGCGAAACCAGTTCGCTCGATTGCGCCGGCGTCTTTGTGGCCATCGGTCACGTCCCGAACACCGCCGTTTTTGGCGGCGCCCTGGAAACGGATTCCAGCGGTTATCTCAAGCTCCAGGGCGGCACGCGCACCAATGTGCCGGGCGTTTTCGCCGCAGGCGATGTCGCCGATTCCGTCTATCGCCAGGCGGTCACGGCAGCAGGTACCGGTTGCGCGGCAGCCATCGAAGCCGAGCGGTTTTTGGCGCATTGAGCTGCTAACGACAGGACTCTTCTCTTTACTCCACAAACAACTGCTTGTCTCGCTCCAGGGGCACGCGGCAGTGGGACCACTGCCCGAAAAGAGGCGCACGCATCTTGGAAAAAATGCGATAACCCAGATCCGAAATGGGCATCGGAAAAATCCGCAGCATCAGATCGAAAAAACGAAATTCCGGCAGACCGTCGATAACTTCACGAATCGCCGCACTCCGCACCAGATAATCTTCGCCTCCGTCTTCGCGTCGCTTGACCAGCACCACCGACTCGACATTCGCCACTTCGGGATGGGTCTGGACGACGCGTTGAAAGGTCTGCCCCTGTTTCGTGCCGTAGCGCATCCGGTGCGTGCGGTCAGCCTGCTTCACCCGGTTCACCCAACGATTGCAGAAAGCGCATTCGCCATCGAAAAAAAGCAACAGCGGATGCCTCTCGGAGGTCAGTTGCTCCTGCACAGATGTGGTGGCTTCGCTCATACCAAACACCATCTTCGCACACTGCAACCGAATCGCAATCGCATAGCCACCGTCAATGCCCAGGAGTAAACGTCCCCGTCAGCAATTGATCGAGAAAGCCCGGCGACACCTGGTTCTTCACGTAGGCCCAAATGACCAGGGCGATGGCGAAGGAGATCAGTTTAGCTTGCCAGTTGTTCAACAAGGGATTTTTCATCGTCTTTATTTTGCAGCAGGATCGCGATCAACTGGGAGCGGAGTTCATCGGTGGTAAGTGGGCGGCGCAGCTCGCCGTTGTAGGCCAGGGAAATGATTCCCGTTTCCTCGGACAAGACCACGACAACCGCGTCGGTCTCGTCGCTCAGGCCCAGGGCCGCCCGATGTCGCAAACCCAAAGTGCGTTGCAGCCCTTCGGCCTGGGTCAGGGGAAAAATGGCCGCCGCCACCGCAATGCGATCATGAACGATGATCGCGCCTCCGTCATGCAGGGGTGTCTTCGGGTAAAAGATCGTCGCGAGCAGATCGTCGCTAACTTGCGCATCGAGCAGCGTGCCGGTTTCCCGGGCCGGTTCGTAGGTGATTTCCCGCTCGAAAGCGATAAGCGCCCCGTGACCGGCCTCTTGCAAATGTTCGAGCGAACTGATGACCGATTCGATCACCTCGGTTTGCTGGCGGTGCGAACCCAACATTGGACGACTGCCGACCTCGGCGAACATCCGGCGCAGCTCCGGTTGAAAAATAATCACCAGGGCGATGAGCAGAAAAGTGGAGGAATTGCCCAAAAGCGTTTCGAGAACCCGCAGATGCAGGGCGACGGAAAGGAGAGACAGCGTGGCCAGGATAAAACCGAAGCCCGCCAGCACGCGCGCACCCCGTGTACCTCGAAATAATTTCCAGGTGAAGTAGATTCCCGCCGCGAGAATCAGGATCTCGATCAGCGACCGGGCAAACTCCAACGCAAAAGAAAGATGTAGATGCAAAAAATTCATGCCGCATTGGCTCCACGTCCGAAAGCTCCGGCCAGTCGCGTCGTGCGAAGAGCGGCTGGCACGTCGTGTACCCGCCAGATCGCCGCGCCGCGGGCCGTCGCCCAGACATGGGCCAATTCGTTTGTTATCTCCAAAGGCTCCGAACCGCCAATTAATTTTAAGAAAGATTTTCGCGACAGCCCCACCAGCACCGGACGACGCAGGTCGCGGAACAGGGTCAAATCGCGCAATAGCGTCAGATTATGGCAAAGCGTTTTACCAAATCCGAAGCCGGGATCGCAGACGACCGACTCAAGGGCGAGGCCGTTTTCCTCCGCGCGGGCGAGAAACTTGCCGAGAAAATCGACGATCTCCGCCGAGACATCCGCATAGTTCGGCTCCTGTTGCATCGTGGACGGTTGATCCAACGCGTGCATCAGGACATAGCCCGCACGATATTGGGCCACGGTGGGCCAGAGCTTGGCGTCCCATCGTCCTGCGCTGACATCGTTGATGATTTCCGCCCCCTCTTCCAGGGCGGCGGCGGCAACCGAAGATTTCCACGTATCGATGGAAAGCGGGATTTTCAGGCGATGGCGCAAACGTTTAACAATGGGCAAGACACGGGACAATTCCACCTCGGGACTGATCAGCGTCGCGCCGGGCCGGGTCGATTCACCTCCCAGATCGAGGATATCCGCCCCTTCCGCTTCCAGCTCCAGCGCGCGATCGAGCGCAGCCTCCGGGTCGAGATACTGCCCTCCGTCCGAAAAGGAATCGGGCGTTACATTGAGCACGCCCATGATGAGCGGCCGTTCCTGCCAGTGCAGGGTCCGGGTTTTAAGTTGCCATGCATGCGCTTGCATCACCCTTAAAGTGCCATCACTCTGCCCTTTTGGCTAGAGGTGGCGGGTGAAGAAACTCAGCGCACACTTGAACCCATGCGAATCTGCGCCAGACTGGAGACTACCCACCACCATGCTGCACAGCCCGCAATTCCTTAAACTGGTCAATGACGCCAAGAGCCGCGTTAAAGAAGTCACCGTTCACGAAGCCTACATCGAGGCAAAAAAGCCCGGTATCTATCTCATCGATGTCCGGGAAGAAAGCGAGTGGCACGCCGGGCATGCCCCCGGTGCCGTTCATCTGGGCAAGGGCGTCATTGAGCGGGACATCGAACAACGGATCCCCGACGTCAAAGCGCGCATCCTGCTTTATTGCGGCGGCGGATTTCGCTCCGCCCTCGCGGCCGACAATCTCCAGAAAATGGGCTACACCAACGTCATCTCCGTCGATGGCGGCTTTCGCGGCTGGCGGGAGCAGGGGCTTCCCATTTCCACCGCACCGGAAGTCCCCCCGCGCAGTCCGCATGAAAAACTCGGCGGGCTTTACCATCTGCCCCGCATGGTCGACAAGGCCCGGCTTTTCCCCGCCGGTAAATTGCCCGGCTACAACTACCTGACTTTCGGTTACGACAAGACCCTGCTCGATTTTCTCTGCCTGGAAGGGGCCGTCTTCGAACAGATCGTGGCGAAAAATCCCACCGACGAAGGCGTGCTTAACGCGCTCAAGGAACGCCTCGGCCCCGCCTGGCCCAGCGACCACGCCATCACCGATTTCAATAACAAGATCGTCAATCGCCGACCCGATTCACCGGAAAAAATCGCCGCCTTTGAGCAGCGCCGATCGGTTTGCGCTCCCACAAAAAAGAAGGTCGAAACCTACTTCGACCTGATCGATCTTGAGGAAGACAGGCTTACCTGAAAATCTGGAGGGTCAGCCTCCGGCCTGACCCCAATCTCATTTCCTCGTTCCCCGAAGCTGGCTACAGGAAACAGCGCCTCGCCTAATTTTAAAATAATCCCTAGGCCAAGAGGTGAATGTTTTCGCCTCGCGCCCCGCTTTTCTCGGTTGGCCTCGCCTTCGGGCTGGGCTGCCTGGTGGGTCTCGATGGTTGGGTCGGGCTGCGACTGGCCCTTATCGCCTTGGGCTTAACCGGTACGCTGTGGCTGATTTTAATCCGTTACGAAAAAGTATCGCTGGCGGCATTCTACGGTTTTGTCCTTTGCGCAGGGCTCTCTCACACGCTTCTGTTCAGCACGATCGTCGAGCCTGACGATCTTCGCCGCCTGCCCGAAACCAAGACTCTCGAAACCACGCAATGGCGCGGCTTCATCGTGGAAGAACCCGTCACGCAACTCTCGACGCACCTGCGCCGGAGCACATTCGACCGCACCTCGTTTGTCGTGCACGTGGAAGCCTGGCGCCCGGTCGCCGGACGGCTTTTTGGTGCCGAGATCGATGCACCCTGGCAACCGGCAAATGGAGATGTCCGCTGCAACCTGCTCGGGCCCGCGCAGGAACTCCGCTGCGGCGACCGCCTCGAATGGGCCTCGGCCCTGGAATCGGTGACACCTCCGCTTTGTCCAGGCGAACTCGATTACCGCGCTTACGAAGCGCAGCAGGGAATTTATTATCATGCGACCATTCGCGCGTTGAACTGGCAGCGGACTGAAACCGGCGGCGGCAATCCATGGCAGAATCTTTCCTTTCGCGCCCGCGACTGGGCCTACGACCGACTGCAGATCGGTCTGGAGGACGACCCGCGCATGGCCGATTTTCTCAGCGGAATGCTCATCGGCTACCGGCGCGAAATTCCCGCCGATATCGAACAGGACTTCCGTCGCACCGGCACGCTGCACGTCTTCGCGGTCAGCGGCCAAAACATTGCCGAGATGGTGGTGGTCGCCCTGCTTCTTCTGCAATTGTTCGGCCTGGTCCGCTGGCGCTGGGCCTGGACGATTGCTCCCATCGTGCTGCTCTACTGCCTGCTCACCGGCTCACCGGCCAGTGCGATCCGCGCCACCGTCATGGCTCTGGCCATCCTGCTGGCCTGGCGCTTGGGACGTCCCCTCAACGCGCTGGGCTGCTGGTCGCTCGCCTTTCTGGCCATGCTCATTTGGAATCCGGCCATTTTGCTCGATCCCGGCGCGCAACTTTCTTTCGGAGTCGTGCTGGGCTTGATTCTCCTGTCCCCACCGTTGATGCGGTTGTTGGCTCGCCCCTTCAAGCACGATTCCTTTTTGCCCTACGACTTGCTCACGATCGCCCAAAAACGGGAAAAGAAAATCTGGCGTTGGCTGAGCGTTCTGCTGGCAACCTCACTCGCCGCCACGCTGGTCAGCGAACCGATCACCGCGATTGATTTCCATCAGGTCACGCCCATTTCCATTCTGGCCAATCTTATCGTCGTGCCCGTCGCTGGACTCATCACCATGGTCGGCACCCTCAGCGTGACCGCCTCCCTGGTCAGCACGACGCTGGCCGCACTGCTCAATAATGCCAACTGGCTGTTGGCCCGGCTGCTGGTTCTGTTCGTCGGCTTTCTCGCCCACCAACCGGGCGCCTCGATCAACGTGCCTGATCTTCGCGCGCTTTCTTCATCGACGCCTTCCTTCATCGTCGCCCCGGTACAGGACAGTGCCTGCCTGCTGGTACGCACCCGCGACCACGCCTGGTTGTTCAACACCGGACGCGATACTTTGGCCCGCTCAACCACCAGCCATCTCCTGCAATTCTACGGCATCAACCGGCTCGACGGTTTGGTTCTCGCCCAGATAAGCGGTCCCGATAACAGCGGCGTGGAAATCATCGTCCGCGATTTTCATCCTCGCCATCTCATCGTTCCCTTGCTGCGCACCCATTCGCCCCTGGAAAAAACATTGCCCGGAACGGCGTCACTTGCGGGTGCAAGCTTTGAGGAATGGCGGCGCGGTCAAAATCTCCAACTCGCGCCCGGAATAAGCGTGGAAGTCCTGCATCCCGATGCGAACAGCACGGAAACCCATGCCGAAGACCGCGCCCTGGTCCTGCTTTTTCATGCGGGTGACCAGACGCTACTCTGGGCCGGAAAGATCGGCCCGCAAACACAAACCGACCTGCTCACGGCCTATCCCGGATTGCATGCCGATGTCCTCGTCATGGGAATTGATTCCCCGCCGAATCCGATTTGGCTCCAGTCGCTCCACGTTCAGCATTGGCTGCAAATTCCCCCGCACCTCAAGCGGTTGAATGCGCTGGCCGAAACTTCCGAGTTAAAAGAATCGGGCCTGATCTGGTCGCTTGGCCAAACGGGCGCGGTGGACATCCATTTCGTGCCGGGCCAAATTCTTCTCCAACCGTGGGTGGCGTTGCCGGTAATGCCGTGAATTTAATCTAAGCGATCCGTCATCCTGAGCCTCTCTCGGCGGTGAAACCGCCGCTGGCAAAATGTCATTCTGAGCGAGCGAAGCGGAGTCGAAGAATTGTCGAAGGATGACCGCAGATTTTAAACCAAACCTTCGATACGAAGACACGCAACCTCGACCGCAAGGTGCACTTCAATATTCTGCGCCAGCGCGGCCTGAAGTTGCTCGAGCGCTTTGACCGCGCGAATGCGTTCCGGTTCCGATGTGCTCGCCGCTTCCGCAGAACGACGCCAGTACCAGCGCTGGAGTTGCGCAATCGATTCCTGGCGGCCCAATTGAAATTCGGCTTCGAGCAGCGCCTTGTATAAATCTTCCTCCATGTCGGGCGCTTCTTTCATATGCGCTTCCGCTCCCGCGCGAATGTGCGACCAATGATCGTGCAGCGTCTGGGCGCGGCCATAGGCGCGCAAGGCCGGATTGGGTTGGGCGGCGTGCCAGCGACTGATCCATTCCGGCTCCTTCGCAGACGACGTATCGATATCCTCAAAGCCAAGATCGAGCCGCAGACAGCGCGAAATAATTGTGGGCAGAAGCATGGCGGGCCGACCCGATGTCAGGAGGATCAGCGTATGCGCGGGCGGTTCCTCCAGTGTTTTGAGAAACGCGTTCGCGGCCCCCGCTCCGCCGAGGCACATCCGCTCCGCATCGAAAATGACGGCAACCTTGAGCGGCGCGGTGAAGGGCCGCAGATAAAGTTCCCGCTCCAGTTCCCGGATTTGCTCTACGGTGATGTGGCGCGATTTGGATTCGGGCCGGACAGCATGGAAATCGGGGTGGTCCTGCGGCGCGGCATCGAGCACCTGCCCCGCCAATCCCAGCGCGAGATTTTCCAACGACTCGGCCCGGTCACCGGTGAGCAGATAGGAATGCCCCAGCCTGCCCTGCTCAATGCTGGCGGTGAAACGTTGGCGAAGTTCTTCAGAGCGGAAGGGCATGGGAGAAAGGTAAAAGAAAAAAGGAAGAGGGTGGAAGGGAAAAAGCCAGTCATCCTGAGCTTGTCGAAGGATCAGCTTCCAGAAAATATACACCTTATTCAAGGAGTGGGTACTTATCGGAGGCTGATCCTTCGACAAGCTCAGGATGACGGGTCGGTTATTTGAAAATGTTTTTCAAATTAAGACATGGTCAAACGCTCTGAACACTTGTCCTCCCGGCCCTCTTGCTCTTATCTTTTCCGGCTATGGCACTCTCTCCATTGGACCACGCGTATTATAAGGAAAAATTAGGCTGGAAGACATTCCTCTATCTTTTTCTGGCCACGGTCATCATGGGTTCGGTGATCTGGCCGTTGATGCTCTTCTGGTCCGATTGGGCGACCGGCCACGCGGGCGAATGGACCCTATCGATCGCGTGGAACATGGCCCTGGCCAATATTCCTTTGGCAATGGTC
>Ga0307511_10000008_pt1 | contig 159928 bp, 144 predicted proteins | sample 13_EM_MG_FD_200266 | JGI IMG/M metagenome (GOLD analysis project Ga0307511, IMG submission 200266) | Populus trichocarpa ectomycorrhiza microbial communities from riparian zone in the Pacific Northwest, United States - 13_EM | ecosystem: Host-associated > Plants > Roots > Unclassified...
CAGTTCCTGCGGCGTAATCCCCTCGGATTCCGCCTTGAGCATGATCGGCGCACCGTGTGCATCGTCCGCGCACACGAAGTGCACCACGTTGCCCAGCATCCGCTGAAATCGCACCCAGATGTCGGCCTGGATGTACTCCATGATGTGCCCGATGTGAAACGGGCCATTTGCATAGGGGAGAGCGGTGGTGACAAAGAATTTGCGGGTCATCCCGCAAATATATAGGGTCATCCCGCGATTCTATAGGGTCATCCCACAATTCTATGGCGGTACCGGCGTCTCACCGGCACCGGCGGGGCTAGCCGGAATCCTTCACCGGCTCGAATCTGGCCTTATTGATAGCTTTCTTGTAGGCCTCCTTGCCCGTCACCTGGCGCGCATCCAGCAGCTGTTGGATCGCGCTATCCATGGTACGCATTCCGAAGGCGCCGCCGGCCTGCATGACGTTTTCGAGCTGGTCGAGCTTGCCCTGGCGGATCAGGTTCTGTGACGCCGTCGTATTCACGAGGATTTCCAGGGCTGCGACGCGGCCCTGCTTGTCGGTTCGCTGCAGGAGCTGTTGCGACACCACTCCACGCAGCGAAGTGGACAGCATCGTTCGGACGTGCGACTGCTTGTCGGACGGAAACACGTTAATCATGCGGTCGACGGTCGGTGCAGCGCCGTTCGTATGCAGGGTTCCCATGACGAGGATGCCCATCTCGGCTGCGGTGACCGCAATGCTCATCGTTTCCAGGTCGCGCAACTCACCGACGAGGATGACGTCCGGATCTTCGCGCAACGCGGAATGCAGCGCTGCTGCAAAGCTCGGGCTATGCACACCGATTTCGCGCTGGCTGATGAGGCAGCTCTTGCGCTGGTGCACGAATTCGATCGGGTCTTCGATCGTAAGAATGTGGCCCTTAACACGCGAGTTGATGTCATCGATCATTGCCGCGAGCGTGGTGGACTTTCCCGATCCTGTTTTGCCCGTTACCAGGATGAGCCCATTGTTCGCACGGCACATGTTCCGCACGGCGTCCGGCATGTTCAACTCATCCAGCGACAGCGCCTTGGACGGTATCGCCCGGAAGACGGCGCCCATGCCGTTCAGCTGGCGCATCACGTTTACGCGGAAGCGGCCTTTGTCAGCGAACGTGTACGCAAAGTCAGCGCCGTCCTTGGCCTCGAAACGATCGAGGGCGGGCTTGGGCATGATTTCGTACAACGCCTGCTTGACGTACTCCGGCGCAAGCTTGTCCGGCCTGAGTGCGGTCAGATCGCCGTACAGCCGCACGCGGGCCGGATCACCGGCAATGAAGTGCAGATCCGAACCGCGCCGCTCCAGGATCTCGGTGAGATATGCGTCAATCTCCGCCATGGTTGCAACTCACGCGGATGCCGGGGTAGTTGGTTTCGGGGCGGCGCTCGGACCCCCGAAATCCACTTTCGGCAGCACACTCGTATCCGTTACGTATTTCTGGAAGGCCTTCTTTTCGAGCGCATAGACGTATGCGTCATCCGGGTCGATCTCGCGCGCAGTGATCGCCGTCAGCAGCGATTGATCCAGCAGCGACATGCCAAGGTCGCGACCCATCTGCATCTGTGTTGGAATCTGGTGCGACTGCTCCGTCTGTATGAGCTTCGCGATGGCCTTGGTCATCATCAACACTTCGCAGATTGCCTTGCGGCCGCGCGCGTCTCCCGTCTTCACCAGCACCTGGGTCACTACCGCCAACAGGCTCTGTGCCAGGAAGCTCTTGGTCTGCTCGCGCTCTTCAACGGGCAGAGCGTCGATGATGCGGTCGATCGTCTTCACGGCGCTCGTCGTGTGCAGAGTCCCGAGAACCAGGTGTCCGGTTTCGGCCGCCGTCATTGCCATGGTGATCGTTTCCGCGTCGCGCAACTCGCCAACCAGGATCACGTCGGGGTCTTCGCGCATCGCGGCACGGACACCTTCCGCAAAACTGGGAATGTGAGTCCCCAGCTCGCGCTGGATCACCTGGCTGTTCTTGCTTCGGTGCACGAACTCGATGGGATCTTCCAGGCTGATGATGTTGAGTCGCCGGGTCTGGTTGAGATGGTCGATCATCGCCGCCAGCGTGGTCGACTTCCCAGTACCGGTGGAACCGGTGACCAGGATCATTCCCTGGTGGAAATCGCACAGCTTGGTCACGATGGGCGGCAGTGCGAGCTTCTCGAGAGTTGGCACTTCCTGCGGGATGGAACGGAAGGTCGCGCCCATACCCGTTTCCTTGCGGAACACGTTGACGCGGAACCGGCCACCCTCGGTGGAGACGTATGAGAAATCGAGATCGTTGCCCTTGGCCAGCACATCGGCCTGCGACCGGGTGAGGATCTCGGTGATGTAGCCTTCGAGCTCCCCTGGGCGCAGGTCGCGAAATTTGATGGGCAGCAGGTCGCCATGCATTCTGAGCATTGGCGGCACGCCCACGGCCAAATGCACGTCGGAGCAGCCTTGCTGCGTACCAAGCTTCAGAAACGCGTCTATGCGCGCCAAGGCGACCACCCTCGGTTCATGATTTGAGACAGCCTGTTTTGCCCGCAGCGGGCCACGGAATCAACAGCGCGTGCCTCAAAATTTGACGTAATCCACGTACTTTGGCAATGCGGAGGGTGGTAGACCCCCCAGCGGGTGGGCCTCCGTCGGGCGGGGCGCCCTACAGGCTCCGCTCCAGGGCGGCCCGCAGCTCTTCCATCGACTGATGGCGCTTGGCCTTGTCTACCGACATGGCTTTGGCCACCAGGTCAGACAATGCCTGGGGCAGCGCGGGGTTGATTTCCCGGGGGACACGCGCCTTGCCCTGCACGTGCTGGTACATCACCGACATGTGATCACCGCGGGAGTAGGGCGGTACGCCCGTCACCATTTCGTACATGATGACACCCAGAGCGTAGATGTCCGCACGCTCGTCGACCTTCTTGCCGAGAATCTGCTCCGGGGCCATGTACTTCGGCGAGCCGATGACGTAACCGGTCTTCGTCAGCTGCGTGTCACCCTCACGGTGAGCGGCTGCCACACCGAAGTCCACGATCTTCAGGAGTCCTTCCTGGTTGATGAGCACGTTGGCCGGCTTCAGATCCCGATGCACGATACCTACGTGATGTGCGACGGTCATACCGTTGCACATGTCGATACCAAACTGAACCGCGCGCCGCAGCTCGAGAGGTTTCTCGTTTACAACTTCGCTGCCCAACGTATGCGACGGGAAATACTCCATGGAGATGGCGTAGTTGCCCTGCATGTACAGGAAATCATAGATGCGGATGACGTTCTTGTGCGTGATCTTGCGCGAGTAACGTAACTCGTGGACGAAGCGCTTCATCACCTCTTCGTCATTCGACACGTTGGGGTTCAAGAACTTCAGGATCAGCCGCTCGTCAACGACCGTATCCTCCATCAGCAGTACCGTGCCGAAGGCGCCACGGCCGATTCGATCGATGTACTTGTAGCGGCCCTCGATCACATCGCCGGGTTTGAGGGTGCCGATGTCCAGCCTTGCGGCCGCTTCCGCCTGTTTGGCTGCCGCAGAGACGGCGGTCTCCGACATCAACATGGTCTTGGCCTGCTCGGCCTGCGGTACGGGCGGACGCAGCGTCGGTGGCGGACTGGTGTGCGCCGTACCCGAAATGCCCGCCCCGGAACCGGTTGGCGAGATGCTGCCAATGCGATTGTCGAGCTCCGCCATGGCGGAAACCGCCATGCGGGAGATGGTCTGATCAGGCGATTCGGCCTGGTGTTGCAGCTCGGCGCGAAGCTGTTCCGCGCGCCGTTCATCCACGAGTTTCGTCAGCGCTTGTATCGCCTCGATCCGTACTTCACGCTCGGACCCTGATAACAAAGGCATCAAGGAATCGACAAACTTGTTGTCACCGAGCTTGCCGATGGCGCGGACCACGATGGGCATCGCTTTCGCATTACCCGACTGCAGCATCTCCGCGAGGCGCGGCAGGGCACGCTTGCTGCCGATCTCCGCCAGGGCATCGACGGCGCGCTCGCTGACCCACCAGTCACTGTCGCGCGTCGCCTGGATCAGCGACTCGACTGCCCGCTCATCCTTGGTCTGATTGAGAATTTCAATGGCGGCGCGGCGGATGTCATCATCCTTGTCGCGCACCAGTTGCAACACGGCCTCGATCACGCGCGGGCCGCCGATCTTTCCCAGCGCATCCGCCGCACGGCTGCGCACCCACCAGTCGCTGTCCTTCAGCGCCTCGAGCAGGTACTTCACCGATTTGGCATTGCCGACTTCGTTCAGCACCTCGACCGCCGCGCGGCGTGAGTTCTCGTTCTCGTCCTTCAGGATCTCGATCAGGTAGCGGATCGTGTCCGGGTGATTGGCCTTGATGACGACATCGATGGCCTTGTTCTGCACGTCGATCTCGGGATCTCTGAGCAGGGCACAGATGCGCTCGATGTCGATCGGACCGTCCATTCTCTGCAGTGCAGAGAGCGTGGCTCCCCGAATCAGCTTGTTGGGATCCTTGAGCTGCGTCTGCAGCGCAGTCTGCACTTCAGGTGTGTTGAAGCGCGCCAGCAGGTTGATGATATGCACGCGCGCGATCGGGTCTTTGCCCCCGATTCGCCCTATGAGCTCCGGGACCGCGCTCTGGTCCGCAACCTCGCCGATGATCCGGAATAGTGCGGCCTTCTCGTTCGGCTCCTGCTGATAGGCCGCGGCTAACAGCTCGCGTACCCCGAAGCGAGACTTCTGCACCGAGATGACGTCCAGGATCGCTGGCTTGGCGATCCCCGGAGTGGCCAGCGCCTCGATGAGCAGGTGCGGCGGATAGTTGCGGTTGCTGGTGAGGGCCCAGGATATGCCCTTGATTACGCGTGCGCTGCCCTCGACCAGCCCGCGGACGAACTGCGGAAAGGTCTTCTGGCTCACCAGGCCCGTCAGTACCTCGACGAAGGCGACGGTCGCCTCCTTGCTCGCATCTGGCAGGGCGGCAAAAACGGGCTCGATGGCGCCGGCCCCCAGATCCCTGAGCCGCGCTACGGCCTTCTGCGTGACGGGACCTTCCGGGTCGGTCGTTGACCGGATCTCCGTGATCAGCCGGTCGGCGCGCAAATTCGTGAAAAAGCTCATTCAGCCTTTGAGGTCCGGGGCGTTCCCGCGCGCGATCTTACGCCCGGCGCCGCGCGGCAGCCTGACGCCTCCACAAAGGTTAGCGCGGGTATGGGCGCAGAGCGCGGCAGCTCGTCGAATGCGCGCGCTGCGACAACTGGATTATGCCACAGCCTTGGCTGAGGCCGGTGGGAGACACTCCACCACCACCGAGCGCGCGACCGTTGCACCCACTACAATCCAAACCCTTTATCCCTCCCGGTTTTCAACATGACCGATGATGCCACTCTAAACGCTTTGCGAGCGGCTTTGGGCTCGTACGTGGACCCCTATTTAGGGGAGTCCCTCGGGGCAGCGCAAGCCATACAGGAGCTTACCGCGGCCCCCGGCGGGGCGGCCGCGCGTATCCGGCTCGGCTTCCCCGTGGGCGGTTACCGTGACGAGCTGACCGCTGCCCTGAAGAAGCACTTGGCCCAAGCCGGCATCGATACACCGCTTACGGTGGACCTCGTGGCCGATATTCGCTCGCATGCGGTGCAAAGAAACCTGAAGCCCATCGAGCAGATCAAGAACATCGTTGCCGTTGCCTCGGGGAAGGGCGGGGTCGGCAAATCGACGGTTGCGGTCAATCTTGCGCTCGCCTGGGTGGCCCAGGGCGCGCGGGTTGGGCTGCTGGATGCTGACATCTACGGGCCGAGCCAGCCCCTGATGCTGGGCCTCGAGGGCCAGCGGCCCTCGGCGCCCGATGGCAAGCACCTGCAACCGCTCCCTGCCTATGGGCTGGTCGCGATGTCCATTGGCTTCCTGGTTGATGCCGAGCAGCCTATGGTGTGGCGCGGTCCCATGGTGACCCAGGCACTGACCCAGCTCCTGTCCGAAACGAATTGGGGCGCGCTCGACTACCTGGTGGTGGACATGCCACCTGGGACCGGTGACATCCAGCTGACGCTCTCGCAGCGTGTCCCGGTTGCCGGCGCGGTTATCGTGACCACGCCGCAGGACATCGCTCTTGCGGACGCTCGCAAGGGCCTCAAGATGTTCGAGAAGGTCTCTGTTCCCGTTCTGGGCATCGTCGAGAACATGAGCATCCATGTGTGCTCGAACTGCGGCCACGCGGAGCACATTTTTGGTTCGGGTGGGGGCGCGAAGATGGCGGAGCAGTACGGGGTCGCGCTGCTGGGCGAGTTGCCTCTCGATGTGCGTATCCGGGAGGAAGCGGACGGAGGGCGGCCTACCGTCGTAGCGGCACCGGATTCGCCCCGCGCCAAAGCGTATTTTGAGACGGCCCGCCGTGCCGCAGCTGCACTGTCTCGCCGCGCGCGGGACCGCAGCAGCGTGTTTCCAAAAATAGTCATCGAAGAAAGCTGATCTGCACAGCGCCGCGACAGGGCGCGCGGAGCGCGCGCCCCAACATGCGCGCGACAAACGCACAGATGCGTATATCATCGCGCGCAATTTGAACGCCAACTTTTTGGGGACTTCCGTATGACCATCAAGTCCGACAACTGGATCCGCCGGATGGCGGCCGAGCACGGCATGATCGAGCCGTTTGCCGCAGAGCAGGTGCGCTACGTCGACGGCCGGAAAATTGTTTCCTACGGCACTTCCAGTTACGGCTACGACGTACGCTGCGCGCGCGAGTTCAAGATCTTTACCAACATCAACTCAACGATCGTCGATCCGAAGCAGTTCGACGAAAAGAGCTTTGTAGATGTCACGCAGGACGTGTGCATCATTCCACCCAACTCGTTTGCGCTCGCGCGTACTGTTGAGTTCTTCCGAATTCCGCGCTCGGTGTTGACTGTTTGTTTGGGAAAAAGCACGTATGCGCGTTGTGGGATTATAGTCAATGTAACGCCTTTGGAGCCCGAGTGGGAAGGGCACGTGACGCTGGAGTTTTCCAACACGACGCCGTTGCCGGCGAAGATCTACGCCAATGAGGGCGTGGCGCAGATGCTGTTTTTCGAGTCGGACGAGGTGTGCTCGACTTCGTACGCTGATCGCGGTGGGAAGTACATGGGGCAGCTTGGAGTCACACTGCCGAAGACCTAGGCGCCCGGCGGGCTCAGTTGCGCTTTACTGACTGCACCTGCATGGCCCATTGAACATCGTCACCCTTCTTCTGCTCGACGCGGACGGGAATGTAGCCTTGCTGCGGGGCGCACCAGAAACGCGTCACCCGCGGCGAGCCTTTTTTCTGGCTGCGATAGATGACCGTGTCGACCTTCCCGAGCGCCGTGGAGAGTGACTCCTCGCCCTCGCGCGTGTACTGGTACTCGCGCACGGAGTTCTTGTCGATCAGCAGAAACTGATCGGGCGTGCGGCCGGCGAGCAGCTCGACCATCACCGCGATCTGCACTGACAGGTCATCCTGAGTGCCCGGCTGCAGCGGCATGTCCACCTTCGCGTCCTCGTAAACGCCGGTCACCCGCTTGGCTTCCCAATCAAACTGCAGGTCCACGTCCCGTTTGGTCGATGACGTGCCATCCTCGGCTTTGTAATGGAGCGGTCGGGCGCCTGCTGCGGTGACGCGCAGAGTGCTTTGCTGCGTGGGGCGCTCGGAGAACATCCGTCCGATGCCGCGGGCGTCGCTCTTGGAAGAGTAAACCCAGTTGTCCTGCTGTTGTTCGAGCTTCAACGTCGAGACTGCCACGTTCATACCGTGCCAGAACCAGCCGTACGAGGCCTCGAAGGGTTTCAGCTCATCCGCGCTTGCGACCTGGTTCGCCGCAAGCGCGACGCCGCACAGGACAAAAGCGAGCAATTTTTTAGCTCGCACCGAAATACTCCACAATGGGCTCCTGCAGCGGTTTCCCATCGAGCGAGGGATGGCCTTCATTCCATTCCAGGCGACCTTCCGCAATCCATTCGATTGCGCGCGGATAGATCACGTGTTCAGTGACTCGCACTCGAGCAGACAGCGTGGCCTCCGTATCGCCCTCATTGACGGGTACGCGTGCTTGTAGGATCAGCGGGCCGCCGTCGAGTTCCGGTGTCACGAAGTGCACGCTCGCGCCATGCTCCGTATCACCTGCCTCGAGGGCTCGGCGGTGCGTGTGCAGCCCCGTGTATTTTGGCAAGAGCGACGGGTGAATGTTGAGCATACGCCCAGCGTACCGCTCGACGAACGGACCCGATAGCACTCGCATGAAGCCAGCGAGGACCACCAGGTCAGGCTTGTATGCGTCAATGCACTGACCCAGCGTGAGCTCGAACGCCGCCCGGTCTGTCGCGCTTTTCCAGGATATAACGTGGGTCTCAATTCCCAGATCCTGTGCCGTGGTGATTCCTGCGACGCCGGGTCGGTCGCAGATCACAACGGACACTACCGCGGCAATCCGGTTCTGCAGACAAGCGCGGGCTATGGTGGCCATGTTGGAGCCACCACCCGAAATCAGGATCGCGAGTCGTAAGGGCGGGCGAGCGATTGTGCTTACTCGTTGATGACTACGCCGCGTCCGCCGTTGCGGACCTCGCCGATGACACTAGCGGTTTCACCGCGCGAGTTGAGGAGATTGACCGCCGCCTGCGCGTGCTCGTTCGGAACGATTGCCACCATTCCGATGCCGCAGTTGAAGGTCCGGTACATCTCCGCCGCACTGATGCGTGCCGTGCGCTGAAGCCACTCGAACACTGGATCCCGCTGCCAACTCCCGCGCTCCAGCACCACTTCGAGTCCATCACTCAGAACGCGCGGGATGTTGTCTGTGATTCCGCCGCCGGTGATGTGGGCGAGTCCTTGCACCGGAACTGTCCGAATGAGCTCGAGCAGCGCTTTCACATAGATGCGCGTTGGGGTCAGGAGCCTGTCAAACAGTGGGCGGCCGTCCAGCTCCGTACTGGTATTCGCCTGCGCGACTTCGATCAGCTTGCGGATCAGCGAGTAGCCGTTGGAATGCGGCCCGGAGGAGGCGAGTCCGATGACCGCGTCACCGGCTTTGATTCGTGTCCCGTCGATGATCGCGCTTTTCTCAACCACGCCTACGCAGAATCCGGCGAGGTCGTAGTCGTCACCGGAGTAGATGCCCGGCATTTCGGCGGTCTCACCGCCCACCAACGCGGCCCCCGCCTGGGTGCAGCCTTCGGCGATACCTCGGATTACCGCCTCCGCGACGTCGACTTGCAGCTTACCCGTCGCGTAGTAGTCCAGAAAGAACAGAGGCTCCGCTCCCTGGACGACAACATCGTTCGCGCACATGGCGACCAGGTCGATTCCGATGGTGTCGTGGCGACCGGTGTCGATCGCGAGCCGAAGTTTTGTGCCGACGCCGTCCGTGCCCGATACAAGCACGGGTTGCTTGTATCCTGCAGGGATCTCTACGAGAGCGCCGAAACCGCCGATTCCCGCGAGGACTTCGGGACGGTGCGTACGTCGAACGACTGGTTTGATGCGTTCGACGAGCTCATCGCCGGCGTCGATATCGACACCCGCGTCGCGGTAGGTAATTCCTCGGTCAACTGGCGGATTTTTTCCCATCTAAATATTCTACCAGCACATAGAATGTCCGCATGGCAGAGAACAAGCTGTTACTGAGGGGTCTGGCGTGGCTCGTGTGCTGCGTAATTTCGTGCTCTGCCTGGGCCGGGCGCCCCGTCAGAGTTTATGAGGTCGATCTGAAGGGTGGCCAGACGCCAGCCGCTCTGCAGGATGCCATGCGAGAGGCGCTCGTGCGGGCGACTGGTCGCCGCGAATCCGCTACCGACCCGGCACTCGCCAACCTGATTTCAGAAGCCCAGAACTACGTTAAAAACTACAGCACACCGACCCGTGGCCAGGCACAGGTGGTATTCGATGGCGTTGCCGTCGAGCGCGCCATCGTCGCCGCCGGGCGCAGTGTCTGGGATCGCAACCGTCCCTTCACCTTGGTCGTTCTGTACCCGACGCCTGCACGCACGGCCGAAGATGCTGTGCGGGGTGCAATGGAGCAGACCGCGGCTGAGCGCGGACTACCCGTTTCGCTGGTACCACTGTCGCCTGTTGACGCCTCAGGCAACGTTTTGGGCCGCGAAGCGTTGATGCAGATGGCGCAACGTTACGGCGGTGATGCAGTTTTGGTCGGGCGTGGCGACGCCAATTCGGCGAATCTGCAATGGACGCTGCATACGAATTTCTCGAGCGAAAGCTGGAGCGGCCCTCTGGCGGCCGGCATCAATGGTGCGGTCGACACGATGGCCTCGGTGCAAGGCGGATCGCTGGCGCAGACTGAAGCCAGCGCGAGAGTTGAGATCGAGGGAGTGACAACGCTCGCTGACTACGTAAATGTCGAGCGGATCCTGGAAAGTGTGCCTGGCGTCCGACGCGCCAATGTAAGCGCCGCCGGCGGCAATGCCGTGACATTCGACGTGGTGGCTCGCGGTGGCGGCGATGCAATCAGTCAAGCTTTGGCAGGCTCGAGCCACCTGGTGCGATCGGACGCTTCCAGTGCACGACTCGCCTATCAATACCGACCTTAGTCTCCGGCTTTTGGGTCTCCGACTCTTGCGGACCGCCGTGTCCCGGGCTCTACGTGCGCCATCTGCCTAACATCATTTGCGTGCTGCGCATTGCGCTCGTGTGGCCTATTGCCGCCGCGCTCGCCGAGCGCGAGTACCTGCTGGCACTCGCTCTGTTCATCGTGGCCGGCCTCTCCGACGGAATCGACGGTTTCCTGGCCAAGCGATTCAACTGGACCTCCGAGCTCGGTAAGTTCCTGGACCCGCTCGCCGACAAGCTGCTGTTGGTGACTGTGTTCGTGGAGTCGGCCTGGCTCGGACTTGCACCCTGGTGGCTGACGTCCGCCGTGGTGGCACGCGATGTCCTCATCATCCTCGGCGCGATAGCCTTTCGCCTGTTGATTGGGCCCTTGCACGGTCACCCGACCCTTTCGAGCAAGGTCAACACGGCCTTGCAGCTGTTGTACCCCACGGCCATGCTCGTGATGCGGGCTATTCCGCCGCACGGGGCTCTCGAAGCACTTGGGCGCGAGCTCCTCGACGCGCTCGCCGTCGTCGTGTTCGTAACAACCGCATTCTCGGGCCTCAATTACATGGTCATGTTCACCCGGCGCGCGTGGGCGACGCCGGTGAGTTCGTCCTGAGGCAGGCGCCCGCCATGCAGCAGCTTCCGCTTGGGGTGCGTCTCACCGATCGCGCGGTGTTTGAAAGTTTCCTGCCGGCCAGGAATCTGCAGGCTGTCGACCACGCGCTGCGGGTGGCGAGCGGTGCGGCCACGGGGGCTACCTGGATTTGCGGTCCGGCGGCTGCCGGGAAGACCCATTTGCTGCAGGCCGTTTGCGCACGCGCCAGTGAGAGTGGCGGACGCGCGGGTTATTTTCCGCTCGCTGAGCTGGCTTCGCTCGGGGTTGATGTCCTCGAGGGCCTGACGCTGCTCGAGTGTGTTTGCCTCGACGATCTCGATCGCGTCGTTGGCGAGTTGGAATGGGAGCGGGCGCTTTTCGCGTTGCTGCGTGAAATCCAGGAGAAAGAGGGGCGGCTGGTCGTCGCCGCCAAGGCGCCTCCGGCGCTGCTGTCCTGGAAACTGCCGGACCTGGGCTCACGCTTCACAGCGGCGGCGATCTTCCAGCTGCGCGAGTTGGACGAGAAGGAGCAACAGGAGGCTTTGCAGTTGCGCGCCCGGCAGCGCGGATTCGAGCTTCCTGATGAGACCTCGCGTTGGCTCCAGCGGCGTTTCCCCAGAGACATGCGAACGATGTACGAGCTCCTGGATGCGCTGGATGAGGCGGCTCTCGTCGCTCAGCGCCGTCTCACTGTTCCATTCATCCGGTCTGTGCTGAAAGAGTGACGATTCAAGGGGTGCGCAGCCGCTCGGCCAACGCCGCGACTCGCCGCCCTAGTGCCTGCGCCAATGTCTTCTCGTGATCGGCGAGTGCGGGGTCGTCCTGCATGCCCGCTACGTGTGATGCACCGTAGGGCGAGCCGCCGAAGCGCGTCTCGTTGAGAGCGCGCTCCGTGTAGGGAATGCCGACGAGATACATCCCGTGATGAATCAGCGGCATCATCATGGAAAGCAGGGTCGTCTCCTGTCCACCGTGCATCGATTGCGTCGAAGTAAAGACTCCCGCCGGCTTTCCAGCCAGCGCGCCCGACAGCCACAGGCTCGAGGTGCAATCCAGAAAGTACTTGAGGGGGGCGGCCATATTGCCGAACCGCGTCGGACTGCCCAGGATGAGCCCATCTGCCTGCCGCAGATCCTCGAGCGTTGCATAGGGTGGTCCGCTGGCCGGAATGGGTTTGGCCGGCCCCTCGTTCTCCGCGCTCACCGGTGGCACGGTGCGCAGTTTTGACGTGACCCCCGCGATGCTCTCGATTCCGCGGCACACCTGCCTTGCGAGCTCGGCGGTCGAGCCCTTGCGGGAGTAGTAGAGCACCAGTATTTCTGTCATCAACGATTCCTCCAACGCCGCCTCGAGCCGCTGCCGGGCGAAGCCGGCCGCCAGCGGGGTATGCGTTTCGGGATACGTTGCCACAGGCAATCGGTCGTCGGCCATAGCGGGATCACTCCGTCCTTGAGCGAGGGGACGGGAGTGTGATGCCGGATGCGGGCGCGGGTGCAGCCCTCAAATGTGCCGTCACCGTGCAGAAATGGCGGGCTGCCTCTATATTGGGTCCCACGGATTCTCAGCGCGGAAGCAGCAAGTGGTTTGCAGAAAATATTTCGTGGGTGGCCGGGTGCAGGGAGTGTTCTACCGCGCCACGGCGGCGCGGTATGCACGCGAGCTGCATGTAACCGGCTACGCGAAAAACCTGCCTGATGGCCGCGTTGAAGTGTTCGCGTGCGGCCCGGAAACTTCTTTGGAAGAACTGCTGAAGCGGCTTTGGATCGGCTCCTCCGCCTCGAAGGTCACGTCAGTGGAGGTTGCGGATGCAACCCCTGCCGGCCACCTTCCGACTGACTTCATCACTGGTTGAAATCGAGATCACTCATGCCCGTTTATCGCTGCGCTGTGCGCATTTTCCTGATTGCGTCATTGTCGATCGCGGCCTCAGTCGTTGCAGCCAAGGCGCCCGCTCCGGCCGCCGCCGCGCCGGTTGCTGCAAAGCAGACTGCCGCTGTTGTTGCAGCCAATCCGCTGGCTGTACAGGCCGGGGTGGAAATCCTGCGCAAGGGCGGCAGCGCTGTGGATGCAGCAGTCGCCATACAGGCGATGTTGGGTCTCGTAGAGCCGCAAAGCTCTGGCATAGCGGGTGGCTCGTTCATGATGTATTACGACGCCAAGACCAACGCGGTCACGGCGCTCGACGGGCGTGAGAAAGCGCCGGCCGGCGCAACACCAGACATGTTCCTGGACGACGGTAAGCCCATGTCGTATGTGCAGGCTGTGCGCACAGGACGGTCGACCGGCGTGCCTGGCGCCACGTGGATGCTCTTCGACGCGCAGGCACGACTCGGCAAGTTACCTTGGCGTGAGCTGTTTCAGCCGGCGATCCGCGCGGCAGAGGAGGGCTTCAAGGTTCCGCAGCGGCTGGCCAACTTCCTGGCGCCCAACTTCGCATTTCCGGCGACGCCCGAAATCAGGGGCCTGTTCCACAGGCCTGATGGCGAGCCCTTGCAGGCGGGCGACGTGTTCAAAAATCCGCTCTACGCGCGCACGCTTCGACGGCTCGCAGCCGATGGCGCCAAAGCGTTGTACGAAGGAGCCATCGCCGAGGAGATCGTCAAGAAAACGCATGAGGCGCCGTACCCTGGAACGATGACATTGCAGGATCTCGCCTCCTACCGCGCGGATTGGGTGCAGCCGCTGTGTCGTCCGTATCGGCAGTATTCGGTATGCATACCTCCGCCTCCCTCGAGCGGTGTCAACTTGCTGCAGTTCCTCGCGATACTCGATCACACGGACATTGCGGACCGCGGGCCGTCAGATCCGCAGTCGTGGCTTCTGTTCGCGCAGGCGAGCCGCCTCATGTACGCCGATCGCGACCGCTACGTCGCCGATCCGCAATTCATAACGGTTCCCGTGGAGCGAATGCTCGATTCGAACTATCTTGCCGAGCGGGCGCGTTTGATCGGCGACCGGCTGGGCCCGCCACCACCACCCGGGCAGCTGGCCGGTGTGTTGCGTGGGGTGGATGCAACTCAAGAGGCGCAGGGTACGAGTCACCTTGTTGTAATGGATGCAGCGGGCAATGTTGTGTCCATGACCACGACCGTCGAGTCTGTGTTTGGATCAGGCCGGACGGTGGGTGGCTTCGTGCTCAACAACCAGCTTACGGATTTCTCGTTCCGGCCCACCGATGAGCATGGCCCCGTCGCCAATGCGGTGCAGGGTGGAAAGCGTCCGCGCTCGTCCATGGCGCCCATTATCGTCCTCGATCACGATGGGCATTTCGTGGCGGCGTTTGGATCGCCCGGGGGCTCGTCGATCCTCGACTACAACGCCAAGACTGCTGTGGGTGTGTTTGCGTGGAAGTTGTCCATGCAAGCGGCCATCGAGCTGCCTAACCTGATTGCGCGGGGCAGCGATATCGCGGGTGAGGTCGATCGGTTCTCGCCGGAGGTGTTGACGGGGTTGCGGGAGAAGGGCATCAACCTGGAGCCGGGGCATGCGGAAAATTCGGGGCTGCATGGATTGATACGCAAGCCGGATGGGACGCTGGAGGGCGGGGCGGATTCGCGGCGCGAAGGGATCGTCATGATGGTTCCGCCGAACGCGCACTGAGGCGGGGTGCGAAATGCCGGGCTCGGCGTGCCGGTGGCGACGTGCCCCGGCTCATCAGCGCGGGCGGTTGGTGCCGCGCCGTGGTGTTGCCGACGGGAATCCCAGGTCGTCGGCGCCATTCCAACGCGACCACCTCGAAATGACCATATCGGGGTATCCGCGCTGGCCGACACTGCCGTTGTACCGGGCGAGGGCCCTGCGAACATCGTTGCGCTCGTAACGGAGGTAGTAACGGAGGATGGCGCAACCCATGTGAATGTTGGGGCCCGTGTGGATGAGCTCGTAGCGCCTGATGCCGAGCTTTTCGGGCCAGAATGGCATGACCTGCATCAATCCCACGGCGCCCGCTGACGAGACGGCCCAGCGGTTGAAGCGGCTTTCGATATCCATGACGGCCATGACAAGGCCAGGCGGCAGGCGGGTTTCGCCTGAGCGGTGCGTCTCGCAGTACACCTGTTTCAGGATATCCATCCGCTCATCGTGCTCCTTCACGATGGGGCGCAATCGCGGCTCCATCAGGGTGTACCAGACCGCCGAGTCGTAGTGGTCGGTGAAACACTCAGCCTGCGAGATCGCCCGCTGGATGACCTCCTTCAACTCCGGATCGCGCTGCTGATCGGCGGCTGCGCTGCCGGATAGCAGTGCACCCGCGATCACTATCGCGATGCGGGTGCGGTTACGGAGCCATATGCGAGCGGATGAATGTAAGCGCATCGTCGAGCGGGAATTCCTGGCTTTCCGTATCACGTCGATTGCGGTATTCGAGTTTGCCGGCTTCCAGTCCGCGCTCACCGACAACCACGCGGTGAGGGATACCCAACAGCTCTGCATCCGCGAATTTGACCCCCGGGCGGGCGTCGCGATCGTCGTACAACACCTCGATTCCGGCGGCAGTGAATTGCGCATACAGCCGGTCGGCGACCTCGCGCACCCGTGCGGACTTCTGCGCGCCTATGGGCACCAGCACGACCTGGAATGGTGCAATCGGCTCCGGCCAGATGATGCCCCGCTCATCGTGATTCTGCTCGATAGCGGCAGCCACGATGCGCGTCACACCGATGCCGTAGCAGCCCATGTACAGCGTCACTTCCTTGCCGCTTTCATCGAGTACCACACCCTTCATGGGCTGACTGTATTTCTGCCCGAGCTGGAAGATGTGACCGACTTCGATGCCCCGGGCGATCTTCAGATGCCCGTGTCCAGAGGGGCTGGGATCGCCCTCGACCACGTTCCGGATGTCGGCCGCTATCATTCCCTGCACATCCCGGTCCCAGTTCGTCCCGGTGAAATGCATGTCCTTTTCGTTCGCGCCACTCACGAAGTCCGCCAGCGCGAGGGCGCTGTGATCCACGTACACACGGCCGCGGAAACCGATCGGGCCAATGAAACCCGCCTCGGCGCCGCTGGCGCGCGCGATGCGTTCTGCGCTCGCCATGTGCAGGGGACTGGCTACCCCTGGCAGCTTTTGGGCTTTGACGGCATTCAGTTCGTGATCACCGCGAACCACCAGCGCCACGACCTCGTCCTCGAGGCCATCTACCAGCAGCGTCTTGATCGTCGTCGAAGGTGGCACCTTCAGGAAGCGCGCAAGGTCCTCAATCGTCTTCGCACCCGGCGTGACGACCTTCGTCAGCTTTTCCTTCGGTGCCGGCCGCGGCTCCGGGGGCGGCATGGCGACTGCCGCCTCGAGGTTCGCCGCGTAGTCATCACTGTCCGAGAACACAATGGCGTCCTCACCCGAGGAGGCGAGAACGTGGAATTCCTGTGAGACATCACCGCCGATGGCGCCTGAATCGGCGCGAACTGCGCGAAAATTGAGGCCAGTTCGCGTGAAAATCCGCGTATAGGCATCGTACATCGCACGATACCCTTCCTGAAGCGAGGGCTCGTCGATGTGGAAGGAGTAGGCGTCCTTCATGATGAACTCGCGCGCCCGCATCACGCCGAAGCGGGGTCTGACCTCATCCCTGAACTTCGTCTGGATCTGGTAGAAATTCACCGGCAGCTGGCGGTAGCTTTTCAGCTCGCGCCGCGCGATGTCGGTAATCACTTCCTCGTGGGTGGGTCCGGCGACATAGTCCCGCTTATGGCGGTCCTGGATGCGCAGCAGCTCGGGACCGTATTCCTCCCAGCGGCGCGACTCCTGCCACAGCTCGGCCGGCTGGACCACCGGCATGATGAGCTCGAACGCTCCGGAGCGATTCATTTCCTCGCGGACTATCCGTTCCACTTTCTGCAGGGTCCGCAGCCCCATGGGCAGCCAGCTGTACAAACCGGCAGCGAGGCGGCGGATCAATCCGGCCCGAAGCATGAGCTGGTGACTGATCACCTCCGCTTCGGCTGGCGTTTCTTTCAGGGTGTTGATCGGGTATTGCGAGAGCCTCATCGGGTGCGTTCGGGTCCATGCCAGTCAGGAGGGACGGGATCTTAGCACCTGATAAGATGCCGGCCCGAAACCTACAGCACGAGCCAGTACACGCTGCCCATGGCGACGGAAGTGGAAGAGGAAATAAAGCCGCGCAACAAGGGCATCTACCTGTTGCCGAACCTGCTGACTACGGGCTGCATGTTCTCCGGCTTCTATGCGATCGTTGCCGCGATCGACAAGCACTTTGCTGCGGCGGGTGCGGCGATCTTCGTGGCGATGATTTTCGACACGCTCGACGGGCGCATGGCGCGCCTGACCAAGACGGAGAGCGCCTTCGGCAAGGAGTACGACAGCCTTGCGGACATGGTGTCGTTTGGTATTGCACCTGCGATAGTCGCGTACCAGTGGGGAGTGGTGCGCATCGCCGAATTCGGCCACTACTGGGGTCGTTTCGGGTGGCTGGCCTGTTTCTTCTACACAGCCGCGGCCGGCATGCGCCTCGCCCGCTTCAATACGCGGGCCGCGGCCGACAAGCGTTATTTCGAGGGGTTGCCCAGCCCCTCCGCCGCGGCCATCGTGGCGGCATTCGTGTGGTTCTCGAGTCATTTCCCGCAGCCGGGGCTCATTGGGCTGATCGCGGCCCTGATGCTGACGGCCTTCGCCGGCGCCCTGATGGTCAGCCGCTTCAGCTTTCCGAGCTTCAAGCAGTTCAATCTCGACCGCCGCGTCAAGTTTGTGTACGTGCTGATCGTGCCGCTGTTCTTCGTGCTGATCGCCATCGATCCGCCGGCAATGCTGCTTTCGGTGTTCGCAACGTATGCGCTGTCCGCCCCGGTATTGTGGGTTGGCCGCCGGCTGCGACGGGTGTTCCGCGGGCCGCCGGTATCTGGCCAGGGCTGATGGACTCGCTGCGTCGGAACCAGTATCTGCAGGCGATTGGCGTGGACGTGTGGGTGTCGCGGCATGCCACGGCTGCCGCGCCCGTTACAGAGGCTGCTGCAACCGCTGACGCCGCCCCGGATTTGAAGGCCCCCTTGTCGTCGTCGGCCGCGGGCGTTGGCGGCGTGGCCTCGGTTGACGCTGCGGGCTCAGTCGGCGCTGCGGCCTCGGTTGGCGCCCAGGCGACGGTCGGCCCCGAGCCGACAGCACCCTCTGGGGCGCCCACGGTAACAACTTGGGAGTCCCTCCGCGCCGAGGTCTTGACCTGCACAAGGTGCACCCTGCATACCAGCCGCACACAAGGCGTGTTTGGTGTCGGGAACCGCGAGGCTCAGTGGCTGGTCGTAGGGGAGGCACCTGGGGCGGAAGAGGACCGGCGAGGGGAGCCTTTCGTCGGGCGGGCGGGGCACTTGCTGGACGCAATGCTTCGCGCGATCGGACTCAATCGTGCCAACAACGTATACATAGCAAACGTGTTGAAGAGCCGGCCGCCCGGCAACCGTGACCCTAAACCCGAGGAGGTGGCGGCTTGTCTCCCCTTCTTGATGCGTCAGATTGAACTGCTGAGGCCCCGCGTTATGCTCGCGGTCGGAAGGATTGCGGCGCAGAACCTCCTGGCCACGGACGTGCCGTTAGGCCGTTTGCGGGGGAAGGTTCACCACTTCGGTGAGCTTAATACGCCGCTGATTGTGACGTATCATCCGGCTTACCTCCTGCGCACACCCGGCGATAAGCGCAAGGCGTGGGAGGACCTGAAGTTCGCACGAAGCGTATTTCGGGGACTCACCTCAACCTAGGAGCTCGTCGGACTTTTCTGATGGCAACTGCGCCTGAGCTGCTCGATGCGGTTCCGGATGTCCTCATCCGGCCCATGGCCGAAAGCGATGTCTCCGACGTCATCGCTGTGGAGCGCGCGTCCTATCAGTTCCCGTGGAGCGAAGGCATCTTCAGAGACTGCCTCAGGGTCGGTTACGTCTGTCGCGTCGTAACAATAAACGAGACGATCATTGGCTACGGTGTGATGAGTGTGGGTGCGGGTGAGGCCCACATCCTCAACCTTTGCATCAGCGAAGCGTATCGCTGCCGGGGCGTTGGCAAGCGATTGCTGACGTATCTCATCGACCGGGGAGCTGCTTCCGGCATGAGCGAGGTGTTCCTGGAAGTGCGTCCGTCGAACACGTCGGCGATCCGGCTTTACCAGTCATGCGGCTTCGAGCAAGTTGGTATGCGACGTGGCTACTATCAGGCCGTCGGAGGTCGGGAAGACGCCGCGGTGCTCAAGCTACCCTTACGCCTGCGACGGGGAAGTCGCTAGGCTCAGTCGGGCTTCTTCTTCCAGACGCTGATGATTAGCGGCATCAGCACATAGAATTTATCGTCCTGGGCCGCGTCCGCGCCTTCCGCAAAGAACTGCTTGCTGCGCTCTTCGGTGGTGACACCGAGTTTCAAGGCCAGTGGAAGCACGCTCTTGTAGACGGACATGATCATTCCAGCCGCCTCACGCAGCGGCAGCAGCCCGCCAGCAACGTCTGTCCCGTCGGGTACGCCAATACCTGCGCGGATGAAGTGTCCGGGCAGAGTCATTCCGGCGCGCGCGTCTTTGCCCGTTTTCGCCCAGACACCATCGACGACGGCTCGCATTTCGCGCAACAGGTTCGATGGCGAGTCGGAGTCGATCGCCGACAAGTACAAGTCCTGAATCAGGAGCTGGCCTCCCGGCTTCACTCGCTGATACATCTGCTTCAAACCCGCGAGCGGATCATCCAGATGCTGCACCAACAGTCGGGCATACACCACGTCGAAGAACTCGTGCACAGTGTGTTCCAGCGTGTAGAGGTCCGCGGTAACAATCGAGCATTGGGTGTAGCCTTTGCCGTGCAGGGCGCCCAGCGCCTGCCGCGCAAGTTTGTCATCGACATCGAGGCCGACGACCCGTCCCGCGGGGCCGACCCGCTCAGCCATCAACCGCATGACTTCGCCCGGGCCGCAGCCTACATCGAGGCAGCTCATTCCCTGACCCAGTCCGATGCGGTCGAAAGCCGCCACGGCGAAGGGTTCGTACATCAGAGCCTGGCGGCGCAACCGCTCGTATTCTTCGTCCGTCGTCCCCATGACGTACACGGAATCTGCGTGGGCGGGCATATGACTTTCTCCGTAAGGCTGTACGTCCTGATTGACTTTATGGCCTCTAAAGTACATTATAACGGACGTGAAAACTGCTAAGCCTAGGCCGGACGATGCTCCGGGGCAATCGCTTCTCCGCCTGGGCTCCCGAATACGTCTGGCCCGCATTCGTCGCAAGCTTCGTCAGGAGGACTTGGCCCATCAAATCGGGCGCGCGCGCGCGACGGTAGTGGCGATCGAAAAGGGCTCTCCCAATACCGAAATCGGCGCGTATGTCGCCGCGCTCTGGGCACTCGGACTCTTGCAGGAGCTAGACCTCGTTGCAGATCCCGGCCTTGATCGCGATGGCCAGGCGCTTGCGTTCTCCGCCGTGGACAAGCGCGTGCGGCCGCGGCAGCAGCTCAACAATAAGTTTTGATGCTATCGCCGACCAATGGCTCAGACAACGTACGTCTTCATCTATCTCCCGGGCCAGGTCCATCCAACCGTCGCGGGCCGGTTCGACTGGGAGCTCGCTATCACTCCCAATGTCGGAGAATTCGTGTATGCAGAATCTTATCTGGCCAACAACGCCGCCGTCCCGTTGGATCCCATTGCGTTGCCTCTCAGGGCGCAAGTCTTCGCGACGACGCTGTCGTCCGGATTCTTTGGCGTATTCCGAGATGCCATTCCGGATGATTGGGGGCGCCACGTCGCACTCAAGCTCTTTGGCAACACGTTTCAAACAGACTTCGATTACCTCTGGCTGCGCACCGCAGATAGAATCGGCGCGCTCGCTTTCGGCAAGTCGACGCGGGCCCCTGTTGAAGAGAAGCCATTACTCGAATGGGAGCAGCTCGAGCAGTCAGCGTTGCTCGATGCCATCCAAAACATCGATCGCGACATTCCACTGACACCGGCAGAAGAGGAAGCGGCTGTCGCGTTCGGTGCCGGAACGTCCGCAGGGGGTGCGAGGCCGAAGCTCAGCGTCCGCAAGAACGGGAATGTATGGCTGGCAAAACTCAATCGGCACAGCGATAGGTTCAATGTCGTCCGAGTCGAATGCGCGATGCTGGACTTGGCAGCAGCGTGCGGCATTTCTGTGCCCGAGCACGGAGTTGAGCACGTTCATGGGCAGGACGTCCTTCTGGTCAAGCGCTTCGACCGAGCGGTTACGACTGAGGGAATCCTCAGGTATCGCATGGTAAGTGCGGGCACGGTGTTCCAGGCCAACGAGGCCGCGGCTAGAAACTCCTATACAGGATCGTACCCGCGTCTGGCGCGGGAGTTCTCACGCTGGACCGTGACGGGCGATCAAGATCGCCGCGAACTATTTCGCCGCGTTGCCTTTAATTCGTTGGCATCCGTGACGGACGATCATGAGCGCAATCACGCGTTGATCGCGGGAAACACTCATTTCAGACTGTCTCCTGCATTCGATCTTGTACCGCGACCGGGAAACACGCAACGACGTTATCTGGCACTGAGTGTCGGCGATTTCGGCGCACTTGCAGCGCGTCAGAACATGATCTCGAGCTTGGACGCGTTCGAACTCTCCCCGAGAGAGGCCAACGGCATCATCGATGAGGTGCAGGAAGTGGTGCGAGCCAACTGGCGCAAGAACTGCACTGATTGCGGTGTAGGGGAAACGGATACCGCCAGAATCGAGGGATGTTTCGATCCGCCTTTCTTTGAGAGCGAGCTTCCACAGAACGCCGTGATGTAATGGTCAGGCATAGTTAATAATTTTTACCGTTTCATGTACAAAAACATGTGCAAATTCGTGACAGGACGCTATTTTGACTGACCTAAGTATCGGAGAAGTAAGCAAAAGGCGCACCTTTGCCATCATCTCGCACCCGGACGCCGGCAAGACCACCCTGACCGAAAAGCTCCTGCTGTTCGGGGGCGCCATCCAGATGGCGGGCACGGTCAAGGGGCGTAAGGCGGCGCGGCATGCGACGTCGGACTGGATGCGCCTCGAGCAGCAGCGCGGAATCTCCGTGACCTCATCTGTCATGCAGTTCCCGTATCGCGATTGCATCGTGAACCTGCTCGACACCCCCGGGCACGAGGACTTCTCCGAGGACACCTATCGCACCCTGACGGCGGTCGATTCAGCGCTGATGGTGATCGACTGCGCCAAGGGCGTTGAGGAACGGACGATCAAGCTCATGGAGGTCTGCCGGCTACGCGACACGCCGATCATGACCTTCATCAATAAATTGGACCGCGACGGGCGGCAGCCCATCGAGCTGCTCGATGAGATCGAGAAGGTCCTTGGAATTCGCACGGCCCCCATTACCTGGCCCATTGGCATGGGCCGCGAGCTGCGCGGCATCTATCACCTGATGGAAGATCGCATTTACGCCTACGAGGCGGGTGAGCGTGGCAGGGTGGGTGAGAATCTCACCATCGAAGGACTCCACAGTGAGGAAGGGCGCGAGTTCCTGGGCGATTTGGCGAAGGCGTTCGACGACGAAATAGAGCTCGTCAGAGGTGCCACCGAGAGTTTTGACGCGGCGGAGTATCGTGCGGCTCAGCAGACACCGGTGTTCTTCGGGTCGGCAATCAACAATTTCGGTGTGGAGGAGTTGTTGGCGTCCTTCACCACACATGCGCCAGGACCGCTGCCGCGCGTGGCACGCGAGCGCTTGGTCGAGCCGTCCGAGGATCACCTGACTGGCTTCGTGTTCAAGATCCAGGCGAACATGGATCCCATGCATCGCGACCGTATCGCCTTTCTGCGGCTCTGTTCGGGCAAGTACTCACGTGGTATGCGGCTGTATCACACGCGGCTTGCTAAGGAAGTCCGCGTGGCCGACGCGCTGACATTCATGGCTGCAGACCGGGCGCAGGCGGAGCAAGCTTTCGCGGGCGACATCATCGGTCTGCACAATCACGGCACGATCAACATCGGTGATACATTCACGGATGGCGAGCGTCTTACGTTCACCGGTGTTCCCAACTTCGCGCCGGAAATATTCCGCCGCGCAGTGCTCAAGGATCCTTTGAAGATGAAGGCTCTGAGCAAAGGATTGTCGCAGTTGTGCGAGGAGGGCGCGACGCAGCTCTTCAAACCGTTGCGTAACAACGATCTGATACTGGGGGCGGTGGGGCAACTGCAATTCGAGGTCGTCGCGTTCAGGCTTCAGGACGAGTACAGCGTGCAGTGTGTGTTCGATAACATCAACGTCCATACGGCCCGTTGGATCACAGCTGCGAGCGAACAGAAGCTGGAGGAATTCCGCGCCAAGGCGTACGACAACCTTGCGGTGGACCACAGCGGGGCGCTGGTGTATCTCGCGCCTTCGAGGGTCAATCTGCAGTTGACCAGGGAGCGTTGGCCCGACATCACGTTCCACGAAACGCGCGAGCACGCGACGTGATTGAGTGTCGGCTCCCAGCAGTTGGGCTCAGCGCATGAATATCGCCGCAGCGGCGGGCACTGCCAAGCGGCGGGTTTTGACCCGCCGCCCCGTTTTTGGCTGGGCGATGTATGACTGGGCGAACTCCTCGTTTGCCACCACCGTCATGGCGGGCTTTTTCCCGCTCTTCTTCAAACAGTTCTGGAATGCCGGCGTGCCGGCCACCGAGAGCACCTTCCGCCTCGGCATGGCAAACGGGACGGCAAGCTTTCTCGTAGCCTTGATGGCGCCTCTGGTGGGTGCCATCGCAGACAAGAGCAGCGCACGCGTGCGGCTTCTGGGCCTGTTTACTGTGCTCGGCGCCGCCGCAACCGCGGGTATGTTCCTCGTCAGCAAGGGCGAGTGGCTTACCGCGGCCGTTCTGTATGTCGTCGCATCGCTCGGATTCTGGGGCGGCAACCAGTTCTACGACTCGCTTCTCACCGACGTAGCGGAAGAGCGCGAATACGACCTGGTCTCCGGTTACGGCTATGCCCTGGGCTACCTGGGCGGCGGCCTGTTGTTCGCCGTCAATGTAGCCATGGTCCTGAAACCCGCTCTGTTCGGTCTTGCGGATGCGAGCGAGGCAGTGCGTTGGTCGTTCATCACAGTTGGTATCTGGTGGGCGGGCTTCACGCTGTTCACTGTGTTGTTTGTCCATGAGCGCTCCGCGCAGCCGGCCTTGCCGGCGGGCCAGGCAATCCGCGCCGGGGCGGCCGAACTGCTCAATACGTTGCGGCACCTTCGGGGTGATCGGACGCTGGTCATGTTTCTGCTCGCCTATTGGTTCTACATCGATGGTGTCAACACCATCATCAAGATGGCCGTGGACTACGGTCTTTCGCTCGGTTTGAAGCAGAACAGCCTCATCACGGCGTTGCTCGTGGTGCAGTTCGTGGGCTTTCCGGCTGCGTTGGGATTTGGCTGGCTGGGGCAGAAGATCGGGCCGCGTGCCGGGATTCTGATCGGCATCGCCGTCTACGTCGGGATTGCAGGCTATGCTTATTTCCTGCAGACCGAGCAGCAGTTCATGATCATGGCCATCATCATCGGCCTGGTGCAGGGCGGCGTTCAATCGCTGTCCAGGTCGCTGTTCGGACGCCTCGTGCCGCCCGGTAGATCCGGAGAATTCTTCGGTTTTTACAACCTGATGGGAAAAGCCGCGGCCATTCTCGGGCCCACCCTAACCGGCGTCGTAGCCCTGCTGACTCACGACTCGCGGCTCGCGATCCTGTCGATCACGATCCTGTTCGTCATCGGCGCGGCGTTTCTGATGCGGGTGCGCGTAGCGCCAGCCGGCTGACGTCTCGCTCGAAGTCGCGCACTTTCGCCGGATATGAATCACGTTCCGGGCGGCCGTACCGCAATTGTGAATAACGAAGGAGCAGGCAGTCCACGTCGTTTCGCAAGTCGGGCCGGTGCTTGGAGACTTCACTCGCAAGGGTAAGAGGGCCCTGGTGTGATTCCCGCGTAATACCCGCTCGGCCGAGTTTGTTGCAAAGAGCGATGTACGCGCGAGCCAGTTTGTCCGGGCGCGACCGGGGCGCCCCCCGCCCGACATGCCACGCGATCCACAGCATCCAACCGACGAGCCCGGCGCCGAACGCCCAGCCCAGCTGCTGAGCCCCTGGAGACTGGAACCCGAGCCGCTCCAGCAGGCGCAACTGGTCGCTGTAGTTGAACTTGATCACCCGATCGTTCCACGTGGTGTTGAGCGCGTCCCAGCGCTGCAACAGGGCTGCCAGCCAGGGTTGCGACCACACGAACCGTGCTGGGGCCGAGACGGCATTGGGAAGGATGTCGAGAATGCCCCGGCTCAGGCGCTCGGGTGCGACGACTCCGGTTGGATCTACCCGCGTCCAACCGCGATCATCGAGCCACACCTCCGTCCAGGAGTGTGCGTCGGACTGCCGAACGATGAAGTAGCTGCCAGCGAAATTCCATTCGCCGCCCAGGTAGCCTGTGACGACCCGGGCAGGCACCCCTGCGGCACGCATCATGAAAGTAAACGCCGAGGCGTAGTGCCCGCAGAAACCGAGGCGGGTGTTGAAGAGGAAATCATCCACCGAGTCGAAACCGAGCTGTGGCGGCTCCAACGTGTACTGGAAACCACCTTTGCGGAAGTAATCGAGCACCGTGGCAACGTAGGCGCTATCCGATGCGACACCACCGCGAAGCTTGACGGCGAGCGCGCGCGACTTCGGATTTCGATCTCCGGACAGTTCCGTGTCATGGCGACGCGCGAGCTGTGGGAGCGGACTCGTGGCCCGGGTGCTCGTGTACGACACGAGCGTGTAATTGGTTCCCTCCGTGACCGGCTCCATGGAGATCAGCTGATAGTCGTACGTGAAATACACTGTGGGCTGCGGTGAACCCGTTGCGGTATCCAATGCGAACCACCAGCGATGCGCACTGGGCTCGAGGGAGATGCGGTAGTGGTATGCGTGGCCGAGATACTGAAGCGGCTGCATGTGGACCAGGCTGCGAACCGTTCGCCGCCAGGTGTAGCCGTCGAATTCGTGCAGCACCGGGCCGCGCCAGTAGCGCTCCTGTGGAGGCGGCGGGGTGCCATCGAAGTGGGCCCTGAAGGCAACATCGTACGATGTGGTCAATTGGGTAATGCTGCCGGGACTCATCGAGTCGCCCAGGCCGGTAAGCGCCTCGTCCGACCTCGGAATGGCCCAGAAGGCACCGGCCATCCGCGGGAAGAACACGAACAGCAGGACCGCCAGCGGCAAGGCAAATAGCAGGCTGCGGCCTGCGAGCAGCATGGCCGCGCGATTGTCGAAACCAGCCGGGGCCGCGGCCGAAGAGGGTGCGGTGCGGGCGTACGCGACTACCGCCAATGCAGCACAACACAGCCATACCTGTATCAGGTACAGCGGGGCGCGCAGCAGGTCTTGCCTGTCGAGACACGCAGCGAGCAGCAGAAACATCGCTGCCGCGACGACGATGAATTGATCCCGCTGGGAGCGGGTTTCCAACAGTTTTACCGAGCCCATCAGGATGAGCAGGGCGGTACCGGCGCTCAGTCCATTGAGGGTATGGAACCGAAGCAAGACACCTGCAACGAGCAGCACTGCCAGCAGGCTTCTAATGACGACGCCCGGCAAACGCAATGGCCGCGAGGCCGCCATCAAGCGCCAAATGACAAAGATCAGCGCGGCGACTGGCACCCATTGAGGCACCCGATCCACGTTGAGCAATACACCGGCGCCGTACGCGGCCGTCGCCCAGGTGAGGCCGCGAGGCGACCCTTCAGGTGGCTGTGTCTTCGCCACGGCGCGCATCCTCTAGCCCGAACGTCGCCAGTGCCGCGAGACATCGATGTCGATGTTCCGGTCCGCGATCGGGTTTGATGAAGTTATCGGGAAGCCTCAAACCATAACGCTCCCCACCTTCCTCGGCATCCACTACCCAGCGGGCCAGCTGCTCCAGTCTCGTCTCGAGCTGCAGGTTGCTGAGCGCCCCGAAGTCGAACATCCGCAGCTCCGAGCCTGTGGCGCTGTATTCCTTCACCAGTAAGGGCGCCTCGCGTGCGTAGGCTTTCCAGTCGACTTGCCGCGGCGAATCGCCATCGCGGAACGGCCGCAAGCCCATCCATTCATCGGCGCCCGTGTTGGTGACAGATCGTGTGCCGGCCTTGGTGCCGTGATGAGTGGGCATCGGCAGAGAGCCATTCGGACGGGGATACACGAGCATCTCGATCGGCGCATGCACCCAGGTCCAGGCGCGGAATAGTCCGAACGGGTGTGTGGTAATGAGATGCAGCCGGTCGATCCGCACCACGCCGCGCCTGGATGCGATCACCGGCAGATCGATCCTGCCGCGCCCGCGCGCGGGCAGATCGGTCGGCGCCACAGGCTCCTCGCCAACCCCGGCCGCGATCCGAAAACGCGCGGCCGTAGCCGAATTCTCAAAAGTCAGCGTGAGTGTGCCGGGTCGGTGAACGAAGGTGGGTGGGGCAGTCGCGGCAACCAACTGTGCGCCGAGAAGATTCCGGTGGCACTGATGCATGGCCACCAGCGTGAAGCCGATCAACAGGAAGCTCAGGAACAGTGCGGTGCTGTTGGCGTAGTTGAGTCCCGCTACGAGCATCAGGATCAGCAGCAGTCCATATCCGACGCCTGCCCGTGTGGGGAGGATGTACAGTCTCCTGCGGGACAGAGTCAGTGGCAGGCTATCCAGGCCTTGCCGCTTCTTGATCCACCGGGCCATCCGCGCGCGCACCCTCGCCCTCATCAGACTGGGCTTCATCACAATCACACTGGGACGGGTACGGCTCGGATCAACTCGTTCGCAATGGAGTGGCCGTCTTCCCCGCCGCCACCTCGGGCGCCGGCTTCAGCGCGGTACTCCAGGCGGTGCGAAGCGACCGCGGGCAGCACAGCCTGGATATCATCGGGGAGGACCGTATTGCGGTTTGCCAGATAGGTCCATGCCTGGGCGGCACGAATGAGGCCCTGTCCCGCGCGTGGCGACAAACCTAGCTTCAAGTCGGTGCGATCGCGTGTGCGCGCGATCAGGGCTTGTGCGTAATCCAACACGGCATCCGATACATACACCGTGCGGACATGACCCTGGATTCTGATGACCGCCTCTGGGGTGAGGGCAGCGGCGATTTGCGGCAACATCTCCCGGCGCTCGCCACCGCGGAGCAACTCACGCTCGTGAGTCGCGTCGGGATAGCCGAGTGTGACTCGCATGAGAAACCGGTCGAGCTGCGACTCAGGCAACGCAAAGGTGCCGAGCTGTTCGTGCGGATTTTGTGTCGCGACGACGAAAAAGGGTTCGGGTAGCGGATACGTCGTCACATCGGCGCTGATCTGCCGCTCCTCCATCGCTTCCAGGAGCGCGCTCTGCGTGCGTGGGCTGGCGCGATTGACTTCGTCGGCCAGCAGCAGCTGGGTGAAGATCGGTCCCTGGCGAAAATGGAATTGCTGATCGGCACGATCGAATACGGACACGCCGATGATATCGGCCGGCAGCAGATCGCTCGTGAACTGCACGCGCTGCCACGCAAGTCCCAGCACATGCGCAAGGGCGTGTGCCAGTGTGGTTTTGCCGACACCCGGCACGTCTTCGATGAGCAGGTGGCCGCGGGCGAGAAGACAGGCAAGACACAGCCGAACCTGCGATGGCTTGCCCAGGATGATGGTCTCGAGAGTGCTGACCGCGCGACGCAACGCCGCGGAATCAATATCAATCGCGGCGGCTGCATTCATGGTTTGAATAATCGCCGCACCCGCTCCAGTTGTTCCGTGAGGCTGGTCACAGTGCGTTCGAGCTCGGCAACGCGGGCACGCTCGGTCTCGACGACCTCTGGCGGCGCATTGCGCACGAAGTTCTCGTTCGCAAGCTTCTGCCGCGTCTTGGCGAGATCGCCCTGCGCTTTCGTCAGCTGCTTGCCGAGACGCTCGGCTTCGGCAGCGGCATCGATGAGACCGGCCATGGGCACCAGGATCGACAGCTCGCCGACGAGCGCAATCGCAGACTCCGGCGCCTGCGTCCCTTCGGGCAGCACCGTCACGCTCTCAAGGCCGGCGAGCTTCTCGAGGTAAGGCAGATAGCGCTCCACGTAGGCCTTGTCCTGCTCGGAGGCGTTTCTGATCACCACCGGAATGGGCCTCGAGGGCTTGATGTTCATCTCGCCCCGGATCTGGCGTACGCCGAGGACGAACGCCTGAACCCAGCCGATCTCCGTTTCAGCCACGTCGTCCTGCGGATACTCCGTGGCTAGCGGATAGCTCGTGAGCATCACGGTTGGGCCTGAACGTCCGGCCAATCCCGCGACGCCCTGCCAGATTTCCTCCGTGATGAACGGCATCAATGGGTGGAGTGCCCGCTGAAGCGATTCGAGGATCTCGACGAGCGTCTTGCGCGTGCCGCGCTTCACGGCCGCTGAGACGCTGTCGGACTGCAACACCGGCTTGGTCAGCTCGAGGTACCAGTCGCAGAAGGCATACCACGTGAATTCATACAGCGCGGTGGCCGCGAAGTCGAACCGGTAGTCGCGGAAAGCGGCCTCCACATCAACAATCATGCGTCCGAAGCGCGAACGGATCCATCGGTCCGCCATGGACAGCTCGACCGGCCCACTGTCCGTTATGGCGGCGTCGCCCACTGACATTTCCACGAAGCGCGCAGCATTCCACAGCTTGTTGCAGAAGTTGCGATAACCCCCCACGCGTCCGAGGTCAAAGCGGATATCGCGGCTGGGAGCGGCAAGCGCAGCCAGCGTGAACCGCAGTGCGTCCGTGCCGTGCGGAGGGATGCCCTCCGGAAATTGTTTGCGCGTGGACTTTTCGATGCTGGCGGCCAGCTGCGGCTGCATCATGTCACTGGTGCGCTTTGCCACCAACGCTTCCAACCCGATCCCGTCGACGATGTCGAGCGGGTCGATGACGTTGCCCTTGGACTTCGACATCTTGTCGCCGTGCTCGTCACGGATGAGTCCTGTGATATAAACATCACGGAAGGGCACGTCGCCCATGAACTTCAGGCCCATCATCATCATGCGCGCGACCCAGAAGAAGATGATGTCGAAGCCCGTAATGAGCACACTCGTCGGATAGAACTTTGCCAGCTCCGGTGTTTTATCCGGCCAACCGAGCGTGGAGAACGGCCACAACGCAGCCGAGAACCACGTGTCGAGCACGTCATCTTCCTGCTTCAGCTTCACGCCCGAGGCGATGTTGTTTTTGTACCGGACCTCGGCTTCGTTCCGCCCGACGTACACGTTGCCCTCTGGGTCGTACCACGCGGGTATGCGGTGTCCCCACCAGATCTGGCGGCTCACACACCAGTCCTTGATGTTGCGCATCCATTCGAAGTAGGTCTTGGACCAGTTTTCGGGGATGAATCGTGTGCGGCCGTCTTCGACCGCAGCCACGGCGGGGGCCGCCAGGGGCGCAATCTTCACGTACCACTGGTCCGTGAGGTACGGCTCGAGCACGGCGTTCGTGCGCTCTCCGCGCGGGACGACCAACTGGTGCTTTTCGATCCGCTCCACCAGCCCTGCGGTGTCCAGTTCCTGCACCACGCGTTCGCGGGCCTCGAAGCGATCGAGGCCCCGGAACCGCTCCGGCACGTTGTCATTCAGCGCGGCGCGCGGTGTGAGGATGTTGATCTGCTCGAGGCTGTGGCGGGCGCCGATCTCGTAATCGTTGAAATCGTGGGCGGGCGTGATCTTCACGGCGCCCGACCCGAATGCGGAATCAACATACGAGTCCGCAATGATGGGAATCAGCCGGTCAGCCAGCGGCAGGCGGATGTTCTTGCCGACCAGGTGTTTGTAGCGCTCGTCGTCGGGGTTCACGGCCACTGCCGTGTCGCCGAACATCGTTTCGGGTCGGGTCGTGGCAACGACCAGGTTGCCGGATCCATCCTCGAGCGGGTAGCGCAGGTGCCAGAGCTGACCGTCCTCGGGCTCGCTCTGCACTTCAAGATCCGACAAGGCGCTGAGCAGCACTGGGTCCCAGTTGACCAGTCGCTTGCCGCGATAAATCAGGCCTTCCTCGTGCAGGCGCACGAACTCCTCGATCACGGCCGCCGATCGCTGCGGATCCATCGTGAAGGCATCGCGAGACCAGTCGAGCGAGTCGCCCAGGCGGCGCATCTGCGACGCCATGGTGCCGCCGGATTGCTCCTTCCATTTCCATACGCGCTCGACGAATGCCTCGCGCCCGAGATCGCTGCCCTTCATTCCTTGCGCATTCAGCTGGCGCTCGACAACCATCTGAGTTGCGATGCCCGCATGATCGGTACCCGGCTGCCACAGCGTGGCATCGCCTCGCATGCGGTGATATCGGGTAAGGGCGTCCATCAGCGTCTGCTGGAACGCGTGGCCAAGGTGCAGCGTACCCGTGACGTTCGGTGGGGGAATCACTATGGAGTACGGAGGATTGTCGCCGCGTGGCGCGAACCATCCGTTCGATTCCCAACGCTCGTAAATCCGCCGCTCGATTTCATGCGGCGCGTAGACTTTATCCATCAATAGTGGCTCGGGCTGTGCAGGCGCGAAGAGGGCGCCACCCGCCAGATTATAGATGATAGCGCCCCTCCGCCCAGCGGACCGCTTAGCCGCGAACGTTGTGCGACGCTGGTTGGATGCCCAGGTCCCGATAGGCCTTGAAGCGCGCCCGCCCGGCGCGGCGACGGGAATCGTCGCCATCGATGATTTCGGCAACGCGCCGCGTACGCGCCAGGCAACCGGGTACGTCCGGGGCGAGGTTGATGATGATGTCGACGTCCGCGGGGGGTGCCGTCCCGGCACTCAGCAGCACCGGGGTTTCGTCGCTCGACGTACCCCCGGTGAGCATCTCATGCGGCACAAAACTGCCGTCCATGAACGTCCACAGCATTTCATCGAACGCCTTGAGCTCTTCGGCATCCGTGTGCCACACAAGCGCAGTCTGCGCCGCAAGATAGGCTTTCTCAGCCAATCTGCAGGCGAGTTTCAACCGCGCAGTCGCAGACGACTCATCCAGAATGTAGAAGTCGACACGCAATTCCTGAGGCCCTTGCGTCTCGAGACTATCTCCTGATGAGGCGAGCGGCGATGAATTTCCGTCGCTCGAGGCGGCAGAATCGGACGTGCCGGCGGTGTCGTGCATGACTGACGCCGTTCCTCGTCAGAGGCCTGCGCGACGGATAAGAAAGTCCGCGAGCAACGGCGTTGGCCGGCCCGTGCTGCCTTTCTGCGCACCGCCCTGATAAGCGGTCCCTGCGACGTCGAGATGCGCCCATTTGAGCCCCTTGGTGAACTTGCTCAGGAATGCCGCAGCAGTAATGGCGCCACCCTCGCGCCCACCGACATTCGCGAAATCCGCGAAGTTGCTCTTCAGCTGATCACCGTACTCGTCGGTGAGGGGCATCTGCCATGCCCGGTCATCCGCGCGTACACCTGCCTCCACGAGATCATGTACGAGGTCGTCATGATTGCCCATGGCGCCCGAGTGATGATGCCCCAGTGCTACGACGCACGCACCGGTCAATGTCGCAATATCCACGACTACATCGGGATCGAATCGCCGCGAGTAGTGAAGAGCGTCGCACAGAACGAGTCGGCCCTCCGCATCCGTGTTGAGAATCTCGACTGTCAGGCCCGCAGCGCTGGTTGCAATATCGCCCGGCTTGACCGCCCGGCTGCTGGGCATGTTTTCGACGGCGCCAATGAGTCCAATGACGCGCATCGGCAGCCGCAGCCTGGCAGCGAGCGACAGGCACGCCATCACCGCAGCGGCCCCGCTCATATCGAATTTCATTTCGTCCATGCCGGGAGGATCTTTGAGCGATATGCCACCCGTATCGAAGGTCACTCCCTTGCCGACGAGCACCACTGGCGGGTTGTCAGTCTTGTCCTTGCCGACGCGATGCTCGAGCACGATGAACCGCGGCGGCTCGTCACTGCCCTGCGCGACCGCGAGCAGGCATCCCATCTTTTCCTTCTTGATGGCCGCTTCATCGAGAACCTGTACGCGTAGCGAGGTGTATTGCTTCGCAAGTGCGCGTGCCTGGTCCGCGAGGTAAATCGGCGTACAGACATTGGCAGGCAGATTGGCCAGGTCGCGGTGCAGGGTCATCGCCGCCGAAACGGCTTGTCCGTGTTCCAGTCCGCGCTCGGCGTCTTCGATCCCGGCTTTGCGCACCGGTCCCGCCAGAACTTTTTGCAAGGCCGCCGCTTTGGGCTTCTTGGTCGTCTTCAGATCGTTGACGCGATACAGCGTCGAGCCGACGATTTCGGCGACGGCGCGCCCGAAATAATAGTCGTCGAGCTCCTTGGCGGGCGGCCGGTCGACGGCCACGGCAATGCTGGCAATGCGGGTCTTGTTAATCGCGGTGATGGCCGAGCCCAGGGAGCGGCGCCAACTCTTGCGCCCAAAGCTCTTTCTGGCTCCGAGGCCCGTCAAGAGCGCGCGTGATGCTTCGACGCCCGGTATTTCCGTGAGCAGCAGGGTTTCCCCCGTGCGCCCGGAGAAGTCCCCGCGGGCCAGCACCTTCCTCAGGTAGCCGTTGGATGCCGAGTCGATATTCTGCGCCTCTTCGAGCAGCTCACCGTCCTCGAAGACACCGATGACGATACAATCAACGCTGAGTGTGACCAATCCTTTGGCCCAGACCTCGAACTGCATTCGGACTCCCCTTGATATTTTGCGCAAGTGTAACTAAGCGAGCCTACTATTGGGGAAAATCCTAGGGCGCTACATTTTGCGGGAAGTGGTCGTGGCCTTCGTGGTCGTGACCGTGGTCCTGCTGGTGGTTCTGCTGGCTAACCAGGTCGCCGCCGTCCTGGAGCGCGCCGCCGTCAACCAGTTTCCGCAAGGCGTCGTGCTGCAGCTGATCTGGCTGGGCGCATTGCAGAACCTGAGCATTCTGCTCCCGGTGGGGCTTCTGCTGGGCGTGGTATTGGCCTTTGGCCGGATGTACCACGACAGTGAGATGGCTGCTGCGCTTGCCTGCGGTGTGGGCCCAGGCAGCGTCTACAGGCCCGTTGTCCTGTTGGCGGTCCTGGTCGCGGTGGTGTTGGCATGGCTGACGCTTTCGCTCTCGCCCGAAGCTACTGCGCAAACTTTCAGCCTCAGAAGCGCAGCCGCGCGCGCCGGTCGTTTCGCGGCAATTGCGCCGGGAAAGTTCCGCACTTTCGGTGGTACGGCGGTTGTCTATGCCGAAGTCGTCAATCCCGACGGCACACTTGGAAATGTATTCGTCGAACATAACCGCGGTCCGCGCGTCGAAGTTGCGCTAGCTGAGCGCGCGCGTCACTCCGTCACGGCGGACGGCATGACACACACCATTACGCTGTATGACGGTGAGCGTTTCGAAGGCGTGCCCGGAAGCCCGCAATTCCGAATCGTCCGTTTTGTCGAGCATGTGATTCCTGTACAGGTGCCGACGCCTTCAGATGTGGTCAAAAACATCGAAGCACAACCGACGGAAGACCTTATCGGCTCGACGGACCCCGACAAGCGAGCCGAGCTGCATTGGCGAATCGCACTGCCCACAATGTGCCTGGTTCTCACGTTAATCGCCGTGCCGCTATCTCGCTTGCGGCCCCGTCAGGGACGCTATTCGCGGGTGTGGCTCGCGATCGTGGTGTACTTCGCTTACTCCAACCTGGTTTCGGCCGGCAAAGTCTGGCTGGCGCACGGCACGACCCCTGACTTTCTGGGTCTTTGGTGGACGCATGTTGCGATTGTGCTGCTGGCCATAGCGTTCATCTCGGGCCCGCGTGTCCTCGCGAATTTCCGTTTGAGACTCCGCTCATGACCGTCCTGGATCGATACATCGTACGCACCATCATCGGATCGGTGCTTCTGGTCATGTCCGTGTTCCTCGTTCTGGGGGGGCTGTTCATATTCATCGATCAGCAGGACGACATTGGGGTAGGGCGCTACAACGCGCTCAGCGCCTTGTGGTTCACACTGCTCAACCTTCCGCAGCAGGCCTACGAGCTGCTGCCGGTCACCGCGCTGATGGGTTCGCTGCTCGGCCTGGGGTCGCTGGCGCGGGGCAGCGAGCTCGTGGTGGTGCGTGCGACTGGGGTGTCGACGCAACGGCTTGCGGGCGCGGCTGCGATTGCTGGCCTGATCTTGATCGGGGTGGAGCTGCTGCTGGGGGAGGTTCTTGCTCCGCCGTTGCACGAGGCGGCCAAAGAGCAGAAGGCGTTCAGCAAATTCAACAATGTCAGCTTCGGTGGCGGCAGTGGCGCCTGGGTGAGGGACGGCAATCTCATCATCAACGTTGCGCGCCAATCGGGCCAACGGCAGTTCAGTGGCATGCAGATTTTCGAGCTGTCGGCCGATCACCGGCTGCGGGCTATCGGCCATGCGGGGGGTGCGACCGCGGGCGCCAATCGGACCTGGCTGTTGACCGACTACACCGAGTCGCGGTTCACGCCTGAGCGGGTGCTTGCGCCGCCGCTCGGTCAACGGGTGCTGGAATCGAACGTCACGGCCGGGTTTCTCGGGCTGGCGGTGGAGAGTCCGTCACAGCTCACCAGCCGTTCGTTGTTGAGGCTGATCCGCTACCTGGAGGCCAACTCTCTGAGTGCGCGCGACTATCTGTTCGCGTTTTCGTCGCGGCTTGCGCGTACGGTTGCGATACTGTTCTCGGTGCTGTTGGCGATCCCGTTTGTGCTGGGGTCGCTGCGCTCGGCGGGGACGGGGACGCGCATGTTGATGGGGTTGGTGGCGGGTATTGCGCTGTACCTGCTGCAGCGGTTGATTGATAGCGGCACCGTGGTGTTTGATCTCAACCCGGTGCTGCTGGCTTGGTTGCCAACGGCGTTGTTGGCTACTGTGACTTTGTTGCTACTTGCTCGGGCGCGGTGACTGGTGAAGAGGTAGGCAAAGAGGCGGTGCCGTCAAGGCCTGCTGTTGTTGCTCTGTCACGCCGCGCCGTTGCTACGGCATACCGATGCTCCGACTGGCATGTCGTCGCATTCGGTATGTCGTAGCACCGACGCGCTTGGTGAAGTACTGGCCGCTGTGTGGGTAGAGCCAGGTGACGTGCCGCGGGCGCGCCTAGTGCACAGCTACCTGGCAGGGTCGGCTGACGTCGCGTCAGGTGCCGCGGCTGCTTTCTTGGCTGGCTTCGGGGTGTCCTTTGCGGCGTCCTTGTTCTTATCGCCGGCCTTGCCCTTGGCGCCTTTCGCTGGCGGTTCGGGCAGCTTCTTCAGCAGGTCGTCCAACGGCCGGAAGAGGCCGTCGTACTTGTAGGTGGGGATTTCAAACTCCCAGCCAGTGAGACGCGCCGCCAGGGTCTTCGCCTCGGCTTCGGTTTCCTTGGCAGTGGAGCTCGGTGTGAAGGACACGAGCGTTCGGGTGCCGTCCTTGCGGCCCGCGACGTCAATGTTCAGTCCGTCGAAGGTGTTGAAAGCCACATGCGACACTCCGGCTGGAGGTGTCTGCGGCGCATGTTGCACGTCATCCAGCGAGACGCCGGCGAGCGATCCGGCAATGGGATCGGCCGCGGCAGGGCTGCTCAACTCACGGCCTTTCGGCACCCCGGTGACCGCGAAGTCGGACTGGTCCTTGTTGGGGCGACTGGCGGTATACGCAGGCCCCTCCGCGGGCTTCAGCGCAAAGTCCTTGATCCGATCCTGTGGAATATCGATCAACGTGTGATCCAGCCAGCGTTTCGGGTCAGCATCGAGTGTAATCAACGGTGCCGCCAGGAAGCTCTGCGGCGCGTTGGCCACGCGTACATACCCGGACTTCGCGCCTGAGGATTTCCCGACGATCAGGCTGTAGGTCTTCGTCGCTGTGACCAGGTCGACACGCGTACCGGTGGCCTTGGCCGAAGTGGGATCCTCGACCCCGAGCGCCGGATAGTTTTCCGGAGTGCGGGTCTTCTCCTCCACCACGTTCAACGCGGCGAGGTCCAGCAACAGCTTGCGAACCTTGCCTGAATCGGCAGGGTACTCGCGCTCCGCCACGCTCCAGTCGTTAGCCCCTTTCTTGAGGGTGGTCTTGGTCCCATCCCCCTTGCTCAGACGTACTTCGGTGATGGAGTTGAGGGCGCTTTTCTCCAACCCGGGTACAACGGGGTCGCCAGCCAGGGTGTCGTGCTCGGCGGGCCGCTTCGAGGACAGCCACACCGCCAACAGGATCACCAGGACAGCAGCGATCAGGAGGATGGTGACACGGCGTGCCGTCATGACTGCGCCTCCTTGGCCTTCATGCTCACGGGGGTCCCCTCCGCAGGGTGCCGCCTTTTACGCCACAGTCCGATGAGCAGCGCCACCACGGCGAACACTATCGGTACCACGATGATGTTCACGATCTTCAGCTCGGTACCCAGTCCCTTGATGTCCTTGTCGAGCCCGGCCCTGACCGCCCGCAGCTCCTTGCGGATCCGCAGCTTCTCGTCCTGGAACTTGTCGAGTTCCTTTTCCTGCTCGGGGCTGAGGATCATGGCCGACTTATCGTTGCGGCGCGATTGCAGTGCCGTCAGCTTCTCTTCGGTATCACGCAGCTGTTGCTCGAGCTCCTGTTCCTTGGCCCGGAACTGGTCATCGGCGATGTGGCGCAGCCGCTCAACCCGATCGAACGGACGGGAGAAGCTGGCCCGGCCGCGAACGCTGATCAGGTCCGCGCTGCCCGCGAGGTTGTCCAGCGTGTTGAGGACGAGGTCCCCGTTATTGGCAAACACCTGCTCGACGCGTTGTCCGAACACGTTCTGGGAATGTACCCACAGGTAGTCGGTCAACATGTCGGTATCGGCGAACACAACCAGGTTCAGAGGCTTGGCGGACTCCTTGAGGGCGCTCTGGCCCGCAGGCAGCGTTACGCCTTGCGGCGGTCCCGCAGGGAATGCCGTCTTGACGTTGCCGATCACCCGGGCACCCATAACGTACCGTTTGCCGGTCGGCTTGAATCCGTCCCGCAAGGTGTTCGGATCGAACAGCATCGTGAACCGCTCCACGGGGAGCAGTGCAGCGTCGGGGCTCGATACCAACAACGGCTCGAACTTCGTCTTCGCGCCCTTCACCGGCTCGAGGTTGCCCGCGGTGGCCACGTTGACATTCGACAGGCCGGCCGTGATGACATCGCCCGGAGTGAAGTCGCTGGAATCCAGGCCGAGAATGCCCAGGTGCAGCACCGGGCTCTCGCTCTGGCGCGTCGACACCTGCAGAGCGTGGCCCCGGTCGGCGACTACCTGCTTGGGATTGAACTGCACGCCCCACGCTGCAAGCAGGGGGCCGGGTTGCGATGACTTGTCTGCCGACATGGCCGCCATCGGATTCTGCGGATCGGCCCCGGACTGATCGGCATCCGCCAGCGGGTCCACGAACATCGCGATGTGTCCGCCCCGTAAGGCGTACTGATCGATCGCAAATTGCATTGCAGGGGTCAGGTTCTTCGGATGCGCGATCACGAGCACGCTGAGGTCAGAGTCGACCTTGCCGGCGGCCGCATCGACGGGCCTTACCTCGAACAACTGCTGCGCCTGGCTGAAAATAGCCCACGGCTCGCGCATCTGGCCGGTCTGCTGATCGAATCCGGTCGTCATCGGCAGGCTCGACAGCCAGCCGATCACCGGTTTCTTGGGGATCGACAGCTGGTAGATGCGCTTCATGACCTCGTATTCGAGAAACTCTTCCTTCTTCGGATCGAAGAAGTCGATGGCCTCGTGGCCGTCGGTGGAGTTGGTCCCAGCCATGCCGAAATACAGCTGGTTGCCGGCGGCATCCATGGGCTTGCCCTTCACTCCCAGCTCCGAGGCCCGGTCCTCGTCCTCCGAGAAGGGTTGCGGATCCACGACGTGTAACCGCACCTTGCCGCCCGAGCGCGCCGCGATTTCTTCGAGAAACTCCCGCACGCGCACCCCGTAGGTCGCCAGATCCGGCATCTGCGACGCCGCCTTCTCCGAGTAGAACAGGTACAGGTTGATCGGCTCCTTGAGGTTCTTCAGGATGCGATCGGTACCTGGCGCGGTGGTGTAGAGATGATTGGCCGTCAGGTCCAGCCGCCAGCCGCGCAAGGCGTGGTCGAAGAGGACCGTGAGACCCACGAGCAGGAGAGCGAGCGCCAATAATGCGCTGCCACCGAGTGTCGAGCGATTCGTCATAGGTTTGGCTTTTGCGGCTATTGTGCTTTGCGCAGGTCGAGCGCGATGGCGGTCGCGAGCAGGAAGAACGCGCCCAACATCCCGAAATACAACAGGTCGCGCACGTCGATCACGCCTTTCTTGATCGAATCGAAGTGCGTGAGAAACGACAGCGAGGCAATGGCGTCCACGAACCACTGCGGTGTCCAGCCGCGCACCGCATCCAGCACCAGCGGGAACCCCGCCAGCAGCACGATGAAACACGCGACCACCCCCAGGATGAAGGCGATGACCTGGTTGTTGGTCAGCGCGGACATGCATGAGCCGATGGCGAGATAGCCGCCGGCGAGCAGCAGGCTGCCGATGTAGGCGGCCAGGATGGTGCCGTTGTCGGGCTTGCCCAGGTAGTTGACGGTGATCCACATCGGGAATGTCAGGGCGAGCGCCAGGGCGGCGAAGGTCCAGGCGGCAAAGTATTTACCCAGCACCGCTTCCCACAGCGTCACCGGCTGGGTCATGAGCAGCTCAATGCTGCCGGATTTGCGCTCTTCGGCCCACAGGCGCATGGAGATCGCCGGAATCAGGAACAGGTACAGCCACGGATGCCAGTAGAAGAACCACTGCAGGTCGGCCTGGCCGCGCTCGAAAAACCCTCCCAGATAGAAGGTGAAGGCGTTGGCCAACAGCAGGAAGATCAGGATGAAGACATAGGCGAGCGGCGTCGCAAAGTAACTTGCAAGCTCGCGGCGCATGATGATGCCCACGTTACGCATGGCGTCCCTTTCAGGTCTTGTGAGTGCCTTCAGACGGACTAGGCAGTAATGGTGCGGAAGACTTCGTCGAGCCGGCCCGACTCCAGATGCAGTTCTTTTAGCTTCAGACCCTGACGTACGGCGAGCTCGGATACCGTCGCCAGGATTGTTGCACCTGCACGCGGCAGCGCGGTCAGCCGCGCATCGCGCGCGCTGACTTCAACTTCCGCGACAGCAGGCAATGCTGCGACTGCGGCACGCGCAGCTTCCAGCTGATCCGGCTGCTCCAACTGAAGGGTCACGGCGTTGTAGTAACGGGACCTCGCCTCGAGAGCGAGCGGCGTGTCATCGGCAACTATCCGGCCACGCGCGATGATGATTGCGCGGCTGCAGACCGCATCGACTTCTTCGAGTATGTGAGTGGAGATGACGATGATCTTGTCGCGCGCCATCTCGTTGATGAGCGTGCGCACTTCGTGCTTCTGGTTGGGGTCGAGGCCGTCGGTGGGCTCGTCGAGAATCAGGACCGGCGGATCGTGCACGATGGCCTGTGCAAGTCCCACACGGCGCCGAAAGCCTTTGGAAAGGGTCTCGATGGTTTGATCGAGGACCCGGGATAGTTGCAGGCGCCCGATGACGTAATCCAGCCGCGCGCGGCGGCGATCGCCCTCGAGGCGGCGCAGATCAGCGATGAATTCGAGGAACCGCCGTACGCTCATCTCGCCGTAGGTCGGCGCGCCTTCGGGCAGGTATCCGAGGCTGGCCTTCGCAGCTAGAGGGTCGGTAGCGATGTCGTGGCCGCAGATGGAGGCTGTGCCCGCTGTGGGCGTAACGAAGCCCGCCAACATGCGCATGGTGGTCGTCTTGCCCGCGCCGTTGGGGCCGAGAAAGCCCAGCACCTCCCCAGGGGCCACCTGGAAGCTCACATCGTCAACGGCGACGAGTGAGTCGTAGCGCTTGCTCAGATGTTCGGTCTTGATCATACGATTGCGCTCTAGAGGGAGGGTGAGGTGAAAAAGTTCCCTCCCGGTTCCTTTCGGGCGCGGATTGTATCAGCGGAAAGCGCTTCGATCACTGTCTCGGGTTCGCCACAGTAGAATCATGATGGCGCCCCCCAGCATGCCACCCAGGTGCGCGAAGTGAGCAACACTGTCTTGCGCGCCGGTGACACCCAACACCAGCTCCAGGGCGCCGTAGAGTGTTACGAACAGCCAAGCCGGCATTGGGATGGGCGGAAAGAGCAGCATCAGCTTCTGCCGCGGGAAGAACCAGGCGAATCCCAGTAGGAGGCCGAAGACTCCCCCGGAGGCGCCGATCACCGGCTCGACGACCTTTGACTCGGTGAGGACCAGCAGCTCAGTTCCCGCGGCCGCCAGCACGCTCGCGAAGTAAAACACCGCGAAGCGCCGGCTGCCCCAAAAGCTCTCCAGCGCGCCGCCGAACATGTACAGCGCGAACATATTGAAGAAGATATGCAGGATGTTGCGCGGGTCGTGCAGGAAGGCGTACGTGACGACCTGCCAGGGGTGAAACAGCTGGCCCAGAGGCCACAGAGCGAACAGGTCGATGAGTGTGCCCGAGGTGACCTGCTCGAGCAGGAACACCACGACGTTTGCGATGATGATCGCCCGGGTGACGGGCGGGATTGTGCGGAACATCGCGTCAGTTTACCCGGGTGTCCGGGGGGCCTGCGCTGCCTTGTGACAAATGATAGGACTGCTGCGTTCCAGGTCCGCGGGTTTCAGGCGGCTACGCTGAGAGCGTCGCCCAGAAACCGGATGAGGGCAGGTGCTGTGCTATGCGCGACATTAAAGCGCAGCCATTGGCCGCAGCTCTTCGACGGTGAGAACAGGGAGCCTTTGGCTAGCAGGATCGAATGCTCCCTGGCATCGCGTACGAGCTTGTCCACAGGCGCGTGATCTGGTACGCGGCCCCAAAGAAAGATTCCTTCTCCGCCGGCACTCTCGAACGTCACCCCTGTCCGCTCCAGCGCTTGGCGTGCGTCGCGCCGCATACGGGACAGCCGAGCTCGGAGGGTCTCCACGTGCTTTCGATAGCGGCCGCTGTCGAGCACCTCGGAGACAAAGCCTTCCAGGAGAGCTGATCCTGTGAGGACGGACAGCACCTTGCGCTCGACGATCTGTGCGATCAGTGCCGGCTCGGCTGCGATGAAACCGACTCGCAGCGCTGGACCGATGAGCTTCGTGAAGCTGCCTACGTGAATGACGTGCCGTAGACCGTCGATCTGGGCGAGCCGGACTGCGGGCCCGGCATGCAGGTCGCCATACACATCGTCCTCGATGATGGCGAAGCGGAATTGCTCCGCAAGCGATAGTACCCGGTGACAATTGGCGGGCTCGGTGTTGGAGCCTGTCGGGTTGTGGAGCAGTGTTTGCGTGAAGAAGGCGCGTGGCCTGTGTGTGCGGCAGGCGCTCTCCAGAGCGTCCAGGTCAGGCCCCGTCGCGGTCCGCGGAATCGGGACGAGATTGACGTGTTGACCTCTGAGTTGTTCGAACAACACGAAATAACCGGGGTCTTCCACGAGCACCGCATCGCCGGGGGAAAACAGGATGCGTCCCAGAAGGTCGAAGGCCTGAGAGGCGCCAAAAGTCGTCACGATGTTGGCGGCGCCAGCAGCTATACCGTGTTGCACAAGACGCGCCGCGATTTGCTCGCGCAGCTCGAACAGTCCCTGGGGCGGGCATTGCAGCCAAGCCTGCGGCCGACGCCCGCGCGACAGCCGGTTGATCACCGCTGTCGGCACCGCTTCCATCAGCCAGTTCTCGGGAAGAAATCCTGAGCCTGCGGCGATGATGTCGGAGGAGTGGGACAGCGATATGCGGGCGAGCGCGAGTGCGTTGGAACCTGGGTCGTCCGCCGAGTCGACGAGCGCCTCGATGGCCAGGAGGGGAGTCGCCAGCCGCCGTGTGCAGACGAAAAATCCACGTCCGGCACGCGACTCGATGACTCCGCGCGCGACCAAACGATCGTAGGCGTCGACCACCGTGAAGGGGCTCGCGCCGACCAGCTTGGCCAGCTTGCGGATCGAAGGCAGCCGCGCACCGGCCGGCAGCTGGCCGTGCTCGATCAGGCTCGTGACCCGTTCGGCGATCTGGTCAACCAATGCAACGGCGGAGTCGCGGGACAGCTCGAACACGGTGCCTCACTGATCGGATGGCAGAGGTTACATCACCATGGTGATGCCGGTGACGGTCAGGGCAAGCGCCATCATGGCGTTGAAGGTAACGCGGCCGGCGGGCCTGGCCAGGAAACCTCGCAGAGAGCTGCCGAACAGAGCCCACACCGTGATGCAGGGCAGGTTGACCAGAGCCATCACACCAACCATGTACGCACACGCTGTCAAGAAACCAAGCTCGCGCGGCAGGAACATTGCGGCGGCGGTCAGCGTCATCACCCACGCCTTGGGATTGAGGAACTGAAAAGCTGCGGCTTCGAGGAGTGTGAGGGGTTTGGGGGTGTGCCCGGCCTTTGCTTCGCCTCCGCGCAAGATCCGCCAGCCGAGGTAGACGAGGTAGGCTGCGCCGGCCCATCGCAACACGGTCTGGACTTCCGGCCAGCGTGTGAAGAGCGCGTCCAGCCCGGCGCAGACGGCGAAGAGGACTGCGCTGAACCCGACACAAATTCCGAATATGTGAGGGACCGTTCGGCGAAAACCGAACGTCGCTCCGGATGCCGTCAACATGACGTTGTTCGGGCCCGGGGTGATGGACATGACGAACGAATACGTCGCGAAGGGCAGGGGGTCGATCATGGTTTGGAGTCCTGATTGCGCAGGACTGCACGTTACGGAGTTGGCCGCGGGTGCGGTAGGTACAGCGGGTGCGTTGTGGTACTCACTGTACCGGTGGGGGGCCGGTACGGGTGCGGGGCGAGTATGGGGTGCGCGGTCACGGGCGACACGTGTGGCCCGCGCCCTGCGTGGTGCGGCCCCGGCGCGCCGCTGCGGGCGCTCTATCGCGGTGGCGGTAGCTGGCTGCTCAGTTTTTCTGCGGCTCCACGCAGCACGGGCAGGCATCGCTCCAGCAGCTCGCGGCGCGAGACTCTTGATGCCTGTGAGCTCACATTCATTGCGGCGACGACTGTGCCGACCACGTTCCGTACTGGCACAGCGATGGAGCGCAGTCCGATTTCGAGCTCCTGGTCGTTGAGCGCGAAGCCTTCCTTCCGCACGTCGGCCAGGATCTCCTCCAGGCGCTTGCGCGAGGTGACCGTGTGCTTGGTGTGCTGGATGAAGTCGACCTTCGACAGCTCCGTGTTCACCTGCTCGTCGGTCAGGTGAGCGAGCAATACACGCCCCAAGGCCGTGCAGTAGGCGGGCAGTCGGCTACCAACTCCGAGTGTCACTGACATGATCCGCTTGGTTGCCGCACGGCCGACGTAGACGACGGCGCCGTCATCCAGCACTGCGACGGATGAGGCCTCCCCCAACGTTTCGCTCATTTCCTCAAGCACCGGTTGCGCGGCTATCGGGACCGGAGCGGTGGAGAGGTAGGCGTAGCCGAGATTGAGAATCCTCGGTTGCAGGAAATACATGCGGCCGTCGGTCGCGGCGTACCCGAGTTCTTTCAGGGTATAGAGGCAACGGCGCACCACGGCGCGCGTCAAACCGGTCGCGCGACTCACGTCCGCGATGGTGAGCCGGCGATCGACGCCCGCGAAAGCCCGGATCACGTGCAACCCCCTCGCCAGAGACGTCATGAAGTCCGGGTCGCCGCCGCGAAACAGGGCGTTGTCCGGATCAGTGGCGCTCATCACCCGCTGCGCGATAAACGCACCCGACGTCTTAGGTAATGCTTTAGACTGCAACATAGCTCGCTCTTATAGGTATTGATGACGGGTACGGTAATCGTACCCCGGCTCGAACCGCCTGTCATCGTATTATTTGCGCCCCAACAGCGACGCCGGACTCGACCCATGACTGACGCTTTTATCTGTGACGCCGTACGAACCCCCATCGGCCGATACGGCGGCGCTCTGTCCTCAGTGCGGCCGGACGACCTGGCGGCACTTCCCATTGCCGCCCTGATCTCCCGTAACCCGTCGATCGACCCGGAAGCTATCGACGATGTGTACCTGGGCTGCGCCAACCAGGCAGGCGAGGACAACCGGAACGTGGCGCGGATGGCTGCGCTTCTGGCGGGTCTTCCCGTGGATGTGCCGGGTGCAACCGTTAACCGCCTGTGCGGATCCGGCATGGACGCGATCGCGCTGGCCGCCCGGACCATTAAGGCGGGGGACGCCGACCTTATCCTTGCGGGCGGCGTCGAGTCGATGTCGCGCGCGCCCTTCGTGATGCCGAAGGCCGATTCAGCTTTCAGCCGGACGGCCGAGATCTACGACACGACGATTGGCTGGCGCTTCATCAATCCTCGCCTCGAGCAGAAGTACGGCGTGGACTCGATGCCTGAGACGGGCGAGAACGTCGCTGCCGGATATGGCATATCACGCGAGGATCAGGACAAGTTCGCCCTGCGTAGCCAGCAACGTACGGCTGCCGCTTATGCGCGCGGATTCTTCGAGTCCGAGCTGATACCCGTCGAGATTCCGCAACGTAAAGGCAAGCCGCTGGTCATTGCGCGCGACGAGCATCCTCGTCCCGACACGACCCTCGAGCAGCTCGCGAAGCTTTCCACTCCTTTCCGATCCAACGGAACCGTTACGGCGGGCAATGCTTCCGGCGTGAATGATGGCGCTTGCGCGTTGATCATTGCGTCCGAACAGGCTGCGAAGAAATTTGGACTCACTCCGCGTGCGCGGATCGTCACGGCGGCAACTGCTGGTGTCGAACCTCGAATCATGGGAATGGGCCCGGTGCCCGCGAGCCGCAAGGCGTTAGGTCGCGTGGGCTTGGACATCCGACGAATGGATGTTGTCGAGCTGAACGAAGCATTCGCATCGCAGGGCCTCGCCGTGCTGCGCGAGCTTGGACTTGCAGACGATGCCGAACATGTCAATCCAAACGGCGGCGCTATCGCGATTGGCCACCCGCTCGGAATGACCGGCGCCAGGCTCGTGACCACGGCAATGTATCAGCTTGCCGCAACACGTGGCCGCCACGCGCTGTGCACGATGTGTATCGGAGTTGGTCAGGGCATCGCGATGATAATAGAGCGCATGTAGCTCTCAGCGGCCCGTAGCTCGGATTTTGCCGGCGCGCAGCGCCGAGGCGCGGTGGGGCGCATGTGTCCCACCTTCGATCCGCAGGATAGTTGGGCGCAGCCCATGAAGAGAGGGGTGGAGATGGTGAACGAAGGAGATCTGTTGTGGACGCCGAGTGCGGCGCGGATCAACAAATCGCATCTCACGGCTTTCATGCGTTGGCTGGCAAAGGAACGGGAGCTGAAGTTCGCCGGCTACGCCGAGTTGTGGCAATGGTCCGTCGATGACCTCGAGGCGTTCTGGCAGGCGATCTGGGACTTTTTCAAAGTTCAGTCTTCCGCGCCTCACGAGCGCGTCCTCGCCGACCGGCAGATGCCAGGCGCAAAGTGGTTTCCCGGCGCGCGTTTGAACTACGCACAGCACGCCTTGCGCCACGAGCGGCCAAATGCCGTTGCATTGATGTACCTGAGCGAGCGCACGCCGCTGTCACGTGTGTCGTGGGAGGAGCTCGGCGGAAAGGTGCGTATCCTCGCAACCCAACTTCGCAAGTTGGGTGTCGAGCCCGGTGACCGCGTCGTCGCCTATCTGCCGAACGGGCCTGAGGCCATCATCGCGATGCTGGCGACGACCAGCATCGGGGCGATCTGGTCCAGCTGTGGCCCGGATTTCGGCACCCGCGGGGTGTTGGATCGCTATTCACAGCTCGCGCCGAAGGTCATGTTCTGTGTCGATGGCTACCAGTACGGCGGCAAGCCCTTCGATCGCAAGGCCGAGGTGCAGAAGATCATTGGCCAGCTCGATTCGCTGCGCCACGTTGTCTATCTGCCTTATCTGAATCGCGATGATCGCGAGCCCCTGTCGTCCCACACCATCCTGTGGGACGAGCTCTTCGAGCATCCAGCCGTGCCGGCGGCAGAGTTTGAGTTCGAACAGGTGCCGTTCGAGCATCCGCTGTGGATATTGTTCTCTTCGGGCACGACCGGCCTGCCGAAGCCCATCTGCCACAGTCACGGCGGCATCGTTCTCGAGCAGCTCAAGCACCTGACATTCAACTTCGACGTGCATCCGGGCGAGCGGCTGTTCTTCTTCACCACGACCGGCTGGATGATGTGGAACTTCCTCGTCAGCTCGCTGCTGTCCGACGTGGTGCCCGTTCTATACGACGGCAATCCGGCCTGGCCGAGTCCGGATGTCCTTTGGAAAATGGTGGACGATTCAGGGGCAACGGTGTTCGGTACCAGCCCTACGTATGTGTCGGCACTGGAGAAGGGCGGGTTCGTGCCGAAAGACAAGTTCAAACTGTCAACGCTGGAAACTGTCAGCCTCGCGGGCTCGCCCGTGACGCCGGAATGCATGGAGTGGCTGTATAACAACGTCAAAAAAGACTTGTGGGTTGCATCCGGCAGCGGCGGAACCGATGTCTGCACGGGGTTTGTCGCGGGAGCCTCCATCCTGCCGGTGTATGCGGGCGAGATCCAGGCGCGCGCACTCGGAGCCGCGGTTTATGCATTCAATGAGCGCGGCGAGAAGGTGGTGAACCAGGTTGGAGAGCTGGTCGTCACGCAGCCCATGCCGTCCATGCCCGTATGTTTCTGGAACGACACGGATAACAAGCGCTACCTGGACTCCTATTTTCAGGATTTTCCGGGCGTTTGGCGTCACGGTGACTTCTTCCGGATCAACGAGCGCGGTGGCGCTTTCGTGCTCGGACGCTCGGATGCCACGCTCAATCGCCACGGCATCCGCATAGGTACTGCGGAGATCTACCGCTCGTTGGCAACCTTGCCCGAAGTCGACGACTCGCTCATCGTCAACCTGGACCTCCCGCACGGCAAGTTCTTCATGCCGCTGTTCGTGAAGCTGAGGGAGGGCTTGGTTCTTGACGAGGGCATCAGCGAGCGAATTCGTGCGACTTTGCGTCGTGAGTATTCGCCTCGGCACGTGCCCGACAAGATCTACCAGGTGGCAGGGATTCCCTTTACGTTGACCGGTAAGAAGATGGAAGTGCCGGTGCGCAAGATACTCATGGGGGTCGCTCCCGAGAAAGCTGCCAATCGGGACGCCGTGGCGAATCCTCACGCGTTGGATTATTTCGCGGAGTATGCCCGCACGCAGAAGGATTATTCGTTGAGTTGAACGGCGCGGGTCGCAGTTCCGCAATTTCGAGGGGGATATGGAAACCATCAGTCTGCTCATCGCCGGACGAGACGTCCCGGCCTCCGGGTCAGCCACCTTCAACCGCCTGAACCCGATTTCGGGTGAGGTTGCTACGCGCGCCGCCGCGGCTTCGGTCGCCGACGCGCGCGCTGCCGCTGATGCGGCGGCTGCGGCGTTTCCAAAATGGTCTGCGATCGGGCCCAGCGAGCGCCGAGCCAAGCTGAACAAGGCGGCCGACCTTCTCGAATCGCGCGCGGCTCAGTTCGCATCGATTCTAACGACGGAAACGGGCGCCACGGGAGGTTGGGGGCATTTCAACGTTCATCTCGCCGCCAACATGCTGCGCGAAGCAGCTGCGATGACGACGCAGATATCCGGTGAAGTCGTCCCGTCGGACGTGCCGGGCAGTTTGGCCATGGCGCTGCGCCAACCGGTTGGGGTCGTGTTGGGCATTGCCCCTTGGAATGCTCCAATCATTCTCGGAGTGCGCGCAATCGCGCTGCCGCTGGCGTGTGGGAACACCGTCATTTTGAAGGCTTCCGAGGTCTGTCCCGCAACCCACCGGTTGATAGGCGCTGTGTTGAACGAGGCCGGGCTGGGGGAGGGCGTCGTCAATGTGGTCACCCACGACCCTAAGGATGCCGAAGCCATAGCTGATGCGCTGGTCGCGCATCCTGCCGTCAAGCGGGTGAATTTCACCGGGTCGACGCGGGTGGGACGGATCATTGCGATGCTGGGTGCGAAGCACCTCAAGCCCGTCTTGCTCGAGCTGGGTGGCAAGGCTCCGCTGATCGTGTTGGACGATGCGGATCTGGACGCTGCGGTCGACGCGACCGTATTTGGCGCATTCGCGAATTCCGGTCAGATCTGCATGTCCACGGAGCGGGTGATCGTGGACGAGAAGGTCGCGGACCAATTTGGTGCAAAGCTCGCCAAGCGCGTGGCGGCCCTGCCGGTCGGTGACCCTCGCAAGGGTGACTTTGTGTTGGGATCGGTGGTGGGTAGGTCGACCGTCGAGCGTGTCCAGCAGCTGGTCCGCGATGCCGTGGTCAAAGGGGCAAAGGTGCTGTGCGGAGGAGAGAGCGCGGACGGAACCATCATGAAAGGCATCGTCGTGGACAAGGTGACGCCGGATATGTCGCTGTTTCGCGAGGAGTCCTTCGGTCCGCAGGTTTCGATTACCCGTGTGACGTCCGCCGAGGAAGCGGTGAGAGTGGCCAACGACACCGAATACGGGTTGTCCGCTGCCCTGTTTAGTCGCGACATTGCCAAGGCGATCGAGCTCGCCAAGCGGATCGAGTCGGGGATCTGCCATATCAATGGGCCGACGGTCCACGACGAGGCCCAAATGCCGTTCGGCGGCGTCAAAGCCTCGGGCTATGGCAGGTTCGGCGGCAAGGCGGGCGTCAACGAGTTCACCGAGCTGCGCTGGATAACCATACAGACCACGCCGCGGCACTACCCGTTCTGACGATCTCCGCACGCACAGTGGTGCCTCCTGCTGTCACAATGGAGGCATGAAGATCGCAGTTCTTTTCGGTGGTACGAGTGAAGAGCGGGATGTCTCGATCGCCAGCGCTGCCCAGGTGATCCCCGCGCTGCGTGGCCTCGGCCATGACGTAGTGGCCATCGATACGGCGACCGGCCGGCTGCCGCCCGACGTAGAGCAAAAAATGCTCACGAGCGGCGTCGCTCCCGAGCCACCGTCCCGCAAGGCATTGGCCAGCATGCGCGAGTCCGCGCTCACGCTGACCACAAACGCCAGCGACATTCGTGATGTTGACGTCGTCTTCCTCGCTCTGCACGGTGGCGCGGGAGAGGACGGTCGTGTTCAGGCCGTGCTAGATCTTGCCGGACTTGCGTATACGGGCAGCAATCACATCGCTAGTGCCACGGCGATGGACAAGGACCTCTCGAAGCGTCTCTTCCGCGCTGGAGGCGTGCCCACGGCCGATTGGCTGATGGCGCCCGTTCTCGCGCACGATGTGAGCGAAACGCTGGGCTGGCCCGTGGTGGTCAAGCCGAACAAACAAGGTTCGACCGTAGGATTGTCCATCGTTCGGCAGGCCGCCGATCTCGCCGACGCACTCGCGCTTGCGGACCGGTTCGACTCCGAGGTCATGGTGGAGCGATTCATTCCCGGCCGGGAGCTCACGGTCGGCGTCCTCGATGGGGAGGCCTTACCCGTGGGGGAGATCATCACCAAGGGTGAGGTCTTCGACTACGAGGCGAAGTATCAGAAGGGCGCCGCCCGCGAAGTGTTTCCGGCCGAACTGCCGGAGCAGGCTGCAGCAGAGGTGCAGCGGCTTGCCTTGCGTGCGCATGCTGCACTGAAGCTCGGCATGTACAGCCGGATCGATTTCAGGATGGACCCCAACGGCAAGTTCTGGTGTCTCGAGGCTAACTCGCTGCCCGGTATGACTTCTGGGAGCCTGCTGCCCCAGGCGGCTCGCGCTGCGGGTATCGACTTTCCCAAGCTGGTGGAGCGGATCTGTCGCGCTGCGCTAGTCGCGCGTCGCTGATCGCACCGCATCGTTTGGAGTCCATGCAAACGATACGCCGCTAAGTCAGCGCTACTGGACTACAATGCCGGCATGCACGAGGCCGCGGCTAAAGGTTTTGCACGCGAAGCGCAGGCTTACGCGCGCGGCCGTCCCGAATACCCCGTAGCGCTCGATCGATGGTTGCGCGACGACCTGAAGTTGGATGAGAGCCGCACGGTCGTGGATCTCGGCGCGGGCACTGGCAAATTCACACGCAGGCTCCTGGCAACCGGCGCCAATATCATTGCGGTCGAGCCGGTGCAGGAGATGTTGGCTCAGCTCACCCAGGTCGTTCCGACCGTTGCTGCCCGATCAGGCACGGCAGAAAACATACCAGTGAATAACGGCGCAGTGGATGCTGTGGTCTGCGCGCAGGCATTTCATTGGTTCGCAACCAAGGCCGCGCTGAAGGAGATCCATCGCGTGCTGCGCCCGGGAGGATCCCTCGGCCTCATCTGGAATGTGCGCGACGAGTCAGTGGAGTGGGCGGCTGCAATGACAGCCATCATGAGTCCGTACGAAGGTGACGCCCCTCGATATCGAAGTGGCGAATGGCGGAAGCTCTTCCCGGCCGAAGGTTTCGGGCCGCTACGTGAAAAGCATTTCCGCAACGATCATACGGGAGCGCCGGAACAGGTGATCGTGGATCGAGTGCTGTCAACCAGCTTCATCGCCGCCCTCGATCGCCCGCACCAACACATCGTGGTGGCCCGGCTGCGCGACCTGATCGCAAGGACTCCTGAGCTTGGCGGACACGACGAGGTGACCGTTCCCTATGAAACGGTCGCGTTCAGCTGCGAGAAGGATTGAGCAGCCCGAGCCGGTCCGAAGAGAGCCGATCCACCATCCACCCTGGATATTCGGGCGGCAGAGCGGAGACCTTGTCGAGCGTCGCCATGTCTTCGCTGGTCAGTTTCAGTTCCGCCGCGGCCAGGTTGTCCTGCAACTGCTCGATGGTCTTCGCGCCAATGATCACCGACGTGACCGGTGCCTTGTGCAGCAGCCACGCAATCGCAACTCTCGCGACCGACACGCCGTGTGATTTCGCAATCGGTCTCATCGCATCAATCACACGGAACGCGCGGTCTTTGTCCACCGGCGGGAAATCGAATGATGCACGCCGCGAGCCCGCGGGTCCCTGGTCGTCCCGCGAGAATTTGCCGCTCAGCAGCCCACCGGCCAGCGGACTCCACGGCAGGATCGCAAGCTGCTGATCATTGGCGAGCGGTACGATCTCACGCTCCAGATCGCGCCCGGCGATGGTGTAGTAGGCCTGCACGCTCTGGAAACGCTCGAGGTTGTGTTTGTCGGAGATCCAGAGCGCCTTCGCAATCTGCCACGCGGGCAGGTTGCACAAACCGATGTAGCGAACTTTGCCCGCCCGTACACAATCGTTGAGCGCACCGAGGGTCTCTTCCAGTGGTGTCACCACATCGACTCCGTGTATCTGGTACAGGTCGATGTAGTCGAGTTTGAGCCGCGCCAGGCTCTGGTCGACGGCGTTAAGGATATGGGCGCGCGACAGCCCCAACTGGTTTGGTCCGGGTCCCATTCGTCCATGTACTTTCGTCGCGAGGACGAATTGGTCACGCGCTATACCGAGATTCTTAAGAGCTTCGCCCGTCATCGCTTCGGAGCGGCCGGCGTGATAGACGTCGGCCGTATCCACGAAATTGACGCCGTGGTCAAAGGCTGCGCGCACGATGCTATTGACCGCAGGCTGCTCCAACTGGCCGATGGCTCGCCACAGGCCTTCGCCGCCGCCGAACGTCATGGATCCGAGGCAGATCTCCGAAACGAGCAGGCCGGTATTACCGAGTTTCTTCAGTCGCATGTGTAGTCACAGCTTGAGTTCTCCAGAACTCATTCTAGACTACTTGGCCCCACCAAACTCGGGCCGGTAGCGAAACGTTGCGTACCACTCCCGAGGCGCATTGTACGACGCATCGATCACGGCCACGCCACCCTGGTTCTGCCCGCTGACGACGTAGCGCTTGTCGCTCAGGTTGATGCCGCCTACCGCCACTTCCCACTGCCTGCTCGGGGCCTGATACGTGATCGAGGCGTTGAACAAGCTCATGGCCGGACGCGCAAGCTGCCAGGTATTGCCGATATCGTTGTACTCCTTCGTTATGTAGGTCACATCGGCGTCCAACAGCAGGCCGGCGCTGTTTGGCAGATTGAAAGCGTATTGCGGTCCGAAGAAGCCCTTGAACTTGGGCGTCTTCGGCAGTTCGCATACGCCGTTGCTGTAGGTTGCCGCTATGGCGGTCGGTGCAGGGGCGTTTGGATCTCTCTCAGGACAGGAGTGCGGAGTCAGCAGGTACCCATTGTCGATGACCTGATTCAACCTGTCGTACTTCGCATGCGTATAGCCGGCGGAGGCGTTTAAAGAGAGCCCGCCACCGACGACGGCCTGCGCTTCCGCCTCAAATCCGTAGATGGTGGCGTCGCCGGCGTTGACGATCGTCGGTGAGATGCCCTGTTGCGAGTTGAGCTGAATGTTGTCGTACTTCGTATGGAAAGCCGCAAGATTCAGGCGCAGGCGGTGGTCGATCAGCTCCGACTTGTACCCCAGCTCTTCGGACTTCGCGAATTCCGGGTTGAAGTGCAGCGAGCCGTCATACGTCGGGTGGGGGCTCGACAGGCGCGTCGTCCAACTACCGGTCTTGTAGCCCTTCGAGTACGAGACATACAGCATCTGGTCGGCGTTGATGTGGAACTCGATACCCGCCGTCGGCGAGAAATTGTTGTAGACCTGTGTGAAGTGCCCTGCCGGGTCGCGCGGGTAGTAGGTGTAGGGGCTTCCGTTCACTGGGAATCCGAGTACTTGCTGACAGGTGAGACCGGCAGGAGCACCGAGATTATTCGGGGCGCCTGGCGGATTGCACCCTGAGATCTTGTAGCTCAGGCCATTGTCGTCCGTCTGGTATCCCTGGAACTCCTTGTGCTCGTGAGTCTCGCGGCCGCCGAGCGTCAGGCCCCAATGGTCGGTGAGTTTGAAGTTCAGATGGGCATATAAAGCTTCGGCCTTCGTACTCAGATCGTTGGGTCCGTCGATCATCAGGATGCCCATGGGGAAGGTCACGAAGTCGTGCAGATGTCCGGATTCCTCGAAGTAATACGCGCCAACGGCGTAGTTGAGCCGGTCGTCGACGGCGACGCCGTTCAACTGCAGCTCCTCGGAGGTCTGATGCTGGATCATGTCAAACGAAGTTTGCAGCACGTTCTCCGGCGAGCCATCCAGATCCATGCCGACATCCCAATGCATGTCGCGATAGGCGTTGATCCACTTGAGGTTCATGCCGTGGCCTATCCTCCAGTCAACCACCGTGGAGACACCCCAGTTCTTGAGCTTCGAAAAGCTGTTGCCGGTGGCATAGCTGGTGTCGACGTTTCCAGTCTCGAAGCGCGAGTCGTAGGGCAGATAGTTGTTGTATGGATTTCCGTCCACGTTGAGGCCCGCCAGGGGCGTGGATATCGGCATGGTGGTGGGGGTTGGGCTGAGCCCGCCTCGAGGCTGTGTGCATAGGACGCCGAACGGTGCTGTTATGCCTGCGAGGCAGGCATTGGAGATCCCAGACAGGCCGGAAGGTCCGAGCTGTGGATTGTTGATGCCGATGACCGTATTTGCGGAGGCGGGCTGGTCAACGTTCAAATAGTCGCCGGTGGCAGTGACCTTGAAGTCATCGGTGAACAGGAATACCACTTTCGCCCGGCCGCTCCACTTGTTGATTCCGCCTTCGTTCTGGGAGGTCTGATACCCAGCCGCCGGGAAGTCCTGGATTGCGTCGGAGACGTAGGGGCAGGTTGCCGTCGTGCAGTCGGGGATGCCGGCTGAGCCCCCGACGTTCGTCTGCACGAAGGGAATGCGGTGCTGATACCCGGTCTGCTTCTGGCTGGAGAACGAGATCGTGCTCAGTATCCAATCTGTGAACGGCACGTCGAAAGAGACCTTGGTATCGAATCGCTGCCGCGAGCCGGTGGTCACATCGCCCTTGACCATGAATTCCTTGCCGGGATCGCGCGTCACAATCGAGATGGCGCCACCGATGGAGTTGCGGCCGAACAGGGTGCCCTGGGGGCCCTTCAGTACCTCGACCCGATCGACATCCAGCATCGTGGTGTTGGCGCCAACGCTGCGGGCCAGGTACACGCCATCAACGTATACGCCGACGCCAGGATCCAGGTTGAACGCGAAATCGTCCTGCCCGATGCCGCGAATGTAGGCGGACAGTACGGTGTCGGAACCGGAGAAGGGCGTCCCGGCATCCAGGTTGACGTTGGGCGCGAGATTGCTGAGCTGCGAGACGTTGCTGATGCCTCGTTGCTCGAGCTGAGCCGAGCCGAACGCGGAGACCGCAATCGGCACTTCCTGGATGTTCTCAGTCCGCTTCTGTGCAGTGACCACCACCTCCTCGAGCTGGTCTTCCGCGAGCGCCGGAAGCGCCAGTGCCGCTCCAATTACGAGCACGCATAAGTGTCGGTAGGCACGGCTTGCGCAGTTTTTCATACGTGGTATCCCCCCAGGTTGCGCAAATGAGACGCCTGAGGCCGGCTGCCGGGCTCTGCCAACAAGGCGATCTTTGTCGCCTGAGAGTGAAAGCCGCGGCTGTGTCAGCGGAGCAACACCCGTCTTGGACACCGGTGTCAATTGGTTTTAGCGCGACGCACTATCAGAAACGCAGCGCGTTCGGTAAAGTCGTCACTTGGGTACAGCCGCGCGGCGGCTCCCACCGAATCGAGGGGGGTGTCGGGTCGGGTCTTCGGGCCCGGCCCGGCACCTCGTGACCTGCCCCAGGGGCCGCCCGGCCCTGCAATCCAAACAGGCTTCAGTGGCTCGAACGGGCCAGCCGGCCGGCTCTTCTTTCGGATTCCACCTTGGCGAGGGCCGCGTCGACGTCGATCGACGGGTTTTGCGCCGCAGCACCTGCGGTGCTCTTCAACAGCGAGACGATCGAGTCAGCGCTGAGGCGATTGTTGGCACTGAGCAGCAGCGCCACCACACCCGTGATTTGCGCCGCGGCGACGGAACTGCCGGATTCGAAATCGTATTGGGCCTCGGGCAGCAACGTCAGAACTTTAGTTGCCGGTACGCTGAGCGCCGCTTCGCCCGGGTTGTGTGGGCCCTGGCTGTGTCGTAACTCGTCGCTGTTCGCAACCCCGATCACTCCATCGATGTTGGTTGGAAAAGCATCGCCCGAACCGGCCGCCGATCCGACGAAGATGACGCCGTGTTTCAGGCCGCTCTGCACCAGTGCGGACAGCAGCGGATCGGCTGGACCCGCAATACTCAGGTTGATCAGTGGAATGCGGGCATCGAGCGCCGCCGCGAGTGCCTGGGCAAGGGTAAAGGTGTTGCAGGCCGCCGCGTCGGTGTTAGGTTGGAGCTGCCAGCAGGCTTCGAACACCTCGATCCGCGTCAGTGGCGCGATGCCGACGATGCCCACCTTGTTGTTCGCAACGGCGGCGATCAGGCCCGCCATCGCGGTGCCATGCCGATAGGAGGCTGCGGTGGCAGGCGTAGGAGAATTCGTGCTCACGAACGAGTGTGTGCCGGAGATTCGCTCGCGCAGGTCCGGATGAGCGCTGTCCACCCCGGTGTCGATCAACGCGATCTTTACCCCGGCCCCCTGCGAGCGCTGATGGGCGGCGGGGATGTCCAGTGCGGCAAGGTTGGTTTGCAGGCCGTACATGGGATCGTTGTACGTGCCAGGCGCCGTCTCGCTGCTCGACGTGTGGAACTGCTGCAGAGGCTGCGCCAGGGTAATGCGCGGATCCTTTGTCAGCGCGGCCAGCACTTCGGCTATCGGTCGCGCGTCGGGGATTTCGTACACGACGCAGTGCACGCCGAGTTGCTTGATCGGCCAGCTTGCAACCTGCTTGAGCGCGTAGGCGGATGCTACGCGCTGCGCATTGTTGCGGGCGCCTTGGGCCAGGCCATAGCTGCCGCCGGCATAGCGGCGTCCGGTGCTGCCGGCGCGCGATGGTGGGCGATAGGGGTCGTTTGCGAAGGTCACGACCACGAACTGGTGGCCGGTATCGAATTTCGAAGCTGCTGTGTCAGCCGTCGCGGGCGCGCCGGCCCATGCTGACAGGACCAGTGCAGCAATCGCGCCCGCACGGGCAAATGCGTGCATCAGTGCTCCCGTGCATCCGGCGCTCGCTGATCAGCGGCACCCGGCGCTCGCAGGTCGGCCGGTGTCCCTTCGTCCGCAAGAGGCTGTACCCACAGCACTCGCGGGTCGGCGCGCAGGCGCGCTGAAAGTGCGCGCAGTTGCTTATTCGCGCTCGTCTCCGTTGTATGCCCGGCAATGACTCCGACCGGCGTCACGCCCAGAATTCCAGTGGTGCCCGGGCCCTCGACGATTCGTGCGCCGCCCGTCTGCAACAACTCTTCCACTTCGCCGATCGGCAGCGAGCGGTCAAGAGCGATATGCAGGACATTGGGAGTCACGACGGAAGCATCCGTGACAGTCCGATACACCGGCGCTGACCAGCGATAGGCCGTAAACATCATTCCGGTGATGCCGAACAGGAGCAGAAAGCTTGCGGCCCAGGCGAGGCCCGGAGGCCGCCACAGGGACACACGGCGCAGGCGGGTGAGGGCGGTCTGGCTGGACGAGCGGTCCGCAGACCGCCGATCGCGCAGGGAGGCCTTGCTGGCTTCGCCGGCGCTGATCCTGCTGTCGCCAGTCCTGTTGTCACTATTGATGCGATCCATCAGTTTGCGGAACGAAGGACCCGGGGCATAGGTCACCCGGTCCGGCTCCGTGAGGGCGTCGCACATCAACTGTTGGAGTGCGAGCTCCCGCTGACATTCGTTGCAACGCTGCACGTGCTCCTGGGCCAGCTCGCGTTCTACCGGCGAAAGTCGTCCGTTGGCCAGCCACGGCAACAGCAGCCAGACCTCTTCATGGGGACCGCGTTCATCCAAAGCCATCATGTCCCACCTCGGCTTCCGGCAGGAGGAGCAACGCTCCCACCCAACACGGGAAGCAACTTCTGCAGTTTGGCGCGCGCATGAAACAACCGCGTCTTCACCGTGTTGACAGGACAACCCATGATTCCCGAAATCTCCTCACATGAATAACCGAGCTCATAACATAATTCGACGGCGAGTCGCTGCTCCACAGGCAGTTGCTCCAGGGCCTGAACGAGCCAGTCCCGCAACTCCTCGGTCCGCATCGGTTCGTCACTGGTAGGTGGTTCCAGCAGAGCGTCAAGGTTCTCTGCGGAACCCGCTCGTGCTGAGGACCGGAACGCATTTCTCGCTCTACGGTAGGCAATGCCCAGGATCCAGGTGGACGGCTGCGACTCGCCACGAAAGTCGCCCGCCTTCTTCCAGACGATCCAGAAAGTGTCGTTGATGACCTCTTCGGCCACGTCGTAGCGCCGGGTCAGTCGCGTCAGGAACCGCGCCAGCCGGCGATGGTAAAGGTTGTAGAGCTCTTCAAATGCTCGCCGGTCGCCCTTGGCGATTTTGGCAATAAGCTCCGACTCGCGCGCCGCTGATGCGCCGCTGCGATAACCGTGCTCCCCCGTTGCCGGCGGACCGTGATCGTTGTGGTTTTGGCCTCTCACCTTTCCCATCCTTTCACGGTAAGTGTCACGCAATGGCGACGGGGTTCAAAACCGCCTTCAGAAATGCCAGCTTACGGTGCCTGCGAAGCGGCTCCCCGCCCGTCCATAGGGGAACAGCATCCGGGCATGGTCCTGGGCGACGTAGTAACCGCCTTCTACCCGTAAGCGCTTGAATTCAAAGCCGAGACCCGCATTTCCATACGCATACCCGGTGCTATCTGAAGTGTAGTAGCCGGCGCCGGCCGTGAGGAACAGCCGCCCAATCAGGGGTAACTGGGCCGACGTGTCCGTGATGTAGGCCGGGTAGCGTCCCAGCCTGTAGTTCCCGTCGAAACGCACCGCATTCGGGATTATGGATTCGGTCACCGTCCAAAAATCGAGATAGGAGACCGCCACCGAAATCTCCTGGTAATCATCGGACATGGGGACGTTCCCCCCCATGTAGGAGTAGTTCACCGCCGTCAGTGTGGTGCTCCAAGCGGGCGAGAGATCGAAGCGATGGCCCAGGTACTCTTCCAGCTCATAGTCCCAGCCGGCGGTCCCCCAACTGCGTTTGCTGACACGGCTCAGCGTCGAGGCGAAGACTCCCAGGAAGGTTCCGTCCCGGGTGCTGACGCGCAGGTCGATCTGACCGGCGCTGCGTCCGCCAGTTTCGGAGATCCCTCTGAAAACGTAGTCATTCGTGTAGCTGATGTCGCCGTCGACCGTGACAGCCCGTGCAGCGTCTGGCGCCAGCGTTGCGGCCGTGATCCACAGGCAAAAGATACCGATCCGCAACGGTACTGGACCCACTGTGTCCCTCAAGGTGGAAATGACTAGTTCTCGTCATTACAGTTTAGTGCCAATCGGGAACGGCGTGGCCAACAACGCACACTCCATGAGCTCACTGACGCCCGCGAGCGACAGGTGGGGTTGCAAGGTCGGCGGCAGCGCAGCGAATGCTGTAATACTCCCTACACCGGTATGGACTGCGATGGCCAGCGAGCCACCGCGATGAGCCATCGGAACCTCCAGCGCCGGATCATCGCCCACGACAGCCAACTCTCCCGGATCGATGCTGAGCCTGCGGCCCGCGCAACGAAGCGCTTCGAGAGAGGGCTTTCCCAGCACTTTTGCGCGTTTGCCGCTGAGGCTGCTGATCATCGCGCATATGGCGCGCGACGTACCGAGTGCCTTGCCGTGCGCCGTCGCAAAGTACGGGGCCAGAGAGCCCGTGAATAGTCGCGCACCCTCCAAGACTGCCTGGCACGCTGCCTCCAGATCATCTATCGAAAATTCGCGGTACCAGCCGACAAAAACCGCATCCACGGGCTCGCGAGCTGTCCCCAATTCGCGGCGCTCAGTCGTCTTTGCCGGCCGGATGACGCGGATCCCGGCCGCCTCGAGGGGTGCGGACACTCCTTCGCCTCCAAGAACCATCACGCGTTGGAATCGACGCCGGGCGAAGTACTCAGCGGCAACCGCGCTCGGCGTCAGCACCAAGCGGTCGCTGCTGATCGCGAAACCGACGTCGCGGAGCATGGTGGCGTACTGTTCCGGTGTCCGGGTCGTGCCGTTTGTCAGGATGACGAAAGGCACCCCTTGCTGCTGCAGCCGTTGAGTCAGCTCGACGGCGCCAGGTAGCGGATTGACGCTCTTGTTGAGGTTGTCACCCAGCACCAGGGTGCCGTCCAGGTCGAATACGAACCCCTTCACCGAGCGCAGGCGGGCGAGCGCATCGCGCTGCTCGGTGCTCACCTTGCGAGCGCTGACCGCATGTCGTTCAGGTGCGATTCGTAGTCGGAGCCGCCCGCGCTGACTTGGTTCCCGCCAGGTCGGCTGCTCTGCGGCGGTAGTCGCTGGGTGTCGCGCCATAATGCTCGCGAAACACCCTGCCAAAGTGCGATGCGTTGTTGAAACCGTGCAGAAATGCAATCTCGGTCACCGTGCGGCTGCGCTGGGCGGCATCCGAAATCGCGCGGGCACACTCCTCCAGCCGCCGGCGCAAAATGTAACTTCCAATCGTCTCTGAATCCCCCTCGAAAAGCTGATGCAGGCGCCGCGCGGACAGATGCACCGCCGCCGCTACGCGGCCCGGTGTCAGCGCCGGATCGTGCAGGTGAGATTCGATGAAAGTGCGAATCTGCTCGCGCCTCGCCAGGGCAACCGATGTGCCTGCGATCGCGCCCTGTGACAGGCCCGCGTAGGCGCTCGCTATCAGATCGAGGATGGCCTCGCTGAAGTGGGGCGACAGAAAGCGCTCATCGCCGCTGCGTCGTTGATTCCAGAAATTGCACAGCAGCGAGGAGAGCAGGCCTGACACACCTGTCCTGCCCGGGAGGGGAATGCCGACGACGCCCTCCGGGTTGGCCATCCGTCGCGCGAGCTCCTGCTGCGGAATACTCAACACGAGCATGCGGTTGAATTCCTGGAAGCAGACTTCGTACGGCCGCAGACTGTCGAGCAGGTGAAAGTCACCGTACCTCAACACAGCTTCGCGTCCCTGCTGGCGATTGAAGCTGACTCCATCGAGTTGCAGACACAACATGAACAGCGCTTCGCGCGCTCGTGCTACGTGCTGACGCGAATGCATCACCGTCGCGGGTTCGGAGCGTGCCTCTGACAACCGGATGTCGCCTATCTGCGTGCGGGTCAGGCGGCCAGCGAAAGCACGCCGATCCACGGGATCCGTCACGAGCGGAGTAAACGCGCTGCCGGTGAGATCATTCCAGTATTCGAGCCGCCGGTGTTGCGGCTGCTCGGCCGTCGAGAAAGTTTCCAGCTGAGCCATGTGGCTTCCCCCTAGAGACGCTGGTGTGTGGGCTGTGGGCGCCCCTGCTTAGTCAATCCGAATAACCGTCGCGGCGCAAGATGTCTCATTTCCTTCATGGTGGATGACAGGTTCGCGCTGAGTCGAGAGGTGCAAGTCCGGCGTCGGGTCCAATGCCGCTCATGCACCGCGTGGAGGTTCTTGCTTGAACGCATCGCCCACATCTCAATCCCAGATCGCCTCCCAGCCGGAACCCTCCGCCGGCGTCGCAAAGTTCCTGAAGCGGCTACCCCGCTTGTTCATCGGTGGCGAGTGGGTTGAGTCGAAATCGCGGGAGCGCATTTCGGTCGTCGATCCCGCGACTGGGCGTGAGATCGCCGTGGTTGCGGATGCCAATGCGGAAGACGTGGACCGCGCGGTCGCGGCCGCGCGCAAGGCGTTCGAATCCGGGCCATGGGCTGACATGTTGCCCGCCGACCGCCAGGTATTGCTGTGGAAGCTGTCGGACCTGGTCGAAAAGAACATGGACGAGCTGGCGGAGCTCGAGAGCATCGACAACGGCAAGACCAAGTTCATGGCAACCGTCGTCGATGTTGCGGGCACCCGCGACTACTTTCGCTACATGGCAGGGTGGGCGACCAAGATTGAAGGCTCGACGTTCGCGACCTCCATTCACGGGCCGCCCGGCGTCAAGTTCCACACCTACACGCAGCGGGAGCCGGTCGGCGTGGTGGCGCAGATCGTGCCCTGGAATTTTCCGCTCGCTATGGCGGCCTGGAAACTGGGGCCTGCGCTCGCAACAGGCTGCACCTGCATCCTCAAGCCCGCTGAGCAAACGCCACTTACGGCGCTGCGCCTCGCGGAGTTGATTGCCGAGGCTGGTTTCCCGCCGGGAGTCGTCAATGTTCTGACCGGTCTTGGCGAAACGACGGGAGCCGCATTGGTTGCGCATCCCGGTGTGGACAAGGTTGCCTTCACGGGATCGACTTCCGTCGGCAAGCTCATCAACAAGTCGGCTACGGACACTTTGAAGAGAGTGTCGCTCGAGCTGGGCGGAAAGTCGCCCGTGATCGTGCTGCCAGATGCCGACATCAACAATGTCATCGGTGGGGCGGCCAACGCGATCTTCTTCAACGCCGGACAGGTCTGCTGCGCTGGAACCCGCCTGTTTGCCCACAAGAAAGTCTTCGACAGGGTCGTCGAGGGCATCAGCACGGCGGCGAGCTCCATTCAGCTTGGGCCGGGTCTCGATCCCAAGACACAGATGGGGCCGCTGGTCTCGCGTGAGCAACAGGATCGGGTGCTCGGATACATCGAGTCGGGGCGCAAGGAAGGGGCGACTGTCGTAGCGGGCGGGGAGACTCCGTCGTCGCCGGGCTTCTATGTCAAGCCGACAGTGCTTGCCAACGTACGCCCCGACATGAAGGTCGTGCGCGAGGAGATCTTTGGGCCGGTGCTGGTCGCACAGCGTTTCGAAGACCTCGATGACATCGTCGCGCTGGCCAACGACACTCCTTATGGGCTTGCCGCTAGCATATGGTCCAGTGACATCCGCGCGGTTCAGCGTCTTGTGCCCAAGATTCGCGCCGGCACGGTCTGGGTGAACTGCCACAACTTCGTGGATCCCAACATGCCGTTCGGTGGCTTCAAACAGTCCGGATTTGGTCGCGAGCATGGCAGGGCTGTGCTGGACCTTTATACCGAGCTGAAGTCGGTGTGTATGGCCATCTGAGCGGTAGCTCACTAAGTTGGGGGCGGGGGTCCATGGATGCGTTACGCCTTGGGGCGCTTAGCCTCGTTGTTGTGCTGAGCGCTTGCGGTGGGGAGCGGGGCGTGTCGGGCGTGGGCGTCAGCGCCTCGATGAGCGCCGACGCTGCGACAGGCGCCAACGCCCCGAGGGGCGCCCTCGCCCCGGCGGGCAACACCCTCTTGAAGAGTGCGGATGCCGTGATGGTCGCCCGCGCCTCGACGGGCGTCGCCGCCGCGACGAGCGCCAGCGCCGCGATAGGCACCGCTTCGGTCGGTGCCAAACGTCGCGTGGATGCGGCGCGCCTTAGTGCCGCCGATAGTGACACGGCCAACTGGATGACCTACGGCCGCACTTACGACGAGCAGCGGTTCAGCCCGCTGAAGCAAATCAACCCTGGCAGTGTCGGGCGACTGAAGCTGGCGTGGCACTACGACCTGGACGCGGCGCATCGCGTTCAGGAAACCACGCCGCTCATCGTTGACGGTGTCATGTACGTCACGAGCGCGTGGAGCAAGGTGTTTGCGCTCGACCCGGTTACGGGGAGGCGAATATGGGCTTTCGACCCTGCGGTGCCGGGAACCGCTGGGGTAAAGGGCTGTTGCGACGTCGGTAACCGTGGCGTCGCGTTCTGGAATGGCAAGGTGTATGTCGGCACGTTCGATGGCCGGCTGATTGCACTCAATGCACAGACTGGCAAACAAGCCTGGTCGGTGCGGACTTCCGACCCTGCGAGGTCCTACACCATTACGGGTGCACCTCGGATCGTCAAAGGCCGGGTCATCATCGGCAATGGCGGCGCTGAATACATCAGTCGCGGTTACGTCACGGCCTACGATGCCGAGACGGGCAAGCAGGCCTGGCGCTTCTATACCGTGCCCGGCGAACCCGGCAAACCCGATGGCGCGGCCTCTGATCAGGTGCTCGAGACGAAGGCACGGTCGACCTGGCATGGCGAGTTCTGGAAGAACGGCGGTGGCGGAACGGTCTGGGACTCAATTGTCTACGATCAGAAGCTCGATCTGTTGTACGTCGGAACCGACAACGGCTCACCCTGGAACCGTGCAGTTCGCTCCCCCGGCGGCGGTGACAACCTGTTCATTGCCTCCATCATCGCGTTGCGTCCGGACACAGGCGAGTACGTGTGGCATTTCCAGGAGAGCCCTGGGGAGAGCTGGGACTTCTCCGCCACCCAGCCCATCATGCTCGCCGACCTGCAGATCAACGGTAAGGCGCGCCACGTCCTGATGCAGGCGTCAAAGAACGGCTTCTTCTATATGTTGGATCGCGAAACTGGCGCGTTCATCGGAGCGCGGCCATTCGCCACAGTCAACTGGGCGCTCAGCCTCGATCCGATCTCGGGCCGGCCAACCGAGAATCCGCAGGCGCGCTACGGCGAAACCGGCAAGCCCTGGGTCTCAATGCCAGGACCCGCGGGTGCCCACAGCTGGCAGCCGATGTCTTACAGCCCATTGACTGGCCTCGTCTACCTGCCTGTGACCGAGGCGGCGTTCGTATACATAGGCGAGGAGAAGTTCAAACCCAAGTCATTCGGCTGGAACACGGGAGTTGACTTCAACGCCGGCAGCCTGCCCGAGGATCCGAAGGCGCTTGCCGGAATCAAGACACAACTGAAGGGCAGACTGTCAGCCTGGAATCCGGTCACCCAACGGGAAGTGTGGCGGGCGCAATACGACCAACCGTGGAACGGTGGAGTACTGGCCACTGCAGGAAACCTGGTCTTCCAGGGAAACAGCATGGGCGAGTTCGCCGCATTCCAGGCGGACGACGGCAAGCGGGTGTGGTCGGTCCAGACCTACACTGGAATTGTCGCGGCCCCGGTGTCTTACGAAGTGAATGGCGAGCAGTATGTCGCAGTCGAAGTCGGCTGGGGCGGGGCGTTCGGACTGGCCGCGGGCGTGTTGGCACATGACTCCCAGGCCAATCGCGGCAATCTGCCGCGGTTGCTGGCGTTCAAGCTGAATGGTACCGACAGCTTACCTAGGCCACCCAACATAGACCAATCGTTCGATCCGCCGCCTGATTCAGGGACTGCCGCTGTTGTTGCGGAAGGAAAGCTGCACTACCACACGTATTGCAGCATGTGTCATGGTGACAGCGCGGTAAGCGGGGGAGTGCTGCCGGATCTGCGCCATTCGGCCTCCCTGGGCAATACAAGCATGTGGCAAAGTATCGTGCACGACGGGGTGCGCCAGGCGAACGGAATGGTTTCGTTTGCGGAGCAGCTGAACAAGGACGAGATAGAGACTATTCGTGCATATGTTGTGCATCGCGCGAATGCGCAAGGTACCGGGGATCGCAAACAGGCCAAGTAATGGCGACGCGAGAACAAGACCCATTTGAGGAACAGCCGATCGGCGGTCTGCGTATAGCGGAAGTCATCTCGCAACCGACGATCATTCAACACACGGAAGCGGACGTCACTTGCGCTGAAACGGTCATCTACCTTTTTATACTGCAGATCGAAGGATCGAGCCTCAACGCGCAGGACAATCGCGTCGCGAAACTCGGCTCTGGCGACTTCGCGCTGTGTACGACGGCCCGCCCATATCAAATAACGTTCCCTGTACCCGGCCGAAGAATCGTCGTAGCGATCCCCGACGGTCTTTTGAGGCGGCATCTGGCGTGCCCCGACAATGTCGTGGCCGTGCGGATGCACGGTGGCCGGGGGATGAACATGTTGCTCGGCAACTTCGTACAGTCATTCTGGTCGTGCCGGAGCGAAGCGGTAGAACCCGTAGTGGCGTTACGGATGTCCTATACGATCCTCGATCTGATCGCCGCCGCCTATTCCTCCGCACCACAGGTCCGATGTGAGCAGTCATCACTCGTCGCGGCACATCGGGTCCGGATCATCGGCTATATCGAAGCGCATCTGCGTGATTCCGACCTGACGCCCCGGAGTGTCGCGAAGGCCTGCCGGATCACGGCGCGGTATCTGCATCATCTGTTCGCGAACGAATCGGAGACGGTTACTGAGTACATCCAACGCCGGCGATTGGAGGAGTGCGCGCGTGCGTTGATTGCAGCGCCGGTGCGTGGGCGGCTGGTTACGGAGATAGCGTTCGATTACGGCTTCAACAGCCTGACGCACTTCGGGCGGGTGTTTCGCAATCGGTATGGGTTGACCCCGAGCGAGTATCGGCGCGCTGCGCTACCGGCGCACGAGGCGCATCACTAGACAAGGGGGGCTTCGAAAGGGCCGTAAGGAAACTCGGATATGTCTATTCATGCTCGGTCGTGCTGCGTCTTGCGCTGGACCGGCAGAATGCATGGGTGCCTGCCAGGCCTCACCGCCGCGGCCACACCTGCGCGCCTTGAGTCCGATCGCCAATAACAGTTGTAATAAGTTTCGCGCCTGGCCGGTCTTCCTGCATGAACGCCGTGAGGAATTCCGATGCGCTGGTGGATTCGGGTCGAGGCAGCCCTGGCAGATATTCGCGGTCAGCTGCGAAACAATGCCATCGCGCTCATCAGTCTGCTCGTGGCATTGACGAGTGTCAGCTATTCGACGTGGCGCCCCCTTGCTGGGTCGCTGGAGTGCCCGGTGGGCAGCAGCGCCTGAACTGCACGCTTTCAATGCATTGTCCACAATACAGCTTCCAATTGTGTGCAATCGGGCCGTAACCCTCTGCCCGTCGGGTACGAGATTGAATGAGCGTATAGATCGCAAATAAGCCGGGAAAACCTGATTCGTCTCTCCAGGCAGACCCGCTGGAAAGCGGCCTGCGGACTCCCGCTGGCATACAAGTTGCACACACGACCGCCACCCTTGAATTCTCCTCGAGGTCGCGATCGACATGGCGTACACGTGGAAGCCTATTTGTGTTGCGGCTGTGTTTTGCATTGTCTCTTCACAGGGCGTGAGGGCGGATGACGCAGCTGACTCCGGGGCTGTCGGCCGTGCATCGAAGGGCACTGACACGCTGGAGGAAGTCGTCGTGAGCGGCGTCAAGCTCGAAGACCAGGTGAGTCCGCTGCAACGACGGGTGACCTCCGTCCTGGGATTGGAAGTATCGGTACTCGACACGCCCAGAGCCGTTACGGAAATCAACACGGCGCAAATCAGGGATCAATCGATCACCTCGGTCACCGATCTGGCCAAGATCGCCTCCAGCGCATACACGACGAATCAGTTCGGAGGCGCGAACGTACCGGCGCTGCGCGGACAGTCGGCCGAAGTGTTTCAGAATGGAATGCTGCGCACGCCGCGCTCCGACGGGGAGCCGCTGAGCTTCAATTCGGTTCAGGGATTCGACATCGTGAAGGGTCCTGCCGGGGTCGTATACGGGCCCACCGGCAATGTCGGCGGTTACGTAAATATCGTGACCAAGCGCCCGTATTTCGACAATATGCATGCCACGGCAACTGCCAGCTACGGTCAGTACGACGACAAGCGCTGGCAGCTCGATGTCAGCGCGCCCATAACCGACACATTGGCTTACCGGGTGAGCTACGAGGGCATTCACTCGGACAGCTATTACCGTTACGGCTTTACGCATTCGAACGATGTCTACGCGGCGCTGCGCTTTGTGCCGAATTCCCAGCTCACAATTGATTTCAACACGGAGTTCTACAACTCCAACTACACGGAAAACACCGGCATCAACCGCCCCACGCAGCAGCTGATCGATGACGGACTGTACTATCAGGGAACGGGTGTCAGCCCCTTCGGCAGCAGCAGCGATCCGCGCAATTTCGGCTCGGTGATCGACGTGACGGGCGTCGTGCCGATCAATCGCAGCTACCAGCTGGTCGCCCCGCACGATCATGATCACGGCACCAACTTCCAGGCGCAGCTCGATATTACTTACGAGCTGAACGACCATTTGACCCTGGCCAACAAGGGCTATTACGAAGACTACTCCCAGCTGCAGCTGGAGTACGCCCAGCGCTACTACAACAACATCGCCAAGTCGCACAACATCGAGGATCGTTTCGAAGTGCGCGCCAGGTTCGGCGACAACCAGCTCATTGCGGGTGTCGCTTACCGCCACATGAGCGTGCTGGCATACGGGGATTTCTACAACGAATACCTGAATGCAACCGACATCACGGGCAATCCGGCCAATTTCCCGATAACGAGTCTGTTCGGGGTGGTGGCTGTTCCGGGACGTCCAACGGAATTCGCGGCTCCCGGTGCTTCGTATCCGAGCGGACTGTACCCCTTCTCGATCGCCAATACGCAGGACCAGGCGGCCGATCAGTGGGGAGCATTCCTTCAGGATATCTACCAGGTAACGAGCAAGCTCAGTGTCTTCGCGGGCGTCCGCGGCGATGTCATCCACGAAAGCCTGACGGATCCCCTGCCTCCCCCCGGTTTCGATGCGGCACATGCCGCTGTCACCGCACATGAGAAAGCGGCGAACGTAAGCGTGAGTTACAAGATGGCGCCTTGGAACACGCTGTATGCGACCGCGAGTTACAACGAGTCTCCCGTGACGACCAACGGCGGCGGCTATGCTGCTTTTACCGGGGATGGCATCGAATCACAGGACTTCCACATCAAGAACCACCTTTACGAAGTCGGCTCCAAGTTCGCGTTTGCAGACAACACGCTGTTCGTGACTGCGGCAGGCTTTCAGCAGCAAAGATCGCAAACGGATGCGTTCGGCAATACGAGCAAGATCAGGGCGGCCGGTGGTGAGCTCGAGGGCAATTACCAGCCGAACAGGAACCTCTCGGCCACAGCCTCCTACAGCTATCTGGATGCATGGCTGCCGAATGCGGGGGGTGGCCTGGCATTCACAGGTAATGTGTACGACGCGTTTGCTGCGCCGTACGGCAATGGCAGCGGCAGTCCGAACTTCAGCTCCCTGCCAATCAAGGATTACCCTCTGCCGGGGGTGCCGCGTCACATGCTCAGTGCCTTCTCCAAATACCGTTCGGATCTTGGGTTCGGCGCCAGCCTCGGGCTCGTTGTCACCGGGCCCATCAACACTTCCTACATCGGGAACGTGCAGATTCCCAGCCAGTACAACCTGGATGGCACCCTCTTTTATGAATCGCAGCGCTGGTCCGTCCGGCTCAATTTGTACAACATCACCAATGCGAAGAACTGGTCGGCGGAATCGGGGGCGGTCGGTAACGACCTCATCACCGCGAACCTGCCTTTTCACTACATGCTGAGCGTGACCGGACGCTTTTGATCCGTGAGCACGTGCCAAGGCAGCATCTTTTCAGGAGGGGTCGAGCCAATGTCGAAATTGACTTCCGCACGGTCGCGCGGACCCGTTTTCATTGCAGCCCTGCTAATGACTATCTGCGCGTGGCAGGCTCTCGCGCAAGCACCTGCGGGGGTTCCCACGGCAACCAAAGTCGCACACCCGGTTGCCTTCAATGAAGAGACGCGCATCCGGCAGGAGCTCGTGCAGGTTGCACTCGGCAAGGCACCTGCTGATCTGGTCATACGCGGCTCGACAGTACTCAATGTGTTTACGTCCATGTGGGATGCAAACCAGGACATTGTCATTCGCGGCAAAAGAATTGCCTGGGTTGGCCCGTCCGACGAATGGAAGGGCCAGGCGGGTAAGACATTCGAGGCAAAAGGTCTCTGGGCAGTACCTGGATTCGGCGAATCGCACAAACACATCGAGAGCACGATGCTTTCACCGGAGTGGGAAGCAGCGCTGGTCGTGCCGCTGGGCAACACCTGGACCACGGAAGGCTCGCATGAATTCTCGAACGTCAGCGGTGAGCACAATGTGGAGTTCTGGAACACGGCCGAACGCCACGGCAGTCCGCTGAAGATCTTCACCGCCCTTGGGTCGGCAACCCCGCCCTCGGCCTTTGAGGTCGGCGGTGGCAACTACGCGTACAAGGAAGTCGCGGAAAACATCCGCAAAAGCCTGGCGGTGCAGGGCCTGGACGAAGTCATGGACTGGCCGGCAGTTTCACAACCGACCCATCCGGGTTACCAGCGCATTTGGGAAGACATTCAGGCAACGCGCGACAACCGTGGCGTGATTGATGGGCACGGCTCCGGGTTGCGCGATGCACCTCGTATCAACGCGTTTGCAGCAGCAGGGCTCACGAGCGATCACGAGGCGCTGGTTGCGGAGGAAGCGTGGTCCAAGCTGCAGCACGGTTTGTTTCTGCAGCTTCGCGACGAGACCAGCGAACGCGCGATACCGTTTTTTGTGAAGAACGGTCTGAAGGATTGGTCGAATGTCTCAGTCGTCACCGACGATCGCAATGTCGCGGACACGATCAAACAGGGCACGATGAACTATCATGTGCGGCTGGCGATCAAACTGGGTGCCCCAGCCGAGGCCGCCTACGAAATGGCGACCATCAACCCGGCGCGCCATGCGCACATGGATTCCCTGGTAGGCTCCATCGCGCCAGGTCGTTATGCGGATGTAGTCCTGCTGACATCCGTTCAGGATGTTTCCATCAAACAGGTATTCGCGAATGGTCAGCTGGCCGCCCAGGATGGTAAATATCTGCTGCCGGTACCGCAGATAAAGTGGCCGGCGTGGGCGACGAATACGATTCACATCGGGCGCAAGCTGACACCGAAGGATTTCGAAGTGGCCGCTCCAGCCGGAAAGACCACCGTCACCGCGGCAATCCAGGCGCCGTTCTATACGGACTCCGAGCAGAAGACAGCGGTGTTGCCGGTCGTGAATGGCCTCGTGCAGCGGGATATCGAGCACGGCATCATCAAGGTTGCAATCGTCGATCGGTACACTGGCAGTGCGAAGCTGGGCAAGATGTTTTGGACCGGCATGGGTCCGAAGACTCCCAATTCGGCAGTTGCAACCTCGGTGTCGCACGATCTTCACAACATCACCGTCATCGGATCGAGCGATGAAGCCATGGCACTCGCCGTCAACCGGGTTGCCGAATTGCAAGGCGGCATCGTGCTCGTCGATCGCGGCAAAATCACCGGTGAGATGCGCCTGGAGGTGGGTGGCCTCATGACCAGCCGGCCCATCGAGGCCGCCGCGGCGAGTCTCGAAGACCTGTGGTCCAAGGCTGACGCGCTCGAGTGGATCGGCAGTCCGGGGTTTCCAAAGCACGTGATTTTCGCGATGATCACTTGCAGCCCATTCACCTGGCGCCTGGTCGTCCCGTATCCGGGTAACCCATCGGGGCTCGTTTTGCTGCAGACCGGAAAGACCATGCCGGTCATATGGTGAGCGGATTTGAAGCTCATTGACGATGCGGCGGATCTTATTGTCGCTCTGCGTCGCGCTTGTCGTGTCAACCGCGCAAGCGCACACGGCGATGCCCACGCTCGTATTGGTCTCCTTCGAGGAGCAGCGGTCCGGTACTGTCGCTGTCAAGATCGACGTTGATCTGACGCTGCTGCTCGGCTCGCCTGAGCGCTACTACGAACTTGCCACTGAGCCGCAGGATGAACAACGTGAGGAAGTTCGGCGGCTGGTTCCACAGTTGCTGGAGGCGCTCCAGCTGCGCATCGGCGAAGCACCACTGGCGCTCAGCCTGCAGGCATTTTCTGTAGCAAGAGCCACGCGCGCGGAGTTTCTGGATTCCTCCACGAGCAAGCTCAGTACATTCAAGTTTGCCGGTACGCTGCCTCCGGTGCCCGGGCCTCTCAAGCTCATCGTACCCATCGGCGCCGATGTAGCCTATCCGATTGCCTACACGGTGCAGATTCCTGCGGCCCACTTGTCTGTGACACGGTGGCTCGACGGAGGTATGCACATGAGCGAGCCGTTCCAATGGGCGGGCAAGGTCCCTGCAGGGAAAGTGGCTCCGACCACGGGAAATACCCGCGCGGCCGCGAGCTTCAGCCCCGATTCGATGCCCTGGTGGAAACAGCTCGCGCTTTATCTGCGCCTGGGCTTACAGCACATCATTCCCGAGGGAACGGATCACATCCTGTTCGTGCTCGGGCTGTTCTTCCTCGGCATCTCCTGGGCAAAGCTGCTTTCACAGACGACCGTCTTCACGGTCGCTCATGCCACTACGCTTTTCCTTTCAACCTACGGCGTGTTCTCTCTTCCGGCCAAATACGTCGAGCCCACGATCGCCATCTCGATTGCTGTCATTGCCCTCGAGAATGTGTTCAGGCCGAAATTGGGTCCGGGGCGGCTGGCCATTGTGTTCGGCTTCGGCCTGGTGCACGGGCTTGGCTTTGCCAGCAGTCTGAGCGAGATTCCCTTTCCCAAACACGACTTTCTCATAGCGCTTCTGGGCTTCAACCTGGGCGTCGATTTCGGGCAACTCCTGGTCATTGCCGCGGCATTTCTCGCGGTCGGATGGTTCAGGAACAAACCCTGGTTCCGCCGCCGGATCGCCATTCCTTGCTCGCTCGCCATCGCGGCGACGGGGATCTGCTGGGCGATCGCGCGCGTAATCAGGTACACCGTCAGCTGATCCGACGGGACGGCACCGGTGGTCGAGTTTTATTTCCTCCAGGGTGGAATCCTGACCCGTCGCGACGCGCCACAATGCTGCCTGCCCCGAAGAGGTTGCCTTCTCATGATCGAGCTACTTACGTCCGAGACGCCCAACGGCTGGAAGATCTCCATTGCGCTGGAGGAGATGGGCCTGCCGTACACATGGCGCCACATCAAGCTGTCCGAGCAGGAGCAGAAGGCCGACTGGTACGTGAAGCTCAATCCCAACGGGCGCATCCCCACGCTGATCGATCATGACAACGATGACTTCGTCATATTCGAATCGGGGGCCATCCTCATCTACCTGGCGGAGAAGAGTGGCAAGTTCCTGCCCAAGGATGTGAAGGGCCGCTCGCGGGTGCTGCAGTGGCTGATGTTCCAGATGTCGGGGGTCGGTCCCATGATGGGCCAGGCCAACGTCTTCTTCCGTTACGCGCCGGAAAAGATTCCGTACGCAATCGAGCGCTACCAGAGGGAGACACTTCGCTTGCTCGGTGTGCTCGACAAGCAGCTCGCGTCCAACGAGTACATCGCCGGTGACTATTCGATCGCCGATATGGCTTTGTGGCCGTGGGTCAAGGGCTACGGCTGGTCGGGAGTTACACTGGACGGGCTACAGCATCTGCAGCGCTGGCATGATCTCATCGCAGAACGTCCGGCTGTGAAACGAGGCTGCGCGATACCTCCCGCGGTGGATCTCGGCGAGCGCACCCAACAGACGGTGGACGCGGGGCGCAAGTTCCTGGTTTGATGGAGGAATGCCTGATATCGACCCCGCCCGCTGGCGCGAACTGAGTCCGCTCCTCGATGAGTTCCTGGATCTCACGAATGAGGAGCGGGTCGCGCGGCTCGCCGCTCTGCGGACAGACGAGCCCGCCGTGGCGGAGGATCTGCAGACCTTGCTTGCCCGCCTGCAGGCCCTCGAGAATTCGAAGTTCCTGGAGGATGACCCCGCCGACTTGATGAAACAGAAGTCGCTCGCCGGAGTGACTCTGGGTGCGTATACGCTGGAGTCGGTCATTGGTCATGGCGGCATGGGCAGCGTCTGGCTCGCACGCCGCAGCGACGGGCGCTTCGAGGGTAAAGCCGCCGTCAAACTCCTCAATATCGCGCTGCTGGGCCGTGGAGGGGAGGAGCGCTTCCGCCGCGAGGGCCGCCTCCTCGCGAAGCTCACCCATTCGAACATCGCACGCATTCTCGACGCGGGGGTGACAGACGCCGGGCAGCCCTACCTGGTGCTGGAGTACGTCGAGGGCAGCGCCATCGATCGTTACTGCGATGACCACGGCTTGGACACCGAGGCGCGGTTGAAGCTGTTCCTGGACGTAATGGCAGCTGTCGGGCATGCACATGCCAACCTGATCGTGCACCGGGACATCAAGCCGTCCAATATCCATGTGACCACGGACGGCATCGTGAAACTGTTGGACTTCGGCATAGCGAAGCTGATCGAAGACGATGCGCGAGCCGACTCGGCAACCGTCCTGACGCACGATGGCATGCGGGCGCTGACCCCGGAATACGCAGCTCCCGAACAGGTGCTGAACGCGCCCATCACCGTTGCCACCGATGTCTACTCGCTCGGGGTGCTCTTGTACACCTTGCTGTGCGGACAACATCCCACTGCCGACAGAACCCACTCTGCGCCGCAATTCATTCGCTCGCTGCTGGAAACCGAGCCAGTTCGTCTGTCCGCGGCCGTTGCCCCCGTGAAGCTCAAACGCCTCTTTCGGGGTGACCTCGACAACATCGTAGCCAAAGCGCTCAAGAAGAATCCGCTGGAACGCTATGCCTCGGTGAAAGAGTTCGCGGACGATCTGCGACGTTATTTGCTCGACGAGCCGGTGCTCGCGCGCGCGGATAACGCCTGGTATCGAACGCGCAAATTCATTTCCCGAAATCGTCTTCCCGTTGGAATTGCCGCCGCTGCACTGGCAGCGGTCATCGCGACCGCGGCGATCGCGCTGTTCGAAGCTCATGCGGCCGGTGTGGGGCGGGACCGGGCACTTGCGCTATCGTCGCGCAATGAAGCGGTGGCGGATTTTCTCAACACGCTCATCACCGAGGCGGCCGATTCTGACAAACCGGTGACCGTAAAGGAGATGCTCGCGCGCAGCGAGGCATTGGCGCGCACGGATTATCAGGACAATCCGCAAAAGCGCGCGGCGGTGTTTGACATGCTCGGGGTGTACTACGCCTCCAACGACGAACATGCACGCGGGGAGTCCTTGTTGCGCGAGGCACTCGACAGCGTCAAGGGCTCTTCGGACCAGGACCTGCGGCGCAGACTGTCCTGCGATCACGCATTCACACAGGCGACCATCGGGAAGATGGAGGAAGCGATTCGGGAGCTGAAGGGAGTCATTGCGGAGCCGCAGATCACCGTGCAGCAGTCCGTCGCCTGCCTCGACTATCTGACTCAAACATCTCTGCAAAGCAGCGATGTCCCCAACGCTCTGAAGTACGGGAAGCTCGCTCTGCAGCGCCTGCCCGAGGTTGCCCACCCGTCGCCGCTCATGCAGGCAGGCCTGCTAGCCAACATTGGCTATGCGGAGCATCTCGACGGCCACAACGAGCTGGCGAATCAATACTACGAGCGATCGCTGGCGCTGCTGGCCCGTGCCGGGCGAGATCACGGGTCAGATGCGGTTTCAATCCGGAACGGCTTGGCGCTCGTAAGCCAGGGAGCGGGTAACCCGAAACGTGCGCTCGAGTTATACGAACAGATACTGCACATCATCGCGCAGTATCATCTCGACCCAGGACCCCGTCCGTCCATCCTCTACAACTGGGCGCGTACGTTGGAGTACGTAGGACGCTTTCGTGAAGCGCGTGAGGGATACGCGCAATGTGCGGCAGAGGCAGAGGGTGCGCATAATCCGATGCCGCGTGTTTACTGCCTGCTGGGCCTGGCGTCTTTGTCGCAAGCAGAGGGAGATCTGCCCGCCGCCGATCGTTTTCTCGCCTCGGCGTCTGCAATTGCCGGGGACCCGATCCCTCCCGGTTTTCCTGCTGCCGCGAGACTGCAAACCTTGCGAGGGTTGATCGCAATGTCAGAGGGGCGTCTCGAGGATGCGCGCGCCAGCCTGGATGCGGTTATCGCCAACAGCAAGACGGTGCAAGTGACACACGAGGCGTTGCGCACCAGAGCGGAGCTGAACTTGCGAGAGGGTAAGTTGGCCGCAGCCGAAGAGGATGCGCGGCAGGCGCTCGCGGTCGCACAACAAGCGCAGGGTGGCTTGCCGTACTCGGACCGGACTGGATTGGCCTGGATGGTGCTGGGGCAAGTGCTCACAAAGCGGGGAGACGCCGTGGGTGCCGCAAAGGCTTATCACGCTGCCGCGACGAATTTGTCTAATACTGTGGATGCTGACCATCCAATGCTGCTGCGGGCTCAGCTGCTCGCCCGGGACTAAGAGCGCTTCCCGGTCCGCCTCCCTAGCGGCGGGGCGACGATTGCACTGTGGGTCTACATTCGGTTCCGCAACGGTTGAGTTCGTTGCGGCGCCATTGGGCCAGATAGTGCGAATCGCTCGAGGGGGCAGGGCACATGAGTCAGTCGATCGCACGGCCACTTTCCACCGCTCAGGGAGCGAGCCAGGGCGTGGCCCAAGGTACGGCAGGCGGGGCCGCTGCAGAGGCGCCATGGCCAAGCCCACGAATTGCCTGGTATGCGGTGGGCATCTTCGCTCTCGCCCTGACCATCAACTTCCTCGATCGCGGCATTCTCGTACTGCTGATCGGGCCCATCAAACACGACATGCAGTTGTCGGATACCAAGGCGAGCCTGCTGATCGGTTTCGCGTTCGTGTTCTTCTACCTCTTTCTGGGCCTGCCGATAGCGCGCCTGGTGGACACGAAGAGCCGACGCCTCATCATCGGCTGCGGCATCGCCTTGTGGAGCTTGATGACGGCGTTTTGCGGGCTCGCACAGAACTTTGTGCAGTTGTTCATTGCCCGTATTGGTGTCGGTGTCGGCGAAGCGTGTAACGGGCCAGCCACCTTTTCGATGCTCGCGGACCTGTTTCCGCGCGACAAACTTCCTCGCGCCATTGCCGTGTTGAACTTCGGTTTCGTGGCCGGCACTGGACTTGCGATGCTGCTGGGCGGGGCGGTGATTCACTTTGTTTCGACCATGGCGCCCATCTCTTTACCCTTCTTCGGCACTCTGCGTCCGTGGCAGATCACATTCATCATCGTCGGCATTCCCGGTATGTTGGTGGCTTTGCTGTTTACGACCATACCCGAGCCTGCACGGCGTGGATTGTTGGCGGGGGCGGCTGCCCAGACGTTTCCTGTTCGTGATGTGTGGAAGTACATGCGGGACAATCGCGCCGCCTACGGACCGATGTTCCTCGGCCTTGCATTCAATGTGGTGGTGGCCTTTGGGAACCAGGCATGGACCCCGGCCTTCTTCATCCGGACCCACGGTTGGACGCCCGTGCAGGCGGGCGTCGTACCCGGCATCGTGGTCATCTGCAGTGCGCCGTTCGGCTTGCTGGTCGGGAGCTTTCTGTCCGAGTGGTTCACGAAGAAGGGCTACGCGGATTCCAACATGCGGGTCACTCTCATAGGCATCGGGCTGGCCAGTCCCTGCGGGGCCCTCTTTCCGCTGATGCCGACTCCTGAGCTTGCCGTCGCAGTTCTGGCGTTGCAGCTGTTCTTCGCGATGTTCGTGCCTGGGCCGCTGAATGCCGCCCTGCAGATCATCACGCCGAACCAAATGCGCGGTCAGGCCACGGCCCTGTTCCTGTTTGTATTCAACATCGTCGGGTTTGGCATCGGACCTACTTTTGTTGCGAGCCTGACGGACTACGTGTTCCGCGACGAGGCCATGTTGCGCTATTCCATGGCTCTGACAGGAGCGCTCATGGGGACTGCCTCGGTGGTCACCATCTGGCTCGGGCTGAAAGGGTATGGCGAGGCCGTCAAGCGCACGGCGAATTTTGTCTAGTAGCCTGCCGGTCTGTCGGCCACGAAGCAGGAAGCCCGTCCGGCTACAACTTGGCCGGTTACAACTTGAACACCGCCCGCGCGTTCAACTCGTAAAACTTCTTCCTGTCGAGGTCCGTGCCCACCGCATCCATCTCGATGACTTCGCTCGCTTCGAACTGGTACGGATAGTCCATCGCATACATCACACGATCCGCCCCGAGCACCTGCTGACAAAATTGAATGGCCGGCGCCCACGCCATGCCACTTGAAGTCACGTAAACGTTCTCTTTCAGGTACTCGCTGATCTTGCGTTGTAGAGGTTTCATAACGGCATAGCGCTTCGAGTTGACCGTCGCGCGGTGCATGTAATCCAGCCTGAACAGCCAGAACGGCAGAGCCTCGCCCAGGTGACCCACCACGATCTTGAGCTTTGGGAAGCGATCGAACGCACCGCTCGTGATGATGGCCAGCAGGTGCATGCCCGTGTCCACACCAAACCCGTAGATCGCGCCGTCGAGCCCACGTTGCAGTAACGGCTGAATCAATCCCGCCGACGGGCTGTTGGGATGCAGATACAGCGGCACATCCAAAGCTTCGGCCGCCGCGAAAATGTCCCAGAACTTCGGATCATCCAGATACTCGCCCAGCGTGTGGGAGTTGATGATGGCGCCCTTCAACCCGAGCGTGCGTACACCGCGCTCCAGCTCCTTCGCAGCCTCCGTTGGGCTCTGGGGGGCGATGGCAGCCAACCCTGCAAACCGGGTAGGGTATTTGCGGATTGCCGCGGCGAGCTGATCGTTGCTCGATCTTGCGAATGACACAGCCGTGGCTGCATCAAACACCTGCACGCCCGGTGATGTCAGCGAGAGGACGTGCATAGCGACGCCGGTGGAGTCCATGTCGGCGACCCGGCGCTCCCCGAGATCCTGCAACAGATCGATGATCCGGGTGGCGCGTGCGCTCGGACTGGAAAGGTAAAAACCCCACAGGCTCAGGAAGCCGGGATCGTGGATAGTCTTGCTCGCCAGCATCTGGCGATACAGGGCGAACAGTTCAGGTGTCGCGAAGGCTTCTTCGGTCGCGATTCTCTGGTATGGCATTGCTGCAGTATGGCATCTGCAACGTTTCTCTCAAATGCACGCAGAATCGAATCGCCTTTCTGCGTGAGTCGAGTTCGCAGGGTCGCGTTTAATGCCATATACAGGACCAAAGGTCATATCCGGGGGGTATGGAAATGGCTGGCGTTGACGCAACAGCTGACCTGTCCGCATTGCGCAGGCAGCTCGAGCAACTCTCGAACGAAGTAGGTTCCCTGCGGGATGTGCATGCCGTTCGCAGGCTGCAGCATGCCTACGGTTACTACCTGGACAAATGTCTCTACGACGAGGTCGTAGATCTGTTCAGCGATAGCGGCGAAGTCCGCTTCATGGGCGGTATCTTCAAAGGCAAAGCCGGAGTGCGGCGCCTGTACTGCGATCGGTTTCGCAAGAACTTCACGGGCGGACACAACGGTCCCGTCCACGGCTTCCTGCTCGATCATCCGATAATGCAGGACATCGTTGATGTCGCGCCTGATCGCAGCTCTGCACTCGCCCGCTTCCGCTGTGTGATGCAGGCAGGCAGGCACGAAAGCAAGGACTGGGCCCCCAACGCCATCAAGCAGTGGTGGGAAGGTGGAATCTATGAGAACGCGTATTCGCGCGAGGATGGCATCTGGAAAATAAAAGTACTGAACTATCGTGCTGTGTGGCACGGCCTGTTCGAGACGGGTTGGGCGCACACCCAACCGAAGTTCGTGCCGTTCTTCAGCGAGACCTTTCCTGAAGACCCGCTTGGACCGGATGAGCTGATGAAGCCGACGCCCGTGCTGTGGCCTGAGACGGAAGTCGTGCCGTTCCACTACGAACACCCCGTCACCGGCAAGAAGTGGCAGGCGGCTTAACAGCTCAAATTGCCGTGACCGTTGGCTGCAGAGGGAGGAGCGCACATGACGACTCAATTTCCTGCCTCCATGGATTTCAGTGGCTTCAATGCCCCATCGAGGGTCGAGTGCGACGTCTATGACCTCGTGATCGAGGGGCAGTTGCCTGCCGAGATCAATGGCTCCTGGTATCAAACGGTACCCGATCCTCAATACCCGCCCATGCTCGGAAACGATACGTACCTGAGCGGCGATGGGATGATTCGGTTGCTGCGTTTCGAGAACGGCCACGTCGATCTCAAGCAGCGTTACATCCAGACGGAGCGCTTCAAGAATGAGCGTCGGGCACGACGCTCGCTGTATGGGCTGTATCGCAATCCCTACACGGATGATCCCAGTGTTCGGGGCAAGCCCCGCAACGTCAACAACACCACGCCGATTTTCCACGGTGGCCGGCTGCTTGCGTTGAAGGAAGACAGCCATGCGATGGATGTAGATCCAGATACTCTGGAAACACTGGGAGAGTGGAACTATCGGGGCAAGCTACGTAGCCAGACGATGACAGCGCATACACGTCCCGATCGGGATAGTGGCGAGTTGTATTTCTTCGGTTACGAGGCAAGCGGCCTTGCCTCGCGAGATGTTGCGTACTGCGTCGCGAACAAGGATGGCGAGCTGATTCGCGAAGAATGGTTCGAGGCGCCGTACTGCGGGATGATGCATGACTTCGCAGTCACGAAGGAGCACGCCGTATTTCCGGTGTTCCCAACGACTGCGGACCTGGCACGTATCAAAGCTGGTGGCCCCCATTGGATCTGGGAGCCGACCAAAGACACCTTCGTCGGCATCATGCCCCGCGATGGCAGCGTGAAGGACCTGCGCTGGTTCCGGGGTCCCGCGCGTTCTGCCTATCACTTCATGAACGCATACACTGACGGTCCGCGTGTGCATCTGGATTTTGGCTGCGGCAAGGTGAATGCGTTCCCGTTCATTCGGGAGGCCACCGGGATCCAGGTGCAGCCGCAGGACCTCGGTGGAGGATACGTGCGCTGGACGTTCGATCTGTCCAAGCCTGGAGAAGGATTCGAGGAGACAGCGCTCGGGCGGGGTGGTGACATGCCGCGCATCGCCGAGAAGGATGCGATGCGCGACTATGAGATCGGCTACTACCAGGCGTTCGATCCAGCCGCCGGGCCTCCGTTGATCGCCGGCCCAGTGGGAGCGGGTTTCAACACCATCATGCGGCTCCAGGTGCGGACTGGAAAACTGAAGAGTTTCGTGCCGGGTCCGCAATCAACCGTGCAGGAGCACTTTCACATTCCGTCTGGCACGGTTGGGCACGAGGGGTATCTCGGGTTCATCGTTGATCAACACGCGGAGAACCAATCCGAGGTGTACATCCTGGAGGCCGAACACATCGATAAGGGCCCGTTGGCGCGGATCAAAGTGCCGTTCAGGCTGCGCGTGGGCGTGCACGGCAACTGGATCCCGGCGCAGGCACTGTGACGCCTACCCGTTATGTTGCCGCCGATACTCGCGTGGGGTGGTGCCGAAGCGAGCTCGGAACACGCGGCCGAAGTGGGTAGGGCTGTTGAATCCGTAGTCGAATGCAATAGAGGTGACAGTGCGCCCACGTTGTGCAGCAACCGTAAGAGCCCGCGAGCATTCTTCCAGCCGGCGGCGCAGAATGTATCGCGCCACGGTCTCGGACTCGTTCGAGAAAAGATGATGCAGATAGCGGGGAGTCATCTTACATGCTTCGGCTACGCGCATCGGCGTCAGGTCCGGATCGCCGAGATGTGCCTCGATGTAGTTGACTATCCGAATCCGATGGGACGTCGCGAGCGAGGAGCGATCCGAATGCGACTGGGGCAGCACGGTGTAGGCGCTGGCCAGGAGGTCGAGGATGGCGCGTGTGATGCGCGAGTCGACCGAAGGGTCGAAGTCGTCCCCGTAGCTGCTCCAGAAGTCTCTCAGGAAATGCGACAGCAGCCCGCTCAAGCCCGAATCGCCGCGCATGGGGACCGCCACAATGCTTTCGGGGCATGCGACGTGGCGGCGCAGCATCGTGTCAGGAATTCCCACCACGAACATCCGGTTCGCACCCTCGAACAGTATCTCGTAGGGCCTCGATGTGTCGCACAGCGTGAAATCGCCCGGACCGAGCCGCGCTTCCCGACCGTCCTGGCGGTTCAAGCTCTCGCCCTCGAGCTGCATGTGGACGAAGAACATCGCGGTGCGGGTGCGTGCTACATGCGACCGCAAGTGCCTCACGATCTGGGCATCCGAGTAGACCTCGGCGAGGCGCATGTCGCCGAGCTTGGTGCGGCTCAGCTTCCCGGAGAAGCTTCGCACATCGCGCGGATCAGACAAATTGTGTGCGAACGTCGCACACACAGCATCGTTCCAGTATTCGAGCTTGCGGCGCGGATCCATCCCCGCGGTCGAAAAGGATTCAAGCTGACTCATATCGGCACCCCCTCGAATGATCGAGCACTGCCTCAACTCGCCAATTGTTATTCCGTACAACGGTTATATATCATAACCGTCTAAAACCGATGGTAAGGCAGCGATAGCTCCGATGCAAGACTCACGCAACTCAACCTCCGTGCCGCTCGCAGACTTGGCCGCAAGCCTGCCCGCTTCGGTCAAAATTGCGCTGTTTCCGGCACAGTCGGTTCCCGACGCGCAAATACTCGTAGTTACGTTGGCCAGGCCGCACAAACGTAACGCCCTCGACGATATTACTGTGCTCGGACTCGCAGCCGTGTTCGAGGCTCTACCATCCGCTGTGCGGGCTGTCGTACTGGAGAGCGAAGGCGAGCACTTTTCTGCGGGTCTCGATCTGTCCGAGCTCAACGAGCTCGACATCGGGGCCGGAATCGCCCATTCGCGCCTCTGGCATCGGATCTTTGAGAACATCCAGTTCGGCCAGGTCCCCGTCATTGCGGTATTGAAGGGCGCCGTCATCGGTGGTGGGCTGGAACTCGCCTGCGCCACCCACATTCGAGTCGCGGAAACTACTGCGTACTACGCTCTGCCTGAGGGGCAGCGTGGCATATTTGTTGGCGGCGGCGGCTCCGTGCGCCTGCCGCGTCTCATCGGTGTGTCACGAATGGCAGACATGATGTTGACCGGCCGCTCGCACGATGCCGAGGCCGGGCAGGCGATGGGCATCTCTCACTACCTAGTGGACGCTGGCAAAGGTCGCGACAAAGCACTCGAGCTCGCTGGCAAAGTATGTGCCAACGCTCCGATGACCAACTTTGCGGTGATGCATGCACTGCCGAGAATTGCCGAAAGCGATCCGGCGACGGGTTACCTGACCGAGTCGCTGATGGCGGCTATTGCGCAGGGCGATGTGGAAGCGAAGCGTCGCATCCGGGATTTCCTCGCCAAGCGGACGCCCAAGGTGAAAGAGCCCGACTAAGTGACCGTGCCCATCCTCGTTAAATTGAGAGTCATGCCGAAAGTTAAACGCAAGGAACCCAATGAGGATGCAGAAGCCGGCTCCGGCAGGCAGGTGAACTTAGGGCCGCTGACCGACTACCTGGGCTATGCGCTGCGTCGCGCGCAAATGTCGGCCGTCGGGGAGTTTCTCGAAGCCTTCAAGGAAGTCGACCTGCGACCCACGCAGCTCGCCGTATTGATCATTATCAGTGAGAATCCGGGTGTGCGGCAGACCGAAGTCTGCGATGCCCTGGGAATCCAGAAGGCCAACTTCGTCCCGCTCCTCAACGAGTTGGAGCGACGCGGCCTGGCCTTGCGCAAGTCGGTCGCAGCGGACCGGCGCTCCTCGGCGCTGCACCTCACGCCGCTCGGCAACGTAACTTTGCAGCGGGCGCGGACGATTCACGAGGCTTACGAGAATCGCTTCGTCACGCGCCTCGGCAGGCGCGGGCGGAATCAACTCCTCGCACTGCTCAATAAGGTAATGGAGGCCGGTTGAACCGGCTTCACTTTCAGTAACGTCAGCACGCCGGCGGCGATCAGCGAGCCCATCGCCATGTAGATCGCGACAGTTGGCAGCGGATAGCCCCATTTGAACAGGAAGCCGGCCGTGATCGGCGCGAGCACCGATCCACCGCGCCCTATGCCAATCGCAAATCCCGTGCCGCCCGCGCGCACGTGTGTTGGAAATGCCTGCGCGAAGATTGCGTACAAGCCGATGATGACCCCGTTCGTGAAGAAGCCGGCCGCGGCACACAGCAGTGATAACTCGTTGAGGTCGGGGGCGCTGCGTCCAAAGAGGATCACCATGGCGCTCGACAGCAACATTGCGCCGATCGTGACTTGCTTGAGCCCGACGCGTTGGGTAATGAGTCCGACTGCCGTCCCTCCCAACGCGCCACCCACATTCGCCCAGACGAGAACTCCTGCAGCAGCGGATGCCGGGAAATGCATGTCCACGACTATTTTCGGTACCCACTTCAGCATGAAGTAGAAGGTCATTATGTGAAAGAAATAGGCAACGGTGCAGAGCACGGTCGTCATGATCAGTCCGGGCGCGAAAATGTCGCCCGCCGAGACCTTCCGCACTTGCACTGGAATTGTTGGCAGTGCATCGATGACGGCATGGCCCATTCGCGTGAGTGCGCGGTTGATTCGCTCCAATGACCCTGCGGGTTGCTTTTGTGCCAGCCAATGCACTGACTCGGGCATCAGGAGCACCAGGGGGATGAAGGCTGCGGTAATGGATGCGCCGAAATAAAACACCGACCGCCAGTCATGTGCTCGCAGAAGCATCGCGACGATCAGCCCGCCCGACACGGCGCCCAGCGGATAACCGATGGCCATGAGTGATACACACAGGTTGCGCCGGCGCACATTGGCGAACTCGGCCGCCACCGCGTTGCTGGCTGCCAGCAGGCCGCCAATCCCGAGCCCGGTCGTGAAGCGCCACACTTCGAGCTCGGGGATCGTTTTCACTGTGGTGACCATGAACATGCCGAAGGTCATCAACACCAGGCAGCCGAGCATGGTGGGGCGGCGACCGATGCTGTCCGCAACGGCGCCCAGCACTATCGAGCCGAGCGCCATTCCAATCAGCTCCATCGACAGCACGATGCCGAGCGCCGCGCGGTCGATGCCCCACTCGGTCGCGATACCGGGAGAGGCAAAGCTGATCGAGAGGACGTCGAATCCGTCGAGCGCGGTGAGACCCACGGTGATGGCGACGGCCAGGACCTGAAGCGTGCTCATCGGCGCGCTGGACAGTGTTTCGCGCGGATCGGTATTCACTAAAGAACCCCCTTATCGTGACCGCAGCCTCGTGAGTGGGGATTCTCGGCAATACGTACGCACTATGAAAGCCCAGGCAGGCGATCACCGTACGTTCCATCCATTGAACAGATCAGCGAGGACCTCGGCGTAGCCGTCGATCGGGACCGCGCAGGCAGCAGGTATGGGCCATAATGGCCGACAGCTTTCGCAAGTCCAGCACCGATCAAGGGTAGCCTAATGGCCGACACACCTGCATTCGAAGTCATCAGTCAACATAAATGTTTTGACGGCACCGTCGGTTTCTACCGCCACGCCTCTACGAGCACGGCATCGCCCATGCGTTTCTCCGTGTTCGTGCCCAAGCAGGGCAAGAGTGGGCGCGTGCCGGTGTTGTATTACCTTGCGGGCCTCACGTGTACCGAAGAGACATTCATGATCAAGGCCGGCGCACAGCGTGTCGCTGCAGAGCTGGGCATGATGCTGGTCGCACCGGATACCAGTCCGCGAGGATTGAATCTGCCTGGTGAGAGCGACTCCTGGGATTTCGGTGTTGCTGCCGGGTTTTACGTCGATGCGACTCAGGAGCCGTGGTCGAAGAACTATCGGATGTACACCTACATCACGCAGGAACTGCGGACCCTCATCGAGGCCCAGTTTCCCGCGGATCCGGCGCGCACTGGAATCTTTGGTCACTCCATGGGCGGGCATGGCGCACTCGTGCTCGGACTGCGCAACCCGCAGATCTACAAATCAATCTCAGCGTTCGCGCCGATTTCAGCGCCCAAACAGGTGCCCTGGGGCCAGAAGGCGTTCGGCGGCTATCTGGGCCCCGATACGGGGCAGTGGAGCACCTACGACGCAACCGAGATCATGTTGGGTTTGAAGGATGCCGCGCGCCGTCCGCACATACTCGTCGACCAGGGCCTGGCGGACCAGTTCCTCGAGAAACAGCTGCCGCAGCATGTTTTTGAGGCAGCGGCGAAGAAGGCTGGTTATCCGCTGACGCTGCGCCGCCAAGAAGGCTACGACCACGGCTACTACTTCATCTCCACGTTCATGGAGGACCACCTGCGGCACCACTCCAAGATCCTGACGGGCCACGCCAAGTAGCCGACCCGCAGTACTTCACGAGGCGCGTCGGTGCTACGACATACCGAATGCGACGACATGCCAGTCGGAGCATCGGTATGCCGTAGCACCGACGCGGTGTGATAGAGCGACAACAGCAGGCCTAGACGACACTACCTCTGCGGCACGGCGCGGCGGCAGCCTAGCGCGCCTGCATCTCGCAGCCCCTCAGGGTACCTGCGCAGCCGCGATCAACACCTCACGCAGCCAGGCGTGCCCAGGGTCGGGCTCGTTGCGCTTGTGCCACATCACCACCTCGCGCGTGTCCGGTGTTTCAAAAGGCACCGGCATCAACTTCACCGGGGCGAGCTTCGCGAGTGTCCGCGCCAGGTGTTCGGGCAGCGTGGCGACCAACTGGGTGCCCGCGAGCATGAAGGGAATCTCGAGCAGTCCCTGCGTTGTCGCGCGGACATCGAGGTCTGCGCTGAGCAGGCGCCGGACGAGTTCCTCCAGCGGAATCGTGTGGCCACTCGGCCAGCCGAACACGTGGGGGAGGGCGAGGTACTCCTGTTCCGAGATCTGGTCGCCCACCGTGGGATGATCGTTCGAAACGACACACAGCCAACGCACTGGCCGCAGGTCCACGATTCGCAGTGACTCCGGGAACTCGCGCAATCCAAACAGGCGCAGGCTGTTTAGACCGAGAAACAGGTCCGCGTCGCCGTATTCCAGCCGCGATAGGGTGGTCTCCGAAAAGTGTTCCACATGACAGCGGATTCCGGGGGCCTCGTGGGCAAGCCGGCGGAACACTGTGGGCATGACGCGCAGAAGCGCATCGGCCGAGACAATCAGCGTAAATGTCCGCTGGACAGTGCTTGGGTCAAAGGTGGGCTGCGTGCCGAGCGTCGTCTGGATACGAAGCAGGGCTTCCCGGACGGGCTCCACCAGCGACAGGCCCCGCGGGGTGAGCTGCATGTCCCTGCCCACCCGGACCAGCAGTTGATCTTCGAAATACTCCCGCAGCTTCTGCAGGGCTGCGCTCATGGCCGGTTGGGATACAAAAACCCGTTCCGCGGCTCGGGTAACGTTCCTCTCGTGGAGCAGTGCGTCTAGGGCAATGAGCAGATTGAGATCGAACCGGTTGAGCTGCATGGCGGTAGATATAGTACGGGACGTATACTAAAGAGACCTATGAAAGCAATGCTTCCAAGCGAAAGCGATACCGTTCGCCGCATCGTAGAGGACATGAAAGGCCGCCCCGGCCCCCTCATCGAAGTATTACATTCGGTTCAGGCCGCGCTGGGCTATGTCCCGCCCGAAGCCGTCCCGATCCTGGCGGAAGCCCTGAATTTGTCCCGGGCGGAAGTGCACGGCGTCGTGACCTTCTATCACTTCTTCCGGGAGACCCCTCCAGGCCGGCATACGGTAAGCCTGTGCCGGGCCGAGGCGTGCCAATCCATGGGCGCGGACGACCTGGCGGAGCACGCAAAGGGCCGCTTGGGCGTCGATTTCCACGAAACCACCAAAGACGGCACGTTTTCGCTGGAGCCGGTTTTCTGCCTCGGCAACTGTGCCTGCTCCCCGGCGGCGATGATTGATGGACGGCTGTATGGCCGCCTGACGCCAGACCGGTTTGATGCCCTCATCGCCGAGCGGCAGTCCAAGACGAGCGGACCAAAGCAATGAGTGCAGCGACGGTATATGTGCCCCGTGATGCCTCGGCCCTGTCCATAGGTGCGGGGGAGGTCGCAACTGCGATTGCGAAGGAAGCATCCGCTCGTGGAATTGAGCTGAAACTCGTACGAAACGGCTCGCGCGGTGCGTTCTGGCTGGAGCCGTTGGTTGAGGTTGTAGTTCAGTCACAACGTCCGGTAGATGCCGGGCAGTCGGCGAGTCCGGCGAATGCGGGTCAATCAGAGAGTCTGTCGACGGCCAGTCAGACGCAACGACTTGCGTATGGACCTGTCACCGTCGCAGACGTGCCGGGCTTGTTTGCAGCCGACTTCCTCAACGGCGGCGCGCACCCACTGGCCCTCGGTCCGACCGACGCAATTCCATGGTTCGCATCCCAACAGCGCCTGACCTTCGCTCGTGTTGGCATTGTTGATCCCGCCAGTGTTGCTGACTACGTCGCGCACGGTGGCTACCAGGGATTGCGCCGCGCGCTCTCGACGGCGCCAGAGGCTATCGTTCAAACTGTCCTGGACTCGGGCCTGCGCGGCCGCGGCGGCGCCGCATTTCCGACCGGCATCAAGTGGAAGACGGTTCTCGAGCAAAAGACGCAGCAGAAGTACATCACGTGCAATGCGGACGAAGGTGATTCAGGCACCTTCTCCGACCGGATGTTGATGGAGGGTGATCCGCTGTGCCTTGTCGAGGGGATGACGATCGCAGGACTGGCAGTGGGCGCGACGCAGGGCTACATCTATCTGCGCGCCGAGTATCCCCACGCCTATCGCGCTCTCAACACCGCGATCGCCGCCGCATATCAGGCCCGCTATCTCGGTTCCGATGTGCTGGGTAGCGGCAAACGGTTCGACCTCGAAGTACGTCTCGGCGCCGGCGCATACATTTGCGGCGAAGAGACTTCGATGCTGGAGAGCCTCGAGGGTAAGCGCGGTGAAGTCCGCGTGCGTCCGCCGCTACCAGCGATCAAGGGCCTGTTTGGACAGCCTACGATTGTCAACAACGTCATTACGTTTGCGAGCGTGCCCACCATCCTTCACCAGGGGGCCGAGTTCTACAAGAACTTCGGCATGGGCAGGTCCCGCGGCACGCTGCCACTGCAACTCGCCGGAAACATCAAGCGGGGCGGGCTCGTCGAGCGTGCCTTCGGCGTGAGCCTGCGGGAGTTGCTATACGACTACGGTGGTGGCTCCGCGACGGGCAGGCCGATCCGGGCCGTGCAGGTCGGAGGTCCCTTGGGGGCTTACATCCCGGCTTCGCAATTTGATGTGTTGATCGATTATGAAGCGCTCACGAACATTGGGGCGCTGTTGGGCCATGGAGGTATCGTCGTATTCGACGATACCGTGGACATGGCGCGCATGGCCCGCTACGCGATGGAGTTTTGCGCGATCGAATCCTGCGGTAAGTGCACACCTTGCCGGATCGGTTCGACGCGCGGCGTGGAAGTCATTGATCGGATCGTGGGTGGAGTGGAGAGCGAGCGCAACGTGCAGCTGTTGGAAAGCCTGTGCGAGACCATGTTGCAGGGGTCGTTGTGCGGGCTCGGTGGTATGACGCCGTTCCCGGTACAGAGCGCGCTTAAGCACTTCAGAGAGGATTTCCGCGCACGGAAGCCGCCATTGAAGCGGACGGGGTAGCCAGGACATAGAGGACCCCGTCTGCAGCTTCGAAGGAGATGCTGATGTACGCAATCGACTACGAAGATCTGGGGACACCACCGGTTGCCGAGCCCTCAACGGCGCTGGTTACTGTTGAAATAGACGGCATCCCCGTCGCAGTGCCGGACGGCACCTCCATAATGCGTGCCGCAGCCCTAGCCGGAGTCAGGGTGCCCAAGCTCTGCGCCACCGACACCCTCAAGGCATTCGGCTCCTGTCGCCTGTGCCTGGTAGAGATCGAGGGCCGCAAAGGCTATCCGGCCTCATGCACCACGACGGTTACCGCGGGAATGAAGGTCCGCACCCAGTCCGACAAGTTGCACGAGCTGCGCCACGGTGTACTCGACCTCTATATCTCCGACCACCCGCTGACATGCGAGACCTGCCCAGCGAACGGCCACTGCGAACTGCAGGACATGGCCGCAGTCGTCGGCATCGAGACCACTTCGTACACGGGTCAGACGGCCATGCATCGTCCCGCCCCGATGGACGAGAGCAATCCCTATTTCGCATTCAATCCCGAGTTGTGCATCGTCTGCTCACGCTGCGTCCGCGCCTGCGACGAAATTCAGGGTACGTACGCGCTCACCATTCAGGCGCGCGGCTTTGAATCGAAGGTGTCGGCCAGCCAGGATCAGCTGTTCGTCGATTCGGAATGCGTGTCCTGCGGTGCGTGTGTCGAGTCATGTCCAACGGCCGCGCTCACCGAAAAGTCAATCATCGGCCTGGGTCAGCCGGAGCAGGTAATCACAACAACCTGCGCCTACTGCGGTGTGGGCTGCAGCCTGAAGGCCGAAGTCAAAGGCGAGGGCGCCGATGTCGAAGTGATTCGAATGGCCCCGAATCGCAACGGCCATGCCAACCAGGGACATGCCTGCGTCAAGGGGCGCTTCGCGTATGGCTACGCGACGCATCCCGACCGTGTGCTCAAGCCCATGATCCGCAAACGCATCACGGAAGACTGGCGCGAAGTTTCCTGGGATGAAGCAATCAACTACGCAGCGCACGAGATCCGCCGGATCCAGGCCAAGTATGGCCGCAATTCGGTCGGTGGCATCACTTCGTCGCGGTGCACCAACGAGGAAACATTCCTCGTGCAGAAACTCGTGCGCGCTGCATTCGGAAACAACAACGTCGACACGTGCGCACGTGTGTGCCACTCACCGACCGGCTACGGTTTGAAGAACACGCTGGGCGAGTCCGCGGGAACCCAGGAATTCAAGTCCGTGATGCAGTCGGATGTGATCATGGTCATTGGCGCGAATCCCACGGACGGCCACCCCGTATTTGCATCACAGATGAAGCGTCGCCTGCGCCAGGGCGCAAAGCTGATCGTAGCGGATCCGCGCAAGACCGGACTGGTCCGTTCTCCACATGTGCAGGCTGACTTCCATTTGCAGCTCACGCCCGGCACCAACGTCGCCCTCATCAACGCGCTGGCGCATGTGGTTGTGACCGAGGGTCTGACGAAGGAGGACTTCGTCGCCGAGCGCTGCGAGCCGGGGCCGTATGCGAAGTGGAAAGCCTTCGTCTCTCAGGAGAAAAATTCGCCCGAGGCGACTGAATCGATCACTGGCGTGCCAGCCGATCTAGTGCGCAGCGCGGCGCGTCTATACGCCACAGGCGGAAATGCGGCCATCTACTACGGCCTGGGTGTCACAGAGCACAGCCAGGGCACGACGATGGTTATCGGCATCGCAAACCTCGCGATGGCAACGGGCAACCTCGGCCGCGAAGGCGTTGGCGTCAATCCGTTGCGCGGCCAGAACAACGTGCAAGGCTCCTGCGACATGGGGTCGTTCCCGCACGAGTTCAGCGGCTATCGGCACGTGTCCGAGACCGCTGTACGCGAGCTCTTCGAATCCGCCTGGGGCGTGACCCTGGAGCGCGAACCCGGTCTGCGCATTCCCAACATGTTCGAGGCCTCCCTCGACGGTACGTTCCGTGGCATGTACGTGCAGGGCGAGGACTTCGTTCAGTCCGATCCCAACACCCACCATATCACCAAGGCAATGGAAGCCCTGGAATGCGTCATTGTGCAGGATCTGTTTTTGAACGAGACGGCGCGATTCGCCCATGTTTTCCTGCCCGGCTCGTCATTCCTTGAAAAGGACGGCACCTTTACCAACGCCGAGCGCCGCATCTCGCCCATCCGCAAGATCATGGAGCCGCGCGCCGGTTATGCGGACTGGGAAGTCACCATGATGTTGTCGAACGCTCTCGGCTACAGGATGGATTACAAACATCCGTCCGAAATCATGGACGAGATCGCCAAATTGACCCCGACCTTTACCGGGGTGTCCTTCGCGAAGCTGGATCGCCTGGGCAGCATTCAGTGGCCCTGCAACGATGCGGCGCCCGAAGGCACGCCGACCATGCATGTTCATCAGTTCGTACGGGGCAAAGGCAAGTTCCTCGTAACCGAATACGTGCCCACGAGCGAGCGCTCGACTAGTCGATTCCCGTTGATCCTGACGACCGGCCGGATATTGAGCCAGTACAACGTCGGTGCGCAGACACGGCGTACGCAGAACGTGATCTGGCACGCCGAAGATGTGTTAGAGATCCATCCGCACGATGCCGAGGTTCGCGGAATCAGCCACGGTGACTGGGTGGGATTGACGAGCCGCGCAGGGGAGACGATCCTGCGCGCGAAGGTGAGCGAAAAGATCGTCCCTGGAGTCGTGTATACGACATTCCACTTTCCGGAGACCAACGCAAACGTCGTGACTACTGAGAATTCGGACTGGGCAACCAACTGCCCGGAATACAAGGTGACAGCCGTTGAAGTCGTGCTCGTCAATCAGCGCGATGCCTGGAAGCAACGGGCAGCCGAGGAGCGCGAATCGCCACGGTCGCCGCGTAAGCGTGCGCGGGATCCAGCACCAGCGTGAGCAGCGCCAATGTGGATAAAGAATTCGCAGAGGTCATTGTCGAGCGGTGGGCTCAGGGGGAACTGACCCGAAAAACCGACCAGGTCGCGGAGGAGATGCCCATTGCCTTCGTGTATCACGGCGTTCCGCATGTCGTAATGTTGGCAACCCCGGCCAATCTCGAGGATTTCGCCGTCGGCTTCACGTTGAGTGAGGGGTTGGTCGAGAAGCCGGAGGAGATTCGATCGGTCGAGGTCACGCAGGGCGAGGAGGCGGCTGACGTGAAAGTGACCGTGGCCTGGGAGAGATTTTCCGCGCTCCTGCAGCGCAGGCGCAATCTCACGGGGCGCACGGGCTGCGGTCTATGCGGTGCAGAAAAGGCGGAGGATGCGATCCGCGATGTGCCGAAGGTGGGTCCGGGTCCAGAAGTCTCGGCGGAGGATCTGCATCAGGCCATCGAACAGTTGGGATCCATGCAACCAATCAATGCGCGCACCGGTAGCGTCCACGGCGCAGCATGGGTGGTTCCCGGCAAGGGAATCCAACTCGTGCGTGAGGATGTCGGGCGGCATAACGCACTCGATAAGGCGATCGGTGCGCTCGTGAGGGCGGGCACGGATTTCAGCACGGGTTACATGCTGATCACGAGCCGGGCGAGTTTCGAGATGGTGCAAAAGAGCGCAACCGTCGGAATTTCCTTTCTCGTGGCGCTGTCAGCCCCGACTGCTTTTGCCGTGCGGCTGGCCGAAAAAACAGGTTTGACACTCGTGGCTTTCGCACGTCGTGACCGACACGTGGTCTACGCACACCCGGGGCGTCTAAAATGAATACCGATCTCATGATAAAAATGCTGAACGAGATCAGTGCCTTCTTCGCGGGCGAGGACGACCGCGAGCAGGCGGCGCGTGACATACAGAATCACGTGCACAAGTACTGGGAGCCGCGCATGCGCACCCAGCTGCTGGAGTATTTCGAGCAGCGCCAGGGCGCCGGCCTGTCCGAGCTGGCGCTGAAGGCGGTGGAGTTGCTGGCCAAAGAGGCACCTCGGCCGCGTCCAGAGGCACATCTGCCACACCAATAGCTCCTATTCCATCTATCGATTTGAAGCCGGCGCGGGCGGGCGGCTACCGTTCCGCTCATGAATACCAATGTCGTTGATTTCGTTCGTCTGGCGTCCACCGAGGTCTCCACCCACGATGAAGATCTGCTGCCGACCCTGACGAGCAAACTTCCGAGCGGCATGGTTATGTATGTCGCTCACACGCCGAAGGCGTCTGTGGATGACGTGGTGCGGGTAGCGATCAAGGCGCAATCACTTGGGTTCCGTGCTTCCCCACACATAGTCGCCAGGCGGCTCCGCGACGAACACGCATTGCAGGACGCGCTGAGGCAGTTGACCGACGCTGGTGTCGAGCAGGTGTTGCTCATCGCCGGTGACCTCGAACGGCCGGTCGGGAAGTTCTCGAGCACATTGGAAGTCATGGACACCGGGCTGCTCGAGACCTCAGGAATCAAGCGCGTCGGGGTCGCCGGCCACCCGGAAGGTCTCAAGTCCATCGCGCCCACCACGCTGTTGGCGGCGCTGCGATACAAGCAGGCCTTCGGGGATCGTACGGGCCTCAAGGTCCACATCGTGACCCAGTTCGGCTTCAATCCCGAGGCAATCTGCGCCTGGGACAGGCAAATGACGGAGCAGGGCATTACGCTTCCCGTGCACGTGGGTATCGCGGGGCCCACGCCGCCGCACAGGTTGATCAAGTTCGCCTTGCAGTGCGGGGTCGGCGCTTCGCTGCACTCGTTTGCGAAAAACTTAGGTGCCATGGCCAACCTCGCTCGACTGGCGACCACTGCGGATGAGATGCTTCTCGGCCTGATCCGCGGGCGCGCCGAATACGGCGGTAGCCGCCTCGTGCAGCCGCACTTCTATGCATTTGGTGGGACAGTGGCCACCGCAACGTGGCTGCGCGCGGTCGCGGACGGAAGTTTTACGGTCCAGCCAGATGGCCGTAAGTTCGTCGTGAACGCTTGAAAGGAACGCTTACTCCATGCCGGGGAAAAACGCCTTAATTTGTGGGTCTATTGCCTGGGACACCATCATGGTGTTCAACGACCGCTTCACCAATCACATCCTGCCCGACAAGATCCACCGCCTGAACGTGTCGTTCCTGGTGCCTCAGCTGCGGCGCGAGTTCGGTGGGTGTGCGGGGAACATTGCCTACAATCTGAAGCTGCTGGGCGACGTCGGTTACCCGATGGCCACCGTGGGCCGCGATTTCGGGCCGTATCGGGATTGGATGTCCCAGAACGCCATACCCACCGACCACATCAAGGTGCTCGAGTCCGAGCATACGGCGCAGGGCTTCGTCACGACTGACCTGGACGATAACCAGATCTGGGCATTTCATCCGGGCGCCATGCAGCAGGCGCACGCCAACAAGGTGTCGGATGCGAAGGACGTCGCTATCGGCATCGTTGCACCTGATGGGCGTGACGGCATGATCCAGCATGCTGAGCAGTTTGCCGCCGCGGGCATTCCCTTCATTTTCGACCCGGGTCAGGGGCTGCCGATGTTCGGGAGCGAGGAGCTTGCCCGCTTCGTGGATCAGGCGACCTGGGTGACCGTGAACGACTATGAGTGGGGCATGATCCAGCAGAAGACCGGCTGGACGGTCAAGGACGTCACACAGCGGGTCGAGGCATTGATTGTCACCCTCGGGGCCAAGGGGTCGCTGATCCACACGCGGCAGGGGGACATCGAGATCGCCTGCGCCAAGACCAAGTCTGTCGTGGATCCCACCGGCTGCGGTGACGCCTACCGGGCAGGGTTGCTGCACGGCCTGCTGCGCGGGCTGGACTGGCGCGCCACCGGCGAGATTGCCTCTCTCATGGGGGCCATCAAGATCGAGTCCCTGGGCACTCAGAATCATCGCTTTACCGCCGCGGAGTTCGAGGCCCGGCTCAGGCAGAGCTTCGCCGGCAGACTCCATTGAGCCCCCGATTGAAACCGGCCATTGAAAGAAGAGTGCAGCCATAAGTCCGGTATATTGTGAGGTCCCGGCCGGACCGTAGGTCCGGCTAATCCAAAATCCTGACGAGCGGAATGAGTCAAATGGCGAATAATTATCTGTTTACGTCCGAGTCCGTGTCCGAAGGTCACCCGGACAAGGTGGCCGACCAGATCTCCGACGCGGTGCTCGATTCCATCCTGCGCGACGATCCGCGCGGACGTGTCGCCTGCGAGACCCTCATCAAGACGGGTGTTGTCGTGGTCGCTGGCGAAGTCACCACCAAGGCGTGGGTCGACGTGGAATCTCTGGTTCGGAAAGTTGTATTGGACATCGGGTACAACTCCTCGGATATGGGCTTCGACGGCGCGAGCTGCGGCGTTGTAAACATCATTGGCAAGCAGTCTCCGGACATCGCCCAGGGTGTTGATCGTAAGGACGAGCGCAAGCAGGGCGCGGGCGACCAGGGCCTGATGTTCGGCTACGCGACGAACGAAACCGACGTCCTGATGCCGGCCGCAATCACGCTGGCCCATCGGTTGGTCAAGAAGCAGGCCGAGGTCCGCAAGAAAGGCAAGCTGTCGTGGCTGCGCCCCGATGCCAAGAGCCAGGTCACTCTGCGCTACGAGGACGACAAGCCTGTTGGTCTGGAAGCGGTGGTGTTGTCGACCCAACACAGCCCCGACATCTCCACCAAGGCGCTGCGCGAGGCGGTGATCGAGGAAATCCTCGAGCCGGTGCTGCCGAAGAAGTGGGTGGACAAGCGCACGAAGTACCATATCAACCCGACGGGACGCTTCGTCGTGGGCGGACCGGTGGGTGATTGCGGGCTCACGGGCCGCAAGATCATCGTCGACACCTATGGCGGCTTTGCCCGTCACGGTGGCGGCGCGTTCTCGGGCAAGGACCCGTCCAAAGTTGATCGCTCGGCTGCCTATGCCGCTCGCTATGTCGCCAAGAACATAGTTGCGGCCGGACTTGCCGAGCGCTGCGAAGTACAAGTGTCGTACGCGATTGGCGTGGCCGAACCGACCTCCATCATGGTGGAAACCTTCGGTACGAGCCGCCTGTCACGCGAGCGCCTGACGCAACTGGTCCGAAAGCATTTCGATCTCACGCCCTATGGGCTGCGCGAGATGTTGGACCTGGTACGGCCCATCTATCAGAAGACCGCCGCCTATGGACACTTCGGACGCACTGAGCCCGAGTTCACCTGGGAAGGCACCGACAAGGCGGACGAGCTGGCTGATGACGCCAACGTCAAGGGAGCCGCTCGAGCTGCCTAAGGCCGCGAGCGCGGCACCGGACCGTAGACCTGCCCGTGCGGCGTACGCGCCGCCCAGGCAGCGACGCGGTGCCGCAGGCGCAACGGGAAGGCCCTGAGCGCAGCGACAAAGAATGGCCGCATGGTTGCGGCAAACGCGCGTCTTTGAGGAGCGTTGCGACAGACCGGTGCAGGAAACCGGGTCTGCCAGGCTCGAAGACGTCGCGATTCGTCAACACGGCGCTCGTTCTTTATCGGAGCATTCGAACATGAACGCCAATCTGAAATCCGCATCGACGCATGACCACAAGGTCGCCGACCTCAAGCTCGCCGACTGGGGCCGCAAAGAGATCCTGATCGCCGAGACCGAGATGCCCGGCCTGATGGCCATCCGGGAGGAATTTGCCCCGGTGCAGCCGCTGAAGGGCGCGCGCATTACCGGCTCTTTGCACATGACCATCCAGACTGCCGTGCTCATCGAGACACTGCAGGCACTGGGCGCCCAGGTTCGTTGGGCGTCGTGCAACATCTTCTCCACCCAGGACCATGCGGCTGCGGCCATTGCAGCGCGGGGTACGCCGGTGTTTGCCTGGAAGGGTGAGTCGCTGGCCGACTACTGGGACTACACGCACCGGATCTTCGAGTGGCCCGACAACGGCTACTCCAACATGATCCTGGACGACGGCGGCGATGCAACGCTGCTGTTGCATCTCGGCGCCCGGGCGGAGAGCGATGCGAGCCTGATCGCAAAGCCGACGAGCGAAGAAGAGACGGAGCTGTTCGCCGCCATCAAGGCCAAGTTGAAGACCGACCCGAAGTGGTACTCGACCCGCCTCAAGCACGTGAAGGGCGTGACCGAGGAGACCACCACCGGCGTCCACCGTCTGTACCAGATGGCGAAGGACGGCCAGCTCGCTTTCCCCGCAATCAATGTCAATGACTCGGTGACCAAGAGCAAATTCGACAATTTGTACGGTTGCCGCGAGTCGCTCGTGGACGGCATCAAGCGGGCCACGGACGTCATGATCGCCGGCAAGGTTGCCCTGGTCTGCGGCTATGGCGATGTGGGCAAGGGCTCGGCCCAGGCAATGCGCGCCCTGTCCGCCCAGGTCTGGGTCACGGAGGTCGATCCGATCTGCGCGTTGCAGGCGGCGATGGAAGGCTACCGGGTCGTGACCATGGATTACGCGGCGGACAAGGCCGATATCTTCGTCACCTGTACCGGTAATTTTCATGTGATCACTCACGATCACATGACGCGCATGAAGAACAACGCCATCGTGTGCAACATCGGTCACTTCGACAACGAGATCGATGTGGCGAGCATGAAGAAGTACACCTGGGAGAACATCAAGCCGCAGGTGGATCACATCATCCTGCCGGACGGCCGCCGCCTGATCCTGTTGGCCGAAGGTCGCCTGGTGAACCTCGGCTGCGGCACGGGCCATCCCAGCTACGTGATGAGCTCGAGCTTCGCCAACCAGACCATCGCGCAGATCGAGTTGTTCACCAATCCGGGCAAATACCCGGTGGGTGTGTATGTGCTGCCGAAGCACCTGGATGAGAAGGTCGCCCGCCTGCAGCTGAAGAAGCTGAATGCGGAGCTCACCGAGCTCACCGACACACAGGCACGCTACATCGGTGTCAACAAGGCCGGCCCCTACAAGACCGACCATTACCGCTATTAATCCAACCGCGTGAAGAGAGGATCCAATGGCCCTAGCGACCAGCGAAGAGCGCGCGCAGCGCGTGGCTAACCCGGCAATCGTGCCGCGGCCGTTCATTCTGACGACCGCGTGCCCCGATACGACGGGTATCGTTGCTGGAATCTCGGGATTCCTGGCCTCTCATAACGCGCTGATCACCGAGGCGCAGCATTACGACGATCCGTACGGGAACACGTCGTTCATGCGTACTGTATTCCATGACAACGGCAAGGGAATGCCGTCCATGGAAGAGTTGAACGAGAAGTTCGGCGCCTCGGTGGGTCAGCAATTCAGCATGCGTTGGCATTTTCACGAAGTGCAGCGCAAGTGCCGCGTGCTGCTGGCCGTCTCGCGCCAGGGGCACTGTCTCAACAGCATTCTGCACCGTTGGAGCACCGGGACTCTGCCGATAGAAGTCGTGGCCGTCGTGAGCAATCACCAGGACATGCGTAGCCTTGCCGAGTGGCACGGTGTTCCCTATCACTACCTACCGATCATCGACGGGCGCAAGGCCGAGCAGGAACAGCGGATGATCGAGCTGTTCGAGCGTTCGGACTCGGAGCTCATGGTTCTTGCGCGATACATGCAGATTTTGACCCCCGAAGCCTGCCGCTACTTCGAGGGGCGCGCGATCAACATCCACCATTCGTTCCTGCCCGGGTTCAAGGGCGCCAAGGCCTATCACCAGGCTTTCACGCGCGGGGTGAAGCTCATCGGCGCCACCGCGCACTATGTCACCACCGACCTGGATGAAGGCCCGATCATCGAGCAGGAGGTGGAGCGGGTCGATCACACTCTCTCGCCCGAAGACCTCACGGTCATCGGCAGCGAACTGGAGAGTGTTGCATTGAACCGGGCGATCAAGTGGCACGCGGAGCGCAGAGTGTTCCGCAACGGCACCAAGACAGTTGTATTGAGGTAATTGATGAGCGCGATTGTGATGGACGGCAAGGCCGTCGCGGCCAAGGTCCGTGCAGAAGTTGCGATTCGCGCAAGAGAGTTTGCCGGCAAGTTCGGGCGGCGCCCGGGGCTTGCCGTGGTACAGGTGGGGCAGGATCCGGCCTCGTCGGTCTACGTACGCAACAAGAGGCGCGCGTCGATCGAGGCGGAAATCGAGTCCATTGCTCACGATCTGCCCGAGACGACCACCCAGGCCGAGGTCCTGGACTTGGTGAACGCCCTCAATCGCAACCCGCGTGTTGACGGCATCCTCGTGCAGCTTCCGCTGCCCAAGGGCATCGATGCCAATGTCGTCATGGATGCCGTAGATCCGGCCAAGGACGTTGACGGCTTCCACCCGGTCAATACCGGGCTTCTGGCGCAGAAGAGGCCGGGGTTGCGGCCCTGCACGCCGTTCGGGGTGATTCGCCTCGCAGCGGAGTACGGAATAAACCTGACCGGGTTGCGGGCTACGGTGGTGGGGGCTTCGAACATCGTTGGTCGGCCTATGGCGCTCGAGCTACTGCTCGCCAGGTCTACGGTCACGGTTTGCCACACCGGGACTCGGGATTTGAAGGGCGAGGTCGAGCGTGCTGACGTGGTGGTTGCCGCGGTCGGCAAGGCGGGCTTTGTTCACGGTGATTGGATCAAGCCGGGCGCGGCCGTGTTCGACGTTGGCATCAATCGCACGGCTGACGGCAAGCTGGTGGGCGACGTTGAATACGACAAGGCCGCTGCACGTGCCGGATGGATTACGCCAGTCCCGGGCGGGCTGGGGCCCATGACCATTGCCATGCTGTTGTCGAATGCTGTGGACGCTGCGTTCCGACGTGCTGCGGCAAGCCATCCGTCCCATCTATAGCTCTCATACCAACCATCGATTTGCTCCTGGCGGGGACGGCTCATACCGTCGCAGTCCCGGAAGCCTGTTCGACAGACTGGCTTTCAGCTATGCGCAGGAGTCGTCAATGAGTCAGCAGAGCTTGGAGCAGGTGCTCCAGTCCGCAGGTAACCCCGTCAAAATGCTGCGAAATTCGCAGCTCGGGGCTTACGTCTATCCCGTCGTCCCCAGCGAGTTCACCAACTGGCGGGACGAGCAGCGCGCGTGGCGCGAGACGGCTGTGTTGTTCGACCAGAGCCATCACATGGCCGAGCTCACCGTTAAGGGTCCGGACGCGCTCAAGCTGATCACCCATACCACGATCAACAGCTTCGCCAACTTTGCGCCTAACAGGGCGAAGCAGATGGTACCGGTGAGCTACGACGGGTACGTGATCGGGGACGGGATCCTCTTTTACCTTGCCGAGAACGAGCTGCTATTCGTCGGCCGTGCTCCGTCGGTGAACTGGATTCAGTTTCAGGCCGAGACTGGGGGCTACAAGGTCGATCTGATCCGTGATGACCGTTCGCCGTCCCATCCACGCGGCAAGGCGGTTATACGGCGCCACTATCGCTACCAGGTTCAAGGTCCCAACGCGTGGAAGGTCCTCGAGAAGGTGAATGGCGGGCCGATTCCGGACGTCAAGTTCTTCACCATGGACGCTATCAACGTGAAGGGACGCAAGGTCCGCGCGCTGCGCCATGGTATGGCCGGCGCTCCGGGGCTCGAGCTCTGGGGCCCGTATGAGCAAAGCGATGAGATTCGCGACACGCTGCTCGAGGCTGGCCGGGAGTTCGGTCTCGTTCCCGTAGGCTCGCGCGCTTACGCGAGCAACACGCTCGAGTCGGGCTGGATTCCGTCGCCTCTACCGGCTGTGTACACCGGCGAAAAGATGAAGAAGTACCGCCAGTGGCTCCCCGCGAGCGGTTACGAAGCCACGGGCTCGATCGGGGGCAGTTTCGTTTCGGATGACATCGAAGACTATTACCTAACGCCGTACGAGCTGGGGTACGGCCCGTTCGTGAAGTTCGACCATGACTTCATCGGGCGGGAGGCTTTGGAGAAGATCTCCAAGGAACCGCAGCGGAAGAAGGTCACCTTCGAGTGGAATGGCGAGGATCTTGCGAAGATCTATGCGTCGCTATTCGTGCCGGGTGGCGAGAACTTCAAGTTCTTCGATCTGCCGATTGCGAACTATGCGTCCTCGTCTTATGACAAGGTCACCATGGGCGGCAAGACCGTCGGATTCTCGATGTTCGGGGGCTATAGCTATAACGAGCGCTCAGGACTGTCTCTGGGCGTGGTCGATCCGAACATCAACATCGGTGACGTGCTCACGCTCGTCTGGGGCGAAGAGGGCGGCGGAACGAAGAAGACGACGGTAGAGCGTCACAAACAGCTCGAAGTTCGGGTGAAAGTGTCGCCGGTGCCGTATGCTAGCGCCGCTCGCGAGGGGTACCACCAGGGGTGGCGTACGCGGAGCGCGTGAGCCGAAGGCTCCAAGCCCTACGCGGGCCGGTTGAAAGTGACAGGGGTGCGGGGGAATTGTCCCTCGCACTTCTTCTTTATTTGGCTGAAAGTCGCCTGCGGCCCTTTCAGCGGACAACGCCAGTCGACCGCCGGCAAAAAGCGTCGTTTTTGCCGGCTGCCGCGGTGCCTCAGTGGGTGGCGTTGTACTTCGGGGCCACTTTCGCGGTCATGTACCGCATGTCCCAGTCTGCCGGGTTGAACGCCTGGTGAGTGGCGAGCTGCACGGGATAGCCGCCTACATCCTGCTCGCTGTCGATGATCTTGCCCCGACCCTCGATCGTGTCGGCAATGACTCGCCAGTCGTGCTCGTCCCGATCCCACGGCCGGGCTCCCGCGTTCGCGATCACGGAATTCTCGACTTCGACGGCTGACAACAGCTTCACGCCTTCCGGCAGTGCAGGCGCAGTCTTCACTTCGATGATTTTCGCCGGACTGGTCGTATATCGGCCCAGCATCGGCAGCGGCCGGCCCAGCCGATCCACCGCAATGTTGTCCTTCATGTAGAGCTCTACGTCGCCCGCGCCCCCCAGCATGAACAACGCAACATCGCTCGGCGTTGAGGGTCCCGCGCGCATCGCATTGCCAACGAGCGAGATCTTCCCAACCTGGAACGGATGTTCACCCCATTCCGCCGCGATGAGGTTGTAGTGCACGGCCCGCTGACCCGGGTCGTAGATCAGGTTGTTGAGGATGCTTCCGTGCACACCGCCTTTGAAGAGCGGATTGCGCTCGGCGTTGTGCGCATACAGGTTGCCGATGATGAGGATATCGGTGACGTTGTCGTGGATGAGGCTGCCTTTCGAGTGCTCACCCTTGGCATGCGTTGCATTGGCGAGGCCTTCCGCGAGGAGATTGTTGCTGAAGGTAATTGCATGAGAGGTGTGCTGGCGCCACTCGTCCGGATTTGCGCCAATGAAGCGCTTCCCGGATGACGACAGGTTCTCGTCGATAGCCCAGGTCATGGAGCAGTGGTCCACGATGACGTTGTAGGCGCCGCCGATCGTGCCCATCGCGTCGGGCTCCCATCCGGTGCGCTTCGACATCCCGGCCGTTCCGGTTCGCACGCGAATATGTTGAATGATCACGTCGTGCGCGCGGATGTTTACACCTGCGCGGATCAACGTGATACCTGGAGCGGGTGCCGTCTGACCGGCAATGGTGACGTAGGGCTCGGCGATCTCGATTTCCTCACCATGCAAATCGATGACACCGCCGACTTCGAATACGATGACGCGCGGGCCTTTCGTTTCGAGGGCCTCGAGGAACGAGCCCGGGCCTTTCGCCGCCAGCGTGGTGACGCGAATGACCTGCCCGCCGCGACCACCCGGAGTATGTGCCGCCCAACCCACAGCGCCCGGAAAGGCCAGCAACTCGTTGCTTGCTGTCTGCGAGACAGCTGGCAGGGCGATTAGCGCTGTACAAGCGGCCAGAAGCCACGGTCCGAGCAATCGGGTACCGTGCGAAGCTGACGCTTTATGGCGCGAATCGTGAGGCAAATCCATGGACGGAAGATCAATACGCACTACGGTGCTCCTTTGCGGACATGAGTAGCCCCCGAGGCTTCCCGAAGGCCAGCCTGCGCGGCCCGACGGATTGTAAATGACACCGGTTTCCCCTATACAGGCCGCTATCAGGAAATGAGACACATGAACGATGCCATCGCAGAACAATTTGTCCGTGCGCGACTGGACGCCGCGGCGCTTCCGGACTTCCCGGGAAGCATTCCTGCGACACTGAATACTGCGTACGCGTACCAGGACCGGGCGATCGCGCTCTGGCCGGATTTCGTGGCCGGCTGGAAGGTAGGACGCATTGGCGAGCCTTGGATGGAGCGACTGGGCGAGGATCGCCTCGTAGGGCCTATCTTCCGGCGCGGAATCCGCCTGGCTCCGCCTGACCAGATGGTGGAATTTCCGGTATTCGAAGGCGGGTTTGCCGCAGTCGAAGCGGAGTTTGTATTCCGGCTGGCCTCGGATGCTCCCTCCGACAAGGTGCAGTGGACACCCGAGGAAGCATCGCGCATTGCCGCGGCAATGCATATCGGGATCGAGACCGCGGGCAGCCCGCTCGCGAGCATCAATGACCTGGGCTCCGCCGTGGTGGTTTCGGACTTTGGCAACAATGCGGGGCTGCTGCTGGGGCCCGCCATTCCGGACTGGCGCACCCGGCCGTTCGAGTCGTTGAAGACTGAGACTTTCATTGAAGGTAAATCGGTTGGGCGCGGTGGCGCGCTGTCACTGCCTGGTGGGCCGTTTACGGCTCTGGCATTCGCGCTATCGCGATGTGCCCGGCGGGGGCTGCCGATGAAGTCGGGTTATGTAGTGTCTACGGGGGCGACGACCGGCGTGCACGATATTCGCATCGGGCAGGAATCGCGCGTTGTCTTCGAAGGGTGCGGGGAGCTGTTGTGCCGGGCAGTGCCGGCGCAGAAGGCTCCGTCAGCCCAGAAGGGAGCACGGGCCTAGTGATCAACAGGCGGGCGGTCCTTCTGGGAGCTGGGGCTGCCTGCGTGCACGCTGTTTGCGCTCCGCGCGCCGTTGGAGCCGAGGGGGCAGGTGGCGTGGCTGGCCCGGTCGATCCGGCTGGCGTTCTAACTGCCTCCGACGTACATGTCGCTGACTATCCGACGGTGCAGGCACTTCGGTGGATGGGTGACATGCTCAGCCGCGAGTCTGGCGGCGCCTTGAGTATGCGTGTTTATCACTCCGGGCAGCTCGGCCGGGAGAATGACACTGTGGACCTGGCCCGCTTTGGCGGGCTCGACATCACCCGAATCAACTTCGCATCCCTCAATAATGCGTTTCCAGCGACGCAAGCGATGTCGCTCCCGTACGTCTTCGACTCCACCGAACACATGCGCCGGTCGGTCGATGGAGCGGCGGGTCGCGCAATTCTCGAGGCGTTCGAGAAGCGTGGCCTGGTGGGCTTGGCTATCTATGATTCGGGGGCGCGCTGCTTCTACAACCATCTGCGCACGGTGGTCGAGCCGGGCGATCTGAAGGGCCTGAAGATCAGGGTTCCGCCCTCCGATATGTTCGTGAGCCTGGTTCGGGCGCTGGGCGCGAATCCAACACCGTTGTCGTATGGCGAGATCTTCTCGGGGCTGCAGACGAAGCTCATCGACGGCGCGGAGAACAACTGGACGACCTTCCACACGAGTCGCCACTTCGAGGTGGCGAGGTTCTGGTCGCAATCGGAGCATTCCTTTTCACCGGAAGCCGTGCTGATGTCCAAGGTCCGTTATCAGAAGCTATCGAGCGGGCAACGGGAGTTGGTTAGAGCCGCGGCGGCTCAATCGGTCCCCTATATGCGCACGTTATGGGATAGCAGCGAGGCCGTGTCGCGTGCCGCTGTGGAGAAGTCAGGTGTGCACGTGATACAGGTCAATCGTGCCGCGTTTCAGAAGGTTGCCGCACCGATACTCGAGTCGTACATGAAAGATCCGCAACTGCAGCGGATATACCAACAAATTCGCGCGGTCGCGTGAAGTCTTCCACCCGGGCGGAGCGCGCCGGGGTCTTTTCTTTGCGGGGGTTGTCTTCGGATGGCACGTCAGATTGCTTTGTTCAGCGCCGGGCTAGCACGGCTTGCCCAGTGCGCGATCGCCATCGCATGCGTGGCCCTCATTGCCATGACCCTCGTTGAGGGTTGGCAGGTGTTCGCACGCTACGTCCTCAATGACTCGCCCAGCTGGACGGAGCCGGTGGCGCTCCTGTTGATGAGTGCAGCCATGATGTTCGGCGCGGCCGTCGGTGTCCGCAACGAGGCGCACTTTGGGTTCTTTCTGCTGGTGCATGTTGCCACAGCGCCGGTTCGCACCGTCCTCGTCAGTATCTCGCGGATGATCATCATCGCGATCGGGTTGTTGCTGGCCTATTGGGGCGGTGTTCTGCTCATGGACGGCTGGGAGATCCGGATGGCGGGAGCGCCGCTGCCGCAGGGGCTGTATTTCCTGCCCATCTGCGTGGGTGGCGTGCTTATTGCGCTGTTTGCCTTCGAGCGGATGCTTGTTGCGCCTGCCGCTGCACCGCGCGGGGAGCACTGATCGTGGCTACCGCTTTGCTGTTCGGTGTGTTCGGGGTGCTGCTGATCATTGGTGTCCCCGTGGCCTTTGCGCTCTCTGCTGCTTCGTTGGCGACGGTGTTGTATCTCGGGCTGCCATCGCTGGTGGTCGTGCAGCAGCTCGCCGCGGGCGCCAGTCTCACGACATTGATTGCGATTCCGCTGTTCATCTTCGCGGGGGAGATGATGATGCGCGGGGGTATCTCGGACCGGTTGATTGCGCTTGCGTCGTCGCTGGTTGGGCATCTTCGGGGCGGGCTGGGCCAGATCAACGTTCTGTCGTCCTTGTTTTTCGGAGGAGTGTCCGGGTCGGCGATAGCAGATGTGTCCGCAATCGGTGGCGCGATGATTCCGCAGATGGTGAACCGCGGCTTCGACCGCGACTTTGCGGTCAGTGTCACGGTGTCCTCCGCGATCGTGGCCCTGTTGATACCTCCGTCGCACAACCTGATTCTCTATTCGGCCTCGGCGGGCGGCGGCATCTCGATCGCGGACCTGTTTGCGGCTGGCATCATTCCGGCGCTGCTGTTGACTGTCGTCCTGATGATCACGGGCGCGTCGATGGCGCGTCGGCGAAATTACGCTACCGAGGCGTTTCCCGGTTTTCGCGTGGTGTTCAGTCGGTTGGTGGGGGCGTTGCCGGGGCTATTGCTCGTTGGCGTGATCTTCGGGGGTATCCGGGCTGGCGTGTTCACTGCGGTTGAGAGTGCCTCGATTGCGGTTGTGTATGCCATTGCGGTGACGGCGGTCGTGTACCGCAAGCTTTCGTTGCAAAACTTCGTCGATGCCTGCTCCGGGGCCGTACGGACTACCGGGCTGATCGTTTTCGTGATTGGTGCGGCTGCGTCGTTTGGGTGGTTGTTGGCGTATCTGCAGGTCCCCGCTGGGGCGGTTCAGGTGCTCACTAGCATCACGCACGACAAGTACCTGCTGCTGCTGTTGATGATTGTGATCCTGCTGGTGCTGGGGACCTTCATGGATCTGGCGCCGCTGATCATCGTGTGTACGCCGATTTTTTTGCCGGTCGCCAAGGCGATCGGGATTGATCCGGTGCATTTCGGGGTCATCCTGATCCTGAAGGGCGGGTTGGGGCTGATTACGCCACCTATTGGGTCGGTGCTGTTCGTGGGGGCGGCTATTGGGCGGATCAGCATCGTTGATGTGTTGCGGACGATTTGGCCGTTCTACCTGGCCATTCTTGGGGTGCTGCTGGTGGTGGCTTATGTGCCGGCTTTGTCGTTGTGGTTGCCGGGGGTGTTGCGGGCGGCTGGGTAGGGTTGGCGCCGTACGGGTGCCGGGCGGACGGCTTAGCCGCGACTGCGGTTGACCCCAGCCTGCTGGGGTGGCACGTTCCCTAGATCTCTCCCCGCGCGGGAATAAACACGTTGGCTCGGCAGTCTTGCTTTGATGAGTTCAAGGTGGGCGCTTTGCGCGCCGGATGGGGCTAGCGTGGGGCGCCAATTCGAGGACCTGTTCCTGCCTCATCTGAACGCGGCCTACAGCCTCGCGCGCTTCATCGCGCGCGATCCTGTGGCCGCGGACGACATCGTCCAGGAGTCTTTTCTGCGGGCGTTCCGCTCCTTTGGAAAGTTCCGCGGTGGCGATGCAAGAACCTGGTTGCTCGCGATCGTGCGCAACTGCTCGTTTGATTGGTCAAAAACGACCCGACGCGCTGCGGGTGTTACCACCGACACAGTGACGTCCGCCGCCGCCGAGCGGGACAACGCGGGCGACTCCTTTGGGGACTTGCTCGACAGGTGGATCCCTAATCCTGATGAGCTCGGCGATTACACCCAGGATGGGCCGGAGACTGCTGTGTTACGCCAAAGCGAGATTGACGAGGTACGCGCGATGATTCGCCGGCTTCCCGAGCCGTTTCGGGAGACTTTGGTGTTACGGGAACTCGAGGAGTTGTCATACAAGCAGATCGCCGAGGTGACGGGCGTCCCCGTGGGCACGGTGATGTCGCGCCTCGCACGGGCGCGGCAGATGCTGACGGAGGACTTGGAGCAAACGCGATGACCGCCTGCACCGACAAAGAGCTGTTGTTGCACGGGCTGCTGGATGGCGAGCTTGATGCTGCCAACACGCTAGCCTGTGAGGCTCATCTGCGTGAGTGCGCTGAGTGTGCGGCTGAATTTGGGCGATTGCGGGCGTTGCGGAGCAAGTTGAGAATGCCGGGGGTGCCGTTTGAGGCGCCTGCGGCGTTGCGTGCGCGGATTGCGGCAGTGATTGGCGGGCAGCAGGCCGGCGCTACCGGAGCTGATGAAGCCCGCGGCGTTGGGGACGGAAGTAGTCCCCGTGAGGTCGGCGGCGCCAACGCACCTCGCGGCGTCAGCGTAGCTGCACAGGCGGTGGGGGCGAACCACGGAGACTCGGTGGCTGCTGGGATGCAGGGATCTGCCGGGGCGGCGCGCTCGCGTTTGAGTGCCGAGGGGCGGGCAGGGGTGGATCCGGCCTCCAATGCGCGGGCCGGCGCGGAGCAGGGTTCCAACGGTGGGTTGGGGGCGGTGCTTGCCTCACGTGGTACCAGTCAGTTGGGCGCGGCGCGTCGGCGCAAGACAGTTGTCGCCTGGGCCTGGGGCGGCTCCGTGGCAGCGTTGGCGGCAGCGCTCGCTTTTGTGCTCTTTGTGCATCTGCCGCGGCTAGGTGTGGCGGATGAGTTGGTCGCGGGGCACGTGCGATCGCTGCTTGCCACACATCTCGTTGATGTAGCCACATCGGACCGCCATGTGGTGAAGCCTTGGTTTGCCGGGAAAGTGGATTTCTCGCCACCCGTGCTCGAGCTCGTGGACCGGGGGTTCCCGCTGGTTGGCGGGCGGCTGGACTACATACACGGCAGGGTGGTGGCGGCTGTCGTATATCGACGACGGCAACACATCATCAACGTGTTTGTGTGGCCGGCTGGTACGCGCGAAGCCGCGCCCGCCTCATGGCGCCAGGATGGCTATAACGTGGCGGGTTGGAGTCAGAGAGGACTGGAGTTTTGGGCCGTTTCCGACGTCGATCCCGCCGACTTGCAGCAGTTGCGGGCGGCGTTCGCGCAACAGACGGGCCAGTAGGGCACACCAGACAGGCCCGTAAGATGCCGATGGACAGGTCGGCAACCCGGCGGAGTGAGCTCCCGTACCGCCGAGGGGGTCATATGTAAGAAACTGTTGTCACCCACAAAACACAAACTCTTACAACATGTCAATACACCATGTTGGGCGCGCGCTGGCCAAAATCGCCCGCTATCATTCCAGCATGCCCTTATTGGGTGATTGGAGAGAAGACTAATGGCAAAGCGTCCTTCGAACGATGGCTCCTCCTGGAGCGCTGGTGAATTGCGTACTCTGAAACAACTCGCCAAGGCGGGAACTCCCACGAGCGCGGTTGCGAAAGAACTCGGCCGCACTGCCGCTGCGGTCCAGCAGAAGGCGATGCGCGCTGGAATCTCCTTCCGGGCCGCCAAGAAATCGGGCGCTGCCAAGAAGAAATAACGCCTTTTTCCCGTGCCGGGCACTCGTGCCCGGCTGCGCTCAACGGCTGCGTTCGGGTGAGAGATTTCGGATTTCTATCACCACAGGGTGCCGCCGGTGCCCATTCCGATCCGCACTCAAGCAGTTGCATGCCGACCTCCCGCCGCAACTGCCCATCACTGTTTTTCTCAAGATGTGTGGTTCGCCCCTGACGGATCAACCGGGATTGCTCGGTTGCCGCTAAGCCGCGGGTGTTTGAAATGCGAAGCGGACCGGCTCGCCATTGTGTTCGAACAAGAGGCGCTGGGAAGAATGCGTTCGGTCAGGGTGCGGACGTCCAGCCATTTGTCCGTGGAGGACTTGAGACAACCGTAGTACAGGTTGTACCCGCCGATGTAGACGCGCGTTCGTAGCGCGTTGTCAGTTCCCTGCTGCGCGCGGCTTTTGGGTAGGGCAGAAGTGCAAAAACCGCCTTGCGGCGGCTTTTGCGCCCAGCCGCTAACCCGTTCTTGTCGGGTCGGTCAGGCTGGGAGGTTGAGGTTAATTAAGCATGAACTGAGGGCATGGGTAACTGGACCAACGGAGCTGCCAAGGCCCAGCTTGACAGCTTTCACCAAATAGCTCAGTTTCAGCAAATGCTGAAAACGGCTAATTCAGTGAAATCGATGGAAGCGAGGGCCGCTGAGGCGCTGAAGGCGGTCCTTAGCCAAGTCCCGTCGATCAAGCTTAAGGATCTGGAGTCGGAGTCACAGGCCTGCGATGGTCAAGTCGACATCCTTGCGCGCCTGAGTATTGGAGGTAAACGCCATACGCTGGCTTGCGAGGTGAAGGCCGACGGCCAGCCTCGCCATGTACGCGTCGCGCTGCTTCAGCTGCGCAACTACATCGCGCATCTGGCGGGCGATGCAACCCCGGTTCTCATCGCTCCCTTTCTATCGTCGCAAGCACAAGCTCTCTGTCGAGAGCAGGGCGTGAGCTTCCTCGATCTGGAAGGTAACGTGCGCCTCGTTTTCAACGGCGTTTACATCGAGCGCAGCGTGGCTACCAGGCCAGCAGTCGAGCGCCGTGAGCTTAGATCACTTTTCAAACCCAAATCTGCCCAGGTGCTGCGCGCGATGCTCCATGATCCTGCCCACGCTTGGCGAATCGCCGAACTGGCGAAGGGCGCCGGAGTCAGTCTCGGTCACATCAATAACGTGAAAGTCGGTCTTCTCGATCGTGAATGGGGTGAGGTTTCCGACAATGGTCTGTTTCTTTCCGAGCCCGACCTGTTGCTTGATGCGTGGCGCGAAGCGTACGAGCCGCCGGCAGGCAAGCGCATGGGTTTCTACACGACTCTGCACGGCGCCGCATTTGATGACTCTGTGCGACAAGTTCTTAGTGTTGAGTCAGAGAAAGGACAAGCGGTTTTTGCCTCTTTTTCAGCGGCACAATGGCTAGCGCCCTATGCTCGAACCGGCACACAATATTTCTACGCCGATGAGGCGGGAGCGCGGCGGCTAGAAGCTGCGCTGACACTTTCGTCGGCTGCCCGGGGAGAAAATATCATTGTCACGATCACGAAAGATGAGGGGGTGTTTCGGAGTGCCGTTGAGCCGGCCCCTGGCGCGGTCTGCACTGATTCGATCCAGACTTACCTTGACCTTGTCGTCGCTGGCGAGCGCGGCCGAGAGGCGGCTGAGCATCTGCGGCACGAGCTCTTGAACTGGTCAAAATGAGTCCTGCTGAACCTCAATCCGCGTCCGATTACGACGATCGGACCACGGCGGCAGTGAAGGCCGTTTTGATCGAAGTCGGTCAGCTCCTGCCGTATCTCGGCAGCCGCCCGATTTATGATTACGACGCAGGAGCAGTTGAACGTTCTAGGCCGCGTGAAAGCACGAGGGGGCGCAATGAGACGGCGCACCGCGTGTGGTCACTTGCCGGGTGGAAATTGCGCTTCGCGGTAGCGACGGGTCGTGCGGAGCACGACCTTGCAGCGGACCTCAACGATGCGCTCGTGCCCGTCTCATTTCGTAACTTCGCGTCGGCTACCGATCCGGTGAAAGCAGGGGAGTTGCTTCGAGCTATTGACGAGTATGCAGGCAATTAATTGCCGCGTTGGCGTTGAGGTTGGCTCCGCTGGTCATTGTACGTCGGGGCGAGTTGTGCGGGGCTGAGTAGGCGGAGTTTGATTTCGACAATAGTCAGTGGCGGATGCCGGGGTCGCGAATGAAGATGGGCGATGCACACATCGTGCCGTTGTTGCGTCGGGCGGTCGAGATCTTGAGGAAGTTGCAGAGATCCACGTGGACGGGAAAGCACGTGTTTCCGTCGCTGCTGTTTCGGGATCGAGCGATATCGGAGAATACCATCAACGTGGCGCTCCGGCGGCTGGGCTACAGCGGACCAGACGGGGCATGGGTTCCGGAGAATGGCGACCACGCTGCTCAACGAGCAGGGGTTTCCGCCGGACGTCATTGAGCTGCAGTTGGCGCATATGGAAAGGAACAAGGTGAGGGCGGCGTACAACAAGGCGCTGCGATTGGCAGAGCGGCGGACGATGATGCAGGCATGGTCGGATTACCTAGATGGGGCTACGGGGCACCTCCCGCGGTATACTCAATGAGCATCTCTAAACGGAGAGGCCAGATGACCGCGCCGCTCGATATCGTTGTCGACTCGCCGACAGGGCGCCGAGTTCTAATTGTCGAATGCAAGGCCACCAGGAAATCGACACCTGAGGACGCGGCGCAGGTCCGGCGAAATTTGCTTGCACACAGCCAACTCCCGGCAGATGCGTTCTTTCTGCTCGCAATGCCGAGCAAGCTGTTTCTCTGGAGCAAAGATCGCGCAAAAGATGCAGCGCCGAGCTTTTCCGCTGATGCCCAGCCGGTTCTACGAGATTACCTTGGGCCAATCGCCGATCAGGAAGGCGGACCTCGAGGGGAGAGCCTGGAACTGGCCATTGCGTCGTGGCTCGGGGATTTGACCTCGAACCTCCGCAGTCCTAATCAGTCTGATGCCGACAGAATGCTCGTCGAGTCGGGACTCCTCGATAAGATTAAAGGCGGTCGGGTTCGTACGGATCAGCATTTGTGATCGTCGCCGTCGAATCCAATTTTGTTCTCGAGATGGCGTTGCGACAAGACGAGGTCGCGGACTGCGAGCGTTTGATCGCGTTGGCCCGAGAGGGAGCCATTCGGCTTGCGATTCCAGCTTGCTCGCTATTCGAGCCCTACGAGACCCTGGTTCGTCGGCGAAAGCAACGAGAGGCCATATTCCAAAAGTTGCGCGACGAGCTGCGAGAGCTTGCCCGAACCGAGGCGTACGCACACCTTTCTGAAACTTCGAAAACGGTCACCCGCGCCCTCGCAGAAAGCGCGGAAATACAGGCCAAGGCGCTAGACAACACGGTTATCAGTTTGGCGGGTGTCGCTACGGTCATTCCGCTGACCGCCGAGGTCATGCGGAACGCGGTTAACGCCCCGTTGGCCTTCTCTCTGTCGCCCCAAGACTCCGTGGTCTTCGCATCCACGGACCTATACTTGAAAGAGCAGGGACAAGGGGAAAAGGTCTTTGCGACGAAGAACAGTCGCGATTTCCTGTCTGACGACGTAGAAGACTGGTTTCGCCGCTACAACTGCAAGGTGCTCGCAACCTTCTCCGCCACCAGACAGTATGTGGAGCACACGCTCGCAAATCCGCAAGCACCGCCAGGTACTCCTAACGGGTGATATGCCGGAATTGACGGCACGGAAGACGTTCGATGGCAAAGCTCAGCGCAAAGGCATTGGCAAAGTACGAAGCGAGCCGAAATCTCGGGGAGGAGATGCTGGCGGCGGCGCGCGAGATCAAGGCGGGTAGAGCCGCCCGTGTTCATCACCTTAGAGTGCCAGAGATCCTCGAAGCTCGAATGTGCACCGGACTGTCACAACAAGGGTTTGCGGATGTGCTGGGCGTCTCCACTCGCACGCTTCAGGGTTGGGAGCAGGGCCGTCGTAAGCCGTCGGGTGCTGCACGTTCCTTGCTGACGATCGCAAAGCGCCGACCAGAAGTATTTCGCGAATTCTTTGCGGAGTAGGGGGTGGCTGCGAACATGTATGTCCGGCCGGGAGGCTTGGTTGGGGGTCCAACGTAGGCGATACAATAGGTTCCATTACCACTGGCAGCGTGAATTGAATGTTAGGCATCGATCCAGACAAACCGGTGTACTACGAAGGATCACGGACCGCCGCCGTCGCGATTTGGCCGTCTTGCTTTCTTAGTCTTGCGACGATAATACATACGGATAACGATTGGGTGAACGTGCCAAAGACCAGCAATTTGGGACTGGCACCACTCATATTTCGTGAAGATCATTTCGACGCTGTTACCAGAATACGCCGTGGCCGGTTTTACAATCGCGATCAGGGAGGACAGCCCCAGCCATGGTCCGTTCAGCAGCATCCGTCGATTCCGAGCGATGCTCGACGACTAAATAAGGACGCCCTTGTCCAAACGAATTTGTTCGGATTTTACGAATGGTCTGCCCGCACCAATTTCCCCAAGCCGCTCGGGTCGTTGACCGTGGCTCTTGGTATCCAAGGCGCGACGAGCTTATGGCGTGTCGTCGATGTTGAACACATATCGACGGGCGAAGACCTTGTAACTCTTAAAGCCAAATCCAATATGGGAATGCTTCCTGAGATCGTCGAGGAACGGATTCCGAAGACTGCTCAGCGAAGCGTCTTAGAGCGGATCAACAATTTGATTGACACTGCGTACCGCAGCGGCGCGGATTCGGTGATTGATCGTTGTCGCGATCTGGCATCTGCAGTGCTTAATGGACATTACGAAGCCACTCATTCCGAGGCTTCGACGATGGATCTGGGAGAACTGGTTAAGATTGCGTCTAAGGATCAACGCTACTTGGTTGAAAACGCCAGCCGACTTTTGACGCTGCTTCACGCACGCACCAAACCCAGCGAGCGGAACAGGCGGGGAACTCCAGCACCTGGCGATGAAGATGCCGCGCTCGCTCTTGAATGTGTGGGCCTGATCTTGCGCGAAGTCGGGTGGACCAAATGATCAGTGGGAAATTCAAACTACCTTCGATCTAACGCGCGACCCGTCAAAGGCTAATCTGAGACCAATGGGGAGACCATCCTGGGATTTGCGGGTCGAGCGCACTCGTTCGCCTATTTTTCGGCGTTCGACGCGCCCCGGATGGCTGCACTCGCTCGCGCGAACTCTGCATCCAGAAGAGGCTCATTGGGGCATGTTCGACGAGCACCGCCAACCCGCGCCAGTAGTCGCACGTATTCCGCCGTTGGAAAGTGTGTTGCCACAGGGGTTGAGTCAGCGCGTGCGGGCGAACTGATTCATCACGGTTACAGCGAAGTGGCCAATGAGCAGCGCCGCGGTTGCAACCATCTGAATGATGATAAAAGACATGATGAGTCACCTCTACTGTTCAGGCGCGCAGTGTACGTATTGGCGGTGACGGCTTGATGACTGACCTCACTTTTTTGAACGGCTGGGCGCGATGGGCGAATAGTGTCGTTGCATTGCAACGAGGTGCGCTGCAACAGCCGAGCTGAAAATTGCCGCAGTTGCACAGCCTCAGCTCTTCGTCCTAATACAAACAGTGCAATGTTGGTTAGGGTGACACCTGAAAGCACTGTAGGTCATCGGCAAACATCACGGGACCCGAGTAGGACCGGTGAATTGCTGCGAGAGTGTCGCTCTCGTGACCCAGTGTGCGCAACATCCGATGTGACAGAACGAGTTGCTTCACCGATGCGGCGGATGCAATTTTTTCAATTACCGATGGCGGCATATGCAGCGAGCGCTCGACGCCGGAGGCACCTTCCGGTACGGCGTTGTGCGCTACGAGCAAGTTCGCGTTGTGTGCCAGCCGTTCCAGATTGCCGTTGTTACCGTCAGTGTCGCCGCTGAATGCGATGCTGACTCCGTCGAGCTCCACGCGATAGGCGATCGCAGGGACGTTCCCGTGAACGACCGTTGCCGCAAATACGCGTATCCCTTGCGTGTCGTATATCTGTCGCACCTCATGCGCAGCGGGCACGACGTTGTGGGCCTCTAGGAAATATGAGGCGGTCGTGTTGGGATCGAGGAAGTCACCGAGATAGCGGTAAGCGCCGTCGGAGTTCCCGAAGAGCGTTTGTACGAAGCGCGTTGTCGAGGGGAAGAACTGATTACCATCGGGACCGAAGAGGGGCAGCTTGCGGTGGCGATCTTCGAAGAATGAGGATTTCACCAGCGCGGCGAGATCTGCGGTGTGATCGACGTGGAGGTGCGTCAGCAGAATCACGTCGAGATCTGACATCGTCGCTCCGCTCTCGCCGAAACGGAGAGCCGAGCCGCCGCCACTGTCGACGAGCACGCGCGGGACACCGGCGCGCCAGATGAGGTAGCTATTCGAGGCTCGCATGTCCTGGAGCTCGGGACCGCCGGAACCCAGCACCTGGAGCGTCACGCCCCTGTGGCCGCAGCCAACTGGAGCGGCAGCCAACGCGCCGACGTCGAGCCCGAATCCGCATCCGAGAGCGATGCCCGCCAGCTTGATGCACCAAAAAAGCCAGCGGCTGCACTTAAAAAGACGGAGGCGTACCTGCGATATAGCCATCGATGGGAGCCTGTTTCACATCGCCGATCTGTTGTAGGCTAAATCAAAGTGTACATACGAATCTGCGCCATCCGGACTCTGATTCTATTGGCAGGCGCAACCCTCGCGGTCGCCGGCTGCGCGCCGAACTCGGCCCCCGGCGGGACCCAATCGGGACAGGACAAATCCGCCCAGGGTGGCCAGGCCGCCCGGCCTGCCGAGACCGGTCAGAGTGGTAAGGCTGTACTGCCAACGCAATCGGCCCAGCAGTACCGCCTGACGGCGACCATCCAGGACCTGATGGATGGAATCATCGACCCCTCGGCGGATGTTCTCTGGGACTCGGTGGCCTACATCGCGACGACGAAGGGCATCGAGGATCGGCAGCCGCGTACGGATGAGGAATGGAAAACCGTGCGCAACAGTGCAATCACGTTAATTGAGGCGGCCAATCTGCTGAGTATGCCGGGGCGCAGCGTCGCCGCAGCGCATGCGCCGACCGATGCTCCGCCGGGGTTGGGCGAACTGAGTCACGCCGAAATCCAACAGCGTATCGACGCCACCCACGACGGTTTTACGCAGTTCGCGCGCAACCTGCAGGACGCAGGGTTGAAGGCGCTCGCAGCGATAGCTGCGAAGGACGCGCAAGGGCTGATGGATGCCGGTGGGACGATCGACGAGGCGTGCGAAGCCTGTCATGTCACTTATTGGTACCCCAACCAGAAACGTCCGGGCACTTGAGCATGGCACTGCAATCGTTGGACTCTTTCTGCAACTGGCTGGCGGCGACCTCTTTCAGCCAGATGCTGCAAACGGTTGAATGGATCATCCCTGCCGTGCAGACAGTGCATATTCTTTCCGTGGCGGCGGTGGTGACCTCGGCTTTGATGATCGACCTGCGCTTGCTGGGTATTCGCGGCAAGGAGCAGTCCGTCGCCGCCGTCGCCAGGCGATTTCTGCCGTTCATCTGGTGGCCGTTGCCAGTTTTGCTGGCGACCGGGGCTCTGCTCATCATCGCCGAGCCCGCGCGATCGCTCGAGAATCCCGTATTCATCCTGAAAATGGGGCTGCTGGTGGCCGCTGCGGGTATCACCTTGGCCTGCCAGATCCCGCTACGCAGGGACGAGGCATTCTGGGAGCTGTCGACCGCACGAAAGCGAGCGGCGCAAATAATCGCCGTCGCATCGATCCCACTGTGGGTTGCCATCATCTGTGCGGGGCGGTGGATCGCCTACGTTCAGGGAACATGACGTGTTTGAACAATTCTTACAATCCTTACAGGACACCTCGATTGCCACGGCCATCCGTGAGGGTGAGACTCTGTTTCCGTGGATCGAGTGCGCGCACGTGCTTGCGCTGACGCTCGTGATTGGATCGATCGCCATCGTGGACTTGCGGCTCGTCGGCCTCGCTTCACGCGATCGGGGCGTTGCTCAGACGACTGCAAGTGTGTTGCCGGTGACCTGGAGCGCGTTCTTTTTCGCGGTGATCACCGGTGGATTGCTATTCGCCTCGAACGCGACGACCTATGCGCACAACCTTTATTTCCAGGTCAAGATTGCGCTCATTGCGCTTGCCGGCGTCAACATGGCCGTCTACCACCTGTTCCTGAACAGGGGAGCGGATGCGTGGCACACTCCGGCCCTGACGCCGATGCGTGCCCGAGTCGTGGGTGGCCTGTCGCTGTGCCTGTGGATCGCGATAGTCGCATTCGGTCGATGGATAGGGTTCACGATCAACACGCCTACGTGAGAGATTGTCCCATGCGATGTCCCATTCGTGAGTGTCTGATTGCAATCAGTTTCGTCGTCGCGGTGGGCTGGGGAGCAGCCGCTGTCGGCGCGCAAGACCCAGAGATAAATCCACCACCGCAGGCGGGCGATTGGGCGGCCCTGGCGAAACTGCCGGACTGGAGTGGCGTTTGGACGCCCAGCATGTCGGACCAGAACGCGCGGATCAAAACTGATCCCATTCCCTGGAAGCCGGCCGCCGCGGCTCAGGTCGCCAAGCTGATAGCGGCGGAAGAAGCGGGGGACCCGAAGGGTCTATTCGTTAACTGCCTGCCAGAGTCCATGCCGAGCTGGATGCTGATCACGCACAATGCCCTGGAGTTCCTGTTTACGCCGGGACGGGTGACCATCCTGGGCGAATCAGACGGAAACCGTCTGCGACGTATCTATACGGACGGGCGTCCGCATCCTGCCGATCCGGATCCTTCCTTCCATGGGCATTCGATTGGCCACTGGGAAGGGCAGACCCTGGTGGTCGATACGGTTGGAATTCTGCCCGAGACCTACATTGCTTTCAGTGAGGCAGTCGGTCTGCCCAACAACGGTGACATGCACATAGTCGAACGCATTCACCTGGCAGGACCCGACACTCTGCGCGATGATCTGGAGATCACGGCTCCGCACGTGTTGACTCGTCCATGGAAGACATCGCGGATTATGTTCCGTCAGCGGGCGCGAAAATACGACATCGTGGAAGGGGTGTGCCTGCAGGGCAGTTATTCGGAAGGTAAAGACGTCGATGGTAATGCGGCGTTCGTGCCTGCAACGCAAACTGAGGGAGGCAACATTCTCCCTTCCGGGAAGTAGATGATGAAGCTCAAAGCCCTCAAGTCCATATGTGTGTTGGGCGCGGTGTTGGCGATGCCTGCCTATGCGCACCATTCCTTTGCCATGTTCGATTTCAACAACGTCGTGAAATTCAAGGCCACGGTCAAGGAGTTCCGCTGGACCAATCCGCACGTGGTGCTGCTGGTGGAAGGATCCGCGAAGCCCGGCGCCCCAGCGGAGCTCTGGTCGATGGAGCTCACGAGCCCGGGCAATCTCATGCGCGGTGGCTGGTCGCGCCGCTCGTTCAAGCCGGGGGACCGCATCGAGCTGGAATTCAATCCGCTGCGTGACGGCAAGCATGGCGGTGCCTTCAGACAGGCAACCCTGCTCGAGACTGGGCAGGTACTGAGCTCGAACCTGCGTGATGCGGAAAAGCCTGGGCTGAAGTAAGGCCCCCGGCTTGCGGGGCGGCTATTGGATACGGGAATTGTGTCGGTAGTTCGTTCGGGCGCGCTGAAATTTTCTCATCCTATGCCTTAGAAAATCCCGCCTGTCAGCGCGCGCCGAAGGCGCTATCTTTCTTCCCGGCACCTCGGCGCCCGCGTGCTGAAAGCAGTGACCCCCTCGCTGTGAACGGTTTCCAAGCGCCGAGGTGCCTTCTACCTTCTCCCGTTCGCTTACCATAAGCCCCGCCGCACACCTTATCCGCGGACGAAGGCAGGCGATGGGCAAATCTCGACTCGAAGCGTTCAGCGATGGCGTCATCGCCATCATCATCACCATCATGGTGCTCGAGCTGAAAGTGCCGCATGAGCCCACGCTGGAAGCCTTGCGGCCGCTGATTCCCATTCTCCTCAGCTACGCGCTCAGCTTCCTGTACGTCGGGATCTACTGGAACAATCATCATCACCTGCTGCATGCGACGCACGCCGTTACCGGCGCGATCCTGTGGGCCAACCTGCATTTGCTCTTCTGGCTGTCTTTGATCCCCTTTGGAACGGCGTGGATGGACGAAAGCCACTATGCCTCCGCGCCGACAGCTCTATATGGTGGCGTGCTGCTCATGGCAGCCATTGCATATACGATTCTCCAGCACCTCATCATCGCTTCCCAGGGAACGGACTCCGTCCTGAAGAAAGCTGTCGGCCGTGACTGGAAGGGCAAGTGCTCGCTAGTGTTCTATTTGGCAGCGATTTTGATGTCGCCACGGTGGGTTTGGGCTTCACAGGCCATGTACATCGTTGGCGCGCTGTTGTGGTTTATTCCGGACCGGCGGATCGAGCGAGCCCTGCGGGGCGACGTAGTGCATGGTAAGTCATAGCTACCGCGTCGGTCGCGCAAGCTCTTGAGTTAATTGGCGCTCCCAACCGGATTCGAGCCGGTGTACTAACCTTGCGAGGGAGGGGCGGCGAACGCGGCCGTCCTGTAGTCATCAAACAACGCCCGTTCGCTTTCAGTGAGCCGCGCAGCTCTCAGCCGCTGAAACGGCGCATGACGCGTAATGTTCGCTCGCGCACGGACATCCGCGGCCAAAGCGCGCACGTTTGATCTCGTGATGGGGGACCACGCCCGCGTGGAGCGCAGCGAAGCTGGGGCGATTCGCTGCTGCTGCAGATTTGGGCGAACTGCCATCCGTAACGACTTCGGCCGCGAACGTTCGGAGACAAACAGTGAACACGACAAGGCACACCGAGTTGAATCGTCGCAGGACGCTGGTGGCGACGTCCTTTGCATTCACATTGGTGGTGGCTTGTACGGCCGTGCCGATTAGAGCGGAGGGCGCTGACGCCGCCCGAGTTCAGGTGGCAACAGCGCGAGCGGCGCACGGAGTCGCTGCAAACTCGCAGCAGAAAGCCGGAGAGTTGCAGCGGCAACTCGACCTACTGCATGCCAAACCTGCGGATCGTGGGTTGGTATTGACGCTCGGCGATGTGCTCTTCACGAGCGGAAGGGCCGATTTGAAGCCTGGCGCCATGGGCAATCTGAAGAAGCTGGTCTACTTCCTCGACAAAAATCCGGACCGCCGAGCCGCCATTAATGGCTATACGGATGGCGTTGGCAGTGAGGGATACAACCAAGGGCTATCTCAGCGTCGCGCCAACTCCGTGATGGCATACCTCGCCGCCCACGGCATCGACTCAACGCGGCTCTCCGCGTCGGGAATGGGTCGAAGTGATCCGATCGCGGGCGACGATTCAGGGGCCGGCCGGCAGCAGAACCGCCGCGTCGAGGTGATCATCAGTAATCCACCAGCTGTCAGCAATCCACCAGCCGCGCCGCCGCCGCAAGATCGAAACGCAAAGATGCTTGTGCTGCTTGCGCTGCTTCATGCCATCAGCGGCGGGCGGCCTTTGTTTTGATCTAAGGTCTCGGCCAGGCGTTCGAGTTCCGCCTGGCGGCCGATGAAACCGAGCATGAGTCACCAACATCCTCGTTTCTCAACAGCGCGGCTCTGACCCGCACCGCTAGTTCCGCCGGTGCGCCGTGAAGGGCATCATCGATTCCGACCAAATCTACATACCGCGCGCTTTTTGGGCCTTGCGCACCAGCTCCACAAACTCCTTGCGATAACCATACGGATCCTTACCGATCGCCCCGCTTGCTTGTCGGATAACCTCTTCGTAGGTGAGCGATCCGGTGTAATTCCCGCCCCGTAGAAGCTGACCGAATCCTGCCACAGCAGTCGAGAAGTTGACGTCCTCTTTGATCCGCTCGGGCACGCCCGCATCCACCCGTATGGGCTGTTCAATCAACTTCGATCTGGAGCTATCGGGAAGCTTGTATCGGATCCTGAGGAAACCGTACTCCCCAGCCTTGCCTCGCGGATCGCCAGCCGCTTCCTCGCCCCCCTCATAGCGGCTGTTGTCGATCAATTTCGCTTTCGAGCCCACAGGTGTGATCTCATAGATCGCAGTCACGGCGTGACCGGATCCTATGTCGCCGGCATCGACTTTGTCGTTGTTGAAATCCTCTCGGTTGAGCTTGCGTTTCTCGTAGCCCACGAGCCGGTACTCTGCCACGGTCTTTGGGTTGAACTCTACTTGCAACTTCACGTCTTTGGCGATCGTGAAAAGCGAAGCCGTCGACTCCTGCACCAGGACTTTTCGTGCTTCGTTCAGCGTGTCGATGTAAGCGGCTACTCCGTTGCCGTTTTGAGCCAAGGCCTGGGCGATGTCATCGCGGTAGTTGCCCTCGCCGAAACCGAGAAATGATAGAAAGACTCCCTTCTCCCGCTCTCGCTCCACGAAGCCTTTGAGCTCGTTCCGATTCGTGATGCCGACATTGAAGTCGCCGTCCGTAGCCAGCAGGATGCGGTTCACGCCGTTCTTGCGAAAATTCCGCTCGGCCAGCTCATATGCAAGCTTGATCCCTTCGGCGCCGGCAGTGGATCCGCCGGGTTCGAGTGAGTTCAGCGCTTGCAGGATTGTTTCCTTGTCCTTCACTGGAGTAGGGGCGAGCACCTCTCCGGCTGCGCCGGCGTACACGACGATCGCGACGGTGTCGGTTGAATTGAGGGTGTCCAGCAGGAGTGCCATTGATCGTTGCGCGAGAGGCAGCTTGTCGGGCTCATTCATCGAACCGCTGACATCCAGTAGCAACACCAAGTTGACATCCGGCCGTTCCCGGACCGGCAGTTCATATCCCTTGATGCCAATGTGGATGAGCTTCTTGCCCTCACCCCATGGGGAGTCACTGACGGTTACGGTGGGCTTGAACGGTTGATCGCGGGACTCCGATGCGGGCCAGGCATAGTCGAAGTAGTTGATCATTTCTTCGACACGCACCGCATCCTTCTGCGGCAGCACACCTTCGTTCAGTTGCCGGCGCACGAAACTGTAGGAAGCCGTGTCAACATCGGCCGAGAACGTCGACACCGGCTCGTCCTTGACGCGCTTCACCGGGTTGATCTCGAAGTGTTCGAATGTGTCGCGACTCTCCTGAGGGACCTGCAGGGTGACCGGTGCGTTACGTGAGAACAGTCTGCCCAGGAAGGAACGCCGCTCCTTAGCTGAGGTGACGACTACAGCCTCTTCGACGTTACTCGATGGGGGTGGCGGCTGACTGACGCTATTGGAACTGGGGAGTGCTGTAATCGACATGGGCACATCCTGTATCCGCTCTTGAATTCGAGTGGCTTCCACGACGATCTCTTCCGCCGGAGCTACCCGCGCCACCTGTTCCGGAGCTAGGGTTTCGGTTTGCGGCGACGGAGTCTTTCTTGCGCGGGGCAAGCTCACAGGCGCGGCCGGTAAAGGCGGCCTTTCGTTTTCGGGCTCCAGCGTAGCGTGATGCGCGGCGTGGTGCCCTTCTTCAGGCCGAATTTGCGTGATGATCGGTGGGTTTTGGAGCTCGGCTTTCCCTTCCCTATTCAAGCTGCTATTCGGCGGCGGCGCATAGTCCCATTGAACCCTCCGAGTCTCTCCAGGCATGAGCCACATCACTGAGACGGCGATCAGCGCTACGCAGGCGCTCGCAATCCCGCTCCGCCAGACACAGTTGGGGGCGGGTAGCTTTCGAGCGTGGCGAATCAAATGCAGCAGGCCAACAGATACCGTACGGCCGGTCGGTGCGGATGCGTTCAGTTCGCTCGCTCGAGTGAGATGCGAGCGCTCAAACTCTGCCAGCGCAGCGCGCTTGGCACGAAGACGTGCCTGCGGATCCGGTGTGGGAGGAATCGCGTGTCGGAGATGGTGTTCGAAAGACTGTGGTTTCATATGCCACCGCTCATCAAGGGCTCTGGCTTGCTCATCGCTTTACGTATGGCGTGGATGCGCCAGGATATGGTTGATTCGGCGACACGCAGTATCTCGGCTGCTTCGGCGTGACTCAGGCCTTCGGCATGAACGAGCAAGGCCGTTTCCTTCATTCCCTCGCCTAGTTCATCTAACTGCTCGATCAGCTGTGCGAGGTAGATGTGGTCTTCGGGATGCGCAGCACCGTCGGGAGTCCGGTCGATCTCGGGGAGTTCCTCGTGCTCGTGACGCTGCTGAGAGCGCTGCCAGTCCCGCGCACAGCTGATCACCAGCTGATACAGCCAGCTGGTAAACGCGGCCTGGAATCGAAACTGCGTCAGGCTCGTCGCCAGCTTGATGCAGGACTGCTGTGCGATGTCTTCGGCATTCGTACGGTGACCACACCATTTCCAAGCGATGCGATAGATCGCGTCGTAGTGAAGATCCAGCAGTTCGGCGAAGGAGGCTACGTCCCCGCCCTGCGCGCCACGTATGAGACCCGTTAGGTGTCGATCGTCCATTTCGATTTCTTCGTTGGCCCTCGCTCTTTAGACGGGGCGGATCGGCGAAACCTTGGAAACGGGTTGGTTATGTAACAAGGGATACGGGGGCGGGCTGTGCGCTGGAAATGTATTCCTGTGTGAATCAAATACTTAGGAGTACAGGTGGTGGCCAGCCGTAAGCCAGCTCGGTGGCGATCGCTGTCGAAGCTAACGTGGGTGAGTTGTTCGGGCGCTTTGGAGCAAGAATCGCTGTAATGCAAGTGTGGACTGATAGTGGTCCCACAGAGGTTGGAGAAGCATGCCGATGTACTCGAGCTGTGTCGGTGTCAGTGTTTCCGCGTCTCGAAGGAGTGCGACAACCACTCGTAAGTCATGCTCGAGGACTGCGTAGCGAGCTTCCGCGGCAACTGGTCTGTTGATCGCCTCTTGGACTGCCTGACTCAGGATGGGGGCTTCGATGTCCAGTTTGCTGCGAACATAGGGCTCCTTGTGGGGTTTCATGTAGGGCAGCAGGTAGAGCACCAGCATTAACGCTCGAGTGACAAAGTCAGGTGGAATGCAACTGCTGAGCTCGCGGGTTGGAGAGCTGAAAAAGTGGAGCTGCAAGCTCTGTGCGGCGGTCTCCGCATCCTGGCAGGTGTTCAGTTCGAGCATGCCTCGGGTCCTCCATCCTGGGTTTAAGGCGCGCGAAACCGCATTGAAGGTGCTGAAGCGGTTGTCGGTTGTTCCTGCTCGGCAGCTCTCAATCTACAAAGTTCATGGACCTGAGTCCACGCTATTGGCTGCGTCGGCCACGGCGCTATGTACCTTATTGGGGCATAGAAGCCTAAGGGCGCGAAGAATTTCAAGCAGATGCCTCGCCTCCTTGGCAGATGCTTTATTTTCTTGTCAATTGCTTTATGATTTTGGCGGATAGGCAGCCTGTTCGTAGAGCAGGAATAGGCCGTGAGCATGAGGCAAATCGAAGCGCTTGCAGGCAGTGAGCTTCGGGCTCGCCTACTGCACTGGTTCTACGTGGAAGCCCAGCCCACCCCGGACGCTCTGCCGCCGCCCGGCAGAAAACCGCTCGCTATCCGTTTTCGCTCAAATCACCCTTCAACGCCGCCTTTACCCACTCAAAACCCAAGTGCTCTTGTTCCAGCCGCAGATTTTTGCGAATGCGGTTGTCTCGTAGTTCATCGAACAACGCTCGTTCGGTTTCGGTGAGCCGCGGCAGATCGCGCACTACCTGATCAGCCTCCTTGCCCCACACTCTCTCGTGGGCAATCAGCGTCGCCCGGTCCATCAGGAAAGATTCGACGTGATCGAAGTGCTCGCGGAGCTGATCGAGTATGGCGAAACCGTGGGTATCGATGTCCCCCCAATAGAAGAGGGTGCACTGACTGAGCCATTTCGCTCTGGCTAATGCGTGCCACCCATAGCCCGCGCCAAAGATGACGATGGATTGAGTCGCGGGCGGGAAAGCGAGAAAGTTGGTCTCATTCTCTGTGATGAATACCCTCCGTATGGGTACCGTCAGTTTGGCGAAGCTATCAGCATCGAGCGTGATGTCAGGCAGGGACGGCCCGGGCAGCAGTGCGATTCGCGCGTCGAGCACGCGGAATCGAATACGGGTGGGTTTGTCGAGAAAGCCGTACCGTGCGGCAAATTTGACGGTCCCGGCTCGGTCGGTCTCGATGACGGGCGGTGCTAGCGACAAGTCTAAGATTTCCGTCAGCACGCTGCGGTGATCTTCGATGAACTTGCTGTGGAGGCCAGGGATGTCGACTTGCCGCAGATAGATGCCGGGGTGAGGATGGGCGGCAAGCCAGTCCACGACTGCGAGGAGGTGTTCCCAACTTTCCGCCAACTCCAGTGCCTGCAAGGGTCGTCTGGCGAGCCATTCGAGCAAGCGGGGTTGGCGAGAGCGGGTGAGTGCCAGCAGGTCGTTGAATCGCGCCGCTTCAGCCCGTTTGCCAATCGCCTCGAGCGCAGTGTCGAGTGTGTCCACCCAGACCGACTGCGGCACGCGCTGTAGCCCCAACACCCTGTGGGTGAATTCGCGCCATTCAATCCGAATCTGCCCGAAGGCGACGAGTCCCGCAATCCATGCACGCACTGCTTCGAAACGCCCGGCAAGGTCGGTCGAAGTGGGCCCCTTCAGAGTGAGCCGCAGGGGAAAAGCGTGGTCGCCGCCTGTCAGGCTCCGCAACAACTCGCCGCGTTTCCACAGGCGACGTAGCTGCTCCTGCAGATCTCGCGGCGTGGTCCAGTTGGCGGACGAAATCTCGGCCAGTTGGGCCGCGGGCGGTCCGCGCTCGTCCTGAGTCCTCATCCCGACATCTCGGATTTGCGCGCCCGATACTCTTCAATGGAAAGATTGCGCAGCCTGGAGGCCCGGCCATTTTCGTTGTGCACGAAGCCGACGCTGGCCACGAAAGGCTCGATGACATGGATCTTCTGCAGCGGTGTCACGATCAGAAGCTGTAGGTTCAGCTGCTGGAACAGCTTGAGCCCATACTGTGCCGACTCGTCCGAGCCTCTGCCGAACGCCTCGTCGATCAGGACGAAGCGGAAGGAGCGCGAACGCACGGCGCCCCACTCGAGCCCGAACTGATAAGCGAGGCTCGCGGCGAGAATCGTATAGGCGAGCTTTTCCTTCTGACCGCCGGACTTGCCACCCGAGTCGGAATAGTGCTCGTGCTCGCTGCCGTCCTCGCGCCAGCGCTCACTGGCGGCGAACAGAAACCAGTTGCGAACGTCAGTCACCTTCGTTGTCCAGCGCCGATCCTGATCGGACAAGCCTTCGCGTCCGCGGAATCGGTCGATGACGGACTTCACCTGCAGGAATTTGACTTCTGAGTACTGAGCATCTTCGGAGCCTGTCAGTGAGCCCTCCGTGCAGGCACGCAGCTCGGTCTGGAAGTCACGAATTTCCGCATCCGGGCTCGTCTGGGACTCCAGTACGATGTATCGGCCCGGGTTGTAGTCGATCTGTATGAGGGACTCGTTGATGCGCGCGATGCGCTCCTTGATGGTCTCGCGCTCCTTCGACAATTGGGCATTGAAGTTCGCAATCTCGTTGATGGTATTGACGTTGAGCAGTTCCTTGAAACGAGACACGAAGCGCGGCAGGTCGTCGGCTCGCAGCCGCGCCAACAGCCCGCGATATTCGAAGGCGGCTTCGAGGCTCACATCGAATTCGGCGGTATCCAGTTTGTAGGTGTCCTGGAAGGCGGACATGGCCTTGATGATTCTCTCCGTCAGTCGCTCGAGCCGCTTGCTCTCCGCATCGATGCGCGTCTGCAAGGCATCGCGTAGCTCGCGTTCGCGATTGTCACAGGATTCGACCGAGAGTTGATGCTCGCCCAACACTTCGGTGCGCAGGGCCTCGAGTCGGGTACGAATCTCCTCGAGGAGATCGGCGCGCAGAGTTTCAGTCTGCACTCGCAATGTAGTCGCCGCCTCCTTCTTGGCCTCTACGCTCCCGAGTTCCTTGTCGAGACCTGACACGGCATCCTCGCTCGCCTTCAGGCTCGTCTGAGAGGTTGCGAGCTGAACCGTGAGCTCGCGAAGGACATCGCTGGCCGCCTCGAGCCGCTCTTTCTCATCGTTCAGGCGGGCGATCTCAGTCGCGCAGCTCTGCCAGTCGATTTCACGGAAGTCGGTGAACTCGCCGAGTGCCACCACCGCGTCGAGCTGGCCGCGGAGCGTTCTTTGATTGCCTTGAGCCCGGGTGATATGGCCGGCGATCTCGCTCACCCGCACCTCCAAGGCGCGCTTCTGCTTCTCCAACACGGCAATCTTCTCTGCGTTGCTCCATCCCAGCACGTAGCGACTGCGATCATCGAGACGATGACGGTCGTCCTTTTCATGGCGCTCACCCGGCGCCTTGGTCTGGCCTGTCCGGGTGAGGGCTCGGATTTCGCGGCGGAACTGTTCATGCGTCGAACAGCAGGCGTAGTCAAAACGGTGAGCGAGTTCCCGCTCCAACCACTGATAGAACTCCGAGTCCGGCTTGACGGCGAGATTTCGGACCAGCGAGTCCCGGTGCAGCTGCGGAATGTCCGACTGACGAGTGGGACGTACCCGGAAATAAACGAGGCGTCCTGCGAGATGCGTGCGATCGACCCAAGCGCTCACTTCGGGATACTGGGAATCCGGTACCAGGAGCGAAAGACCGAAGTTGTGCAGCACGCGCTCGATGGCGCCTTCCCATTCCCGGGCATCTTCGCGAACCTGGATGAGTTCGCCGGCAAATGGCATTGCATCCTCTTCGAGTCCCAATGCGGCACACATTGCGACTCGCATCGTCACCTGTTCTTTCGGAATGTTGCTGCGTCTGGCCTTGAGACTGGTAATTTCTCCGGTGAGAGCGTCGTGCTCATTCCTACCATCGCGCAAGGACACGCTCCATTCGGTGATCTGATTTTGAAGAACGCTTTCCTGCTGTTGCAGTTCTTCGTGTCGCTCGGTCAGCCTCTGGCTGAGCGCGAAGAAACCAGCCTCATCGTTGGCGGCTCGCTCTGAAATGGACTCCAGGAGCATCGCATAACGCTGCGAACGTTGCTGACGCCGGTTGCGCTCGCGTTCCTGACCTTCGATGTCGCGAGCCAATTGCTCCAGTCGGTCGCCGCCGTGCTCGGCCACGGCACTCTTCAAACGATCCACTTCGTGCCGATATCGATCGCGTTGCTCCGACTCGCGCTCTTTTTGCGTGGTCAGTCGAGCGTGCTCTTCGGCTAGCAGTTGCAAACGCCGCTCGAGCAGGGCGAGTTTGAGTTCGGCGAAATAGGCCTTCAGTCCTTCTCGGCAGGTACGCAAATTGTCTAACTCGGCCGCCTGCTCCTGGTGGCGGTCGCAGTCGGCTACTAAAGGTGTCAGCAACTCGACTTGGCGTTGGGCCTTGAGCACCGCTTCGTGCGCGCGGTTGAGATCATCGAAGTGAGTGATCAGTGCGCCGATGCGGGACTGCACATCGAAAGGCTCCAGCATGTGGGTGCGCACGAAGTCGGTCAGGTTGCCCACCGATTTCATCGATACAGTTTGATGAAACAGCTCCAGCGCCTGCTCGTTGTCGATGCCGAAGCGCCGCCGGAACCAGGCGCCGTACTTCGGGAAGCTGTCTTCGACCTCGGCACCCAGGCCACGAAGCCTCTTGCGCAGGTGCGTGATCTCCGAGCCGAAATTGGTGAAATCGGTCGCGATGGACAGCTCTCGCTCTGCACCGACGAAAAAGCGCGGCGGCTGACCCTGGGGGTCCTTGATCCAGAACACCTGGGCCAGAGTGACAGTCTGGTCGTAGCCAGCATTGTGGAACACGCCCAGGATGACCGAATAGCTGTTGTGATCACGCAAGCTCACGGGCCTTGCTGTGCCGGTCACTTCGCTGCGTTCGGATTTGTAATGCCCGAGCACATATGAGCGTAGGGTCCTTTCCTTGCTGTCAGCGCCGGCGGCCTTGTTGTAAGCAATACGGTGCGCGGGCACGAGAAGTGTCGTGATTGCATCGACCAGTGTCGATTTGCCCGAGCCGATATCGCCCGTCAGCAAACCGTTCCGGCCTCCGAGCTGCAGAGTCCACACCCGCCCATCGAAAGTGCCCCAGTTGAAGACTTCCAGCCGCTGTAGGCGGAAGCCCGACAGCGCGCCAGAAGTTGCGAAATCCAACTGCAAGCTCTGGGCTGGATCCGCCGTGTCCTCACTCAACACGGGTGCTCTCCGAGTCGGTTGCCGTCGTCGCTTCTGTCGTTGTGCCGGCTAACTGGGCTTGGTAAGCGCCCAGGCGAGCATCAAAATCAGCGAGCCATTGAGCATCGACAAAGGCCTTGAGAATGCGTCGCACCTCGAAACTCGCGGGCCCTGATGCTGCCTTCAAACGGCGCAGGAACCCCAGCTCGATGACCTTGTTGATGTGAGTTTCGATCTGGTCCACCAGCTTTGCCTCGTTGCTGCGGTCGGGCATGAATACGCTCACCAACTCAACGATATTGTCGCGCGAAAGTACCAGGCGCGTATCGCTGCCGCCGGCATCGAACTCCGCCAGCTTCTTGCGCAGGAGCGCCAGCAAAAGGCTGACTGGAAAGGAGAGCGGTCGACGCACTACCAACCGAGGTAGTTTGGTGTTGCGCTCCTCCTCGGCGGGTTCCGGGCGGCTGCGCAGAAATGCATAGCCCTCGGCTTCGTCGAGCACGAGATCCAGGCCCAGAACTGTTACATAGTCTCTGACTCGGGCCTGCAGGCCGAGCAGTGCCCCCCACAGATGCTCGTCCTCTTCGCGATACAGCACTCCTTTGAGCAGCGTGATGGCCAAAGTCGACAAATCTGCGTTGGCGTTGTCAATCACCGGTTCTTGATCCTTCCCGTGACTCTCATCTCACGAATATGACACGTGGCAGTCGGGCGTCCTTGCGAACCACTACGCCGTCGGCGGCAGCCGCCTCCCAGGCGATGATTTCGGGCCTGTCTTCATCCACCACAGTTCTGAAGGACTCGCTCCCCAACTGCAGGTACGCGACAAGTTCCGCCAGCCCATGCCGCAACGGTTGTGACTCGATCAGCTCGCGCAAGGTGACTTGCGAGCGATCCTGGAGGCTCTGGCGAATATGGCGAGCCAGTTGCGCGCTATCGACGAATACCTGCGCGTAGAGGGCGGCAGCGTCCACATCGGCATCTCCTGATTCCAGCTGCATGGCAGCAATCAGCGGCCTCAGGGTGGGCGTATACAGCGGCCGCTCCAATGGTAACTCGATGTCAGCGGCCGATTCCGTAATGCTGGTTACATCGCCTGTCGGTGAGAGTTCGCGCAATGCCAACGCCTTGGTCTCAATCCCATGGAGGATATCCATGATACGGCGGTTTTCGAGCCACGCCTGGTCGTCTAGAAAGCGCCTCAATTGCTGGGAAAGCTGTGCCACGGTGCGCTGCGCTTGCTCGCCAGCCTCCAGCCAGTCGTAATGCACCCGTCGCGTGCGCGCATCCGGTTTCAAATCGGCGACTGGCGGCAATGCGAGCACTCGGGCTAGAAGCTCTGTGAATTCCTCCTGTCGCCGATTGGACAGCAGGAACTCCCAGAACGCGCGGAAGCTGCGCCCCTGGTCGGAATCGGCGATCGCGTCGCGCTCGCCCATGATTTCCTCCAGCAATGTACCTTTCGCCCCGTCCCACAGTGCAACGCGCTCGCGGACCCGCCGATCCAGCAGGCGAAAGTTGTGCTCTACCTCGCGAAAGTCGGTGAGCAGCTCCCGCGCAAGCTGCATGAACTGTTGGAAGCGGTCCCTGACCGCGGTGTCTTCCAACAACGGCACGTTGCCAGACATAACCCGCGCGATCTCGGCGTCAATATCATCCCGCCGCTTGTGCAGCTCGGCGAGGCGTTTGGCCGGGTCCGACTCACTCCCTTCACTCATCTGTTTGAGCAACTCGAATAGAGTCAACAGGCGCGACTCCGTGCCGACGAAGGTGCGCTCAGTGAGCGTGCTGAGCCACGCGATGGCCTTCTCAGCAGGCGGAGTCAGATCGAACTGCGGTTCGTCCGATCCCTGCCGGTAGAACTTGCGCAGCCAGCCCTTGTCGGGACTGGCCCAGTCGTTCAGGTAATCGAGGGCTGGTTTCGGGAAGGCATCGGACCCCAGCCGCTCTCGCACGGCGAACAGCTCATCCTCCAAGGATTCAATCAGACCGGCCGCCGGCATCACACGCACGTTCGGCGCGACGAATACACGATGTAGGAAGCTTGCCACCAGCGGGGCGTGATCCGAGCGCAACAGCCGCCACGCCGGGTGACGGGTGCGCAGGGCCTCGAGGTCAGCGTATTCGAGGGTCATTTACAGGGGCCGTAGCTGATGCTCGTGATGGACTTGAACCTGCGTATTCTACAGGGATTGTTCCTCGTTAGCGCGGCCTGGGCCGTCGTGCGCGGGGCGCAGGCTTATGTCCGCGCTGCTTATCCGGTAGAGCTGTTGCTGACTGTTTGATGGCATGCCACACGAATTAAGAGGGGCGCATCCATGAGGGGTGGATCGTTAAGGACTCCTCAAGCGTCGAACAACGTCGCCTTGTCCGCACGGCCAGGCGCGCCGTGTGCAATCCGCGAGGCGAGCAGCGGCGGCAATTCAGCGTCAACCCACTGCAGCACCAACAGCATGGAAACCAGTTCTTCGGGAAGGTTGCCGAGGGGCAGCATAGAGGCAAGGTCTTCCAACCGATTCACTAACGTCTTTGATGCCCGCGCCTGATCTGGGGAGGCGGTGGCGCGGGTCACCAAGCGGCCGCGCCTCGTGCTCAGCCTCCGGAACCGTAGGCCTGCGCGATGCGCCCGAGAATCTCTGTAATGGTGCCTGGAATTTGGAACGGCTTTGGGTCGTAGCTGCCATCGGCGGCAACGCCGCTCAGAAATTGGTTCAAGTCATCGGCGATCTTCGTCTCCAGTACAATGCGGGAGTCGGGCGTGAGCAACTGCGAGAGTCGTACAGCGTCGTTCGCATGCTTGCGAATGTCCTTGCTATCGATCGTTTCGCCGTTAGCTTTACGCGCGGTCAGGTCAAGCCATGCGCAAGCCTTGAGCGGAATCAGTTGCTCCGCGCCGATCCACGGAAGTCGATCGATCTCTCTGCGGCCGTTGATGATGAAAGCGTAATACGCGTCGTCGAGTAGAATGGCGGACAGGCTCGCGACCACATCGCCGATCGGAATCGGCGTGAGGTGGCTTCCCTTGGCGAGTTGGATGCCATCCGGGGATCTGCAGAATAGTTCCAGCATGGCTGGAAAGTGCGTATCGGCGGGTTTCTGAAATCGATAGAGAACGGGCTTTCCCCTTTCACTGGCTTGCCGGATCTCGTAGCCTCCCCGCTCAACGAAGTTCCAGAACGCCCTGCCGAAAGTAGGGTCGAGTGCCTCGATATGCAGAACAATGTCCAGATCCTTGGTAGCCCGGAACTGCAGGCCCGCGCTTTCCATGGCGAGCGTCGCGGCTGTGCCGCCGATCAATACGAATTGGCCGGCGTGGTTTGCAAAATGCTCCCGAAAAATACCGAGACCTCTCACCACGGGAATTGGTCCTTCAGTTCGTCCAGCGCGAGTTGGATGCGTTCGTCACTGTCGCCCTGCAGGTTGAGCGTGAGTGACAACGGATCAACCACCTTGCGAGGTATTCCAAGGTTGGGATCGTACGCCCATATCTGCCATTGGTAAGCGCCGGGTAGCGGTTCCGGTAACGTCTCAAGATCCGCTCGTGTGACGGAAAGCCATTGTCGAGAACTAACAGCGCGGACCGGCCACTGCGGCTCTGCCAGCATCGTGTGTTGTGCCAAGGCGCTCAAGCCGGCTATCGGAGCCCGCGACGGATTAAACCCCGGGGTGGGATTCGCCCACTCGGTTCGTTTGACAGGGCTGCGCAGGAAGGGCTTGGCCCGCTCCCAGATGTCCCCGGGCCGATCGCCGAGATAGAGTGATCGTGTACGGCCATCTCGGCGAAGTTCACCGATGCCTGCTTCCGTGAGTTCCTTGACGGCGCGGGAAACCGTCATCGGCGTGTAGTCCAATTTTGCGGCCGCTTCGGCAGGCCGCCAAACAGAGTCCCAGGGTGTTCGCAAGAGCGCAGTGACCAGCATCGCCTGGGTGCTTGGATTGAACACAGCTTCGGGGGCGTGGGGCCGTTGACGGAAGTACTCCCGCAGATCGATTCCGAGCCCCGGTAAGTAGAGCTGGTTGCCTGGTACGATGAACGGTACTTTCTGCTCAATGAGCCGTTTGCGCTCGTACGATGCCAAGGCTGTCGTAACATAGGCGACGGGGATGTCTGCGATCCTCTCTAGAGCGTTCATCTGTTCGCGAACGCTGGCGGCCGGGGGAGCCTTCTTCCGTCGGTCGACGACGAGCAATATCCGCTGATCCAGAAGCGTCAGCTGGCGCAACTCGAACGCGTCCCGTAAGAAATACGGCGTCTTTTTGTCACCCTCCCACCCGCTGATTTTGGCTGTCAGCCCAAGGGTTTCATACAGATAACGCTGCAGGTCCGTATCGCGAGTGGACGGATGCTGGGGCTTCTTTAACATGATTTTTGCACGATAACTCTATAAATGTTATCGTGCAACTGTTACGTTAACTAAATTTCGAAGCCGGTTTTGGCGGATGTCCTCCGATTCGAGCGTCCAGTGACTCGGAGTGTCTTGCAGGCCACTTTCGCGCCGATCGCGGGACGAGCTGTGACGCAGGGGTTCAAGTCCATTTAAACGCCCGGGCCATGACTCCGAGCAAGCGCGCCCGACATCAACAGCCACCAGACCCGATCGAAGGCGCGGGCGGCATCCAACGGCAATCCGCTCTTCCACGTTGCTGAACAACTTTCCCATGTTGATCGCCAAGGCGGTCACACATTCTTCCAAGGGTGTTTCCAATTCAAACATCAAAGCGGGCATTGCCATGGTCTGAAGTCCTGATCACAACACGCTTTGTAACTGATGTATATAGTACTACAAGATTGAGTCAGAGCTGAACACTCGATGTTGTATGGGAAAAATCGCCAACGTCCGCGGGTACGGGTGTGACGCGCACACGTGACCTACGTCCGTGCACCCCGTCGGTTAAACTGGAAGTTTTACAGTAGCCAAATCAGTCATCCGGCGGAGCCGATGACCAACCAGAGCCTACGCTGGCGTTCCGCAGTAACTCCAAGAAGTTCGCGCGCTATTTGCCCTACAGGGCCTGAGTTATTTTGGGAGGTGGCCGATGCTGTGCCTCTACCATCTGTAAGTGCCCCAGCTGAAAGAGAATTCTTATTTAGGCCTGTTTCGGTGCCCGGGGATTTGCGAATTCTGTGATGGCCCAGGTGACGAGGCGCTCAATCCGAGCGTAAGCCCGGGCGGCGGGCAGTGGCAGGTCTCTTCGCGACCGCTACGCGAAACCCAGCGCCTGGATCTGGTAGCGCCTGCCGATCTTGGTTCTCGGGACGACTTCGTTGCCCCAAGTATCCAGGAAAGCGCCTTTGATTTGCAGCGTTTTGCCCCTGGGCGCGTGCAGACCCCATCGCGCCTCTCGAATGTTGAGCCGAGCCGAAGCTAACCAGAGTCCGACTGCAAGGTCGCGAGGGGGATTTTCGAAGGGAAAGCGGTTCTCGTCGATCCACACCTTCGCAGAAATGCCTTCGAGAGACTGCCACAGATCGCCTTCGTACATCTCGTGAGGGCCATGATCATGACCGGCCAGACTCAACAAGCGTTCGCGCACCCGTGATAACAGCCTGCGGTTGGCCGCATCCCCCATCTCAGCGTCACGCAAGTACTGTGCTCGATAACCACCCGGGCCATTGAAGAAGTCGTCGTACGTCTCCGGACAGACATCGAAAGTGAATTCCGCGCGCCGGCAGTCCTCCAAGCCCGCCGCGGTTCCAAGGGTGATGCACCAGCGGACCGCGGTCATGTCCGCGGCAATCCGCTCTATCACATCCTCATAGTTCGAGGTCTGCTCGAGCCTCGCGCGCCGAGCGGCATCAAAGTTGGCGTCGAACTCCCACGTGCTTAGATTCAACGGGGTTGCTGCCACACGACAGCCCACCGCTCAGCTTTCTGCGCAAACCCCATTCCTGTATTCGCTCCGCTCGTTGACGGTAGGATGTGTTGAGTCAGTGCACGTTGGCTCTCAGATAAGGTGGGAAACACCAAGCGCCGATAGAGCTTGCACGAGGTGGCGCCGTTGAAGCAGAGCAAGCGAACGTGCGGATAGGCATGAAAGAACGCGCGAAAATTGTTCGCGATCGCATCGTCCTCGATATCCACATCCAGACTGCCCGAACGTGTCGCAGCAGCCAGCACATCCCAGAGGGCAACGCCCCGATCGTCCAACCACGCCGCGCGATGCTCGTAGCTTTTGGGCAGCGATGACACATAGCCCTTGGCGATGCGCCAGAATGAATTCTGGGGATTCGCGTAGTATTCAGACGTTTCGATTGACACTCGTCCGGGCAGACTCCCGAGCACCAGCACCTGGGCAGTCGGTGAAGCGAGCGGAGGGAATCCAAACGATTGCATTCAGGAAGGCCTCTTGGAAAGTGGACTACGAGACTGACCTTTTGGGGTTCAGCTAGCCGCCGGCATGCGGTTGTAGAAGTGATGCGCTACATACCAGTAGGCATTGTGAGCAGCATGTTGGCGGGCGCCGCCTTCCGTGTCGACCATCACTCGAGTGACGTTCACAACATATTCCGCGTCGGAGGCGATCCGCCAGCGCCTGTTCGATTTCGGCGCGATTGACCCACACGATCTGAACTCGTCGGCGGTTGGGGGAGATCCGTCCCATCGGCCCGCGCTCATCAGCCGCAACTGCAGCTGAAACTGGCGCCTTGTGGCGGTGAAGACCTCGAGAATGGCTCGATAGAGCGAGGCATTCGTAGCCGTGACGTGGCTGAAGAGGTCTGAGGCGGAGGAGGGTAGATCTCCCATCATGAGGACGAATTCTCGCACCGTATCCTTGCTGCGATGCGAATGCCTCACAGGATCTGGCTAACGGAAACTTCGTGTTCGTTCGTCTAGCGCACAGATGCCGCGAACTTCGACCCCCGCAATTCTGGCCTGTTTCGCGCAGACGGCCCAGTGTGCCGCGTTTGCCAAGAATCTCCCTCACACCCCCCGGCAGATCGGGGCGCTCTGGCAAGTCTGGAAATGGCAAACAACAGCTGAGTGGTAAATAGATGAGCCCACCTCGTCACGAGTACGAGCAATTTCTCGTGTGGTTACGTATGAAGCGGACCACCGATGATGTCAAACGTCTGGCGTGCGGCGTGCTCGGCCATCTCGATGAGCTTGCCCAGCACGGGCACGCGCAAAGCGCGCGTTCCCGTGCCATTGCGCGGCTCCTCGGTCCGTCATTCGAGGAGACGGAGACCGTGCTACCGGCCGTGCCATCAACTCAAAGGGGACTGGACATTCCGTGGTCACGTTTGCAACGACTGGAGGTGGGCCCGTTTCGCGGCTTTACGTGCAATGAGCGGCTCGAATTGGGCAAGCGTCTCGTCCTTATCTATGGGCCCAACGGTACTGGCAAGTCGAGCTTCTGCGAAGCCCTGGAGTACACGCTCCTGGGTTCAGTAAATGAGGCCGGTGAGAAGCGGATATCCGAGGACGATTTTCTGGCCAACGCGTATGAAGGGTTCAGCGCTCCGCGCTTGTTCGCGACTGATCGCACATCGACGGAGATACGGGTCGAGCCCGATGTGGACACACTCCGCTTTTGCTTCGTCGAAAAAAGCCGCATTGACGAATTCTCCCGCATCGGGGCGCTGACGCTCGGCGAACGTGCACGGAGCATCGCGACGCTGTTCGGCGTCGAGCAGTTCGGTCGCTTCGTCTCGGACTTCAACGAAAATCTGGATGCAGCCCTGGATCTCAAGGGCAAGAAGGCGGTTGAGCTTCAAGCGAAAGCGGAAGCGGTCGGGGGCGATTACGCGCTTTTGGAGATCCTGCCTACGCAGGAAGCCGCCTTCAATGAGCAAGAGTTAAATCTCGCGCACGAGTTCGATCCTGCGATGAGCTTTGCGGACCTGTGCACGCATCTGGGTAATGCGGAGCGTCCGGGTCGGCTGATCGAGTTTCAGAACCTGCTCGACAAGCCGATCGCACCCGCTACCGGACTCTCTCAGGATGGCATGGCCCGAGCGCGAGAGGCGTTGGGCCTCGCGGCGGTGCAGCTTGCGCAGTGTAAAGAGCGGTTGCTGGCGCGACAGGATGACGTTTCATATCGGCGTTTGTTCGAAGCTGTTTTAGAGCTGCAGCCCATTGCGCTGGGTCACTGCCCCGCCTGCGAGACGGCTCTGGCGGGTGACGTGCATGTTGCACGCAATCCGTATGAAAAGGCGCATAAGGGTCTTCTCGGTCTCGAGCAGCTGGCGCTGTGGGAAGGCGAAAAAGAGGCCGCCGAGGAGAGCGTCGCGGCAGCCTCACGCGCGCTGCGCGGAATACTCGCGGTGGCGATCGAGGTTGGGGAGACTCAGCGGCTGATATCCGCGGCGAGGGCGGCTGCAGTCAAAGCACTCCCCGAAGCGCCCGATCTCCATGCGTGGCAAACGCTCGGTGAGTTGCCAGGCGACGATGGGTCTTTCTGGACCGCACTCGGGCAAGTTGCGGAGTACTGCGAGCGCTTTGATCACGATATCGCGCGGCTCATTTCGACTCGCGAAACGCTCGTTCTTGAGCGCGACCGATTGCAGAGTTTCGATCGCTTGATTGTCGCCCAAACGACCCGGCGCGCAACGTTCATCGAACAACTGTCCAAAGCGCGCCGGCGGATTGAGGAGTTCAAAGCGGAAAATACTCAGCTCATTGCCGAGGTGGAGGCGGAGGATCCCCTCGTTGCGCGTAGCCAACGCATGAAGACGGCCTATGATCTCTTTCTGCCGCTGCTGCGCGAGTTTCGCGATGAGCTTCCAGGAACGTTGATGGCCGGTCTCAATGAGATCGCGCGAGATCTATACAACGCGTTCAATCGCGGTGATCGCGAATCGGACAAGCTGGCGGGCTTGCGTTTGCCGCTGACGCCGAACGATACGCTGCAGATCGCGTTCATAGATGCGCCGGACAGGTGGCACCCGGCGCTGTACATTCTGAGTGAAGGCCATCTCCGATGTCTCGGGCTGGCAATTCTGCTGAGCAAGAACATTCAGCTCGGCTGCCCGGTGCTGGTGTTCGACGACGTGGTCAATGCAATTGACGACGACCACAGAAATGGAATATGCCGGACGCTGTTCGAAGACGAATGGCTGCGCAAAAAGCAGATCATCGTTACGTGTCATGGCGAGGAGTTCATCAAGAGTATTCAGCGTGACATCGGCGCGGACGTAACGCGCAATGATTGCCTACTGTATGTGTTTCGCCCGCACGATGGGGACCGCAGGCTCAACATTGATATGCGCCCACGGTCAAGAAATTACATCGTTTTGGCCCAGGATAGTGTGACCCGCCTGGAGTGGCGTGATGCACTCACTCAATCGCGACGAGCATTGGAGGGTCTTGCCGAACGGCTATGGAGGTGGTTGGACGGCAAGCACTTGGGCGATCTCGCTTTGAGTATCAAAGGCCCGGGAGGGCGTCCCGAATTGCTTAATCTCGTCACGGCCCTCAAAAAGAAACTCGACACGCCGACCTTCGCTCATGAACGCAAGCAAGCGCTCGGCGCGCCATTGAATTCATTGCTCGGCATAAAAAGCGGTTCACTGGAGTGGTCCTATCTCAACAGTGGAGTGCATGAATCGGAACGGGGTGAGTTTGATCAGGCAGTCGTGCGCACAATCGTAGGCGCTGTCACGGAGCTAGACCGCATTCTCAGCGCCGGGTAATGCTGTTGCAGCATTGTCATCGATAGTGTGCACTTGGTGCTATTGGGTGGCCGTTTCCCCGTGTCGCGGGGCTGTTGGGAGCACATCGATCTGCCGCGTCGGGTGTTGCAATTCGTGACCTTGAATGCGACCACCTGGACGGTGTTGGTGTGTGAGGATCTCGCACGGCAAGATCCTGCGGCCGATCTGATTCGGGCAGTCGGTCCCAATCTCCTGATCGCGTTGCTCATGGATGGGCCACAGCTCAGCGGTCGTTGGCCGGCTCGATATGCCTCGGTGCTTGGGTTCTGGAAGAGGTTGCCATGACGGATCAGATCAAAGAACGCCTTAAGAATCCTGCACTTAAGCTCGGCGAGGCAATCGCTGCGGAGCGGCTCAAGCGCGCCGGCGTGACGCTGGGCGACGACTTGGGCTTGCGCCCGGCGAAGCCCCATGCCGAAGAGTTTCCCCCAGAGCTAATTCGCAAGATCGCCGGCGGCTGAGGCTGTCTGATCGCAACTGTCGTACTTAGCCTGGCGGCAGCGGTGATCGGCGTGACGTTGTTGCATGACGCAATCTCCTCCGATGATGTCCACCCCAACTCGGCGAGCACGAGATCGAGTTGCTCGCATACGCGCCGGGGCGCTTCATGTTGAGGCTAATGGTGCTTTTCGGACGCCCGCGCCCACACTGGCTGCAGCGGCGATTAGGATATAGAGGCCGCACAGCGCAACGCGCACGTGGAGCGTGCTGTGCCAGGACGAACAAAGCGAACGCGATGGTCATTTCAGACATCGACTGGCAGACACAGGCGTCGAGTTGGATGCCGTGGCAATGGTCAAGGTCATTGTCGTCTATCGAATCACTGATTTAGTACAGATTTATCCGCCGCCGTCCCTGATAGTATTTCCGTGCCGTTCAGTACGGAATGACTTGGCGAATGGACCTCTCACGCAAACGGGAACGCGATCGGCTCACCGCCCGACGCGAGCCGTACTGGCAGCGTCTCTCAGCAAGTCAGTACCTTGGATTTCGTAGTGGTCCAGGTACCTGGGTGGCCCGGTATCGCGGGCGGGACGGTAAACAGCAGTACCACAAGCTCGGAGAGGGTCTCGAGTTCGACCAAGCCAAAAAGTTGGCCGAGGCATGGCTCGAGCGGATGACGGGCGCCGCCGTGCGTGTGGTCAAGCGCGCAACTGTCCGAGCAGCACTTGAATCCTACCTGGCAGACCTTCGGCGCCAAGGTCGGGACGGCGCGGCCGACGGTGCCGAGTGGCGGTTCAAGAAGTACGTCTACGAAGATCCGCTCGCCAGCATGGAGTTGGAGTCCGCCACTCGCGACGACTTCGAGGAGTGGCGTGACCGCCAGCGACCTGGGAGAGCAAATCGCACGATCAACCGCCAGGTGAGGGCGGTCAAAGCGGCTCTCAATGTCGCTGTCGATCTAGGTCATGTCGGGAGTCCCGCCGCCTGGGCGCTGAAGGCCCTCGTCGACGACGTGGAGGATTCTGGTGAGACCGCCGTATTCCTCGATGCCGCTCAGCGTCGCGCGCTGATCGACGCGGCCGATCCGTACACAGCCCAATTTCTTCGTGGCCTGGAGCTCACCGGAGCGCGCCCCCACGAGCTCGCGGCCGCTAAGGTTGCGCACCTTCACGGCGAGTCCCTGCGGCTGGCACACCGAAAGGGCCGCCCGCCGAAGCTTCGCGTCCGCTATGTCGTTTTGGGTTCCGATGGCATCGAGTTTTTCCGATATCAGGCGCGCGGGAAATTGCCCGCAGCGCCGTTGTTCACCGAAGATGGCGAGTCAACCTGGCGCACGCACATGTGGGCGCGTCGTATTCGCGCCGCAATCTCAACCCATAACGAGCGCGCGAAAGAGGACACAGCGCTCAAACCGTTGCCCGTCTTGGCATCCGCCTATTCGTTCCGGCACGCACGAATTTCCGAGCTACTCCAGGTGTACGGCATCGATCCCCTGACAGTAGCCGCGCAAACCGGCACGTCGCTTGCGATGATCGAGCGGACTTACCTGAAATTCATTCCTTCGGCGATGCGCGAAAAACTCGCTGCTGTGAAGTAGTCAGGTTAATCGTGCCCGCCCGGGCACTCGCATTCAACCGGAGTCCTGCGACATAGGTCGCGCACAACAGGCACCACGGCGTGCCGGCCGTGCCTGTGCGGTGTTCACCCGAAATCACAGGACTGTTAGAAGAATGAAATATGCCATGGGCAGGATGCGCACGCCGCGGTCCGATCGCTGACTGCGGCAACGACTTCTAATGAAAAGGAAATGTCATGCATCGTTCATCCAGCCGCTGGGTGGCCGCTATTGCACTACTGTTCTGCGCGGTGGTGGCACAGGCCCAGGTACGCCGGATGGTTACAACACATGCCACACCTTCGAGGGTGGCGGACAGCGTTTCCTGCTGCTGTCCCTCGACTGGCGCGCATCCGATGCCACGATCGCCTGGGCCGAGGCCAAGCTGAACGAGTATCACAATGTGCCCACCATACTCACGTTGCCGCCAGTCAAGGTGCTGCCGCCCGTGGCTGCAGACAGAGTTGTGATTCCGGGGACGGCGGCATATTGGCGCTTCGAGGGCCAGAGCGGGGTGTCGGTGCCGCAGGGAGGCATCGCCGTTCGCGACCTTTCGGGCAACGGCAACGACCTCACGCGTGTCACGCTCCCGAACGGTGCCTCGACCGACATGGTCTACACGCAGGAATTTCATCCGGCACAACCCAGCCGGGGAAGCCTCTTCATCAACGGCAATTCCTCGCAAGGTGGCGCTTACCTTCGGACGGCGGATACAGCGCCGCTGAATTCACAGACATTCAAGAATGGTTACACGGTTGAGGCGTTCGTACGCATGCCTGAGAACTGCTGTGGTGTAGATCCCTGGATGGGAGTGCTCGCTCGTCAGGGAACCCAAGGCGATCTGGGCATCACAACTGCAGGCGACCCGAACAATCCGGCGGTGACCGTCTCCCCGAGCGCCGAATTCCAATGGGCTATCCAACCCTTTACGCAGCCCGACCTGGCAACGAATTGGAGCTTCCGTACTCCCGTTCTGACCTGGTACCACGTTGCATTGGTGAATGACGGGAAGACGACGAAGCTCTTTATCAACGGGTCCGAGGATGTTCGTAATTCTCACGACCTGTCGGTGGGACTGGAATCGACCGGGGAGTTCTGGATGGTTGGAGCGACTCAATATGGGCGCGTTGTCGGGCCAGCGTTGTACGGCTGGTTGGGTGACGTCCGTATCGTCAATCGTCCTCTGTCTGTTCGGGAGTTCATGATCTCTCGATAGTCGGATTGGCAAGGCGCCTGCGTCACGCTGCAATGAAGAAAGGCCCGGTCGGTATGACCGGGCCGCTTGATTGGTGGCCATCCGAGATGCCTGGTTGTTGAGTCAAAAAATCAGTCGCGCGCTGGCCCGCCGCGTAACGCGGCCTCAAGAATGGGCTTGGTCCACTCCGGTGCGCGCTGCAATGCCTTGAGATCATCGGGGGCAGGCGAGATGACTTGGCCATTTTCCATCTCGAGCACGAGCAGAGGGTCCGGCACTGTGCCGTCGGCGGCCGCCTCCGCGCTATTGTCGTAGACCCTGATGTATGCCACGTGCGGCATGAGTTTGATGAGGTTCAGCTGCGCCTGCGGATAGCGCTCGCGGATTTTCTCCTCTGGAATAGGATGGCCACCTGCCGCAACGCGAGCATTGACGCGCGCGATGTGCAGCTCGGGGGAAGACAGTCCGCAGAACCAAATCAAGACGTCATGCGTTTCTGCGGCCTCCAGAATCTTTGCCGTCACTGACTTGCCGCCCAGTGTTGTTTCGAAGGCGTGGTTCAAGCCCTTTGCGATGGCTTCGTCAAGGCGACGCATGCCGTCCTGCCACGCGTGCGCGTTCGCCGCTTCCTGGTCGCATCCTGTTGCGACCTTGAGTTCACGAGCGAACGTATCGGGGTTGAACCAGGTCAATCGGTCGCGTTCGAGGAGGTGACCGCCGATCGAGCTCTTGCCGGCTCCATTTACGCCAGCAAGGACGTAGAGAACGGGCCGCGTCATTAATAACCCGAGCCCGCTTTCACTTTGCCACCCAATTTGGCACGCCCGCGTATGGTCGACTGCAGGCGAGTCGCTGCGGACTGGCCTTGAAGCACTGAGAGGCGCTCATCAAAGCTTCGCCTTAGTCCCGCAAGCGCCGATTCAGTCTGAGACTCCAACTGCTCTACGAGCTGCATGAGAGCGTCGTATTCGGCCACCGGAATAACTACGGCCTCGGGCTCATCGTGATTGGTTACCAAGAGCCTCCCCTTGCTCCGCAGCGCGTTCATGATGCCTCGCCACCCGAGCTTTTTGAGATCAGAGGCGGGCGTGCGAGGCAGTTTCGCAAGCGGTAGAAAGGCGGCTGGTTTCGCCGAGGTGGTCATGGATTTCTCCCGGGTTCGCAACCCAAATAGCTACTTTACTCCCATAGGCCAATTTTCCCCACTTTGTCCTTTTTTGACTATTAGGGCTATTTGGCCTCAGTTCCGGCAGGTTCTTCGGGCGGGGCGGTAGAGGGGAGCGCCGCTGGCGGGTAAATTTCGGATAAAACGTCGTATGCCGGGCACATTCCGGAGACCACGTGCCTGTTACTTCCGTCGGATACCAGCGGCTGAAGCGCTTGCGAAAATAGGCCCTGTCCTGCTTGACCAGAACCGGCAATAAAATCCTACCAAAGCAGGTTTTAAGGGCGGCCCCCTATCGATCTTCACTAAAATCCTATTATAGCAGTTCTAAAGTTGACCCAAGGCCTCGTTCCGGCTAAAATCCTATTAAGGCAGGACTAAAAGGCTTCGGCACCCTGGGGGCGTGGCCTGCGGGGCTTGGATATGAAAACGGTCAAGAGGGTCGACTTTCCGGCCCAGCTGCAGATGAGCTCCGCCAAGGAGCTGGGGATTGCGGTGCGCTCAGCACGCACCGGGGCTGGATTTACCCTGGCCGGCGCCGCGCAGGCACTGGGGATCTCTAAGCAGACGCTGTCGGATCTGGAACTGGGCACCGGGACGGTGACGCTCGCGTTTGCTTTTCGGGCGCTCAACGCCTTGGGCGTGTCCGTGTTCGTGGTGCCAGCACAGGACAACTCACGGGCGCGTCGGGCCCTGAAGGGAGCTGGCCTTGGAACTTGAGGTCTTTCTCGGCGAGCGGCGGGTCGGAATTCTGGCCCGGGCAACAGGTGGGGACTTCTCCTTCACCTACGATGCCACCTGGGTGGCCGACCCCGAGCGCTTTGCGCTCTCCCCGTACCTGCCGCTGCCAGGCGAGGCGGACCCGGCGCGCCTGCCGCGTACCTCCCCTGAGCATTCGGTGGTCGTGCGGGACTTCTTCCAGAACCTCTTGCCAGAAGGCAAAAGCTTGGATGCAGCCGCAGCGGCTGCCAAGGTGTCCAAAGGGAGCCTCGTGGGGTTGCTCGCGAGTCTGGGGGCCGAGTGCATGGGCGCGCTGCGCATCCTGCCGACGGGTGTAGAGGCCCCGGCCACCTCCTTGCGAGCCGTGACCCGCGAGGAGCTTTCGCAACGTATCCGCGAACGCCCGACCATGCCCTTCTCGGTGTGGGACGGCAAAGTACGGCTGTCGATCCCAGGCTATCAGGACAAGGTGGCTCTGTTCGTGCGCGGGGAGGAGTGGTTTTTGGCCGAGGGAACTCTCGCATCCACGCATATCCTCAAGCCGGAGCCGGTTGAGGAGATCGTCGCCGGCCTCACCTCCAACGAGTTTTTCTGCATGCGGCTCGCAGCCGCCTGTGGGCTTGAGGTGGCCACCGTGCAGTTACGGCACCTGCCGGAGCCGGTGCTCATGGCGGAGCGCTTCGACCGTAGGACCGTAGCGGGTAACGGCAACACCGGCGGCGAGACAGTGGACCGACTGCATGTGATGGATGGCTGTCAGGCGCTGGGCCTGCCGGTGGATGCCAAGTACGAACGGCTCTACGGCAGTGGGAAGGACGTCAAGCACATCCGCGACGGGGCGAGTTTGCCGCACTTCTTCGCCCTGCAACAACTTTCAGCCCAGCCACTTGCGCAGCGGCAGAAGCTTCTACGCTGGGCGATCTTCCAGGTGCTGATCCGCAATACCGATGCACACGCCAAGAACTTGTCCTTCTTCGCAGGTATCAGCGGCGTGAGTCTCGCGCCGGCCTACGACTTGATCAGCACCTTCGCGATGAACCGCGAGGTCATCGAGGACAACTTCGCAATGAGCATTGGGGATGCCTTCCGTCAGGAGGAAATCTCGCCCTTCGAGTGGGCAGTGATGGCAGAGCGCTGCGGGCTACCAAAAGCCCAGGTCGGCCAGGAACTGCGCCGGCTGGCTGGCAGCATCAATAAGCAACTCCCCGCAGTCGTAGCGGACTGTGTCAGCCAGGGAGCGGACCGAGCTGTGCTCGAGCGGATACAGGCAGGGATCGAAGCCTGCGCCAATGAGCAACTCGCCATCGCCCCACGCATTGCCCGCATATCGCTGGACTAGGGGTGTGGTGCCGGTTACTCATCGCGGCGGCCTGGATGTTCGAAGTCCAACTTCATCCCTTAGTTGGCTCGACTGAAGGCAGAGCGAAAGGGACATTCTCTGCCGTAGATCTCGCGACAGGTGACAGCGATCTCTTGTAGGCAGCGCTCGAGCATGAAAAAAAGGGGTGCGGGGACTGCCGCTAATCGCTCCGGCAGGGGCGACGCTGCTTGTCAAAATCGGCGTCGTGTGCGCCGCGCAGGCTTAGATCCGCGTTGCTTATCCAGTAGATCTGCTGCTGACTGCTGGACGGCATGCCAGACGAATCGAATGAATGGCACCGCATCGCCGTCCACCTGCGCCTGTTCAATGGCCTTGAAGAAAGGCACGCGCTCATCGCTGCGGATGGTGACCCAAGGCAGACCCGCAGTGAGCAGTACGTGATTCATGAGTAACCTTCCAAGCCGACCGTTGCCATCCATGAAGGGGTGGATCGTTACGAACTCCAAATGTACGAGCAGGGCACGCACAATCGGCGACAGATCTTTCTTGGCGGCAAAGCGTTCAAGGCCGCCGATCAGATCGGGAATCTTTTTCGGGTTGGGTGGTATATAGCGCCAGCCGCGCAAACCCACGCTGGAGTTTCGCCAGCCGCGCAAAGCGGCCGAATCGGTAATGCCCGCATCCACCGACGGACGAAATAGTGCCTCATAAAGATCCAGGATGAGGTCAGTGTCGACTGGTGCCTTCCTTTGAGCGCGCGCAAGCACTTCGCTGAACGCGACCGAGTAGCCTTGAACCGCCATCGCAGCTTGGAGAGTTTCTCGATTTTGCGGTCCATCGGGCAGGGGATCACCGCGCACGATGGCGTCGGATATCTCACGCGATATCCGATAGCCTTCCATCGTTGTGCTGTGGTAGGCGTCATACGCCTTCACCTGCTCCGCGCCAGCGCGCAAGGTCCGCCACGGGAACGTTGGAAGCGCTTTGACCTGAGTACCGATTACCGCGTGAATTTCTGTTTCCTGACGTGCAAGCCGCATAGCCTGTTCATCCAGCCAAGGCGAGCCGCTTCCCCGCGGAGCGTGTTGCAGTACGGATGGAACTTGAACGCGCGTCCCGATGCCCGTCCGTGAGGGAGAGTTGATCCGGGCAGATATGCGGCGCGCCGCAGCGTCGAGCTGTCGAGCCAAGGGGTCGTTGTTGAGCGCGCCTGCCATGTCAGCGAGTCGTTGCAGAGTGGCAGCTCGTGGGTTTTCAGTGGAAGCAGTTTCCAGTTCCGGCGTTAGGATGACCAGATGTCTGAGCCATGCAGATACTGACTCGATACTGGCTGTGAGTTGTTGTTCGTCCAGCGTGGCGAGCAGGTCGGCGGCAGACAGAATTGGAATTTTGGCCCCGCCAGGCGCATCGATGAGACCCAGTCTTCCAGCAGGAACGGTCCGCGGGCGTAGACGCAGTACGAAGCCCGGTTCGAGCGGAAGTGCATACTCGCTTTGGTTGGCGCTTTGGTAGGCGAGTAACTCCTCGGGAGGCGAGAAGTCCTCGAGGTGAAGCTTGATTGCACCTAGTCCTGCTATTGCAGCTGGCGCATATCGCCCCAAAGCCAGGGCCACGACGGGCCAGTAATTTGCGAGAAAGACTGCGCGCCGGTCCAGCGGCCGTTGAGCTGTCAGTATCCACGCGCGTTTTCCGGCGACATCCATGACGAGTCCTTCCTGCCGAAGAACGCGGGCTACAGGCGCTGATGGGGCCATCGTGGGCGACACCACGTAACGGCCGGCATCGGCGTGCTCTTTCCACCAGCGGCGGGCTTGTTCGATGGGCGACGGTCGCGGCATGCTCGATGTCCGTAAAAAATGGTAGCCAATTTCCGTAATTATTATTAGCCATTTTCCGTAAAAATAATACTTGAGCGACCCGGAGGCGGCCATGCTCAGCGCCGCGCTTGCGATCGCTTGAGCGATTGACTAGGGCCATGTTGACCCGCATGCCGCGGAATTTCGTCAGTGCTGCTGGCGTCGCCGGCGGCAACTGGTGGGTTCTTTCGAGCGCCCGCGGGGGCGAAACGGAATAGACCGAGCAGCGTCAGCCTCACAGGAAGGCGTATCAAGAGCGAGCGGTGGCGGATGAGAGAATGAAATGACGCGCGCCGCGATGTGCAGCTAGAATCCCGCCCCGTCGGACCCATGATTGTGCTTCCTGGATGCGTGGTTTCGGTCGTCGGCTTTGGTGATTCCCTGAAGCGGATGGCGCCTCGTTTCCAAGATGCACTGTCAAAACTCTCCGTACGGATTCCGTACGGTAGCTAAGTGCTCAGTAAGTCCTTGATTTAATTGGCGCTCCCAACCGGATTCGAACCGGTGTACTAGCCTTGAGAGGGCTATGTCCTGGGCCTCTAGACGATGGGAGCGAAGAATACGGGGCGATGCAAGAGCGCGGTATTATAGGGAACTCAGTCGATTGCTCAAGCCGAAAGCTACTAATTGAACGCGTCTTCTGCGTCCATAGTGACGCCTACCTCAACGCCCCGAATTATCACGCGATCCGAGCACATCGTTTCGCGTGCCCATATTTCATCCAATGCGTTACGGGTGCTGTATCGCCTGCGGGATGCCGGTTTCATGGCATTTCTCGTGGGCGGTTGTGTCCGGGACCTGCTCATTGGGATAGAACCGAAGGACTTTGACGTCGCGACGGATGCCTTACCTGAGCAGATCAGGAAGCTCTTCCGTAACTGCCGCCTGGTCGGCCGGCGCTTTCGCCTGGCTCACGTCTTCTTTGGGCGCGAGATCATCGAGGTCGCGACCTTCCGCGCTGCGAGTGCACCGGCGCCGGGCGAGGAGCCGTTGCCTGAAGGCGATGTGGCAGAAGGCGAAGGGGACCTGGAACAGGAGGGTCTGGACGCCGCCGGGTCGGACATCGCTTCGCTGGAAGAGAGCGATGACTCGTTGGATGACGACGACGAGGACGATGAAGAAGACGACTTGGGCGACGATGCGGGTCATCCGCCACCGGCACCTCCGCCTGCGCCCCGGCGGTCCAGCCGGTACCAAGAACGTTCCGTGGCGCCAAACGGTGACGAGAGTGCCGCCGATCTGGACGTTGACCCTAATGCCGAGCGCATGTTCGACGAGACGGGCCGGATTATTCGCGACAATGTCTACGGCACCATCGACGCCGACGTTTGGCGTCGCGATCTCACTGCCAACGCGCTGTATTACAACATCGCTGACTTCTCTATCTGGGACTATGTCGGCGGATTCGAGGACGTTGCTGCACGGAAGTTGAAGTTGATTGGCGATCCGGAGACGCGCTTTCGCGAGGATCCGGTGCGGATGCTGCGCGCAGCTCGTTTCGAAGCGAAGCTGGGGTTCGAGATCGACCCGGCTACGGCTGAGCCCATTGAGCGGCTGAAGGGCCTGATGGGTGGTGTTCCGCCGGCGCGGCTGTTCGACGAGACACTCAAGTTATTTCTGACGGGACATGGTCGTCGGAGCTTCGAGGTGTTGCGTCGTCGCGGGTTACTCGCGGCGCTGCTGCCTTCGGTCGACGACTATTTCAGCAAGCACCCGGGCAGTCTCGTCGAGAAACTGGTGTTGCGCGGTCTCGAGAATACGGATTCGCGTGTCATAGCGGACAAGCCGGTCACGCCGACTTTCCTGTTTGCACTGCTGCTCTATGGGCCGATCGCCACCCTCATCGAATCGACTCCGCCGGAGCGTTGGCACGAGCTTGGAACGATTTTGGACGCCTGCGACCGCGCTGTACGCCAGGTGCAGTCGCATATCAGTCTTCCTAAGCGCTTCTCGCTGGGCATGCGGGAGATGTTTGCTCTCCAACCGCGCCTCGAGCATCCGCGCGGCCGGCGAGCATTGCGAGTCATCGAGCATCCGCGATTCCGGGCAGCCTACGATCTGCTGCTGTTGCGGGCCGAGTACGGACTCGCCTCTGCCGAAATTGCGCAGTGGTGGACTCGGATCCAGGAAGTATCGCCGGACGAGCGCGGTGAAATGGCAGATGCGCTCACGGGCCAGAGCCAGGCACCGCGCACGGACGGCGCGCCACGGCGAGGCGGCCGTCGTCGCCGGAGGCGTCGCGGTCCTTCGAGTCCGGGCTGACCGTATGCCGATCGGCCTGCGTGGTCTATGACAACAGTTTCCACCGACCTCGCTCACAAGTTCGTAGTCGTGGAAGGGCCTATCGGCGTCGGTAAAACGAGCCTAGCGCGACGGCTATGCACTAGTCTCGGGGCCGAGCCGGTGTTGGAGCAGGCGGCCGCAAATCCGTTCCTCGAGCGTTTCTATCGCAATCCGCGTGCGGGTGCGCTGCCCACCCAGCTCTATTTTTTGTTCCAGCGCGCGCAACAGCTCGCGACTCTGAAGCAGCAGGACATGTTCGCTCCGGTGCGGGTGGCGGACTACCTGTTGGAGAAGGATCGCCTGTTTGCCCGGGTGACACTCGATGATGCGGAGTACGGGTTGTACGAGCAGGTTTACGCCAAGCTCGATATTCAGCCTCCCAAGGCCGACCTCGTGGTGTATCTGCAGGCGCCGGTCGATGTGCTGCTCGAGCGGATCAGCAAGCGGGGCATCGACTACGAACAGCACATCGAGCGCGAGTACCTCGAGCGCCTGAACGAAGCGTATGCACGCTTTTTCCATGAATTTTCGACCGGGCCGCTACTAATCGTGAACGCGGCGGCCATTGATCCGATCAACAATCAGGCCGACTACGATGAATTGCTGGCGGCGATCCAGCGCATGAAGCGCGGCCGCCTTTACTACAATCCACTGCGCAGCCGCGGCATTTAAAGGTAGGGGGAATCATGTACACGCACCTGCAACTGCGCGGTTCTGACAGGCCGCCGGTTACCCTGAGTACGCTTGCGCGGATGAAGGCGGATGGGCAGAAAATCGCGAGCCTGACCTGCTATGACGCAAGTTTTGCCGTGTTGCTCGATTCCGCTGACGTGGACGTCGTATTGGTTGGTGATTCGCTGGGCATGGTCATTCAAGGTCATGACACGACCGTGCCGGTCACGATGGACGATGTCGTCTATCACTGCCGCGCAGTGGCCCGAGGGCTGCATCGGCCGTTCTTGATGGCAGATCTGCCTTTTATGAGCTACCCCTCCAAGGAGGTGGCGCTGACCAACTCCGTGCGCCTGATGCAGGAGGGCGGGGCGAAGATGATCAAGCTCGAAAGTGGTGGCACGCAGATCGAGATCGTCGAATTCCTCGCCGCCCACGATATCGCCGTCTGCGCGCACCTGGGTTTAAAGCCGCAATCGGTGCACAAGACGGGCGGGTTTCGCGTGCAGGGGCGCGAGGTCGACGCCGCGGAGCTCATGATTACCAACGCCAAGCGGCTCGAGTCTGCCGGCGCCGATATCGTGCTCCTCGAGTGCATTCCTTCCGACTTAGGCAAAGCCATCACGGCGGCTCTGCAGGTCCCCGTCATTGGAATCGGCGCAGGGCCTGACACTGACGGGCAGATCCTGGTTCTCTACGACATTCTCGATATCACGACCGGGCGCAAGCCGCGATTCGTGCGCAATTTCATGGAGGGCGCCGGGACGAATCAACAGGCGCTCGTCAACTACGTCAAAGCGGTGAGAGAGGTCGGCTATCCCGGACCCGAGCACGAGTTTTAGCGGGCACACCATGGAAACCATCACGACCATTGCGGCGGTTCGGGAGCGGGTACATGCCTGGCATCGGGAAGGACTGCGTGTTGCCTTCGTTCCGACAATGGGCAACTTGCATCCGGGGCATGTCAGCCTGATAGAGGCGGCCCGGCGTCACGGCGACCGTTTCGTTTCCAGTATCTTCGTCAACCCGATGCAGTTCGGGCCTAACGAGGATTTTGCGCATTATCCGCGTACGCCGACCCAGGATGAGCGGATGTTGGCGGCTGCAGGCTGTGACCTCATGTTTATGCCGGATGTGGCTGAGATTTATCCCAACGGCGCGGAGCGGGCGACGCGCATCGATGTGCCGGGATTGTCGCGCATTCTGTGTGGTGAGTTCAGGCCGGGGCATTTTGAAGGCGTCGCGACGATCGTTGGCAAGCTGTTTCACATCGTGGATCCCGATGTGGCGGTGTTCGGGGAGAAGGATTTCCAGCAGCTGACGGTGATTCGGCGGATGGTGGAGGATTTGTGTATGCCGGTGCAGATAGTTGGTGCTCCGACGGTACGCGAGGCGGATGGGCTTGCTATGAGCTCGCGCAATCAATACCTGACACCCGAGCAGCGGAGCATAGCGCCGCGGATTTACGAGATTCTGACGGCGACTGCGAAGCGCTTGCAGGCGGGTGATAGTGAGTTTGCGAGTATGGAGCGGGCCGGTTGTCAGATGCTGGAGGCGGCGGGGTTCAAGCCGGATTATTTCGCTGTTAGGCAGGCGAGTGATTTGAGTGCGCCGCGGCCGGATACGGGGCACTTGGTTGTGCTCACTGCGGTGCGTGTGGGGAAGGCGCGGTTGATCGACAACGTGCAGGTTAGGCGCTGACAGGCACCTCGGCGCGAGTCATGCGCCGGACCGTAATCCGCCCGCATAGGATTTAGTTAAGAATCAAAAGCTTATGATTCACCGGTACAATCTGGCGTTTTTATATCCCACAAAGTGTATTCTTGTGGGATATGCCGTCCCTTACGACTTCGCACGAACGTGCGTTGACGCTCCTGTTCGCGGAACTGGAGAGTAGCGCGGCGGAGCAGCTCGAAGCGTTCCTTGGAACACCCGGAACGCTTACGTTACGAACTAACGACAACAGCACCAAATACTGGGTCCACCGCTATTCCGACGCGCTGAACCGACGTCACGAAGTATATCTTGGCAAGTCAGATGATCCAGAGGTCGCGGCTCAGGTCACGGCATTGCGCGACAAGATTGATGTTACGAACTCCACGATCGCCAGCATAAGACTGCTTGCGCGTGCCGGTTTCGCGACCGTCGACCGAAAGGCCTATTACACCCTAGCCAGTCTGCACAATCACGGTTTGTTCCGAGCGGGAGCTCTACTGGTCGGATCCCACGCCTATGGCGTGCTCCTGAACGCAATCGGCGTACGGGCAGTGCCATACGCGACCGAAGATGTGGACATCGCTCGCCGCGAGGCGCTGGCGATTTCCGGTATACCAGGCTTCCTCGAAATGCTACGGGAAACAGGTATAGAGTTTTTTGAGGTACCGGCGCTGGACCGCCGTGCGCCTTCGACATCGTTCGCGGAACGTGGCGGTGCAAGACTCAAAGTTGACTTGCTTGTGCCATCGACAAACGACGACTATCCAACAATTCCCGTACCCGAGCTCAAGGCGCACGCAAAGGGATTGCCACACTTGGCTTACCTGTTGGGCGCCTCACAAGAAATCCCCGTGCTCAGCTCGCATGGCGGCGTGATGGTGCGCGTACCCCTTCCGGAACGCTATGCCGTACACAAACTGATCGTTTCGCAGCTGAGGGCAAAAACAAGCAGCAAACCTCAGAAGGATCTGAGGCAGGCTGCGACTCTCATCGAAGCGCTGGTGGAGCGCTTCCCGGGCGCCGTCGAAGACGCTTTGCGAGCTGTTCCCAAAAGCACCGTGCGGCATATCGTGCGGGCGACGGAAGGGCTCAAACACCACCTGCCAGATTCAGCCGAGGCAGCATGGGAGGTCGTGAGATCGGTGCCAGATATCGCGAGCAGTGCGCAATAGCAGTGGGTTCGGCCTCAGGGTGGCATTGCCCGCGCATAGGAGGTCAATATCTAACCATCGGGACGGCTGAGCTTTACTCGATTCCCCCGCGCGCCTCGCCCCCGCCGGTGCGGCTCACGCCGGGTGCGCGTCGAGCCGCAGCGCAACGCCATGCCGCGCCAGCGCCCATTCAACATGCTCCCTCACCAACGCTGATGCGTCGTCGCGGCGGCTGTGCAACGCCGCAAGCACCTCCAGTGATGTTGGCGCATTCCCCAACGCCACCGCAATATTCCGCGACCACCGCTCGTACCCAATACGGTAGATGGCCGACCCCCGCATGCGCTCGTCAAACTCGCCCTCGGACCACAAGAACAAAGCCGTGAGCTGCGTTGCATCCAACCCATTGCGGACCTTGAAATCCGGATGGGCGGCGGCTTGTGCGAACTTGTTCCAGGGACAGACCAACTGGCAGTCGTCGCAACCGTAAATCCGGTTGCCGAGGGCAGGGCGCAACTCAACCGGTATGGCGCTCTTGTGCTCGATAGTCAGATATGAAATGCAGCGTCTTGCATCCAACTGATACGGCGCGACGATGGCGCCTGTTGGACACGCGGGGATGCAGGCTTGGCAGGTTCCACAATGCGCCGTTGCCGGTGGGTCCACGGGCAGTGGCAGGTCGGTGAGAATCTCACCGAGGAAGAAATACGAGCCTGCGTCGCGGGCGATCAGGTTGGTGTGTTTGCCAATCCAGCCGAGGCCCGCATTGCGGGCCAGCGCCTTCTCGAGTACCGGTGCGGTATCTACACAAACGCGGTAGCCGAACGGCCCAATGCGCTCGCAGATGTCCTCTGCCAACCGCGCAAGTGCTCGCCGCATGATCTTGTGATAATCACGTCCGAGCGCGTACCGCGACACATATCCAACCGTTGAGTCAGCCAGCACTGCGTCCGCATCCGCAGCTTCGGCGGGCCAGTAATCCATTCTCACGCTGAGCACCCGTACAGCCCCCGGGGCCAGCTCCTGCGGACGGCTGCGAAGGGTTCCATGCCTTTGCATGTATTCCATTTCGCCGTGGTAACCCGCGTCGAGCCACCGCAGCAGATGCTGCTCGTCTTCGGGAATTTCCACACTGGCGACGCCAAGCTCGCTGAAGCCGAGCGCGCGGGCGCCTTCAACGAGCGCCTGCTTTGTCGCGTCAAGGTTAAGAATTTCGAGCTCAGTCATGGAGAAGGCACCGGTGTCAGTATAATCACCGCATGGCTTTACCGATCGCTCTCTATTCCACTGCGCAGGTACGCGCGCTCGATGCACACGCAATCGATGTGCAAGGCATTCCCGGCTATACGCTGATGAAGCGGGCCGGTGAAGCTTCGCTTCGATACCTTCGCACGCGATGGCCCATGGCCCATCGAATCGTCATCGTATGCGGGGGAGGAAACAACGGCGGCGACGGCTACGTTTTGGCGCGCTTTGCGCAGGCAGCGGGGCTGACGGTGTCGGTGCTTGCGGCCGTCTCCACGGAGTCCCTGCGAAACGACGCGCGCCAGGCGTGTGACGACTTCAAAAGCAGTGGTGGCCAATTGCGGCCCTTTTCACCCGATCTGCTGCGCGAAGGCGAAGTGATCGTTGATGCGCTGCTGGGTACGGGATTCAAGGGTGGAGTTCGCCCCGAGCTCGAGAAGGTCATCGGCCATATCAACTCGGCCGGCCGGCCCATTTTCGCTCTGGACGTTCCATCGGGCCTGGATAGTGACACTGGCGTGCCGCTTGGTGAGACCGTCCGTGCCGATTGCACGGTCACGTTCGTTGGACTCAAAACCGGCCTGTTCATCGGTGACGGGCCCGAGTTCGCGGGGACGGTGTTTTTCGACGACCTGGAGGTCCTTGCGCCGCAGACCAAGGGGTTCGAACCCAGGCTCGAGCGCATCATGGAGACGGAGATTCTGCGTGCGCTGCCGCGCAGGCGGCGATCTTCCAACAAGGGCGACTTCGGCCGCGTGTTGATCGTTGGAAGCGGATCGGGGATGCCCGGCGCCGCGCGTTTGGCGGGCGAAGCATGCCTCAGGGTCGGTGCAGGGCTGGTAACAGTGGCGGTGGCCCCGGAGAACGTCGCTGCAATCTCGGCGGGCCGACCGGAGCTGATTTGTTTGCCGCTCGTCCATGAGGGCGAGCTCGAAGAAGCTATAGAACGAGCAAACGTCGTCGCCATCGGCCCGGGCCTCGGTAGGACGGAATGGGCGCGCAGGGCGCTCAACACCGTATTGGAATCCCGCAAGCCCCTCGTCGTGGACGCGGACGCTTTGAATCTCGTCGCGGAAGCCCAAACGCGGGCGCGCGACAACTGGATTCTGACTCCACATCCGGGCGAGGCAGGGCGGCTGCTCGGCATCAAGACGGACGATGTTCAGAACGACCGGCTGGCGGCTCTGGAGCATCTGATCGAGCGCTACCATGGAACCATAGTGCTGAAGGGTGCCGGCACTTTGGTGGGCACTGCGAACCGGATACCCGGTTTGTGCGAGAGAGGTAATCCGGGAATGGCCACTGCCGGAACCGGTGACGTGTTGACCGGCGCTGTCGCGGGAATTCTGGCGCAATGCCCGGATACAACGCTTGCCGCACGAGTCGGCGTGCTGGTGCATGCGATGGCGGGCGACGCCGCAGCGCGGGGCGGCGAGCGGGGCCTGCTCGCCAGCGATCTGGCCCGAGAACTCCATAACTGCGTTAATCGGTGAACCACCCCAAGAAATCGCCCATGCTGCGGCTCGCCCTGCGAGAGCGCGACCTTGCCAAGGTCGGGGGCCGCGCGATATGCCCCGGACCCCGGTAGAGCGTCTCTCCAGTGCGCTGCCTCGCAAAGACGGCCGACGACACAGAAGCGTTCGGGGGACGCCTCGCCACGTCGTGGCCGGGAGGCAATGCCCTCGCCACTGTTCACTTATTCGGTGATCTCGGCGCCGGAAAAACCACGCTGGCGCGAGGTTTCCTGCGAGCATGCGGCGTGACTGGCCCGGTCCGCAGCCCCACCTACACCCTGGTGGAACTCTATGAAACCCCGACAGTTTCTATCCTGCACCTTGACCTTTATCGGTTGGAGGACTCTTCCGAACTAGAGGAACTGGGGCTGCGCGAATGGGCGTCCCCAGGATATGTATGGCTGATCGAATGGCCAGAACGGGGACAGGGTCGGTTGCCGTTCCCGGACCTGTCCGTGACACTGACCGGAGGTATAAGCGGTCACGAGATCAACGTGAAGGCCGCGACTGCGTTAGGTAAGTCGTGGTTGTCGGCAGTTGAAAACACTGCGCGCGCGCCGTAGATTACGGCACAGGTTATATACCGAACTTCATGATAAAGAAGGTCTTTGAGCTGGGAGTCGCCGCTATTCTGGTCAGCGGCGCAAATGCTGCGATTGCCGCCAGTGCCCAGTTGCGCGAAGCGCACCTATCGGCAACGGGGACGTCCGCCCAGTTAACCTTGGACGTGGCCGGCACCACGACCCAGAAAGTCTTTACGCTCGACAGGCCGCGCCGGGTGGTTATTGACCTCGCGCATACGAGCGTGGCGTCCGGATTTCGCGTTCCCGAGGGTTCCGGAGTCGTCTCCGAAATTCGTACGGGTCACCAGCTGGGTGGGACGCTGCGTATCGTGGTCCAGCTCGGCGCACCGGCGCCTGTGCGCAGCACCTGGATGCCTGACAGCGCCACCGGACGACGCCAGCTCATAATCAGTTTCGGTGATGCCGCTCCGGAAGCGGACACCACGCCCAGGGTGGTCAGGGCTCCGCACGCTCCGACCGATTCCGACCGCGATGTAGTCGTTGCTGTTGATGCCGGCCACGGGGGACAGGATCCGGGGGCTACGGGGCCGCGGGGCACCCATGAGAAAGATGTGGTTCTCCCGATAGCCCGGCTACTCGCGGAGCGCATCAACGCCGAGCCTGGGATGCGGGCGGTGCTGACACGCAACCGCGACGAGTTCCTGGTTCTGCGCGATCGGATCAAACGGGCGCGCGTTGCCAAGGCTGACATGTTCATCTCGGTACACGCGGATTCGATAGCGAATCATGACGTGACCGGCGCCTCGGTCTACATACTGTCCGAGCGGGGGGCTACGAACGAATCGGCGCGCTGGTTGGCAGAGCGCGAGAACGCAGCCGACCTCATGGGAGGGGTGTCGCTCGACGACAAGGACAACACGCTTGCTTCCGTGCTGCTCGATCTGTCCCAGTCAGCCAACATCAGCGCCAGCATGACGGCTGCGCAACGCGTACTTGCTGCCCTGGACAACGTGGGGCAGGTGCGCAAGTCACAGGTTCAGCAGGCAGGTTTCGTCGTACTGAAGTCGCCGGACATCCCTTCGATGCTGGTGGAGACCGCCTACATCTCCAATCCCAGTGAAGAGCTGCGTCTGAAAAGTCCTCGTCAGCAATCCAATCTGGCCGACGCCATCTTCGCGGGTGTCCGCAACTACTTCGAACAGAACCCACCCGCCGGGACCCGGTTCGCTCAAGCACGCCGCGCGACCATGGCAAGCGTTGCAGCGACCGCCGCGGGGCCAAATTGAGGCGGACGCGCTAATTGACGTTGGCAATTCCGCCGGCGTGGTTATTGCCGGCTGCCTCGGCGGAGGGAGGGCGCATGCGGAAGTCCGGCGGCCTGCTAGACTCCGTCCGCTCTTTCGGTCGCTCCCGGGCGGTGGCCCTCAGCAATGCCTATTCGAGTTCTCCCTGGCGAGCTTGTCGACCAGATCGCCGCAGGCGAAGTGATCGAACGGCCGGCGTCGGTCGTCAAAGAGCTCGTCGAAAACAGCCTGGATGCGGGTGCGCAGCGCATCGAGATCGATATCGAGCGCGGCGGCGTCGGATTGATACGGGTGCGCGACGACGGCTGCGGCATATCTGCTGACGAGCTGCCGATCGCGATTTCACGCCACGCCACCAGCAAAATTGCCTCTCTCGAGGACCTGGAAGCCGTCACTACCCTGGGTTTCCGCGGTGAGGCGCTGCCTTCGATCGGCTCCGTTTCGCGCCTGCGTGTGGCGTCCCATCCAACAGGCGCCCCTCACGGTTCGGAAATCAGTGTGGATGGCGGCACGGTTGTCCCGGTTCGTCCGTCCGCGCATCCGCAGGGGACCACCATTGAAGTACGCGAGCTGTTCTTCAATGTGCCCGCTCGTCGCAAGTTCGTGCGCAGCGATGCCACCGAGCTCGGACATATCGCCCGACTCGTTGAGCGGATGGCGCTGTCGCGTTTCGATGTGACATTCCGGCTGCGCAGCGGCGACCGTGTGCTGCTCGATGTGCAGGCAGCCAAGGAGGGGGGCGAAGAAGGGCGGCTCGGGCAGATTCTGGGGAAAGATTTCGTTGTGCGGTCGGTGCCGATGGAGCATCACGCTGGCCCCGTTGAGGTAGGTGGTTGGATAGGCTTGCCGACGGCCTCCCGCGCGCAACCGGATCAACAGTTCTGGTTCGTCAACGGGCGCGCTGTTCGCGACAAACTGCTGATGAACGCCGTGCGGGTCGCCTATCGCGATGTGCTGTACGGTGGCCGACATGCCGCGTACGTTTTGTATCTGACACTGGATCCGAAGCTGGTGGATGTGAATGCACATCCGTCCAAGCTCGAAGTCCGGTTTCGCGACAGCCGTCAAATTCACGAGTTTGTATTCCGTGCAATCGAGCGCGTGTTGGCGAACACGAAGCCCGACGTAGCTGCAGCGCCTGCTGCCGTAGCGGAATTCGCCGGTGCTTCGGGTGTGTCGGGCGGTTCGAGCGCGTACGGTGTGTCCGGATTGTCGCGGGGCTCGTCCTACTCGCCCTATATACCGCCGTTACCGTTCTATCAACCGTCTCGAGATCCGTGGGCAGTTGCAGACGCCGTCCGTGAGTCAACCGCCGACGCGAACGTATTAACCTACGACAATCTGCCTTTCGCAGAAGCTCCGTACCCGCAGACCGAACAGCCTCTCGGCGTAGCCCTGGCTCAGCTCCACGGGATCTACATCCTCTCGCAGACGCGGGACGGGTTGGTCGTCGTGGACATGCACGCTGCCCACGAGCGTGTGCTTTATGAAAGATTCAAGACGGCTCACGGCGCGGCTGCACCAGCCTCTCAGCAGCTCCTGGATCCCATAGTCATCGAGCTGAAAGCTCACGAGCTGGAGGCCATCCTGGAGACCCGCACCGAATGGGAGCAGGCGGGATTTGACCTCGACGCCCTGGGCCCCACCCGCCTCGCACTGCGCCGGATTCCGGCCTTACTCATTGGAGAGAATGTCTCGGAAATCGTCGCCTCGGTCGTTCGGGATCTGGAAACTGATGCGAACGGCCACCACTTAGACGGCGCGGCGGACAAGTTTCTCGGCACATTGGCGTGCCGCACCGCCATCCACGCGCACCGCAGGCTGACGCTACCCGAGATGAATGCATTGCTACGCCAGATGGAATCGACTGATCGTGCCAACCAGTGCAACCACGGGCGGCCTACCTGGACTCGCCTGTCGTTGCCCGAGCTCGACCAGCTTTTTCTACGGGGCCGCTGAATGACCCGGATCCCTGGCGGGGGGGCGCCTTCGGCCGCCTTGCTGCCCGTCTTTGTGCTGACCGGGCCTACTGGCGCGGGCAAAAGTGAATGGGCTGAGGGGCTTGCGCAGGCCGCACCCGTCGAGATCGTCAGCGTGGACTCCGCTCTCGTCTACCGGGGGCTTGATATAGGCAGCGCCAAGCCCGATCGTGCCCTGCGCCAGCGAATTCCCCACCATCTCATCGACATCTGCGAGCCCACGGACAACTATTCCGCCGGGCGCTTCGTTGCGGATGCAATCGCCGCCATAAGACAAATTCACGCCCGGGGCAGGGTGCCGTTGCTCGTGGGTGGAACGATGCTCTATTTGCGGGCTCTTATGCACGGGCTGGCTCCGTTGCCCCAAGCTTCACCGCAGGTGCGGCGAGACATCGACGAGCGGGCGGCACGCGAAGGTTGGTCCGCTTTGCATGCCGAGCTCGTGCGCCTGGATCCCCAGGCCGCGGCGCGCATCAACAGCGGCGACCCCCAGAGAATCCAGCGTGCTTTGGAGGTTTGCTACATGACGGGGCAGCCCATCTCGCAGTTACAGCGTGACACGGTCAGCCCGCTGGCCGATTACCGGATCCGCGCCTGGGCACTGGCGCCAGCCGATCGGGCGGTGTTGCACCAGCGCCTGGAGATGCGTTTTCACAGCATGCTGGCTGCGGGATTCCTGGATGAAGTGCAGTCGTTGCGGCAGCGAGGTGACCTGAATGCGGCGCATTCCTCCATGCGCGCTGTCGGATATCGACAACTTTGGGCGCATCTGGACGGTGAATATGACCTTGCCGAAGCCACGCGGCGCGGTATTTCCGCAACGCGCCAGCTTGCCAAACGTCAGCTCACGTGGATGCGCTCCGAACAATCACTTACATGGGGGGATCCGGTCACGCCGCTGTCACAGGAGTCGTGGATTTGCGACTTAAGTCATGAAGTTCAGGAGCTTGGGCTTTGAAGGAAGCACCATGTTAAGATGGTCTCTTACGGTCGTCGCTGACCGCGAGGCACGAAGCTTGCTGAATCGCGGGACAGGGAAGTTCGCTTGCGATTCTTTTTCTTCGAACAACTAGAAGCTGTGTGTGGAAAACAAGGAGAACCCGATGGCCAAAGGCCAGTCGCTGCAAGACCCCTTTTTGAATGCATTACGCAAGGAGCGGG